>VAPM010046763.1_pt1 | contig 22913 bp, 24 predicted proteins | sample 3395091 | NCBI WGS metagenome assembly VAPM01 (sample SAMN08290445, study PRJNA428436) | hydrothermal vent metagenome | isolation source: Deep-sea hydrothermal vent chimney 3 | place: Pacific Ocean: Juan De Fuca Ridge
ATTTTTTGGCTGGCATGTTTTCTCTAAGTAATCCTGGCTGGGAATCTTAGAGCTTACCTTAATCCAATTATCGGTCAAAGCAAAATTGTCAGAGTACTAGTTGTCAGCTCTAATTTTAATTAGAGGTCGTTCAGAATGAAGAAAATATTTACTAGTTCGTTTAAAACCCAAGCAAGTAGAGAAAGCGCTTAACCGGAGCGAGGATGGTGCAGTTATTGCGTCGTCTCCTATGCCAGCTGTTCAGGATGCCGATATTTTTATCTCGATGCTTCGTGATGATGATGCTTCTCGCACTGTTTGGCTTGATGAGCATAGCGGAGTCGCATTTGGTTTAAAAGAAAGTGCTATTGCAATCGAATGCCGCACTTTAAATTCCGCTTTCTGCCAAAACCTTGCCGAATATGTTATCGCTCAAGGTTCCCATTTTCTGATTCAGTCCTCCGCTTAATCGTTTATTATAGAGAACAAGTAAGCGGTCTAGCCATTTGATTGTGAACGTTCGCTATTTATAATTTACGATCGGAATTGCAGAAACACTATTTTTTGGTGAGCCTTCGATAATTCTATCGCTATAGGTTAAATAGATGAGTGTATTCCGTTTTTTGTCATAGAAACGGACAACTTGCATTGTTTTGAAGAGAAGGGAGGTGTTTTTCTTAAAAACTCGTTTACCATCGGATTTACCATTGCTTACTTTTTCGGGTAGCGAGATAGGCCCTGTTTGACGACAGGCAAGGGACGCATCGGCAGAGTCTTCGGCAAGTCCCAGACTGCCTGAGACCCCCCCTTTTTTTGCGCGGCTTAAATAACAGGTTGCCCCCGAAATTTCCGGGTCGTCAAAAGCTTCAATCACAATTTTATTGTTGGCTCCGATCAGTTTGAAAGTCGTGCTGACACTCCCTATTTCTTCACTATAGGCGGGTATGGCAAGCAATACACTTACACATAAGAAAGAAAATATTAATCTGGATTTCATAATGTACCTCAAAAGCAGCGTCAAAAATAGGCTAATGGCGTATAATACTGCAAATGAGTCTATTGGAAAACTAAAGTGAAACGAAATTCCCATTTTGTTTTAGATGAAATCTTGCGTAGAGAGCGTCTCAGGAAAATCAAATTTTTGGGTGGTTTTATATTATTAGCCGTGTTGAGTGGCGGTATGGTCGGGTATTCCCAGTTTCGACATGTTGAAACCACCGCCATAGAATCTGTATTATTTGGTGTCTTGGAAACAGAGCAGACAACAACGGATGCAACAGGAAAAGAAAAAAAAATGTTTAGCGTCCGTTTAAATAATGGAAATGTGATCGAAGTGGTGCCATCTGCAGCGATGTTCTTTAAAAAAGGGTTGACTGTGAGTATATCCAAGCAGGAATTTGGGCCAGGAAGAGTGCAGTACGGTTTTGTTCAGTAAGGCAATTCAAATTCAGAGTAGGGTGGGCAGTGATTCATGAATATGAAACAGGTCATTATGGCATGCGGGGTGGTCTTGGTCTTGGCAGGGGGCGGTTATTTCGTAATGAATAGTCAGGATACGCCTCCTGAAATAAACACGCCGGGGGTGAGGGTGTTTAATAAACCGGTATCCATTCCGAATTTCACATTGCATGATAATAAAGGGAGGGTTTTTAATGAAGCGCGCTTTGAAGACAAGTGGTCAATTTTGTTTTTTGGGTATACGCATTGTCCTGATATTTGCCCGGCGACCATGTCGTTAATGAATGTGGTTGCTAAAAAGCTAAAGAAGCGCCCAGGGGGGCTGGATGATGTGCAATTTGTTTTTGTTTCCGTTGACCCTTTTCGTGATGATTTTGCTAAATTGGATGATTTTGTTAGTTACTTTAACAACTCATTTATTGGTGCGACGGGAGAGAAAGACGAGTTAGATCGGTTAGCGCTCGAATTGGGCGGCATTTATGATTTTGAAGATGTTAAAACACATGATCTAATCAGAGATGTGACACAACTCGACAAGGGGGCTGAATATCTGGTGACCCATTATGCGGCTTTAATGGTGATCGATCCTAAAGTGCGTCTTGTCGCGCATATTTTACCGCCACATAAAGTTGAAAAAACAATAGAAACTTTCAATACGCTTAGGGGTTTATAATTCGTAATCAATGATAAGGGGAGCATGATCTGAAAAGCGCTCGTCTTTATAAATATGAGCGGCAGAAATAGCCGACTTGAGTCCTGGTGTGCAGACTTGATAGTCAATGCGCCACCCCACATTATTGGCCCATGCTTGTCCCCGGTTAGACCACCAGGTGTATTGCGCTTTTTCTTGATTAACGACCCTGAAGGCATCAATAAAGCCTCTATTACCAAATAATTGATCTAGCCAAGCCCGTTCTTCCGGGAGACATCCTGAGTTTTTTTGGTTGCTTTTCCAGTTTTTGATGTCAATTTCTTTGTGTACAATGTTATAATCGCCGCAGATAATGAACTCTCTGCGTTGTTTTTTTAATTTTTTCAGATGTGTATCGAAGCGTTCCATAAAGCTGTATTTGACGAGTTGTCGTTCTTCTTTTGCTGAACCAGAGGGCAAATAAAGAGAGGCGACAGAGTGATGATCGAAATCAGCTTGAATATAACGCCCTTCAGCATCCATATCAGCAAAACTTTGACCTAAGCCCTTAATAACTCGCTTAGGCTCCTCTTTACAGAATAAGGCGACACCAGAGTATCCTTTTTTTTCAGCATCAAAAAAATAACAGTGATATCCACGTAAAAAATGTTCTTCTTGTGAGAGTTGGTGTACCTGGGCTTTCGTTTCTTGAAGACAGATAACATCCGCATTTTGTTTTTCCAGCCAAGGGAAAAAGCCTTTGCGCGCTGCAGCACGGATACCATTGACGTTGACTGTAATGATGCGCATGAGAGATTATTTACCTTTTAATTTCGATGAATCAGGCTGTATGCAATGTTCTCGCTGAGCCTGGATATTTTTTAAGCCTATGCGCTCCAAAAGAGCCATATTGTTATTGGGAATGTTATCAATATCTACATCAGTTTTTTGCGCGGTACTAATGCTTGCTTCTCGGATGAGGTGAAACATCGGGTATATAGAGCGATTGCTAAAATTTTTTACATCATTCGGCAAAAGCCCTGAAAAGCAATAATCCGGGTGGAAAGAGGCGACTTGCAGAGTGCCATTTAATCCCAGTTTGTCATTGATGTTGTCTACAATATCCAAAAATGCATTGTAGCGTTCAAATTGGGCAAAGCAAAGTGGTGTAATGAGCAAGGTGGTTTCAATGGTTTTTGCATCACTGTGGTTTAGATAGAGTAGTTCATTGATGAGCTCGTCAACGATATTTTGCTCTGCATGAGTCCATGATACAACGTAGCGAATGAGTTCATGACGAAAAGGGTGACGAGCAAAAGGACATAAATTATGTTTTATAACCAGGTCGCGTATCCATTTTTTTGTGTGTGTCACCACGTCTTTTTCTGAGTGTTTCATTCCTATTTGTTAGGTTGGTTCATTCATGATATTTTGATCCAGGTTCAGGTCAGTGGGTTCGCCTTTTATACGGTGTGATTCATCTGCCCATTTTCCCAGGTCAATAAGTTGGCATCGGTGGCAGCAAAATGGGCGATACGGATTTTTGTTTGTCCACTTTATTATTTTTCCACAATTAGGACAAGAAACAGTGCTCATAATACGCAACAGGTGAGCTTAAATTCAATGTCATTGTCGCTTACGATATCTTTCTCTGTAAGTCGAAGTTGCATGAAACGAATTGAAAAACGGTGTTTGCTGCCGCTGATTTCTGCATAATAAGAGCAATCGATTGGTACCGTAACACGAACTAATTGGCAGGGCGATGTCGTATCCAGGTCTTTTTGGAAAAACCCCTCAGTAGCGCATTCTGTTGTAATGGAAGCACTCTCTCTCATCATGCGCAACATTAATTCGGTCGCTTTTAACATAATTTCGAAATGTGAAAGCCAGTCTGTCAGATCAGATAAGCGCTCTTTATTTATTTTCGATAACCAGAAGTGAAATCCAGGTAAATCAAAGCCGCAGGATCCTCCAGCAATGCTGGAGCGCTGACGAATACTGTTAAGTAATGTATTTTTCTTGAGTTGTTGCCCTATAGGGCCGTGATGATCATGAAGAATCCCGATAAATAGGTTAAGTTCTTCCAATATTGACGACAGTTTTGTGCTGTCAACATTGGGGTTTTTGCTGAGTAATTCGAACGCATTAGATAGCCTTTCTAATTCTTTTAAAATGTCGGTTTTGATGTCGGTTCTGGAAAAAATATGTTGTATTTCAAGAAGCGTATTAACTGCATTCCTACTGTCCGTCGGCAATTCTCCTGACAGGTTCGATTGTATTTGGCTATATAATGATTCAAGACGCATTAAGGTTCGAATGCGTTCGTTTAATGGCTGTTCGTATGTGATCGTTGTATTCACTAAAAATTAAGATCCGCTGATATTTTTATTGGGGTTTTAAATAGATCAATCTTTTTATGAATGATCTATAGTAGAAGAGAGCGTTTGGTTTTTATTGGTGCTAATACCATTAAGGTCACCCAGTTAGTTAAGCTGGGTTTTATTTTAACACATTAGATATTGTCAGAATCAAAGATTGTTTTTAAGTTGGGAGAGATTTAAATAAAGCGCATGAAGTTTCATAACTTCTTGTTTTAATAAATCAATATCGCCATTGTTGTCGATAATATCATGTGCCTGAAGTCGTCGTTCCTGACGAGAGACTTGAGCATTCATGATCGCTGTTACTTCATCGGAGGGGAGTATGCTACGTTTTTTTACGCGTTCTAGCTGTCGTTTTTCAGACAGATCGATCACGAGTATTCTATCGACAATATGTTGTAGTTGTGTTTCGATTAATAGTGGGATAGCTAAGATGCAGTAGGGTGCAATGACGGCATTGGCCTGAGTCTGTATTGCTGCCGTGATGGTAGGGTGCATGATGGCTTCGAGCTGTTTTCGTAGGTCAGGATGATTGAAAACTTGTTTTCTGAGTTTAGTTCGATCCAGGCTGCCATCTGTGTGTAGTATAGATTGACCGAAACAATGAATAATTTTTTTTAAGCAGGGTTTTCCAGGCAAAACCAGGTTGTGGCTGATTCGGTCGGCATCAATAACAGGAATGCCTTCTTTCTCAAATATTAATGCGACTGTTGATTTACCCGAGCCGATACCGCCTGTAAGACCAATTTTTAACATGTCGAATTTAGAATGCAAAAAACTGGAAATACGCATGACTGATTTCATTTCCCCAGATTAAGTAAATCCAACCTGCTATAGCAATATAAGGGCCAAAGGGAATGGGCGTATTTTTATCACGACCTTGAAATATAATCATACTGAGACCCACGATAGCACCGACTAAAGAGGATAATAAAATCACGATAGGCAAACATTGCCAACCTAACCAGGCACCGAATACCGCAAACAGTTTAAAGTCACCATAGCCCATACCTTCTTTGCCCGTGACCAGGCGAAAAATATGATAAATACTCCAAAGACTGAGATAACCGGCCATAGCGCCAATAATACTGCTTTGCATATCTGTAAATACTGAAAAAAGACTCAGCCCCAGCCCCAGCCAGAGTAAAGGTAAAGTGATATTGTCAGGCAGTAATTGTGTATCGAAATCGATCATGCTCAGTGCAATCAAGCACCAGGTCAGTATCAGTGCCGCGCCCATAGCCCAGGTCAATCCAAATTTCCAGGCCACCATAACCGAAAGAATCCCGGTTATGATTTCTATTATAGGGTAACGCAGTGAAATAGGCGTTTTACAATAGCGACATTTACCCATTAAAAAGAGATAACTCAATATCGGGATATTGTCATAGGCCGCAATCGGGTTTTGGCATCGTGTACAGTTGGAGCGTGGCGTAATGAGGTTATATTGGTTGTCTTTAGATTCTTTTAGCCCGGTGTCTTCGAGGTGCAAAAATTCACGGCATTGTGCCCCCCAGTCCTGTTCCATCATTTTCGGCAAGCGGTGAATGACAACATTGAGAAAACTACCTACCAGCAATCCTAGAACACCGGTAGAGAACATCAATGCACTGGGGCTGGCTTGCAGTAAGTCAATCATGTTCATGTTATTTTATGATCTGGTATGAGGGCAAAATATAACGACGCTGAGCAATAATTTTATACGACTGCGCCCATTTTGAATATAGGCAAGTACATCGCAATCACCAGTCCGCCAATCAAAACGCCCAATACGGCCATGATGATGGGTTCTAATAAGCTGCTTAAACCTTCGACGGCATCGTCAACTTCTTCCTCGTAAAAATCAGCGACTTTACCTAGCATGGCATCCAGAGCGCCCGATTCTTCACCAATCGCGATCATTTGTACGACCATATTAGGAAATAAATTGGTTTGTTTCAAGGTACTTGTTAATGTTAAACCTGTGGAAACATCGTCCCGCATTTTGATGATGGCTTCGGCGTATACTACGTTACCTGCCGCGCCAGCAACGGTATTGAGGGCTTCGACCAAAGGAACCCCAGCAGCAAACATGGTCGATAAAGTTCGGGCAAAACGAGCAATGGTGGCTTTACGCAGAATTTCACCGACGATAGGCAGATGCAAGGACACTTTATCCAAGGTGATATTAAACGCTTTGGATCTTCGTTTCAGTTGTACAATAAACCAAACGGTAAGGCCAATGCCTCCAAACATAACCCACCAATATTCTTGAAAAATTTCGGATAAATTGACAACAAACTGAGTCAGTGCGGGTAGATCTGCACCAAAGTTATTAAACATGCTTTCAAATTGAGGGACAACAAAAATCATTAATATCGCGGTGACGACAAAAGCGGCAATGACGATGGCTGCTGGATACATCATTGCTTTTTTGATTTTACTTTTAATCCCTTCCATTTTTTCTTTATAAATGGCAATTTTAATCAGCAGCGTTTCTAAAATACCGGCTTCTTCACCCGCATGGACTAAATTGCAATAAAGAGAATCGAAGTACAGAGGATGCTTTGCCAGCGACTCAGCAAAGGTATTGCCCCCTTCTACATCCGTTTTAATTGCCATGACCAGTTTGGACATGGATTTGTTTTCATTGCCTTTACCGATGATTTCAAAGGATTGAACCAGCGGCACGCCAGAGCCCATCATTGTCGCCATTTGACGACTAAAGATAGCAATATCCTTGGGAGTGATTTTTTGTGCAGAGGCAAATAAAGCCACTGCTTTTTTCTTTACTTTCGTTGGGTTGATGCCTTGCTTACGTAACTGGGCTTTAACCAAAGCAGGGCCAGGGCCGCTGGTTTCACCGCTGATCCGATTGCCTCTTTTGTCCAGTCCTTCCCAGAGAAAAGTGTGTATTTTTATTTGCTGTTGTTTAGCTGCCATAATTATCCCGTGATGACTCGGTTAATTTCTTCCAGACTGGTTAATCCGCTTTTAACTTTTAGTAAACCGGATTGACGCAGATCGTTGATGCCTTCTTTTTTTGCTAATGCGGCCAGTTGTAAAGCGTTACCGCCTTCCATGATAAGCTTGCCCATTGCTCCTGATATCGGCATGACTTGATAAATCCCCACCCTGCCTTTATAGCCTTTGCTACAGTCGTCACAACCTGCCGCAGAAAAAACCTGTATTCCTTCAATTTGTTCTTCTTTGAATCCCTCGCGCAGCAAGGCATCTGTTGGAATGTTGACCGGTGTTTTGCACTGTTCGCATAGTCGTCGCGCCAGTCTTTGCGCGATAATCAGGGAGACGGCTGAAGCAATATTAAACGGAGCAATACCCATATTAATTAAACGTGTTAAGGTTTGCGGTGCATCATTGGTATGTAACGTTGATAACACCATATGACCAGTTTGAGCGGCTTTTATACCAATTTCACCCGTTTCCATATCGCGGATTTCACCGACCATGATAATGTCGGGATCTTGTCGCAAAAAGGCTTTGAGCGCAGAAGAAAAGGTCAGTCCTACTCTTGGATTGACATTCACCTGATTGATGCCTGGCAGATTAATTTCGACGGGGTCTTCGGCGGTAGAGATATTGCGATCCGCCGTATTCAGAATACTCAGTGCAGTATAGAGCGAGACTGTTTTACCACTGCCGGTGGGGCCGGTGACTAAAACCATCCCATATGGTTTGTGTATGGCATCGAGAAAGAGTTGTTGTTGATCTGCTTCATAGCCTAAAACTTCAATGCCTAAAGAGGCACTGGTTGGGTCGAGAATCCGCATAACAATTTTTTCGCCGAATAGCGTGGGGCAGGTGCTAACCCGAAAATCAATCGCACGGTTTTTGGATAGATGCATTTTCATTCGGCCATCTTGCGGCACCCGCCGTTCAGAGATGTCCAGTCGCGACATGACTTTAATGCGCGATGCAATTTTATTTGCCAAATTATTGGGCGGGGAGGCTACTTCCTGGAGGACGCCATCCAGACGGTATCTGACACGATACGTTTTTTCATAGGGTTCCATATGAATATCCGAGACCCCTTTTTTAATCGCATCCAGCAATATTTTATTTACAAAACGGACTATGGGCGTATCATCTATATCAGCATCTTCATTTGCATCTGTTGGTTCTTCCTCCCCTCCGGTGACTTCCAGGTCATCAAGACCATCAAAATCGTCGCTGTCAAGGTCGGCCATAGCAGAGTTTTGTGATTCTACAAATTGATGGATAGCTTCTGCCAGTTTTTTTTCATCAACTAAAATTTGTTCTGTATTAAGCCCGGTATGGAATTTGATTTCATCCAGTGCCTGGAGATTAGTGGGGTCAGAAACGGCCACGAATAGACGGTTGGCACGTTTATAGAGTGGCAAAGTATGATGTTTACGAATCAGGTCTTCTGCAACTAATTCAACCGCAGTCCGATCCATATCCATGGCATCCAAATTAAAGAGTGGTACACCAAACTCATTCGCTGCACTTTCTGCCGTGGCCAGGCTGTCAATCAGTTCATTTTTTACCGCGTAAGAAATGAATGGGGTTTTTTCTTTGTCTGCTTGTGTTTGTGCCTCCAGAGCTTGTTGTTCATTTAAAAAGTCGTGATTGACCAAATGATGGGCGAGTCCACTGAGTGGGTTCTGTGCTGTTGTTGCCATAGTGTCATTCTTAATTGTCTGAATTAAGCTTGTTATCGGCAGGATATTGAGTATATGAAGGCGATTTTTAATTACATTTTTTCAGTAATTTTATGCCTATTCCGGGGGTAAGCCTCAATCGTTTCTGACTGAAAATTTTTTATGTTTGTGACGTTTTTTATAATGGCGTTTTAAAACGGGTATAGGAGTCGAAGTGGGAGAAAAAGATGGCTTTTACTATTTAGGTTTTTTGAGTGCGATTAAATTTTCTAACAATGGCAAAGATAAGCCGGTTGCTTGAGTCAGTCTTTTTAGTCTGTCTTTTTCATAAGCATAATCGACCAAAAAATGACACAGATCTAATACTCGAACAATCGCACCAGAGAGCTCAGTTATGCACTGTACTTTGTCTTTGAGTTCTTTTTCAATAACTTTAGCCATAGCTGAGCGTAAGTAACTCATGCTGGAAGCGACAAACAAAGGCGGGATGCCGACTTCAACATGAACGACACCAATTTTTAGCTGAGCCTCCATAAAGGCATCATCGTAGTCACTACAAAACAGACTGCTTATCCAATTAATGTGAGTTGATTTGAGATGCTCGACACGTCCTTCAATATATTTTGCCGTTTGTTCTTCGTCAAGCAATTGCTGATAAAATGCATCCGTTACTGCGGGAATAAAGGGAATAAGATCCGGCCCATGTTTTTTAAGTAACGCTTTATCTTTGTCGCTGAGTCCGCCAATATGCTGAAAAACTCGCAATGCATCTTCTAAATCTTTATCGATACCCATAAAAGCTCATCCTCATTTATAGTACCTTGGTCACGGCTTCTGCTGCTCGTTTCACATCGAGAAAGATCAAGCCTAATCTTGCGTTAGCTTTAGTGAGTACGGTGATGACCGCATCGTTACCAGCATAGGTCATCAGGACATAGCCTTTGTCACCTTTTATTAAAATTTGTTCTAGATCACCTCGTTCAAGTTCTTGGCCTGTACGGTCACCCAGTGAAAGCATGGCGGCACCCATAGCACCAACACGATCTTCATCCATGTTAGCCGGTAGCATGGCGGCCATCATAAGACCGTCAGTAGAAATAACGGCGGATGCTTCAATATCAGCAGAACTGCCGTTAAGGTCACTCAAAATTGAATTTAGTAGATCTGCTCGCATTTTAGACTCCTAGTCTTTTAGTTGTTTAGGGTTGTTAAAATTGGTATTTTAAATTGAGAGTTAGTTTACGCTAATTTTGAAGGATTTATCGGTATCATGCTCTGGAAGTTTAGTTGTTTGCATAACGTTTGCTTAACATCCAGACTAGGTCTACATAGGCTTCTTGGTTGAATTGCGGCATCCCTGATACCACTAAAGCAAAGCGTTGCGAGCCTATGTACAGGGGCCAAAATCCGATATGACCATTGGCCGAGGCATCCACTATAGCCCACGCAGCAGAGTTGATGCTCAGATTACTGTGTAGTAAACCGCTATGCCTGGCATGTAGTGAGGCAAGATCGGCACTTAGTGCTGAAAGTTCTTCGGCGGTCTCGTGTGAAAAACCACAAGTAGAAAGATAGAACCCCTCTTGATCCGAAAGCAGTGCGCGCTCTGAGCCGGATAATTGTTTTATTATTTCTGGCAAGGCATCTTGAATGCTGCCTGAAGGGGCTTTTTTTATTTCATTGTAGGTCGTGACCCAGCCTAATTGCTGTAGTCGGTAGAGTATCTCAAGTGCATCTTGTTCCTCGTCTTTTGATGTCCAGCGACACAGTTGGCTTTTATCAAGGAGCTGGATGGTGTCATACGACATTAATGCAAATAACAACTGGCGAGCAGGGTCGTCCATATTGGCAGAGGCAGCGTAATAGGCACCCGCAGGCGTGGGGAGAATATAGTGCTGCTCGGTGAGCAGTGTGTATGCAGATTCTGACATGCTACTCTCCAAGCCAAGGATCCAGAGAGTACAAAAGTGCCTGCACAAGTAAAGAGACATCCTCTCTGCGGCGTGCATCGACCTCAAATACGGGAGGGTTTAATCCTCGGCTGGCCAGTTGCTTGTGATACTCCTCTATTTCTGGAGTATTGTGTAAATCCATTCGAGTGATGCCGAGAACAAGTTTTTTATCGGCAATGAAGTCTTTAAAAGAGTCGAGAAAAAAATGCATATCTTTAAAGGGATCTGTTCGAGTGTTGTCTATCAATAAAATCAGTCCAAGGCCACCTTGGGTTAGAATATCCCACATGAAATTAAATCTTTCTTGCCCGGGTGTGCCATACAAATGTATTTTATCATTTTCATCAAGAAACAAGGCACCATAGTCCATGGCTACGGTGGTTTCTTTTTTCCGGTTTTTTGTCATATCACTGGCACGTTCATCTGTTCTGACTACAGGGACATCACTTATGGCTCCAATAGCCGTGGTTTTTCCTGAGCCTACAGGGCCGGTGAATATAATTTTATATGTACTCATTAGTGTTAGCGTCTTCCAATTAAACGTTTCAGGATGCGTCCAAACAGGCCACGCTGTTTATGCTTGGTAACGGTTACCTTGGTCGTCTTTTCTGGGCTGGTCTCAACAGACTCAGTTAGCTTTATGCTACACATGGCGGCATAAAATGAGAACACATGTCGTTGTGGAATATTTAACACCTTTGCGACAAGAGGTAAAGGACGAGGTTGATCACTTATTATAGTCGCTATTCGCATGATGTTGGGCGTGTTTTGCAAGCGTGTTAGGTTAGGCCAGTGTTTGAGCTTGATCGGCGTAGTGAGGCTGGTACCCACGGGTAGACGTCCTCTGGCTGTCCATAGTGCGACTTTCCACATAAAAGGCTTTAAAGATTCAACGGACCCATGATTGTTGGCCCTTTCCTCAAGATTTTGTGAATCCTCAGTGGAAAATCGTTTTACTTTCACCGCCGTGCAATATTTAGGTGCCGTACAGACAACACGGAGTTGAAAGTCTGAAAGCCCATTAATAATTCTCTTGCTTTGTGGCAGGAAAATAATGACTTTCCAATCATTATTAACTTTGACGGTTATCTGTAAGGCAATACCTTCGTTGTTGGCTGTTTCTGTGGCCCATTGCAAACGAGCTTGTAAAAAATCGCTGGGGTTATAAAATGCGGCTTGCTTTTTATCTGGCTTTGATAGATCAATATCCGGGCTGGAGCCACAGAATTCATGATCGAGCTCTGGTAATTGTTTGAATGAAGTGATTGAGTCTGTGGGTTCCTCTATTTTTTCAGTAGGTGTGACCGTATTTATGCCATCAAGGGGAGAGGTTTCCAGAATAATTTCAGTCTCGTCTAATTCTTCTTTTAGGGCTGCCAGATCTTTTTTGATGACATTAACTTTTTGAATTAACTGTTCTATGCGTACCGGTTTTCCAATAAAATAAATATCATCGAAGTCCGGCTTTTTTAAAGCCATAACTATCGTGGGTTTTTTTGGGTGTTGAGCGCGGTATTTATTCCAAATGTTTTTCGCGTCAGGGGTGTCCATGTTAAAAATGATGGCTTCGGCTGCGCCTTCATCAACGAGGAAACAGCAGCCCTTTCCAGGCCCTTGAAAGGACATGCGCAAGACTTCACATGCTCTGCTGTCCATACCTATTGCTGCTATTAATAACGGTTTTTCTGCCACTTTACTCATCAATTTTTCTCTAGTTGATGGTTATTCTAGTCTAATTCCGAAGCGAGTGCTTCCCATTTTTCAGTATCTTTAAACGGGGTTGCCGCGAGTTGTTTCAACGTTTCGGATAAGGCGTTTTTGTTCCGAGTGTAACGGTAGATCTCTAGTAAGTCAGTTGCTATATCGGCTCGCTCAGGCGATTTAATGAGTGCCTGTTCAAGCAGTGCCTGTGCTTCGTCAAGTTGCCCGCAATCGACTAAGTAACGTCCTTCATCGATCACATTTTGTAGAAGTCGTTCTTGATTGGGTTCTGCTTTGGCGACGAGGTTGTTGCTCAATGGTTTTTTACATAGTATGGAGTGGGGCTGCAATGGGTATTCATTTTGCGTATTGTTTGAGCGAATAGCGAGTGTGCTGAGCACTTGATATTGATCATCCTCAAGAACTTCTTTGCACTGGAACAGCAATCGTTTACGCAATTTTTCTCCTTTTTCGCCCAGTATTAAATAGAGGTCAAGCAAAGCGGCATAGGTTTGTTCCGGATTTTTTGCCGCAGCATGCAAAGAGATGCGTTGAACATGGTTGACTAAAGTACTAGGTAAGCGAGAAATTTGATGTGCCAAATAGTGGGATGCCGTTTCATATAGATTCAACGGTGGATTGGATATCCAATTTTTTCTACTTAAAAAACAAGGATTAATGTTGTGCATGTCTATGCTCTCATCATGCGCATAGCTACTTTTTGTAATGACTATTTTGCTTTGTGAAATAAACATAGTATTTAGTGTATCCGTCACTGTTGGCAGTTTATTGTTTTACTGGGCTCTCTTACGGTTTCACGCGTCGTTTTAATTTTTACATAATGGTGTTAACGGCTTTAATTTGGTTTTCTGAAAAAGCATTTAAATTTTGTAGTTTGTTCTGCTACCGCTTGATGTTTGTTTCAATAATACATTTTATATATAGCTAAACCAATGTTTGGCAGGATGATATCAATTAATAGGTTGGTAATCGAGTGCTTATTTTAGTTTTAATGGGTCTGATGGATCAATATCACTCATATAGGGCAAGGTGCGGTTTTGGTTAGTGAGTTGATAGACCTTGCCAATCCAGTTATTTAATACCGCTTCAGCGGTATCATGCCAGGTATTGTGTAACCTTGGCACGATGATTTTATCAGGAAAGTGGGGTAAAGGCGTGTGATCGCGTTTTGCACTCATTACACGATGTTGGTGTTCGTCCAGGATCGCTTGTGTTTGTCGGCAAAAATAGTGTTCAGGATGCACAGGGTAATTGCTACTATATTTGTTTTGATGAAATAGGGTGACTTCTCGCTTGTATTCTTTAAGCAAGCTGATGGTGTCGTATTCAGGATGTCCCTGGAAATAGACGATACGGAATAAATCTTCACTGACTGCCAAATGTACTCCCGCTGTAGCGCTTTCTATCAGGATAGGCAGCTTGGCTTGCTCGAATTGTTCTCGGGTAATTTCGTTAAAGCGGGAATGCGGTACATCCAGGCGGGTATTGATATTTTTAACTAAAGGGTGCTCTGGGTTAAGTACTTCGTGCTGGTATACGCCCCATTTTTTTTCAGGTAGACGCTTTCGCTTTATATTGTGCCTGAGTTGTAATACCGCATGTGAGGCTAAACAGGAGCACAGGGTTGACGTGACATTTTCATAGGCCCAGTCAATCACTTTGATTAAGGGTTTCCAGAATGGCTCGGCAGCCAGGTCAGGTTGGGATACATTTGCTCCGGTTATAATGAGGGCATCCAGGCCAGTTTTTTGTAAATTTTCAAAAGGCTCGTAATATTTTTTTATATATTCTCTCGTGTTTGCTGAGCGTGGTATTTCATTCAATGTAAAGGGGTGAATATAAAATTGAGCTATTTGATTGCTTTCACCAACCAGGCGGAAAAATTGCCGTTCTGTTGCGGGCAGAGCGGAATCCGGCATCATATTGAGCAAGCCGATATGCAGCTCACGGATGTCTTGATGGTCTGCCTTTGTGGGCTGTAATATAGATGATCCTTCTCGTTTGAGTCGATCAAAAGTAGGTAAATTAGAGTGTGCAACTAAAGGCATAATAGCGTCCGTTATGAGGTACGAGCAACTGCGGTTTCGATGAGCGCGATAAAACTGTCTTCTCCTTCAACAGTAGCCAATTCGTCAGTACTTACGGTGTAACCATATTTTTTTGCAATGGCTTCGTAACGAGGGATGCGGGAATAAAAAAGTTTAGGGAATATCCATCTTACAAAATCATCTGGATCCATCTGCGCGATATAATTAATCTGTTGTTCTTGCAGATAAGCCGACAGTTGTTCATCAAGAAAACGCTCTCGGTAATATAATGGTTTTGGATCCCGCTCTGCACGTCTAATGAGCTCTTTTTCATTTTTTTCTGAGGCTTTGATGTAGAGTATCAAGGTATGTTTTGCTAACGTATCCAGTACGTTCTGTTCATCAAGATCACAAACACTCCCCCCCGCATCATTAATGAAGTGTTGGTAACCGTAAAGGTTACACGCTTTTTTTATGAAGCCCAGAACGTCATTCATCGCGGCAATTTCAGCTTGTCGGTGAAGTTCTTGGCGATATTTAAATTCATCCAAAGGCAGTCCGCCCAGTTCTGGGTTGCCTAATTTCCCTAAGAAGCTAGAGACAGGCTTTAAATTTTCTACGGTGATATTGTTGCAAATATAAATTGAATCGGTACGTAGTAAATCATTCAAAAAGGGAATTTGCATCGCTTTTTGTTTAATATTGTCGAGAATGGGTTCATCTAAATAGCGGGTACCGATTCTATAATCGCCTGAATAATGGAACCAGTTGCCATGCATGAGTTTGTTGGCGATACGAGTCTTACCCACCCCCGACATGCCTAATAGCGTAATACGTTTGTTAGGCCATTGCCTAAATTTATCGACTGTAAATTTCATTGCTTAATATACACCTATCAGTGTACTACGACATGTTTGAGTTTAAACCGGACGGTGCCGAGAATTTTCATGTTGCCGTTGAGTTCTAGTGGAATGTGTGTTTCTTGATCAATAATAAAACGTAAATTACCTTTAAGACCCGCCAACTTGAGATTATAGGTCTCATTGGATTCATTTAAGGGGCGGGCGCGTATTGATATTTCCAATGCTTCGACATCTTTTTTTACTTCACTGTTTCCAGTCGGTTGTTTTTTTGTATAATCAGAGCGATATGTTTTTTGTTTTTCGACAGTGAGCTTGACCATAATGACGTTACCTCTGGATAACATAGGCAGCTCTATACTGTCGCCCGGTTTTGTTAAATCAGCAACGGAGACGATGTAAAACAGAGAGGCGGGTTCTGCCATGAATTGATTGGCGGGTTTGTGAGTGATCCTGGAATATTCTCTGTCGATATTTGTCCAGTTTTCATGGGGCCGCCCAACTTCTGTAGCTGTAGGCTTTTTTCGAATCATAAACGTACCATTCTGGGTGAAACGATAGGCTTTATATTCGTTTTTTCTCGTTCCTGTTTCGAGGTGGACTCGTTGTAGTGCGCGGACATCAGCCGGATCGAACCAGACCATTGTTTGCAGGTCTCTACCTAATAATTGAGTGTGTAAAGTCATGTAGTAATTATTTTTACTTATACTGGATACGGCATGCTCGGGTTCAGGTTTTATTAGCATAGCATTGCTTTGAGCTATTGGCAGAGAAACCAGCTTGATTTTTGACTTAACTGAAAAGCCGAATTTGCTTGCTTGGTATTCAAGTTGTGACCAATGCAATTGTTTTTCTATTAGCTTATTGGATTGGGCTGTATCTTTTTCAGTGATTATTTTTTTTTGGGTTGCGGCCGAAATAGGGGTTGTCGAGATTAGGATAAGCAGCAGTAGGAAAGAGAAAATAACATTAAGTTTTTTTAAAGTTTTCATATTAACTTAAGACTTTTTTTTATTTAGCTCTGAGGTTTTTTGATGCTTGAATGTGACTCATGCTCAGAGCCTAACATAATGGCCAGCCAGTGTGTTTTATCATGGCTTTCCAACGCAATTTTAACCACCATGGTGAGTGGGACGGAAAGTAACATTCCGGTTGGGCCCAGTACCCAACCCCAAAAGACCAGAGATAAAAACACCACTAGGGTAGACAGACCCAAACTTTTCCCCATGAGTCGGGGTTCAATCATGCTGCCGACAACAATATTAACCACCACATAGCCTGCAGCAGCGGCAAGCGCAAGGGTTGCTCCGGATTGTACCAAGGCTAGAAAAACAGCCGGGACAGCCGCAATAATGGAGCCAATATTGGGTACGTAATTAAAAAGAAAAGCCAACAGTCCCCATAGCAAGGGATAGTCAACACCGATGATCGCCAGCCAAGTGGCAATGATTGCTCCTGTCAACAGGCTGACTGCCGTTTTCATTGCAACATAGCGTTTCACATTGTCCGTTAAGGTGCTGAAATGACTCATGGAGGCCTCTGGGTCATCTAATATTTTTAATATTTTTTTGGGAAAACTCGCCGCTTCAAGTAAGATAAATGAAGCAGTAAGAAGAATAAAAAAGGCATTAGTCAAAACTCCGCTGAGACTGCTAAAAAGGATGCCGACCAAACCCATAACCATACCCGGGTCAAAGGAGGCCTTGATTTCTTCCATGGGTAAAGCTATGCCTTGAGCGGTGAGCCAGGTTAAAGCTGCATTGAGGTCTTCCTGAAGACGAGTTTGGTAGCTTGGCAGCGCTCTGGAAAAATCGTTGAGTGAACCACCAATAAATATAGCAAGCAGCGTAATAACGGCGAGTACGGCCAGCATGACGATCAAGAGCGCCAGTGCGTCAGGGATTTTTCTTTTTTGTAGCCAAAAAAGAAAGGGGCTACTGATGACGGCAACAAATAATGAAAGCAAGAAGGGGACGATAATGGCTTCAGCGGTGCGCAGGCCAGCAACCACAATGACAAATGCCGCTGCAATAAACAAAAACCGGGCACCAGGTGAATAGGTATGGTGACTCGACATCAGGGGGTTCTGCTTTCGAAAACGACGACACTGTGCCCTGTGATGGTGACGATCGATTTATGAAAGGGCCTTTGACAAGCAGGAGAGAGGATGTCTCTGGGGCTTGTCAGCGCCGTATTAATGGCGGGATACCATTGGCGATGGGGCAGCTTGGGGAGTGATACCATGACGCTGTCATTGCTCATATTCATCATGATATGTAAATGGGCTTCATCTTGTCGAACTGCGCATAAGGTGAATGCAATAAATTGCGCTTGTGAATCCTCCCACTGTGGCTGGTTAAGTTGAAGACCATGCCATGAAACGTCGGCCATGTCGGCACCATTGATTTTATTTCCTGATAAAAAACGGGGTCGGCGTAAACTGGGATGTCGCTTACGAAAAGCAATAAGTTCGCGTACAAAGCGTAACATGAACGCATTTTTTTTCACTAAACTCCAGTCAAACCAGCCCAGTTCATTATTTTGACAGTAGGTATTGTTATTGCCTTGCTGGCTTTTAAGCACTTCATCACCAGCGAGAATCATGGGGACACCCTGACTCAGAAAAAGTATAGACATAAAGTTTTTGGTTTGCTGATGACGTAGGGATAAGATTTTGCGATGGGTTGTGTCTCCATCCACACCGCAGTTCCAACTTAAATTTTCATTGTGACCATCTCTATTGTCTTCGCCGTTAAGCATATTGTTTTTATTGTTATAGCTGACGAGGTCGTATAGTGTAAAGCCGTCATGACAAGTTATAAAGTTGATGCTGTTGCTGGGTAGGCGGTTGCGGGCTTGGTATAAATTGCTGCTGCCGCTCAGGCAAGTTGCAACGGCACTGACCAAGCCTTTTTCTCCTGCAACAAAACGCCGTATTACATCACGATATTGTCCATTCCATTCAGACCAACGAAAGCCGGGGAATTCGCCGACTTGATAAAGACCAACGGCATCCCAGGCTTCAGCTATCAATTTGGTTTTACTCAGGCCGCTTGAGTATTCGATATTCCAGGGCAGCGGTGCGTTGGCGATAGGATGCCCTTCTTCGTTGCGCGAAAAAACACTGGCCAAGTCAAAGCGAAAGCCGTCAACATGCATTTTTTCTACCCAGTAGACCAGGCAATTTACGATAAAATTGGTGACCAGTGGGTGGTTACAGTTAACGGTATTGCCACAGCCTGTATAGTCCCGATATTCAGCTTTGTCTGCGGGATTTAAATGATAAAAAAGTTCGTTGGCAAAACCCTTGAAATTGATTGTCGTTCCCGTTTTCCCACCTTCTGCGGTATGGTTGAAAGCAACATCAAGAATAATGCCGATATCTTGTTGATGTACGGCTTTGACCATATCTCTGAATTCATTGCGATGTGTCGCGCTATTGCTATTGCTGCAGTAGCCTGGGTGGGGGCTAAAAAAACTGTGTGTACTGTAACCCCAATAATTTTCTAATCCTCTGGCGGCGACAGAAGCAGGTACATCCTGCTCATCAAAGGCCATCACGGGTAACAATTCAATATCCGTGATACCTAACTGTTTAATGTAATCCAGTTTTTCTATCAAACCAAGAAATGTTCCGGGGTGTTCAACGCCGGACGTGGGTGAGCGTGTAAACCCACCGGTATGGAGTTCATAAATAATGGCCTCATTGATAGGCTGATTGAGTGTTTGATCGCCGTTCCAGTTATAAGTCTCCTCAACTATAGCAGCACGCATACTATAATGTTGGTTGTCAGGTTTTACATTGTTGAGTGCTTTTTCTCTATCCCATCTTGACGTTGAAACGGCTTTTGCCCAGGGATCGAGTAATTCTGTTTCAGGGGAAAATCGGTAACCGTGCTGAGTTGTTTCTTGTGGCCCGCCCACTGACCAGGTGTAGAGTATTCCGGGTGTTAAATTCTGTACATAAACATGCCAGAAAAAGTAGGTTTTATTGTGTTCAGGGCTCAGTTTGATAACCTGAAACGGGGTGTCGCTATCGTTTGCTTCGTAGAGTAACAGTTCAACAGTCGTGGCATGTTGCGAAAAAATAGAAAAATTGATGCCGTTTTTATCTGATGTGGCCCCCAGTGGATAAGGTTGGCCATGTTGTAGTTGGTACATAGGCTGTTAATACTTATTTATTTTTGGGTTTTGATGGCAGAGAAAGATTTCCATATAAGTGTGCTTCAGCGATTTCTTTTCCTTCATCAAGCAAGTAGTTTAGAAATGCCTGGGCGACAACCGTAAGCTTTTTTCCTTCAGGATACACAATATGCCATTGATGGTTAATAGGGAAGCCTACTATATCCAATAATACCAGTTCGCGATTAACAATTTCATGAACAACGGCATGCTTTGACAGTATGCTCAGCCCCAGTCCCCCTATGACCGCTTGTTTTACAGCTTCGTTGCTACCTAAGACCATGCGTGAGTTGACGCTGAGATTATTTTCACGAAGCAATTGATGGAATATCACGCTGGTTCCGGTTTCCGGTTCTCGCAGGATGAAGGGTTCGCTAACGATTTTTTTTAATGGAATTTTTCTTTTTTTCATAAGGGGATGGTTGAGTGGGGCGATAATAACAAGCGGGTTCTCTATGAAAGGGGTCACGTGAAGATTAAAGTTTTTAGGCGAAACACCACCAATAATATAGAGATCATCGCGGTTGCCATCAATACGCTCCAGAACAGAAGCGCGGTTGGTGACATTAAGCACGACGTTGATGCCTGGATACTTGTGCGCGAAGGCACCGAGAATTCGAGGTGCAAAGTATTCTGTTGTGGTGACGCCCGTTAAGCGTAGCGTACCTTGTTTGATGCCTTTCATATTGGCTATCGTCATCTCAAAGCGTGATAATTCATCTGAAATCACGAGGTAGCTGTCAAGCAATGCCTTGCCAGCCTCTGTAAGTTGGAGCTTTTTACCGACATAATCGAATAATGGAATGGTTACGGACTCATTCAGCTTTTTTATTTGCATTGACAGTGTCGGCTGAGTTAGACAAAGTTCGTTGGCAGCGGCTGTAAAGCTGCCATTTCGGACAATCGATTCAAAGATCTGAAGTTGTCTGAAAGTAACATTTCTTATTTTAATCAATCTATTATATCCAATAAGTATTGTAAAGTATTAACTTTGGAGGCGGAGATAAAACAGCTATAGATTATAGTCTATTGAAACTATCGATAAAATCAATTTTTATTTATGGCTAGGGTAGGGCACAATAGCTCCACGTTGTCGATGATGTTGAAACAAAGTAAATATCATGGCAGCCAGTAAGCCATGCTTACTTTTTTGAGGGCGCACCACAATCCCTCCCTTAGTAAATCTCCTCCCTCGTGTGTGCGCTCCTCTTTTTTATTCTTAAAAACAATCCGATAAAGTACTTTTTCTTTTTTTTTCGTCTTTTTCAGACTAGAAAACAAGTTGATGTTTCTGTACAGTCTGCGTTCTTGAAATAGAAGGGAGTGCTTGAGCTTGATGACGAAAAAAGTAAATTTTAGTGAAATTGCAAGCAGCCCTTCAAGGTTTTTAGCTTTTGGTTTTGGTTCAGGTCTGGCACCCAAGGCACCAGGAACCTGCGGTACATTAGCTGCTGTGCCGGTGTATCTGCTGCTTATGGATCTACCGCTCGTTGCGTATCTCATTCTTGTCTTGATTTTAACCGTGTATGGGGTCTGGATTTGTGGTGTCACTTCTCGTTATTTTGCAGTTCCTGATCATCCTGGCATAGTTTGGGATGAAATTGTTGGTTTTTTGATCACGATGATCGCAGCCCCAAGCGGTTTTATATGGATTATTATCGGGTTTTTATTATTTCGATTATTTGATATCTGGAAACCTTGGCCCATTTCTCTGTTAGACCGTCATATCCATGGTGGTTTAGGGATTATGCTCGATGACGTTGTTGCAGGTGTTTTTGCCGCTATTGTGATGGGTATTATAGCATCTGTCGTGTAGTAGCTAGGGATTTATCGAAGAAGGATATTAGGTCACGATGGAGTCTGTGACAAAGCAACAACATCAAGATAAAAAAGCACGATTGCTCCGGGCTGCGACTATTGCGTCTGTTGTAACCTCGTTGACGCTGGTCATTATCAAGCTGGTTGCTTGGTTGATGACGAGTTCTGTCGGCATTTTAGCCTCTTTAATTGATTCAGTCATGGATGTTTTGGCCTCGGTTATCAATTTTTTTGCTGTCTGGTATTCACTTCAACCGGCGGATAATGAACATCGCTTTGGTCATGGGAAAGCAGAACCCCTAGCTGCTTTGGCGCAGGCAACCTTTATCGCAGGGTCGGCGGTCTTTCTCTTGTTACACGCGGTAGATAGAATTTTACATCCTCATGCCGTGAGTCAAATATCTGTAGGCGTGGCAGTCATGCTGTTTTCTATTTTTTTGACGTTAGTCTTGGTTTCGTTTCAGAGGTATGTAATACGTCACACGGGATCGACCGCTATTCAAGCTGATTCAGTACACTATGTTGCTGACATTATGACGAATGCTGGAACCATTATCGCATTGGTTTTAGTCTTTTATGGTTGGCCGGTGGTGGATCCGCTTATTGCTTTGCTGATTGGTGGATATATTTTATATCATGCAGGGCACATTGGCCGCGAAGCTTTTCATTTGCTTATGGACAGAGAATTATCTCCGGCAATACAGTCAAAAATTGAAGACGTTGTTTTGAGTTCTCCTGGCGTGAAGGGTTTTCATGATTTACGAACTCGACAGTCAGGTCAGGTCAGCTTTATTCAAATACATATTGAATTGGATGATCATTTGCCGTTGATTGAGGCGCATGCGATCTCTGATCTCGTCGAAGCACGAATCTGCGTTGCGGTGCCGGGAGCCGAAGTGATTATTCACGAAGACCCTGTCAGTGTTGCATCAACGTAAGCGAGGCGATTTTTGGCAGGGTGCCATAAAATCTATACTGAGGTAGCGACACTATCGAGTATGTCCGTTGAGGTTGCATGAACTAGGTTCTAATGGTTGCTCACGGCTCCAGTGGCGAGTCGAAATACCGCAGAGGAAGGACTATCTTTGCTCAAAGCGATTTACTTTAGTATCAGAATTTTAAAGTCTAAAAACCTGTAACTTATAGTGTCGTTTTTAAATTTCCACCCAAATAAGTTCTTAATAAACAATCAGGTAACACCTGTGAATGTTGTACTGTTTTTGCTTGCATGAAATTTATGCTTTCAGTTTCATTACTCCAGCATATTTTTATTCGGAATGA
>VAPM010148252.1_pt1 | contig 22904 bp, 25 predicted proteins | sample 3395091 | NCBI WGS metagenome assembly VAPM01 (sample SAMN08290445, study PRJNA428436) | hydrothermal vent metagenome | isolation source: Deep-sea hydrothermal vent chimney 3 | place: Pacific Ocean: Juan De Fuca Ridge
ATGACCAGGCGCGGCATGGGATCCAGTTCGGTCCTGGAATTATCCAGGCGGGCGTTGTTTTCGTTGAAATAGGCATGATAGTCGGCGACGAAGGCGGCGGCGGCGGCCCCGACGCTTTCGGCAAAACCCCGCAGATCGCCGGCATCCGCCGCCGCCGTCACCAGCGGCATGTTTTTGGTGCGAATGGTGTGGTCCGGGGTAATCACGCCGCGCCGCCCATAGTCCGATACTTCCGCACCGTTGACGAAGTTCAGGATCGCCTTGCCGGTGCGGAACTGGCAAATCAGGCGGCCGTAACGGCCATTACCCAGGCCCTGCGCGCAGGCCCCGCGAATGATCGGCGCCACATCGGCAAGCCGGGCCACTGTTCCGGGCAAGGCCCGGGCAGTGAAAATTTTCGGCCCGGCCCGGGCAATCCGGTCTTCCGCCAGGCTGACTTTGGCGATCATCCGCTCGTAGGCCTGCCGCGCCGTATCGGCGAAGGTAAAAATACCATGCTTATGCAGGATCATGCCTTCGATATCCGGGTTTTCGGCGTAAATTTCCGCCGCCTTTCGGGCCAGCGAAAAGCCCGGCATGATGAACGGCACGACCGCCATTTCAGGACCGAAAATTTCGCCGCAAATGGCTTCCCCGTCGGCTTGATCCGAAACCGCCAGCACCGCCGATGAATGGGTATGGTCGATAAACTTGTGGGGCAGGAAGGCGTGCAGCAAGGTTTCCACCGACGGGTTGGGCGAGGCCGCATCGAGCAAATTGGCGCGTTGGAAGCCGACCATGTCCTGGTCGCTCAGGCGGTCCAGGGCCCGTAACCGGCGCAGCGGCTCCAGGCGCACGGCGGGCAGCCCGGCGGGTTCGATCGTGGCCATGTCCCAGCCGCTACCCTTGACGCACAGCACCTGGTGCTCGTCGCCCAGAAAGTCCCGCATCACCGTCTTGACCGAGGTATTGCCGCCGCCATGGAGGACCAGGCGGCGGTCGCCGCCGAGCAGACGGGTAGTGTAAACCCGCAACGCGACATCTTCATTTACGCCCAACGCCGCGTAATGTTGGCGGCATTCGGCGGCTTCGGAATCCAGCCACAGCGATTTCATCGGCGGATATTTCCCTTCTTTTTTATTCGATAATCCCGGCCCTTTTTACGAACGGACGGGTATTTTTGAAATCGACGATTTCTGGCCGGGGATTGCGCAGGGCGCAAGGCGCACAGTGACATTTATCGCCATGCCCTGTCAAAAGCCACATGGTGGATAATCATAGCTGTAGCTCGGGGCGTCCATCTGCAATCCCATACCGCAGCCCGCCCTCGAACAGGGATATTCGAGGGCGGGCGGATCGTGTATTTAATTGACGCTCCCGGCCGTCACATCTCGGCGAATTGCTTCTCGACCGCCTTGTGATCGGAACACCAGGATTCGTATACGGATGCCGACATCGGGTCCGGGAAGATATCTTCATCGCCGGCCCCGACGCCTTTGACGATCGCCGCGGCAACATCCCGTGGATTTGTTTTATCCATTTCAACGCCGGCCAGCATGTCGGTGTCAACGGCGCCCGGAAACACATTGTGCACGGCGATGTTTTGCCCCGCCAAACTGGCCCGCAACGACAGGGCCATCGACCAGGCGGCGGCCTTCGAGGCGCTGTAGACGGCCAGGCCCGGCATGCTGACCAGCGAAACCAGCGTCAGCATATTGACGATTGCGCCGCCGCCGTTATCGGAAATTACCGGCACGAAAGCCCGCGCCATGGCCAGTTTTCCATAAAAATTAGTGGCCATATTTCGCTCGATATCGGCTATCGGCGCGGTAATAATATCGCCGAAATCAAGGACCCCGGCATTATTAATCAGCAAATTGACATCCGAACCCCGCGCCGCCGCCGCCGTCACCTGGCCGGCGTTGGTAACGTCGAGCTGGACCGCAACGACCCGCTGGTCGGTATATTGTGCGCCGCTTGCGGAAGGCTGCCGCGTGGCGGCGTACACCTTGGCAACCCCGGCATCCAGCAGTTCCGATACGATGGCGCGCCCGATTCCGCGATTGGTGCCGGTTACGAATGCGACGGTATTTTGATCGATCATGGCTTGTCTCCTGTTGTGAAAGGCGGAGTATGGATGCGGTAAAAAATTCATTAAATAGCTTTGTTGTAATGATTATCATGCATAATATGCACGAATGGATAGTCGTGTTCTCAGGACATTTATCGAAGTCGCCCACCACGGCAGCTTTGCCGCCGCCGCCAGATCGATCGATATGGATCCGTCGCTGGTGTCGCGCGCGATCGCCGGGCTGGAAGGCGAACTCGGCCTGCGTCTTTTCCAGCGCACCACCCGGCAAATGACGCTGACCGAAGCCGGCGCGCTGTATATGAGACGAATCGAAGCGGTGCTTGACGAACTGGACCACGCCCGCGACGAGGCGCTGGCGGTCAGTTCCGGGCCACGGGGAACGCTCCGCATCACCGCTTCGGTGGCCTTCGGCATGACCTGTCTGACGCCGCTGATCGGTGATTTTCGGGCCGCCTTTCCGGAAGTGCGGCTGGATCTGGCGTTAAGCGACGAGAACCTGGATCTAGTCGCCGAGGGCATCGATCTGGCCATCCGCCTAGCGCCGAGCATCGAATCCGATGTCATTTGCGCCAAACTGTTCGATACCCGCTACCGGGTTTGCGCCAGCCCGGACTATATTTCGCGGGCCGCGCCGTTCCGCACGCCCGGCGACATCAGCCATCATGACACCCTGCTGTTTTCCCTGCCGGGGTTTCGCAGCCGCTGGCTGTTTCGCGGCCCGGACGGCGACACCATCCAGGCCCCCGTAAGCGGCGGCATAATGATGTCGAACGCGCTGGCCATCCGCACCTGCATGCTGGCCGGGCTGGGGCCGGCGCTGTTACCCGACTGGCTGATCTGCGAGGCCATCGCCGCCGGGCGGTGTGTGGATGTCTATCCGGGCCATGAGGTAACCGCCACGTCGTTTGCGACCGCCGCCTGGCTGATCTATCCCAGCCGCCGTTTCCTGCCCGACAAGGTCCGGGTAGCCGTGGATTTCCTGAGGTCGCGGCTGCCGCCGCGCCCGGATCGATTGCGGCCTCAACGCCATCGCACCAGCGGCAGCCGCAACAGTTTGACCGGCCCGGCGTAAAGTTCGCGTTGCTGCACCGTCAGCGCCAGATTCAATATCGACCGGGCGCCGTTTGGCGGTCGATGGGCGAACACGCCAAGCAGCATTTTCGCGCTCACCGCCTGCCCCGCCCCGATCACTCCGGCCCGCGACAGGGCGTCAATGGTTTCAAAAAAACCCTGAATTCTGGCGGTAAAGGCGCCGATTGGCTGTAAATCGCGATCCAGCGCCAGGGTGCCGTCGGCGCGCAGGGCAAGCGGGCCGTAGCGCAGGGATAGCCGGTCTACTTCGACCGTGCCGCCGCCATCCCGCCAGATTTCCAGCGCCTCGACCGGCGGCGCCCCGGCCCCGCGAGGAAACTGGCCGAGCAGCCGGGCGGCCACCCGCAAACTTGCCATACGGCCACCCAGCGGCGCGCCAATCAGCGCCGGCAGCTCGATCCCCGAAGCCTTTATATCCAGCGCCATACTGGCCGCGTCCGGCGGCGAACCCGGAATAAATTCCAGCCGCCGCAGCGTCAGATCGGCGGCGGCTATGGCGATTTTTCCGACCGCCCCCCGTTGCGCCGCCAGATCCAGGCCGGACACATTGACCCCGATCGATTGCGGAACGCCTTTAGCGAAGGTCAACACGATGGCGGCGGCGGTCAGCGTTCCGGCGTAGGTCAGGCGTCGGGCGCCATCCTGATAGGATATCATTTGCTCGCCGCCGGTCGCCAGCCGCACCCGCCCCGGCGCCCACGGGCGGGCGGTTATGAGCAGATTACCGGCCTGCCAGGCCCATGGAGTTTCGGCTTTCGGCGCCGCAATTCCCGGATCGGCCAGGTCGATCCTGATCCACAGCGGATAGCCGGTGGCGCGCAGGTCCCGATAGCGAATGCGGTAACCTTCCGCCCGGCGCTCGCCGATCCATTGTTCGACCGCCCTGACCGTTTGCGTCGCCCCGTAGACCCAGCCCCCGGTATAAAGCAGCGCCAGCAGCAATATGGCCACGGCCGGGACCACCCAGTTACGGATTCTTAATCCGGTGATAAAATTGAATATCTTCTGCATTTTCCAGTGGACCTGCGGCGAAAGTAGCGGCCCGCTTGCCGGGGCGCAACATCCCTTTCGGCCAGCAGCGCCCGGCCCCGCCCGGCTACCGGAGACACTTGCCATGCCGCCGCCCGGAAACGCTTGCAATTGAATGGCCGGAGGGATATAAACCGCGCTTCGCGAGCGGTCCGGCAGGGCATGCCCAGCCGCTTTGAAACACAGTTCGACAGACCTAAGGAAATGTGAAATGCCCAAGTTGAAGACCAAGTCCAGCGCCAAGAAGCGCTTTCGCCTTACCGGTTCGGGCAAGGTTCGCGCCAATGTCGCGCTAAAACAGCACGGCATGAGCAAGCGTCCCCAGAAGATGAAGCGGAAAGCCCGCGGCACCATGATCCTGTGTGCCGCCGACGCCCGCATTGTCAAATCCTATCTGCCCAACGCTTAAGATTTAAGGAACCGGAACCATGGCACGAGTCAAAGGCGGCCCCGCCGCGCACGCCCGTCACAAAAAAATCCTGGGCATGGCCAGCGGCTATCGCGACCGCAGCAAGTCCAGCTTCCGCATCGCCATCGAACGGGTCGAGAAAGGCCTGCAATACGCCTACCGCGACCGTCGCACCAGGAAACGGCAATTCCGTCGGCTGTGGATTCAGCGGATCAATGCCGGCGCCCGGCAGTATGGCCTGACCTATTCCCGCTTTATGAACGGGCTCGCCAGGGCCGAGATCGAACTGGACCGCAAGGTCTTGTCCGAACTGGCGATCAGCGAGCCCGAGGCCTTCAAGGTCCTGGTTGAAGAGGCCGAGGCGGCTCTCGCCAAATCCTGATCCGTTCCCGGTAAAGGTTCGTCCATCGGGAAAATCGAATTCGGGGAGCCGTCCTTTGTTTTAAAGGCCGCTCCCCTTTTTCTTGTGATATCGACGGGACAAATTTCTTATGGACACCACCGAACAACTGCGTAGCGACCTGACAGCCGCCGTCGCCGCAGCCGAAACAACCGCGACGCTTGATGCCGTCCGGGTTGCGGCCCTGGGGAAAAAGGGCTCGATCACCATGGCCATGAAGTCGCTCGGCGGCCTTGATCCGGACGCCCGGCGCCAGGCCGGGCAGGCCGTTAACGCGCTGAAAGCCGACATAGCGAGCGCCATCGAGACCCGCAAGGCGGACCTGCAAAGGGCCGAACTGGATAGCCGCCTGATGGCCGAGAAGATCGACCTGACCCTGCCGGTCCGGCCCCGTAACGATGGCCGCATCCACCCGATCAGCCAGGTTATCGAAGAGATGACGGCGATTTTTTGCGAAATGGGCTTCACCGTCGCCGAAGGCCCGGATATCGAGGAAGACTGGTATAATTTCACCGCCCTCAACATCCCGCCCGAACATCCGGCCCGCCAGGAACATGATACCTTTTATCTGCCGGGCGAACACGATGGCCAACGCAAGCTGCTGCGTACCCATACCTCGCCGGTGCAGGTTCACACCATGCAGGAAACCGCGCCGCCGATCCGCATCATCGTGCCGGGGCGCACCTACCGCTGCGATTACGACGCCACCCATTCGCCGATGTTTCACCAGATCGAAGGCCTGGTCGTCGACGAGACCACCCATATGGGCCATCTGAAAGGCTGCCTGATCGACTTTTGCCGGGCCATTTTCGAACTAGATGACCTGCCGGCGCGGTTCCGGCCAAGCTATTTTCCGTTCACCGAGCCCTCGGCGGAAGTGGATATCGGCTGCACCCGCGACGGCGGCGATTTCCGCATCGGCCACGGCGACGACTGGCTGGAAATACTGGGCTGCGGCATGGTCAATCCCAAGGTACTGGAAAACTGCGGCATCGATTCGACGAAATACCAGGGCTTCGCCTTCGGCATCGGGGTCGAACGCATCGCCATGCTGAAGTACGGCATCCCGGACTTGCGGACCTTTTTCGAATCCGACCTGCGCTGGCTGCGGCACTATGGTTTTCAGGCCCTGGACGTGCCCGGCGTGGTCGGCGGGCTAAGCCGATGAAAATTACCCTGGGATGGCTGAAGGAACACCTGGATACCGATGTGTCACTCGGCGATTTAACCGACCGCCTGACCATGCTGGGCCTGGAAATCGAAAGCGTCGATGAACGCTCGCAAGGGCTGGAAGACTTCGTGGTCGGCCTGGTGGTCGAGGCGAAAAAACACCCGAACGCCGACAAGTTACAGGTCTGCACCGTCGATAACGGTAGCGAAACGGTACAGGTGGTGTGCGGCGCCCCGAATGCCCGAACCGGGCTCAAGGGCGTTTTCGCGGCCACCGGCAGTTATATTCCGGGTATCGGCGTGACCCTGAAGAAGGCCGAAATCCGGGGTGTCGAAAGTAACGGCATGTTGCTTTCGGAACGGGAAATGGGCCTGAGCGACGAACACGATGGCATTGTCGAACTGGCCGCCGACGCCCCGGTCGGCGCCCCGGCCATCCGGGTCTTGGGCCTGGACGATCCGGTAATCGATATCGCCATTACCCCGAACCGCGGCGATTGCCTGGGCGTGCGCGGCATCGCGCGCGACCTGGCGGCATCCGGCATAGGGACCCTGAAACCCCTGAACGCGACGCCGGTCAAGGGAACTTTCGAAAGCCCGATCAAGGTGAATATCGATCTTGACGCCGATCATGCCGATGCCTGCCGCCACTTCGTCGGCCGTTATATTCGCGGCCTGAGCAACGGCGAAAGCCCGCAATGGCTGCAAGACAAGTTGCTTGCCGTGGGTCTGCGGCCGATATCGGCGCTGGTCGATATCACCAACATCATGACCATCGAACATTGCCGACCGCTGCACGTTTTCGACGCCGACAAGGTCGCCGGCGGCATCCATGTCCGCATGGCCCGGCCCGGCGAGAAACTGCTGGCCCTGAACGACAAGGAATACCAACTGGACGGCGACATGACGGTTATCGCCGACGATCATCAGGCCGCCGCGCTGGGCGGCGTCATGGGGGGGTCAAGCACCGGCTGCACCGGACAAACGGTCAATGTGTTTATCGAATCGGCGCTTTTCGATCCGGTCCGCACCGCCGTCACCGGGCGGAAACTGAACCTGCAATCCGACGCCCGTTTTCGTTTCGAACGTGGAATCGATTCCGCATTCCTGAAACCCGGCATGGAAATCGCGACCCGGCTGATCCTGGACATCTGCGGCGGCGAGGCTTCGCACATTATTGCCGCCGGGGCCGAACCGGACCGGCGGCTGGTCATTCCGTTCCGGCCCGCCCGGGTGGCGCAGTTGGCCGGGGTTGAAGTCGCCCCGGATGAAATGAAGCGGATTCTGGGCGCCCTGGGGTTCACCGTGACCGGCGACGGCGAAACCCTGGATGTGGCCGTACCGACCTGGCGCGGCGATATCGTCGGCGAGGCCTGTCTGGTCGAGGAAATCGTCCGCGTCCACGGTTACGACAAACTGCCCATGGTGTCGATGCCGCGAACCGGGGCAGTGCCGCGACCGGCCTGGAACGCCGCCCAGCGCAAGCGCGCCGATGTCCGCCGGGCGCTGGCGGCGCATGGCCTGGTCGAGGCGGTAACCCAGTCTTTCATGGCGGCCGGCCAGGCCCGGTTGTTCGGCGGCGGCGGCGATGATCTGGTGCTGGTCAATCCGATCAGTTCCGACCTGGGGGTCATGCGCCCGTCAATTCTGCCCAACCTGATAGCGGCGGCCGGCCGCAACGCCGACATGGGCATCAACGACTGCCAACTGTTCGAAGTCGGCCCGCAATTCCGCAGCGACGCCGCCGACGGCCAGGATATGGTGGCCAGCGGCATCCGGGCCGGGCGCAGCGGCAGACGCAACTGGGCCCAGCCTCCCAGGCCCGTCGATGCCTTCGACGCCAAGGCCGATGCGCTGGCCGCCCTGGCCGCCGCCGGGGCGCCCACGGACAAGCTGCAAATAATCACCGGCGAGGCCCCCGGTTGGTATCATCCCGGCCGATACGGCACCTTCAATCTTGGCCCCAAAACGGTGCTGGCGGCGTTTGGCGAAATACATCCGGGCGTGCTGGCCCAAATGGGCGTAAAAGGCCCGGTAGTCGGTTTCGAGGTCTATCTGGGCAACCTGCCGAAGCCGAAAAAGGCCAGGGGAACGACCAGGCCCCCGCTGCGGTTGTCGCCGCTGCATCCGGTCACCCGGGACTTCGCCTTCGTGGTCGATGCAGGGGTCAGGGCCGACGCCGTGGTGCGGGCCGCCCGGTCCGCCGACAGGACGCTGATCGGCGATGTTTCGGTGTTCGACGTGTTCGCCGGCGGGGCTTTGGGTGAAGGCCTCAAGTCTCTGGCCATCAGCGTCACCCTGCAACCCACCGACAAGACCCTGACCGACGCGGAAATCGACGCCGTTTCGGATCGCATCATCGCCGCCGTCGAGAAAGCCTGCGGCGGTTCACTAAGGGCTTGACAGGGACCGGTCGGCTCACCACCTGAAACTTATTCGGATAACGCAGTGTCCGGATAAATGGTCGGTATTTGGCGTAAAATTCAACGAAAAGCTGCAATTATCTTGTCTTTTTGCTATAAATGGATGGATCGACGCCTTCATTTTTTAGTTTTTTCACAATTAAACAGGTGTGAACGATGGCTGAAGACGCAAGTTTAACCGGTGTCGAAAGATTTTTTGAAGATGACGAAATCATCGTCAGCAAGACCGACCTGAAGGGTCGGCTGACCTACGTCAACGATGTCTTCTTAAGATTGGCCGATTACACCGAACAGGATTGCCTTGGCCAGCCGCACAACATGATTCGCCATCCGGAAATGCCGCGCTGCATCTTCAAGTTGCTGTGGGATACCATTCAGGACGGTCGCGAGCTTTTCGCCTACGTGGTCAACCGTTCGGCCAATGGCGACCATTACTGGGTGGTCGCCCATGTCACGCCCAGCAAGGACGTTAACGGCAATATTATCGGCTACCATTCGAACCGCCGCACGCCGGACCGGGCAATTCTCGAAAACACGATCATTCCGCTTTACAAACAATTACTTGCCGAAGAGCGAAAACACGCTAACAGCAAGGATGGCCTGGCGGCCTCGATGGCCATGGTGACCAGCCTGCTGGCCGAAAGCGGCAAGGAATACGACGAATACATAGCCGGCCTGATATAGGGCGACAGCACGACACATTGGCGATTACAAGGAGCAATACCTATGTTTGGCAGTGAACAGAAGGCGGCTATTACAAAGGCGCTGCAAGTATGCAAGGCCGTCGCCGGTGGTGATTTCGAAGCCAGGGTTATCGGTATTACCGAAAAAGGCGAAACCGGCGAATTGTTACGGACCATCAACCTGCTGATCGACCGCTGCGATGCTTACGTGCGTGAATCCCAGGCCTGCCTGGAATATGTCAGCGACAATAAATACTACCGGCGGATTCTCGAAAAGGGCATGACCGGCAGCTTTCTTACCGCCAGCCGGACCATCAACAACGCCACCCAGATAATGGCCGACAAGATAACCAACTTTACCTCCATCGCCGATGATTTCGAAAAGAATATGAAAAACGTCGTGCAGACGGTGGCCTCGGCGGCGACCGAATTGCAATCGACGGCGCAAACGATGGAAAACACCGCCGGCCAGACATCCGAACAGGCGACCGCAGTCGCCGCCGCCGCCGAAGAGGCTTCGACCAACGTCCAGACAGTCGCCGCCGCCGCCGAAGAACTTTCCAGTTCGATCGGCGAGATCAGCCGGCAGGTGACGCAATCCAACGACATCGCCGGCAATGCCGCCAAGGAAGCCGACCGCAGTAACGAGCAGGTCCAGGGCCTGGCCGAAGCGGCCAACAAGATCGGCGAAGTGGTCGAATTGATTTCCGACATTGCCGAACAGACCAACCTGCTGGCCCTGAACGCGACCATCGAGGCGGCCCGTGCCGGCGATGCCGGCAAGGGGTTCGCGGTGGTCGCATCGGAGGTCAAAAATCTGGCCAATCAAACCGCCAAGGCGACGGAGGAAATCAGCAGCCAGATCGGCGGCATCCAGACCGCCACCCGGGATGCCGTTACCGCCATTCAGGGGATTACCGGCACCATATCGGAAATCAACCAGATTTCGTCGACCATCGCCGCCGCCGTCGAGGAACAAGGCGCCGCCACCCAGGAAATCGCCCGCAATGTCGAACAGGCGTCGGCCGGCACGACCGAGGTAACCACCAACATCGTCCAGGTTACCCAGGCCGCCGGCGAAACCGGCCAGTCCGCTTCGGAAGTGCTTTCGGCGGCCGCCGAACTGTCGAAACAGGGCGAAACGCTGGGCCAGGAAATGGATAGTTTCATCGTCGAATTGCGCAAGGTCATCTAGGCCCGGCAAAAATCCTCTCGTTCGGCGTTTAATAAATAATTAATTAGGTATTAATGAAGCCCCGGATAACATAAATTCCGAGCTGTTATCGTAGCGGTGGATCACGCCGCTATCGGTCGGTGCCACCGGTGTGGCGAAAGGGGTCGAATGCAGGACCAACCACAAAACAAGGGCATGGAACGCCGTATGGGGCATCGCTTCCTGATGCACTGGCGAGAGGCCCAGAAAGGCGACGGCATTCCGGATTTCCGGGATGTGCTGAGCAGGGACCTGGGCGATATCCATCCCTGCGTTTACATGCTGGAAATCGACGATGAATTGCCCGACCCGTTCTTCGAGCGCATCGGCGTGGCCTTTTCGGACGAAGGAACCGACGCCCTGGTCGGCCAGGCCGTGTCGCAAGCGCCGGACAACACCCTGCTTGGACAGGCCGTTAAATATTTCAGCCGGGTCCAGGTCAAGCAAATTCCCATTACCCTTGGCGGCGAATTCGAACACGCCAGCGGCGATACCATTCTTTACCGGTCCATCATCATGCCGGCCAGGGACCGGCAAGGCATCGACCGCTACCTGATCGGCGCCGCCAACTGCAAAGTCAAGGGCGCATGACGGGCAGTTCAAAATGACGATCACCGTTTCCTTCGAGATATACACGTTCAAAAATGGCGACTGGATGCTGGATTCCGTCCACGACGACAAAAACATGGCGATCCATCAGGGCCGCATGTTGATCGCCAGCCCCCATCACATGGCGATCCGGGTAATTGAAGAAACTTATGACGACGACGCCGACCGGTCGTTTTCGAAAATTATCTACAAGGATCAAAAAGGCCAGGAAGAACAGGCGCCGAAAAAACAGCCGCCCAAAAAGAAAAAGGGCGGCGGCACGGCAACCAGGAAGAAGAAAAAGAAGAAAAAGAAAAACGATTTTTCCAAGAGCTTGCTGATTCTGGTTGTCAGCGTCGGCGGCATCGGTCTCGGCCTGCTGGCGCTGGTCGCCGTGCTGATCGCCAAGTTCGGCTGATCGTCAAATATTTTCAGGGCAGATTTTTGATGAAATCGACCGTCAAGTCGGCGATATCCTCGGCATAAAGATCGCGGAAGAAGTGCCCGGCGCCGTCGATCACCTCCAGGCGAACCCCCGGTGGCGGCGACTTCGTCATTTTTTCAACCAGGTCCGGGACCACGGTGTCTTCCGAACCGCCGATCACCATGACCGGCATGGTCACCCGCGTCAGCGTGCGCGGGGTGTCCTTCAGGGGATTGTCTTCATAGTAGCTTACGAAGGTTTTGGCGGTCAGGGTCGCCTTTGGACAGTACAGCAAGGCGACGTTCCGGATCATGTCGTCGCCATTGCCCGCCGCAATGCGCTTTTTCATGTCTTCAAGCAGGGCCGGCAACCGTTTCTTGTTGGTTTTCAGGTAGCTTTCGGCGGCTTTGCCGAAATCCCAGGTGGCCGGCGCCACCAGAACGCCGCCGCGAACCCGGTTATCGTCGTATTCGGCCATGTACCAGGCCGTTTGATTGCCGCCCCGGGAATGGCCGAGCAGCAGAATATTGTCGCCGCCCCGGTTGCCGAGCCAGTCGACCCAGGCGGCTATTTCGGTGATGGCGCCGGCATGGCGGCTATCGATCGGCGTCACACAGTCATAGGCGCCATGGCGATTATCGAAACCCAGGCTTAGATTGATCGCCAGGGTATTCAACGAACGCTCCCTGAACAGCGCCTGCAAAGTAGCGACGATTTCCGTTTTGTTATCGGTAAACGTGCCGTGGGTAATCAGGATAATACCGTCACCGATGGTCTTGCCGGCGGCCAGTTCCAGATTGCCATTCAGGGTCAACCCGTTCAGGGTCAGCGTTACCTCTTCGGTTCTGGCCGTTTGCGGGGAAAATAAAATACCGGCGGCGATGGCGGCAATCAGGGCCAAACGTCGCCCGGTGGTGCGCCTGAAGGAATGGGCCGTCATCATTTTACTCCTCGGCAAAAACCTACCGTCCCCGGTTGTGACCGTATATAGTCGGATCAGTGGGGGAGGGACAGATGATACACAAATTGCGTCGCAGACGGCAATCCCGTATCGAGCCTTATCTTCGACGGCTGTACGGATATGCCTACGGGCTGGCGGGAAATTCGCATGACGCCAAGGACCTGGTTCAGGAATGCGCCCTGAAGTCGCTTGTCGCAAAACGCGAACCCAGCGATGACGCCGCCTACCGGGCGTGGCTTTTCAGAATCCTCAAAAATGCCTTTATCGACAGCCTGCGGCGGCGAAGCCGCGAACCGCTGCAACTGGACGAGGAAATAATCAACTCCCAGGGGGAATTTTTCGGGGTCGATGAACGTCTTATTGATGTGGTCACCGTTAAATTGGCCATGGCCAAGTTATCGACCATGCATCGCCGAATAATTTCGATGGTCGATGTCGCCGGATTGAGTTATACGGAAGCCGCCATTGAACTGGGGATACCAACAGGAACGGTGATGAGCCGGGTCAGCCGGGCCCGCCGGGCGCTGGCCGCCCTGATCGAGGCCGACAACATCAGGCCGTTCGCGACACGTCTGGCGGAGCGCCGTAACAGAGCACGAAGATGAACGAAGAAATCAGCTTTGAAATTTTAAACGCCTATGTTGATGGCGAGCTGGACGCCGCCCGGGCTGCGGATGTGGCGTTGGCGGTCGCCGGCGATGCCGCGCTGGCCCGTCAGGTCGCCGTGCTTAGCCGCCTGCATTCGGTTATGATCGAAGCCGCCGAAATCCCCGACATAATTTTCAACCCGCCACCCGAAAGGCGCTCCCTGCGACCGCTTTTCGCGGCCTGTGTCGCTTTTCTTGTTTTTACCGCAGGGGCCCTGGCGGTTGCCGGAATCTATCAGCAACCACCCCTGCCGCAATGGTATGTAGCGGTATCGGACGCCCATTCGGACTGGCCGCGGGAAAATTCCACCGCCGCGATCCGGCCGGCCGGATTTTCCGGCTCGGGAGTTTTTCGGGGCGCATTCATACCCCGGCTGGACGCCGCCAAGCTTACCATAAGCAGTATCGACGAATCCGCCGGTCCGACCGGCGCCGAACAAATCACCGTCAGGTACCGGGGCACACGGGGGTGCCGCATCACCCTGTTTATTTCGGCGGAGGCCCTGGCCTTCCCGTTGGAAAAAAAGCTTTTCAAGCAAGGCCGGCGGCGGGCCTATGCCTGGCGTAATGGCAAATACGGCTATGGCGTTATCGCCGAAGGCATGGATGTTTCCCGTTACCGGTTGATAGTCGAGACCATGTATGGCGCCATCAGGCGCTACCAGCCGATTGGTTCCGAAGCCCAGATCGCCCTTGGCGAAAGCCGTCGGCGCAGCGCCCCCTGCCAGGCATAAAGTTTCCCGCAAAACCACCCGGGATTAAAATATTTCACAATACGGGGAATAAATCGGGCGTATCGTGCGTTTAATCATCGGATGCCGCAGTTTTCTCTGCACGGGAGTGCTGTGGCTTGGGGTTTGCAACAGACGGGAGGAAAATCACGCACGGTATTTCGATGGTGGCCTGTCCGGTTAAGTCCGGTCCCGACGGGGATATGGCTTAGGCGGGCTGGGATTGCGCGTTAAGGGCGTACAGTCAGCCGTATTTCGGCGGTCACCGGTAAAAGGATAAAATCCGAAACCAATAGGGGAACAATAATATGGTTTATACCAAGAAGCATCCGGCCCTGCTGATTATGGGCGTAGTTTTCATCGCCATCGCCTACTTGGCCGATTCCGGCATGATGAACGGTTTGATCGACATGTTGAGCAACAAGAAATATGTCGGCGAAATGGTCGGCATCGGGTATGCCGCCGGTATCATCGGCATCGTCATCGGCGCCTGGCACCTGTTTGGCTCGCACGAGGAAGGCAGCGCCGACTATTACCTGTCGTCGGTAGCCGGGGCCGTTTTTATTCTGCTGGTGGCGATGTTGGTGCGCTGGTACGGCGCGCCCTGGGTCGCGGTGATGAGCAAATCCATGGGCCCGGTAATGGGCGCCAAGTATCTGCATCAGGTGCTGGGGCTTAACTACGTGGTGATCGGCATCATCGCCGGTATCGTCATCGTCAACGTGTTCGGCATCCCGGCATGGGCCGAAAACGGCGTCCGGCTATCCCGTCTTGGCCTGAAAACCGGCGTTATCCTGCTCGGCACGCTATACAGCCTGGCCGAACTGCAATCGCTCGGCAAGCTGTCGGTGGTAATGGTCGGATTCTTCGTCCTGGGCTCGGTCGGCATGACCCTGATGATGGGCCGTATGCGCAAGATACCAAACTCTATGGGCGGCGTGTTATCCGCCGGCATGGGGGTTTGCGGCGTCTCGGCGACGGTCGCTGCGGCGCCGGTGGTACAGGCCAAATCGGTCGAAATCGCCTACACTATCGGCACCATCCTGTTGTGGGGCGTCGGCAGCATGTTCATCTTCCCGGTCGTTGGCAATCTGCTCGATCTCGGACATGTCCAGTTCGGCGCCTGGGCCGGCACCGGCATCCTGAATTCGGCCCAGGTCGCGGGCGCCGCCCTGGCCTATCAGCCGGACGGCATCGAGACCCTGAAGGTCGGTGAAATTTTCAACATCACCCGGGTCCTGTTCCTGCCGATCATCGTGTTGTGGCTGGCCATATGGTACGTCAAGCATGAAGGTGAAGGCGAAGGCGGCAAAGTCAAGGTCGGCGCCGTGATCTTCGAGAAATTCCCGGTGTTCGTGCTTGGCTTTATCTTGATGTTCGCCCTGTCTTCGACCGGTGTGTTCGCGCCGGCGCAGCATTACAAGGGTAAATATTTCAATAGTGACATCAAGGAATCGAAGCTGTTGAAACCGGAGCAGATCGCCGAACTGTCGGCCGAAGCCAACAAGGTGGTCAAGGCCGACCGCAAGGCGGCCCTGGCCAGCCTGATCAAGAACCGCAAGATTCCCACGGTCGAGGAATGGGAAGTCATCCGGGGCCTGCACAACGCCAAGATTTTCTCGAAGGGGGCCAACAAGGTGCTTAAGAAAGCAACCAAGGCGGTCCGTCATACGGCGAAGAAAATCAAAAAATTCAGACAATGGATCACGCTGCTGTTCGCCTTCGGCCTGACCGGTCTGGGGATGCAGATCACCTTCGCATCGATCAAGCAGGCGGGCGGGCAACCGCTGATTATCGGCGGCATCGTCGGCACGGCGAAAGCGGTGCTGTCGCTGATCGTCATCCTGCTGTTCGTCAGCGAAACCATATAGGGGAGTACGGAAAAATGAGTGATCATAACTCTCAGGATATCGACTTGCAGGAAGAAGCGGGCGCCAAATTCCACCGTGGTTCGGCGCTGTCGATCTTCGCCAGTGACCGCCGCGAGGACTTTATCGCCCTGCTGTGTTCGTTGGCGATTGCGCTGGGTGTGTACCTGACCCAGTAACGTGATGGCCCAAGCCTAAGGGAAAACCCGGCGTTCCCATGGACGCCGGGTTTTCCTTGCCTGATTTTTGATATAAAATAAAACCATGAAGATAGAAAATATTATTGTCGCCAGCCACGCCACCCCTGGCGCTATCGCCGCGGAAACCGCGGCGCTGGATCTGGCCCGTGAAAACACCGCCTCGTTACATCAATTACTGGTGGTGCCGGACTTCTGGAAAGGCATGATGGGCGACGACTGGCTCAACAACGCGGTTACCCAAATTCGCTTCGGCAGTTATGTAGAAAACCAGCTGGCCCGGGAAACGGCCCAGGAAATTGACCGCATGACCGAGGCCGCCGAAAGCAACGGCACCGCGTTTTCATACGATATAGTGCTCGGCAAGCCCGCCGATTGCCTGATTGACTGCTGCGCGGCCGGACGGTTCGACCTGGCCATTATCGGCTCGCCCCGGCCCAAGGGAGCGGTCGGGTATCGTTCCCGCATGGTTCTCGATGCCCTGGCCCGGTCCCTGACTACCCGCCTGATGATTATTCCCTATCCAGAACGATGACGGAAACCCCCGCATCCGACGCCCCGGAACAGGATCAGGATTTTGCCCAGGTAACGGTGCAAACGCCGTTTTCCGCCGAAGCCCTGCGGCCGTTTCTAAACGATGCCGGTCGTTTGCTGCGGATCAACGCGCTGATGGAATTTGCGCATTGGCGGCAAACCGGCGAGCACGAATATGAATTCAAGGGCACCAACCTGAGCATCGACAAGCCGCTTGAAACGACGCTAAGAAGCGAGCAGACCGCCGATGGTCTGGTCATTCACTATGGCCAGGGGCTCAAGACATCGACCACGTTCCGCATCGAAAACCGGCCTGATGGCAAGGCGGACCTGGTTATCATCGACGATTATTCCGGAACCACGCGCGACCAACGCCAGGCCCGCATGGACGAGGTAGACAAAAGCCTGGTGCAGTGGGGGCGCGATATCCATCGCTATCTGCATCTTTGGCAAAAGTGGTCGTGGCTGCCGGGCTGGAAATGGTATATGCGGCGGGTCTGGCATGGCATGAAACCGTCGGCACGGAGAATTTCCAATTTTATCATGCTGATTGCGCTCGCCGAATTCGTCATGTTCCTGATGGTCTTCATCGTCTTCTCGCTGGAACTGGACAAGTATTTCGATTGAAGAATACAGGAATGGGCTGGAATTATCGGCAATCCATGGAAACATTGACTATCAGCAAGACCGCCCGGCAGGCCGGAGTAGGAGTGGAAACAATACGCTTCTACGAACGCAAGGGGCTGATACGTCAACCGCTCAAACCCCGTAATGGCGGATACCGGACCTACCCCGACGAAACCGTGCGACGAATTCGTTTCATTCGCCAGGCTCAGCGACTGGGCTTTTCCCTGCGCGAGATCGAAGAACTTTTGACGCTGCGGGCGGCCCCCGGCGCCGATTGCGCCGATATCCAGAAACAGGCGAAAGCGAAACTGGAAGAGGTCAAAAACAAGATCGGCGAACTGGAAAAAATAGGTTCCGCCCTGCGGGCCGTCATCGCCTCCTGCCCGTCCCGCGGCGGACTGGATGGCTGTTCGATCATCGGGGCGCTGGAGAACCCGGCGCCGACTCAATGATCGCACTTGCAATTTCAGCTTGACTCCGGACCGTGGTACGGATGCTAAGTCCGTAAGATCGGAATTCGATAAACGGAGCATCCCATATGTCATACCAAGGAGCACTGAAACGGTTTTTCCTGACCCTTGCGCTAACGGTCGTGCTGGCGGCGCCGGGCCTCGCCGATTCCCATTCCTACGATCTTTATGTCGATGGGCTGGCCTGCCCGTTTTGCGCCTACGGGGTTGAAAAACAGCTCAGTGGACTGGAAAACGTCAAATCCGTAGACATTCAGATCGACCAGGGAATCGTCGCCGTAACCATGGCCCCGGGCACGACGCTCGACGAAGCCAGGGCCAGGCAGGCGGTCAGCGACGCCGGCTTCACGTTGCGCAAATTCAAGGGGCTGAAAAAACCATGACACCCGCTGACCGCCGCAACAGGGCGCGTCCGCCGGTGCTGGCCATAGCCATCGCCCTTGCCATGGTTAAAACGGCCGGCGCCCATGAACCGATTTTCACCCCCGGCGCCCATGTTCATTCCAAGGATGGCCAGGAACTGACCCTGGCATACAATCGCGACCGCAAAAGCGGCGGCGGAGACAGGGAACGCGAACAGGAACTGGCGCTGGAATACGAATACGGGGTCACCGCCAGCTGGACCGTCAAGGCGGAAATCCCCCTGGTCGACAAGGTCGGCAACGGCAAAAGATCATCCGGCATTGGCGATGCGGTTCTGGGCACGAAGTACCGGTTTCTCCGGATCGACAAACCCGGTCGGCAATATTCGACGACGGCCCTGTTTCAAATCAAGCTGCCGACCGGCAGCGATGGCCGGACCCCCCGGCTGGGCAGCGGTTCGACGGATTTTGTCGGCGGCCTGCTGCATGGCCTGGAATCGCGGCGCTGGTATTACAATACGGCGATCAGGTACCGGTTGAACACCGAAGGCGGCGGCGGGCTGGAGAAGGGCGACAGGTTTCTTCTGGACCTGGTCGGCGGCATCCGTCCGGTCCTCAGCGGATACAAGGAGCCCGACACGGTGTTGTTCCTGGAACTGAATTTTGAAAATTCCGAACGCGATACCCTGCGCGGCGGCGACGTCGCCGATACCGGCGGCTGGGAACTGTTCGCGTCACCGGGAATATTCTGGACATACGGCGTTTACGCCGTAACGGCGGGAATCCAGATTCCGCTCGCCGAAAACCTTTTGGGATCGCAGCCGACATCCGATTACCGGTTCAGATTGACAACCAAATACGAATTCTAGAACCGTTTGGGAATATAAGATGAAACGCCTTTTCCTGAGGGTAATCGCCGGATTTCTGATTTTCTCCGTCTTCGTCATTGTCGCCGGCTGGCTGGCCTTCGTGCCGTCACTGCAGGGGCCGGGCTACGAGTTCGTTATGGCCTGGGGCGGCAAGGGAAGCGAGCCGGGCCGGTTTCGGGATCCGACCGGCCTGGCCGTCGCCGGGCAAGAGGTATTTGTCGCCGATTCCCGCAATGGCCGCATTCAGGTCTTTGATTTCAACGGCGTTTTCAAGCGCCAGTTCGGACAGCCCGGAATAAAACCCGGCGATCTGAAGCGGCCGATGAATCTGCGGATCGCCGGCGACGAAATTTACGTCGCCGAATACTGGAACGACCGTATCCAGGTTTTCGGCCTGGATGGAACCCCGCACCGGATCATCGGCGGCAGCGGCTCGGGGCCGGGCCGGTTCAAGGCGCCCGGCGGCATCGCCATCGCCGCCAATGGCGATATTTACGTCGCCGATTTCTACAACCAGCGAATTCAGCGGCTTAAGGCCGATGGAACCTTTGTCCGGCAGTGGGGAACGAACGGCAAGGTCGGCCTGGCCGCCGGAGAATTCAACTATCCAACCGACGTGGCGATCGGCAAGGACGGGGTGCTTTATTTTGGCGACGGATATAACGACAGGGTCCAGGCGTTCCGGGCGGACGGTACATACTGGACCAAATGGGGCGGCCCCTTCGCGATCAATATTTTCGGCCCGTTCCGGGGCTGGTTCGCCACCGTGACCAGCATCGACATCGACGCCGGGGGGAATGTTTTTGTCGCCGATTTCTACAACAATCGAATCCAGAAATTCACCCCGGACGGAACATTTCTGTCTTCCTTCGGAGAAAAAGGCGGCGGGCCGGGACAATTTTCCTACGTGACGGCGGTCGCCGTGGCCGCGGACGGCACGGTTTTCGCCGCCGACTTCGCCAATAACCGTATCCAGAAATGGGTCGCGACGGGAGGATAATTGCGGCTTGAATCTGCCGCTAAACGACTATTACAGTAAATCGTCGACGTAATTCGCCCGTAATTTCATAATTTGTAGAGTATATTCACCCATAGCCTCGGGGGACCGGGATTCAATCGTCAGGGAGGATACAATGGCTGTCGTTAAAGCGTCGGTGGTGCAAGCCGCACCGGTTCCATTCGATCGGGAAAAAACACTCGAAAAGGTCAGGGCCCTGGGCGCCGACGCCGCCAGACAGGGAAGCCAATTGGTCGTTTTTCCGGAAGCCTTCGTCTCCGCATACCCCAAGGGCCTGGATTTCGGCGCCCGGATCGGCATGCGCAAGCCCGAAGGGCGGGAAGACTTCCGGCGCTATTTCGACAGCGCCGTGGACATCCCCGGCCCCGCCGTGGATTTCCTCGCTGGCGTGGCGAAGGAAAACGCTTTTCATCTGGTCATCGGGGTGATCGAACGGGATGGCGGAACGCTTTATTGCACTACTCTGACTTTCGGCCCCGACGGCGCCTTCCTGGGCAAGCACCGCAAACTTATGCCGACGGCGCTCGAACGCCTGGTCTGGGGCTTCGGCGATGGCTCCACCCTGCCCGTTTTCCATACCGAAATCGGCATCATCGGTTCGGTTATATGCTGGGAAAACTACATGCCGGCCCTTCGCCTGGCCATGTACAACAAGGGCATCCAGCTCTACTGCGCGCCAACGGCGGACGACCGCCCCACCTGGCCGGCGACCATGCAGCATGTCGCCATGGAAGGGCGCTGCTTCGTTTTGTCGTGCAACCAGTATACCACGCGCGGCGACTTCCCCGAAGACTACGACGCCATCCAGGGCGACGACCCGGCGACCGTTATTTCCCGTGGCGGCAGTTGCATTGTCAGCCCCCTGGGGCAATTCCTGGCCGATCCCAATTTCGACGGAGAGGCCATCCTGACCGCCGAACTGGACATGGACGACATCACCCGCGGCAAGTACGATTTTGACGTAACCGGCCACTACGCCCGTCCGGATATTTTCAAACTATTGGTCAACGAGGCCCCGACCCGGGCCGTGGAAACGGTCAACAGGCCCCTTGAAGAATAGCCGCCTTGATCACCGGTCCTGTCTGCTGGAAACCAATTGATAATTTTCAGTTGCTGTGCCCCTATTCAAGGTGGTCGGTCATGAGGAGTTTAGTATACTGTCGCCGTAATTCGCCGTAATTGTTGTCTCTCCTCTGGTTGGTCGTACAAACAAAGGAATCATAAGCGACTGATATTACTCAACTCTTTTCCAAACAGGCTCTAATAATTTTAAGGATAATCAGAATGGCTCTCTCTACGAACAAACATGCCCTTACGGTCAAAAAGACAATTAATGTTTCAAAGGACAACAATACCAAAATAATAATCGAAGTGACTACGGACCTCGAGTTAGACGTGCATAATAGGAGTTTTGATAGTAGCGCCTTGGATGATCTTGCTGATGATCTTGTTGAAACAATAAAAAATGATCCAAGCATTGACAGTGGCGTAATCAAGCCCATCTAACGCGCCAGCCTCGGGGTTACGGTGGGGTTACGGTGACAGCTTACTTTGGGTTACGGTGGGTTACGGTGACAGCTTACTTTACTCTGCCGTCCGGTAGTGTCCGGTCTTCCGTGTAAGCGGCCATGTTATGAACTCCGATGAGGGAGAAGAATTACATGGCTATCAAGCAAGAAGTTATCGTCGTTATTCCTCGCCGTTTGCACCACGGCAATGCACCAGAGTAGTGTCTGGGATTACGCGAACAAGCTAATATAAGATGAAAACATATATGTCTTGCCTCGCTTGCTCCCTGTAATTTCCCTAAGAATTTCCAGACGCTCTAAATCGGCAATAAGTTTGTAGGCGGATGCTGCTGAAATTTCTGCAACCGCTCTGGTTGTCGATGCGTCAATAATCGGTTTTTGGTACAGATAGTGTATAACTTTACAGGCATTGGCGGCCCTGCTGCCTAATGACTGAATCTTTTCATCCACTTCTTTTTGAAGCTGTAGTGTTTTATCAAAAGTATCAATGCTGTTTTTTGCCGTCTCGATCACTCCAACCAAGAAGAATTTGAACCACTGAAGCAGATCGTTTTTTTCTCTGACCCGCATGAGGTTATCGTAATAGTGGCTGCGATTGCGTTCAAAAAAATCCGAGAGATAGAGGACAGGTTTTTTTAAAATACCTTTGCTGACCAGGTTCAGGGTTATTAACAGGCGGCCGACCCGGCCATTGCCGTCGAGAAAAGGGTGAACAGTTTCAAATTGGTAGTGGACAAGGGCAATTTTGAGCAGTTCAGGAAAATATTGATCATCATCATGTACAAAATGCTCAATATCACCCATGAGTTCTCCGATAGAGGTGTGAACTGGCGGTATAAAAACAGCATCGTTAATGGATGCGCCACCAATCCAGTTCTGACTTTGCCGAAATTCTCCCGGTTGTTTATGCTTGCCACGAACACCTTGCAGTAAGGTCTTGTGTGTCTCGCGAGCGAGTCGTGCAGAAAATGGAAAATCTTCCAGTTTCTTTATGGCCTCATCCATAGCGGCCACATAATTTTGCACTTCTTCCCAATCATCTCTTTTACCCGGATCAATATCTTCTTTGTCCCGCAGTGCGTCTTCCATATTTGTTTGGGTGCCTTCAATTTTGCTGGATTGTGATGCTTCTTTGAGGACATGCATTCGGATAAACAAACCAATGTTTGGTATGTAGTCGGAATACATATCAAGCCGACCCAATTCACGGTCAGCCCGACCGAGTAATTGGAGTAATTCCATATTATTCAAAACCCATGTGCGATTAATAAAGTTAGGCTGGAAACTGCTGTAACGGTTTTGTTTGACATATCTACCGGCAACGAATGAATCCATAAGCTTGCTCTCGCTAAAAAATGAAATAGCAGTATCGTTTATTTTAGATTTTATCAAAAAACTAAAATAAGACAAGCCGCTATTATATTTAGGGATTCTATTTCGTTATAAGTGATTGAAAAGAATGGTGCGCCCGGCGGGATTCGAACCCACGACCCCCAGATTAGGAATCTGGTGCTCTATCCTACTGAGCTACGGGCGCTTTAGTCTTTTCCCGGCTCTAGTCGCCGAATATTTTGCCAGTCGGCACGGAA
>VAPM010002140.1_pt1 | contig 22879 bp, 17 predicted proteins | sample 3395091 | NCBI WGS metagenome assembly VAPM01 (sample SAMN08290445, study PRJNA428436) | hydrothermal vent metagenome | isolation source: Deep-sea hydrothermal vent chimney 3 | place: Pacific Ocean: Juan De Fuca Ridge
ACCTTTAATCGCACCATACTGGAATTGAGTGAAGCTTTCGATAGAATAATATTTATAAAAATATATCTATTTCCATAAAACCCTACAATCCCAAATGCAAGACTTCCATCCACCTTTTCTTTCTTCAACAGTATATCACGTCTGATGGTGAGGATAAAAGATACTAAAACCTATAAAACCTCCAAGGTCTTCGAAGACCTTGGAGGTTTGGATGCAGTCTTGAAAAAGTTTCTAATTTACCAAATAATGAACCCTCCAATACCCCAATGATTGCTCAATCTTCCTTGCTTTATCCGATATTTTTCTTCCCAATAAACTTCTTTTTAAAGAACATAAGGTTTCTTTTTCATTCTAGCCATTTTCGCATAACTTTGCGAGAATTTTGAGTAATTTCTTTTTAAAATATATCCTTTCCCAATAAAATATGCCACGAGATCATAGCATTAAATCTGTATTAATAATAGGTAGCGGCCCCATTGTCATCGGTCAAGCATGTGAGTTTGATTATGCAGGCTCTCAAGCATCCAGATCGCTGAGAGACGAAGGGATTGAAGTGACTTTGATCAATTCCAATCCGGCAACCATCATGACTGATAGTGTAACTGCTGATAATATTTATCTGAAGCCACTCACCAAAAATTCGGTGATTGAAATTCTTAAAAAGCATAATATCGATTCGGTTTTACCTACTATGGGAGGTCAAACAGCATTGAACTTGGCTATTGATTGCGAGAATGCAGGAATATGGGAGAAGTTCGGTGTCAAAATGATTGGCGTGGATATTGGCGCCATTGAGACTACAGAAGACAGAGAGAAGTTCAGACTAAAAATGCAAGAAATCGGAGTTGGTGTTTGCAAAGGAAAAACAGCCAAATCATTTCTTCAAGGAAAAGAAATTGCACAGGAAATAGGATTTCCTTTGGTGATCAGACCATCATTTACCCTTGGTGGTTTAGGAGGAGGGTTTGTACATAATGCTGAAGAGTTTGATAATGCACTTAACCATGGACTACATGCTTCGCCTATCCATGAAGTATTGGTAGAGCAAAGTATTCTTGGCTGGAAAGAATATGAGCTGGAGCTTTTGAGAGATAACAATGGCAATGTGATCATTATTTGCTCAATAGAAAACTTTGACCCTATGGGTATTCATACTGGAGATTCTATCACAGTTGCCCCTGCCATGACCCTTGCCGACACCACATACCAACATATGCGTGATATGGCAATCTTGATGATGAATAGCATCGGCATGTTTGCCGGAGGTTGTAATGTACAGTTTGCCGTAAACCCGGAAGATGAATCGTTAGTTGGGATTGAGATCAATCCTCGTGTCTCCCGATCTTCTGCTTTGGCATCAAAAGCTACTGGATATCCCATTGCTAAAATTGCTGCAAAATTGGCCATAGGGTATAATCTTGATGAATTAAAAAATCCGATTACACAAACAACACCTGCGTTTTTTGAGCCTGCAATAGACTACGTTATTGTAAAAATTCCACGTTGGAATTTTGATAAATTCAAAGGTGCTGACAGAAAGTTAGGCTTGTCTATGAAATCGGTGGGAGAAGCGATGGGCATAGGGCGCAATTTTCAGGAAGCACTTCAAAAGGCATGTCAATCTCTGGAAATTAATAGAAACGGGTTAGGGGCAGACGCCAAAGAGCTCAGAGATCGTGACCAGATTTTAAATAGCCTGGCATCACCAAGTTGGAATAGACTGTTTCATGTTTATGATGCATTCAAGTTAGGAATACCTTTTAAGACCATTCAAAATACTACCAAAATTGATGGTTGGTTTTTACATCAGATTGAAGAAATGATATGGATGGAGAAAGAAATTGAAAAATTTAAACTCGACTCTATCCCGGCTGACCTTATGCGTGAAGCAAAAGAGAAAGGATATGCCGACAGACAGATTGCTCATTTGTTAGGATGTCTTGAAAGTCAGGTACATAAGACACGACTCGATATGGGGGTCAAAAGAGTTTATAAACTTGTTGATACTTGTGCCGCAGAATTTGAAGCTCATACACCTTATTATTACTCTACCTTTGCCGATGAAAATGAATCTATCCCTTCAGATAAAAAGAAAATTATAATTCTTGGTAGTGGACCAAATAGAATAGGTCAGGGAATAGAATTTGATTATTGCTGTGTACATGGAGTATTGGCAGCCAAAGAATGTGGCTACGAAACAATCATGATCAATTGCAATCCGGAAACAGTATCCACCGATCCTGATATTTCAGATAAGCTTTATTTTGAGCCGGTGTTTTGGGAACATATCTATGATATTATACTTCATGAAAAGCCTGTTGGGGTAATTGTTCAACTTGGTGGACAAACGGCCCTAAAGCTTGCCGAAAAACTCGACCGTTATGGCATTAAAATAATTGGAACAGATTATAAATCTCTTGATTTAGCTGAGGATCGTGGGCATTTTAGTAGATTATTGAAAGACAACGATATTCCATACCCTGAGTTTGGCACCATCGAAAACGCCGAGCATGCCATAGAAATTTCTAAAGAGATAGGTTTCCCTCTATTGGTAAGACCTTCGTATGTATTGGGCGGGCAAAACATGAAAATTGTGATCAATGAAGAAGAGCTTGAATCGCACGTTGTGAATATACTGAAGGATATTCCTGGAAATAAGGTGCTACTTGATCGTTTTCTCGAAGGAGCAATTGAAGCAGAAACAGATGCAATTTGCGATGGGAAAGATGTATATATCATAGGTATAATGCAACATATCGAACCCGCAGGGATTCATTCCGGAGATTCCTATGCTGTCCTTCCGCCATACAATTTGGGTGATTTCGTGATTCAACAAATGGAAGCCTATACCAAAAAAATTGCGCTTGCGCTAAAGACCGTTGGATTGATAAATATTCAGTTTGCCATAAAAGATGATAAAGTATATATCATCGAGGCCAACCCGCGGGCTTCCCGAACTGTCCCGTTTATTAGCAAAGCATATCAAGAACCATATGTTAACTACGCTACCAAGATAATGTTAGGAGAAAAAAAGGTGAAAGATTTTGATTTCAAGCCAATCAAAAAAGGATATGCTATCAAAGAGCCTATATTTTCATTCTATAAATTTCCCAATGTCAATAAGGAGTTGGGGCCTGAGATGAAGTCAACCGGTGAGTCTATCTATTTTATTGATGATCTTTTGGATGATTATTTTTTAAATATTTATTCAGAACGAAATCTGTATTTAAGTCGTTAATTCACTATGGGTTTGATATTCAAATTTATATTATTTGGCCTAGTATTTTATTACATATTCAAAACTATAGGCAGTTTTGTGTATCGGATATTTGGTGGTCAGATACAAAAAAGACCTCGACCAACAGCGCAATCGCAATATCGTAGAGAGGGAGAAATAAATATTGATTCTACTCCAAAAGGTAAAAAGGGGAAATACAATGGTGACTCTAAAGACGGAGATTACATCGACTTCGAAGAAGTAAAGTAACGCCAATTAAAAGGTTAGCTTCCAAGATTATAATATGCTCATTACGCTATTTGAGTATGCAAAAATTTAATTTTATCTACAATAGAACTAATTAATATATTGTGAATATTTGTACTAAGCACAACTTGAGTAACTAAAAATGTTGCCTATATCTTTATGTTAATATTGTCCTTGTAATCAATATGGACTGAAAAGGGAACACCAAAAGCCTTCACCTTTATTTTACCTAAATAGCGGATCTCCTGGCCTTTGTTGCCTATCAATCCAAATGCAGAACCAATAGCATTCAGGTTTAGATCTTTGAGCTTTATTTTTACATCAAGCGGCACCACAAAATCTGCATTTCCTTTTACTAATATGTCGTATTCTGTATTTAACACTGCAATAGTTTTATCATCCATCATGATATCAATTTCAACTCCTTTGATGGTGATATTATTTTTATTTGGATTAAAAAGAACAGCATCAGCATGTAGATTGGCCGTAGAAAGACTTTCAAGCTCGACAACTACATTTTCAAGATATTTGAATTCTGGTGACTCCGGTTTATTGCATGAGCTTAAAAATCCCAATGCCAAAATAAAAAGATAAATCTCCTTCCTCATTGTTTCGAAGTAATAATAAAATTAAAAAGCAAAACAATTTTCTTGCCCTGCTATTTTTAACGCAATGTATAAACTATTATTTTATACTTAAGTATTCTATGGGGCCTTTACTTTTCGATTTTGAAATTGAAGGCTTTATATTCCCATGCAAATTGTACAGTTCCATCATCACTTACGTCAAATTTTAATGATTCGTTAATCTCCAGGGTCCTGTCAACTTTTACCTCAAATCTGAATAGATCTTGCTTTTCGTCATAGTCATAGGTCCCCCATTGGTCAGCTACTTTATTAATAATCACTGTCCAGATATCTCCTTTTTTAGGGATTGTGAATAATGCATATTTTCCGGCAGGCATTTTATTTTTTCCAATTTTCACTTTTTCACTTACCTCCAAAGTAGTTGCTTCGTTCGCACCTGTTCTCCAGACTTTGTCGTATTGTTCCAGTCCTCCCCAAATGATCCTATCTTTAACCTGCGGAGAGGAATAATTGATGGTAATTTTCACTCCATCTAGAGTGTTTTCAGCTGTTGATGGAGGGCTTTGCGCAAGGGAATAGGAAGTTAGCAAAGGGGTTATTAAAATTGCGATGATAAAGATTGTAAAGTAGTTTTTCATGTCAGTTTATTTAGTATTATAAAAATATTTAGTTTTCTAAATCATAATTATATCAGAAAATCGGATAAGAATATTATTTCATTAAAGGTATTATTTCCAATTCCTCATCCCTTTTCAATTTCGAAAAAGAAGTTATGAAAATCTTTATGTTTTTCTTAAGACTCATATTAATAATTGGTTTCAGCAACCATCCTATAAAAGGTAAAGGCTGACAATGAACTTCAACTCTTATTTTAGTTTTGCCATTTTGCTCACTCAATATGTAATAAATAATTAAACTCTTAGCAATAGAGAAATCAACTATTTTTTCTCCATAGACTAAATTTCCTTCACCAAAATCGTTAGTTACACTTTCCAATTCTACTTTTCCTTTTTCTAATAAGCAAATATGTTTGGTTCCCACTCTGTTGATTTTTCCTTTTTCATATTTGAATTCTTTGACGGTTTTATTCCATTTTTCTTTTAAACTAAAATTTGTCAAATAGGAATACGAATCCATTAAGGATAGGTCAAAAATATGCTCAAATGCTATGGGGTTTTTCACTTTTAAGGGTAAAATAACAGGAGGAGGATCTGGCACCTGACTGTGAAGCTCGGTCATTGGGATGTACTTATATCCAACTTCTCCATAATTATCATAATTGTCTGATCCATCCAGGGCTTGCTCCAATTCAATAAGATCGCTCTTATACTTACTATTCTCTAACAGTAAGTTTGTGAATAAAATATACTCAGAATTTTTTATTCCATTTTTAAGAAGCCTGTGAACTAGCACTATGTCTATACCAAATGGCTTATTGTTGTTTTTAATATTTGTAAACCCTATCTCAGCACTATGAGCAACAAATTTCAATGATAATTTAGAAGCTGAGCTACAAGCTCCACATTGGCATATCCGCTGTTTATCATAAAGTTTGAGGTGAGCGTGAAAATTGATAAACATCTTTTTGGCCTGACTATAAATATCGACTACTTCAGGGACATCATTGGTTTTATAAAAAAAGACTGCATCACCTTCTATTTCCGAAACCTCCATCGTAAGATGATTGCTATCAATAATATTTTCGATTAATTCAGATATAATATGCTGGCTATGGTCAATTTCAGTCTTATTTACAAAATTGGTAAACCCGCTTATATCCGGAATAAAAAGGAAAGATCTATATGGCATTTAATGTTAATAAAAATTTATAAGTCGTTTTAATATTCAACTAACTGCGTTATAAATAGTTGTTCGTTTGCAGCATTTCTTTTTTGTAGAGTCTTTCCATAAACTCTAAGTGGCATTATTGTCGCTGAAAATATTGGAAATTCTATTACCTTCTGAAAGATATGAAGTCCATATCTCATCTACAATTTCTTTGGCTGAAGAAATACGATTTATTGTAGCAGAAACTTGGCCAATCTCCAATTCTCCATCATCAAGATCACCTTCAAACATACCCTTCTTTGCTCTTCCTTTTCCCAATAGCGATTTAAGATCTTCAGCATTTGCTCCTGAAAGCTCTGCTGCTTTCACTTGGGTATAAAATTTATTTTTCAATAATCGAACCGGTGTTAATTTTTTCAATGACAATTCAGTGCTTCCTTCTTGTGCGTCAATAATGAGGTCTTTAAACTTTTGATTGGCAGAAGACTCTAGGCTTGCAGCAAATCGACTTCCAACCTGGACGCCATCAGCACCAAGAGCAATGGCGGCAAGCATTGATCTTCCACTTGCAATTCCACCGGCGGCTATCAAAGGAACAGAGATCTGTTCCGAAATCATTGGAATAAGACAAAAGGTTGTAGTTTCTTCTCTGCCATTGTGCCCACCTGCTTCAAACCCTTCTGCGACTACTGCATCAACTCCAGCATCTTCACTTTTTCTGGCGAATTTCAGACTCGAGACCACATGCACCACTTTGATATTATGCTTTTTTAATATTGATGTCCAAAGTTTTGGATTGCCTGCAGAGGTAAAAACTACAGGTACTTTTTCGTCAATGATAATTTTCATTATTTCATCGACTTGCGGATACATTAGTGGGACATTTACACCAAATGGTTTAGATGTCGCCGTTTTGCATTTTTTAATGTGCCCAGTCAGAACATCCGGATGCATTGATCCGGCTCCCAACAATCCTAATCCCCCAGCATTGCTAACAGCAGATGCGAGTTTCCACCCACTACACCACACCATTCCCGCCTGGATTATTGGGTATTTAATTTTAAAAAGGTTGGAAATACGATTTGTCATGAGGTATAATTATTTTGATTTTAATGCTATTTATTTATAAAAGGGAATAAAATTTTTATGATTTATAAAGGTCAATTATCTTATGAGACTTATTGAATATACGGCCTATTTATTTCTACTTTTGCTTCATGAAATTTAACCAAATCCTGCTGAATTTTTTAATCTGGAGAATCAAACATATCAATAACCGAAATTTTACAATGATTCTCAGTGCAGTAATTGGTGCCATAGCAGGTTTGGCTGCCGTTTCGTTAAAAGGCGCAGTTCATATTATTCAACAATTTTTGTTAAGAGCAGCCCATGCAGAAGCCAATAACTATCTCATATATTTTTATCCCCTGATTGGTATCCTCATTACTGTCGTTATCACAAGATATTACTGGAAAGAAAAATTGGGGCATGGCATTACAGATATTCTTTTTGCAATCTCTCAAAAATCGGGAATTATCGCACAAGGAAAAATGTATTCCAGAATGCTCACAAGTGCGATCACTGTTGGGTTTGGAGGATCTGCCGGGCTTGAGGCACCCATTGTGGTTACAGGCTGTGCTATTGGATCAAATATTGCCAGGTTGGTGCATCTCGACTATAAAAGCCGAACATTGCTTATTGGCTGTGGCGCAGCCGGTGCCATTGCAGGCATATTCAACTCACCGATTACAGGAGTGATTTTCAGCAGTGAAGTGATCCTTGCAGGACTGGGCTTTGCGTCATTTATACCTTTACTCATTGCAGCCGTATGTGGTTCATTAGTTTCATTGGCACTACTTGGCGACGATATATTGTTTTCATTTGAATTGCAAGATTCTTTTGCTGCTTTCGATACACCATACTTTATATTATTGGGGGTATTATGTGGCCTGATTGCAGTTTATTTTACGAGATTTACATATTTTGTAGAAAGGAAAATAACTAAAATTAAAAACTTTGCTGTCCGTGGATTGATAGGTGGATTGCTACTGGCAATTATCATATTTTTCTTTCCTTCAATTTACGGTGAAGGGTATAATACCATAAAACTATTATTGAACTCCAAAGAATCAGACATCGTATTTCAATCTGTATTTTCTTTGGATTATAGCAACCCTTTTGTGTTCATAATTTTCATGGTAGGAATAGTAATTTTTAAGCCAATTGCTTCCGCTCTTACAATTGAATCTGGTGGAAGTGGTGGTATTTTTGCGCCTTCGCTTTTTTTGGGAGGAGTCGTTGGATTTATCTTTGCTTTTTCGATCAATTACTTTTATCCCGGAACTATAAGTCTCAGCAATTTTACACTAGCAGGTATGTGTGGGGTAATGAGTGGTGTATTGCATGCTCCGCTAACTGCGATTTTTCTTATAGCAGAGATTACCGGAGGTTATACATTATTTGTTCCATTAATGCTTGTTTCAGCGATAGCCTTTAGTACCATTTCATATTTCGAAAAATATTCCATTTATACAAAGCAACTCATTGAGCGGGGTGATTATATTCCACATGATAAAGACAAGCAATTGTTGAGTGGAATTAAGGTAAAGAAATTGATTGAAAAAGACCTCGTATCAATTAAGCCTGACCAGAAGCTTAGTGACTTGGTGAAGATCGTTCGAAAGTCAAAAAGAAATCTATTTCCAGTAGTTGCAGATGACGGTGGACTTGTAGGGATAATAACTCTTGACGATGTTAGAAACATTATGTTTGATGAAACGGCCAGAGAAGAGATGATCATCAGTTCGATTATGAGGGATCCTCCAGCATTTATTACATCTAAAAGTTCTATGCAATCAGTAATGAACACATTTGAAATAACTGGTGCCTGGAACCTTCCGGTAATTGATGACGGCAAGTATATTGGCTTTGTCTCTAAGTCAAGAATATTTAATACATATAGGACGAAATTAAAAAAAGATAGAGCAGAGTGAGCTTGAAATTGAGGTTATATTTTTCTAACGACGAAAAAACTAAAAAACTGTTTTGGTTATGGCTCAAATAAAATATCAAATGCAATTCCTTTATTTAACCCTTTCAAAATGAGGTATTTATCCACAACATCCTGAATGTCAGCGATATTTATAATGTACTTATTTTCAGTTAGTTACGAAATACGCATGTGCGCCTGTGGATAACTTTTTCATTTTGTGGATAACTTAATGAAAAAAAATTGTGTAAAAAAAAAATTAATTTAAGCACATATCTATGCAAGATTAGCTTTCAAAGATCACAATTATATTGAAAATGGGAGATGTTTATTGTTTGGATATTTTAAATTAATCTAAAGGTTATTTTATAATTGATTAATAGTCAATATTTTCTATTTGCATATTAATTTTAGTTTTTATTTACAGCAATAATCTCAATTAATTTTACAACAATTTCATTTTTTTAAACTTTCATTATTCACCTCGTAATCAACAATATCATACATGGCAATTATGGTTTCGTCATCGATTAATAAATGGTTCATTGAGATACATAAATTGAGCCTGTCTATAAAACTCTACCAAATTATAAGCACTCCTTTTTTGCAATCAAATTTACGGCCAACAAAAGAATGTTTTAGTCTTGCTCGGCAATTTTTTCAAGACAAAAAATTTCGAAATAAAATTAACAAGAGTAATTTTTAGTCAAAGATGCCATCAGGCGTTCACAGTTTTTCTTTTGTATCTTCGTCTGATTTGATCTGCTCTTATGGCATTATGGATAGCGATAGAAGGCAAATATGCTTCGCTTTCGGCCACCAAAGCAATTTCCTCCAATTTTTTCTTAAGCTTGTTTATTGGATCAAGGATCTTATTGATAGCAGCGACCAATTCGACATCCTTAATTATTTCAACTACATCTACATTTTTTGGAACAATGTTAGGATGTTCATTGGCTTCTTTGAGATTTTCAAGAACAAATTTGATAGTGCCGTGTCTCATTTTTGGAAGAGCGGATAGCTCTTCATGAGAGAGAGTAGCTAACTCCGGCAATTTTTCATGGATGAAGTTAATCGCATTAATAATTTCTTTTAAATCTGAACTTGATATTTTGGCAGAGATTAAATTTGGATATTCCATAACGATAAATTTTTAGTCGTAGCCTGTATTCCAAAAAAAATATTGGCATATCTGTCTATTATATAACCCAATTTTAATTAATAAAGTTGCAGGAAATGCTCCTTTTTTTGGCAATAATAAATGTCAGGAGATCTAGTCGTTTGTGAGGGTGAAAGACCCAAAAGAAATAGCGATATTTCTAATGAATCAATTTATTCCAGTAAAAATCAATTGCGCAAATAAATTATTCTGCAACCGAGGAGTCACCGAATTTCATTGGTATTTCATTAATAATATCAAGTAATTCGATGTAATTATCAGTAGTTACCAGCTTCATCCTTACAGGTTTGAAATTGACAATGCCTTTGAAATAGTTGGTGTAGTGCCTTCTCATTTCAAAAATCCCTTTTCTCTCTCCTTTCCATTCAATGGAGAACTTTAAATGTTTCTTCACTACTTTGATCCGTTCTGCCATATCGGGGGGGTCAAGCAACCTACCGGTATCAAAGTAATGCTTAATTTCTTTAAAAATCCAGGGATAGCCAATGCTGGCCCGACCTATCATAAGACCGTCAACGCCAAATTTGTTTTTATAATCCAAAGCAATTTCGGGAGAAGAAATGTCACCGTTACCAAAAATTGGTATTTCTATATCCGGGTGCTTTTTCACTTCTCTAATATAATCCCAATTGGCTGAACCTCTGTACATTTGCTGCCTGGTGCGGCCATGGATTGTGAGTGCTTTTATTCCTGCATCCTGAAGCCGCAAGGCTACCTCGGTAATTTTTATTGTTTTATCATCCCATCCCAGCCTGGTTTTTACGGTTACAGGAAGTGCAACCTGGTTGACAATTTCACGTGTCATTTCTTCCATCTTTGGAATGTTGAGTAAGATACCAGCTCCGGCACCTTTGCAGGCCACTTTTTTCACAGGACATCCATAATTTATATCAATTATTTCCGGTTCAGCAGCTTCTGCTTTCGAAGCCGCCTCACGCATAGAATTTATTTTTTCTCCAAAGATTTGAATCCCAATCGGGCGTTCGTAGTCGTAAATATCAAGCTTTTGCAAACTTTTGGCCGCATCGCGAATGAGACCCTCAGCACTAATAAACTCTGTGTACATCAAATCAGCACCATTTTCTTTGCATACAGCACGAAAAGGCGGATCACTCACATCTTCCATGGGAGCAAGCAGCAATGGAAATTCACCAACTTCTAATTTTCCAATCTTAACCAAGGTCTTATAGTTTTTAAACTTTTATAAATTTCAAATGCAAAGTTACCTGCTTTTTTATAGATGTGGAAATTTGAGTCCAATACGAAAAGTCAGAGTTCATTGATTTTCAACTTTTCTACCCCTGCCCCTAAAGGGGAAGTCGTTGAAAATCAACGAACTCTGTAAAGTCCCCTTTAGGGGATTTAGGGGTTAAATACTTTTCGGAGTGAACTCAAATTTCGATATTAAATACTCAGATATATGTTGGCGTAGATAAGTAGATTGTCAAAATTAATTTCTCTGCTGACAGTATATGAGAATTAAATATTAAGACATAATTGTGAGACGATTGATTTTATCACGTTATCTTTTTTATGCTTATAAAATGTTTCTCTTTTGTTATTTGCAACTTGGAAAAAGATAAAAGATTTCATTACCTTTCAATTATTCTAACTCGCTTAAATTTTGAAAGAATATATAAATTATAATCTAATAAATAACACTTAAAGAGACATGTCAACAAAATTAACCTACTGTGAAAATTACACCCAACTAATTCCAATGAAAAAGGTATCCCTGGTATTTAGTTTAGTATTGCTTATGACTATTTTAGCCCTTGAGGTCTCAAGTCAGAAAGCCACAATAAGTGAAGATATTCAACCAATAAAAACATACCCCTATTCCGACCCCAGCCCTATCCCATCATTAGGAATTAATGGTAAGGTAGCTGCATACTATCCATATTTTATTTTTAATGGCTATGCGGATAAAGCTGTAGAAAAGGATTGGAAAGTGGTTACACTAGAAAATGATTTTATAGAAGTAACTGTGCTTCCGGAAGTAGGAGGAAAGGTTATGGGCGCCATAGAAAAATCTACTAATGAAGAGTTTATTTACCTCAATCATGTTATGAAATTTCGTGCCATAGGGATTCGTGGGCCATGGACCAGTGGGGGGATTGAGCATAACTTTGGCTTGGATCTCGGTCATGCTCCATGGACTGCTTCAAAAGTTGACTATGTGATGAAAGAAAATGCCGATGGAAGTGTAAGCTGCGTTGTAGGTGGTCTTGACCTGGCATCAAGAACTCAATGGAGAGTCGATATTCGATTACCAAAGGATAAGGCCTATTTTGAGACCAGAAGTTTGTGGTACAATCCTACCCCATTGCATGATTCCTATCTTTCTTGGGAGATTGCTGCGTACAAAGGAACCGAAGACTTACAATTTTATTTTCCGGGCACCTACCACATTGGGCATGATGGAGATGTATATGCATGGCCAGTGGACAAAAAGGGGCACGATTTATCTCTTTATAAGGAAAATAATTTTGGGACGAGCAAGTCCTATCATATAGCCGGTGTTTTTCCCAATTGGTTTGGTGGGTACTTTCACAATACCAATTTTGGAAGTGGCCATTGGTCTTCGTACGATGATGCACCCGGGAAAAAATTATGGATATGGTCTTTGGCTCGGGATGGGGCAATTTGGGAAGACTTACTTACAGATACTGACGGGCAATATATCGAAGCTCAATCAGGAATAAAATTAAATCAGGCACATCCTTGGAGTGGTTATAGCACACCTTACAATCAGCTTTTTATGCGCCCGTTTTACACAGAAACAAAATCAGATTATTGGTTTCCAGTGAAAGCCACCGGGGGTATTGTAGAAGCAAACCCAAGTGGCACACTTAATCTTGTTGTCACCGAAAAAGAATTAAAAATATCATTTTGTCCCAATATCTATATCAATGATACTTTAATTGTGAAACGTGGTGAGAAAACTATTTTGTCTGAATACTTGATACTTAAACCTATGCAGGTGTTTCAAAAAAACATTGAGTTTACAGATGGAGGAGATGAAGTAATAAGCATAGACATTGGTCGTAATCTGTTAAACTATTCAACAGATATTGAAGAAACAATAATTGACAGACCAACCACTACGCCCGCAAACCAGGATTTTACATCTGCAGAGCACTTATTCAGACAAGCGGAAGATATGTACAGCATGAGGGATTATTCCTCTGCAATAAAAACGTATGAGGCTTGCCTTGAAAAAGAACCAACCCATAGCAGGGCCTTATCAAAATTAGCTGAAATATATTACCGTCAAGGGTTGTATGAAAAGGGTCTGGGCTTTGCCCGTAAGGTGCTGGAAAATAATACATATGACCCTGGAGCAAATTTTATTTTCGGAGTTTTACACAAAGCCATTGGAAACCTGACTATGGCAAAAGAGGCATTTAGTGTATCCGTCAGGTCAATGGAGTATAGATCTGCCTCTTATGTTCAAATCTCAGGGTTGCATTTGCAAACTCAAAATTTCACTAAGGCCCGTAAATATGCCGAAATGGCTTTGGATTATAATAAGTATAATATTACTGCCTATGAATTCCTGGCTACAGCAAATAGAAAATTAGATTATAATGACGATGCTAAAAAAATCCTTTCAACTCTTTTGGACATTGATCCGCTAAATCATTATGCACGATTCGAGCATTATTTAATAAATCCTTCTGCTGAATCTTTGTCGACCTTTAATTCGGCAATACGAAATGAACTGCCTTTTGAAACATATCTGGAGCTAGCTATTGAATATGCAAATCAAGGCCAAAATACAGAAGCAATCAAAGTGCTGGAACAATCACCTGATTATCCTATTGTTAGCTATTGGCTTGCTTATCTTACCAGAAAAACAAATTCTACTAAAAGTGTGAATTATCTGAAGCAGGCAGAAGAGCTATCTCCAAAAATGGTATTTCCTTTCAGGTTAGAGACTATACCTGTTCTTACCTGGGCACAGGAGCAAAACTCCTCATGGAAAACAAAATACTATTTGGGACTCATATATTGGGATATACTACAAACCGAAAAAGCAACTGATCTTTTTGAGTTGTGTGAAGATACTCCTGACTACTCCATTTTTTATGTATCCAGGGGAATATTATTGCAAGGAAATAAATCTAAAATTGTTGCTGCCGGCAAAGATTTTGAAAAAGCCATGATTCTAAATCCTCAAGAATGGAGAACCTGGTATTATCTCAGCAAATATTACGAAAAGACAGGAAATTTTAAGCAGCAAGCAGAGGTTACATCCCAAATGTATGCACAGTTTCCAAACAATTCGAATGTGGAAATAACACATGCTCAGGCACTATTGAATATAGATAAAAATAAAGAATGTCTTAAAGTGCTTGCAGAGGCCATAGTCATGCCTGGGGAATTTGGCAATTTAGGTCACGGAATTTATGAAAAGGCTAATCTTAATATTGCATTGGATTTACTGGAATCAGAAAAATACAAAAAAGCCATAAAATATATTAATGATTCAAAAATGTATCCTGAAAATCTCGGGTCCGGAGCACCTTACGAACCGGATTACAGATTACAGGATTATTTGCTGGCATATTGCGAAAACAAACTCGGAAATAAAGATTTGGAATCTAATTTCTACGAGCAAATAATTGATTATTCAAGAAAGCATTGGCACGATCAGGGCAATAGCTCTAATACTTATATTTCAACTGTAGTGCTCAAAGCATATGATAAGACAGAGGAAGTAAGTTCAGCGATGAAAAGATGGAAAAATACTCAGGAATTCAATAAAAATTGGGGGATAAGTATGGGGATATCGTCTCCAAATGTTCAGTGGGTATTGGCGAAATATAATAAGGACGAAGATAAAGTTGCACAACTGGAATCTGAGACTTTGCAAAATGGTCAGCATAGCAAGTTTGCTATTTTGATTAGGGCAATTAATCATATTGAAGGCAAATAGGGACTCTATAATAAGAAGAATATGAAAATGTCAGAAGTATCATTAATATTGAAAAGCCAGGAAACAGAAAAATCCAGTTGAATGATGTGGTCTGGGATGTGGAAAAAGAAGTATTAATTTTTATTAATTAAAAAATATCTAATCATGAATACTAAATACCCAATATTAATTTCGTTTGCAACTTTTATAATTTCCTGCAACTCTTCTGCTCAAGAAAAATTTTCTTTTCAAAATACACCAGATGGAGTTGAAGTGTTGGAAGGTGGAAAACCGGTTTTGTTTTATCAAAAAACAACCAAAACGCCAAACGGTGAATTTTTCCTGAATAATTACATTCACCCACTCTATTCTTTGGAGGGTGATACGCTAACGGAAGAATTTCCCAAAGACCATCTTCATCATAGAGGAATTTTCTGGGCCTGGCATCAAATTTATATCGACACGCTTTCTGTTGGGGATAGTTGGATCATGGAAAACGTATCAACTGATGTTGTATCCGTTACTACAAATACAAATAATGGTAGCGCACAAATCAGTACCAATGTTTTGTGGAAATCAAAAATATTTAATAACCAAGACCCATTTATTGAGGAACATACCACCATTACTGTCCATGAAGCGCAGGATAATTTCCGGTCAATAGATTTTGAAATAATGCTCAAAGCCCTGGTGCCAGATGTACATATCGGTGGGTCTGACAATGAAAAAGGGTATGGAGGATTTAGCCCCAGAATCAAACTACCTGACAATTTGATTTTCACTTCAGAAAGCGGAAAGGTTGCTCCTCAAACTCTTCAAATAAAGGCTGGCCCCTGGATGGATTTTTCCGGCTCTTTTGGCAATTCAAATAGGCAAAGTGGTCTTACAATATTATGTCATCCCAGCACACCAAATTATGTAGCACCCTGGATACTAAGACAAAAAAAAAGTATGCAAAACATCGTTTATCCTGGTCAAGAGATGGTCAACATATCTATGGATAAACCTTTAGTTTTAAGGTATCGTCTGGTTATTCACAATGGAGATGCGGGTAGTATTGACATCACAAAATTACAACTGGCGTATGAAAAAGTTAGGTTTTAAGCATGCTTAGATTCTAATTTATTCCGGCAATTTTTCATCTGGATATTCCGATTTAAAATCTATCCAGTACTTATTGACAGTCTCTTTCATTTCTTTTCTTAAGAATAAAATTCCGATCAGGTTAGGCAGTGTCATCAGTGCAATGGTAATTCCTGAGATGGTCCAGATGATGGTCGTATCTACAAAAGAAGCCAAAAAGAACCCGAGGACAAATACCATTCTGTAGTAGATTATTGATCTGGCACCAAATAAAAAAATCATTGCCCGATCGCCATAATATGACCAGGAAACTGCTGTAGAAAAGGCAAACAGAAGCAAACCAATCGTTACAATATATTTCCCATATTCGCCAAAATATCCCTTGGAAAATGCTATGGCAGTTAATGGCGCACTATGAACCAGAGATAGTCCTTCCAATTTGTATTCTCCATTTAGATCAATAATTTCTCCTTTTGTGACTTTTATTTCTCCATCGAAAATTTTGTTGTTTTTGTATGCAGTAATTTTTTCAGCAATAGATCGTGCATGAATCACACTTATTTTGTTTTGTATTCTACCATTTTTTATAGTTAGCATACCAGAGAATGTTGCTATCGGATCGTTATAATTCAGATATCCGAATAACTCAGCTACATCGTCTTTATTAGATTCATCATAGACACGACTTAAAATTTTCATGTCTGCATTTTGAAATTCATTGATATGTTTTTTATTCCAAACCCCGGAAGATAAAAGTACCAGGCCTGTCAACGAACAGATGACAATGGTGTCGATAAAGGGTTCTAAGATAGCAACCATACCTTCAGAAACCGGTTCGTGCGCCTTTGCTGCTGCATGGGCAATTGGTGCAGATCCTTGACCTGCTTCATTGCTAAAAAGCCCACGACCCACGCCCTTGTTAAAAGCAAATATTAAAGCTGATCCAAGAAAACCTCCAGCTGCTGCTGATCCAGTAAATATGTCTGAGAAAATAGCAATGATCGATGGAATAATATTTTCGTAGTTAAACAATATCACTGACAACGCTCCAATGAAATATATGGTGGCCATGGCCGGAACAAGTTTCTCCGTCACCTTTGCAATACGTTTTATTCCTCCAATAATTACCATACCCAATAAAACAGCCAGCACCAATCCTGTTACCCATTTTGCCACACCAAAAGAAGCCAAAAACGAATTGGCAATGCTATTAATTTGAGGCAGATTTCCGGTTCCAAAAGAAGATAAAACTGTAGCAATGGCAAAAAGTACCGCCATCCATTTGAAATTTATCTTCTTTCCAAAGAATTGAAAGTTGGCATTTTTCATATAGTACATGGGCCCGCCGGCAATCGTTCCATCAGACGTTTTCTCCCTGTACTTATGAGAAAGGGTTACCTCAACAAATTTTGTGGTCATGCCAACAGCGGCAGTAACCAGCATCCAAAACAATGCTGCCGGACCTCCCAAATAAACAGCGAGGGCAACACCTGCAATATTTCCAGTGCCAACTGTACCCGAAAGCGCTGTGGCAAGTGCCTGAAAATGCGAAGTATCTCCTTCATCACTTTTTTTGTCAAACTTTCCTCTGACAATTTTTAGTGCATGCTTGAAATAACGTATCTGTGGAAATTTAAGGTAAAAGGTAAAAAATACACCGGTTAATAAAAGGAAGTATGCAAACCACTGGGCTCCACCAATAAATCCATCTATGTGTTTTAGAAATTCGTGTACTTCATTCATATGCGTGTTCTTTTTTTTATCTGACTGACAAATCTAAGAAAATAAGCCTTTTCTAACCTGAATAATTCAGGAGTTAAATATTGATACTTGTAACGAGTTAGAGATCACGGCATTAACCTTGTATTCAAAATTTGCCTCTAAAAATTTTATTTTTCTAGCAGATTGGCTGAATACACTGACTGTCAATGCCTTATTTCTAAATAGAAAATATTCATGAATTATTGAGGCTAAAAGAAATATTGTTATGATGGGTATTCATCTTTCCTATTTGTAAAAAATATTAAAACACGTTTGTCTTCTCCAAAAGATACGTTTCATTGAAAAATTCGTAATTTAAAATGCTACATTTGCGAAAAATTATGTCTATGAAAACTACTGCTTTGTATGAAAAACATATTGCATTGGGTGCCAAAATGGTTCCATTTTCCGGATATGAAATGCCGGTTAGATATGGATCGGAATTAGAAGAACATCGCGCGGTGCGAAACGCTGTAGGCGTGTTTGATGTATCGCATATGGGAGAGTTTTTGGTTAAAGGTCCAAGAGCTTTAGATTTAATTCAGATAATAAGCAGCAATGATGCCTCAAAACTCCAGGAAGGTAAAATTCAATATTCATGCATGCCAAATGCAAGCGGTGGAATTGTAGATGATTTGTTGGTATATATGCTTAAGCCGGAAGAATATATGCTGGTAGTTAATGCCGGAAATATTCAAAAAGACTGGGATTGGATAGTATCTCAAAATGACGTGGGAGCTGAGTTAGTGAATATTTCTGATAAAATTTCGCTACTTGCTGTTCAGGGGCCTAAGGCAAAGCAAGTTATCCAAAAACTAACTGATATAGATCTTGATACCATACCATATTATAGTTTTAAGAAAGGAAATATTGGTTCGATTACAGAAGGTGTAATAATATCAGCTACAGGTTATACAGGTTCAGGGGGTTTAGAAATATATATGTATAATGAATTTGCCGGTCAGATTTGGGATGAAATTATGAAAGCCGGAGAGGAGTTTGAAATTAAGCCAGCCGGACTGGGAGCGCGAGATACTTTGCGACTTGAAATGGGATTTGCGCTCTATGGAAATGACATTGACGAAAACACCTCACCAATTGAAGCGGGGCTTGGATGGATAGTAAAGTTCAACAAAAAGTTCGTGAATGCTGAAAATATAGAAAAACAAAAGGAACTTGGCGTTGAAAAAAAACTGGTTGGATTTATCATGGAAGAAAAAGGAATTCCGAGATCAGGGTATGATATATTAAATAATAAGGATGAAGTAGTTGGCAAGGTCACATCCGGCAGCATGTCACCGACACTGGGTTTTGGAATAGGTATGGGATATGTGAGTATAAGGGATGCCTCTTTGGCCAATGATATATTTATTGCAGTGAGAAAACGAAAGCTTAAAGCGAAAATCGTAAAACCACCTTTTTATAAAAATTAGTATTTCTGAATAGACACTCGATATGAATAAAATTGATATTTGTCTTTCACCTGATCTCATCCATCAATACGATTTGGCAAGGACCGTTGTGGTAGTCATAGACATTCTCAGGGCAAGTTCGTCAATAACGACAGCCATTGCCCATGGGATCAAGGCAATCCGGCCCGTAGAATCTCTAGGAGAGTGCCGGGAGCTTCAACTCCTCGACCATGTTGGTGCTGCCGAAAGAGGAGGTAAAAAAGTTGGAGGATTTGACATGGGCAACTCGCCTTTTAGTTTTATGAACCCGGAGTTGGAAGGCAGAAAAATTGCCATGACAACCACTAATGGCACTATTACCCTCAAAAAATCCAAGAATGCGATGCAGGTGCTTATTGGTTCTTTCTTAAATTATACTGCATTATTATCCTACCTGAAAAGACTTCCCTGCGATTTACTTTTGCATTGTGCAGGATGGAAGGGAAAAGTAAACTTAGAAGACACGCTATTTGCCGGGGCTGTAGTTCATGGACTTAAACAGCAATTTGAATTCGATTCGGATGTTCCCAACATGGCTGCCAATCTTTACAAACAGGCGAAAGGTGATTTAAAATCTGCTATTCAAAGTTCTTCACATGTAAACAGGTTAATAAAATTTGGCCAGGAAAAGGACATTGATTTTTGTCTGGAAATGGATAGATATAAAGTCATTCCGGTATTGAAGGGAGACTACATCACAAAATTGAAACTGTCAGATATGCTATTCTGATATTGCGTCAATTTCGCAAAGGATTACCTTTATAAAAGTATGGTTCTACCACGAACCAGCTTGTGGCAGGGACGTTTAAAGGAAGAAAATAATTATTGCCAGAAGTTGCCAACCTGCTAGCGAGGCAGTGAAGCCCACATCATCTTCTGTCTTCGGTCTCCTATCTCTAACAACAAAGGTTTACATTTAAAATAACTGTAGATTCTAAATATTTTACCCACAAGTCACTTATATTTAGTATTTTACTATGAATTAATTAGTACTTTCGCAGTAGATTATAAAATAATGATAAGAAGACTTTTCCCTGCTGACAAAAATCACATCTTGATGGAAGTGCAATCTACCTTTAGGGATGAACTCCTTCTGGAACTCGTAGGATTTGTCAAAGGATATTATCTACACCACTTCAACTCATTGGGATTAATAGATGATATTATCCTTGAAATCCAGAAACAAAAAACCATACCTTATGAGGCTTTTGATGAATTTTATCATGACATGGCAGCGGTATATCGTTTTAGAAATGGAGAAATCCAGCTTGAGCTACTGTTTGATGGGTCTACTCATTATGATAAATATGCAAAAGAGTGGAAGACCTATTTTAAACAAAATATAATATCCTTTTGTAGCAACAAATTTTTCCTGAAAGCAGTACTTGATATTTCAGTATTCAATAACCATAGACATGCAGCTCAACTTGCAGGTGACCGCCTCAAATATTTTCTTGCAAATTATTTTGACTTAAAGGTGTACAAATACCGGGGTGTGATGGAGATCGCCTCATAGTCAAGAACCTATCAACAAGTTTAAATCTACTCTAACATCTCAATTCTTAGCATTTTATCACCATGAATAGTATCAGTATATTTGATATTTTGAAAATAGGCATAGGACCTTCCAGCTCACATACAATGGGTCCGTGGAAGGCAGTTCAACAATGCCTGCGCGAATTCCTGAAAAAAAACGACCTTTCTGATATAAGATCTATAAGCGTTCATCTTTATGGATCTTTGGCCAAAACCGGTCCCGGACACGGAACCAACAAAGCAATAGTACTGGGAATTATGGGACTCGACCCTGCGACCATAGATTGCAATAAAATTGATGATTATATTAATGAAGTAATTTCCTCTAAGAAAATCGTTGTACTTGAGAAAAAGAAAATTGATTTTGACCTCACCAAAAACATCCTGTTTCAAAAAAAGGAACAACTGCCATTTCATTCCAATGCGTTAAAAGTGTTCATTTCATATGGAGATGATACTATTTACGAAGATGTATTCTATTCTATTGGAGGTGGATTTGTGGTGAAAGGCCCGGTAGAAAATAATGGAAAAAAATCCCAAATCCCATTTCCGGTAGAGCAGGCTGACGATTTGCTGAATTGGTGTAAAATGGAATCTTCCACGATATACGAAATCGTAAATAGAAATGAACTTATTTGTCGGAGCAAGGATGAAATAGAAAATCAACTTAATCAGATTGTAAGGAGCATGCAAGAAAGTGTGTACAAAGGTTGTCACAAATCGGGGATTCTTCCCGGAGGATTGAATGTGAAACGCAGGGCCTCGTTTCAGAATAAGAAATTGATTTCGAACGAAAAATATAATTCATTGGATGAGTGGATTGAAATTATTAAAAACGCCAATTACTCTTTTGAAGAAACATTGAATTGGGTGAGCTGTTTTGCTTTGGCCGTCAATGAAGAAAATGCTGATTTTGGCAGGGTGGTAACTGCTCCAACCAATGGAGCGGCAGGAGTAATTCCTGCCGTCATGCTATATTATTATTGTTTTTGTGCAAATGCCCACAAAAATGAGCTACACAAATTCTTGGTGGTTGCTGGAGAATTGGGAAGTATTTTCAAGAAAGGGGCGACTATTTCAGCAGCAATGGGTGGTTGCCAGGCAGAAATTGGGGTCTCCTCGGCCATGGCAGCAGGAGCACTAACTGAAGTTCAGGGAGGAACACCCGAGCAAGTGTTGATGGCAGCGGAGATTGCTATGGAGCATCATCTGGGACTAACATGCGATCCGATTGGCGGCTTGGTGCAGATACCTTGTATTGAACGAAATGCCATGGGTGCGATTAAGGCTATTACCGCTTCGCAGATAGCATTGGCAAGCGATCCGGTTGCGGCGAAAGTTTCTCTCGATGCTGTGATCAAAACCATGTGGATTACCGCCAAAGACATGGATTCGAAATATAAGGAAACAAGCGAAGGCGGCTTGGCGATCAACATTCCCGTTAGCATACCGGATTGTTAATTGGTGCGGCAGTCAACGACGTCAATTAAGTAAATTAGAAAAAGGATTAACTGAAGTAAGATGGCGGGTATTTGCATGCAAAATCATTCAGATTAAGCGATTATTAATCGCTTAATCTACTGATAATTTCCGTATCAACCATGAGTTATGTAGCCTGAAAAAATTGCCTCAAATTACGCCCTGTTATTATTCCATCAATCAGGATTGATGTGCCGACACCCTGTTTATAATACTTTTTTGAAGAATAGGACACAATTTCCCTAAATACCCAGGAACTATCAGGATACAACTCATTTAAGACAACAGAGGCGTGTCTTGCCAAAAAGCAGGTTTAGACACATATAATTATTAGTTCCATCAATAGGATTTAAATATTCAATGTTGACAAAAAATTGCCCCCGCATCATAGACGACTTTTACCGTAACTTAAAAGTCATAGATGATGCTAAAACTGCAGCTCATGGTTTTAAAGGTATTAACGCCGCAACTACGGTTATGAAGATATTTGTTAGCTTTATAAAGAATAATCTACAATCAACCCTAGTGTAAAGAGTCTTTAAAAGACGAATTATTAGGATTATAAGTCCAGTCAAACGGCTTGGCTCTTGTAAGATTATATGTTTTGATGTAATCCATTA
>VAPM010415117.1_pt1 | contig 22828 bp, 26 predicted proteins | sample 3395091 | NCBI WGS metagenome assembly VAPM01 (sample SAMN08290445, study PRJNA428436) | hydrothermal vent metagenome | isolation source: Deep-sea hydrothermal vent chimney 3 | place: Pacific Ocean: Juan De Fuca Ridge
AAACATAACGGATGAAAATCAGCGGAAACAGCTGTATCGTTTTCCGCTGCATTGTTTTGTTATAAGGCACTCGGCACGAAAATTTGCAGGGTAATTTGACAAACACACCGCTTTGCGATTATTCTTTACTCACTGCCCCACAATGGGTGGTCGGGTTTGGACGCTCGTTTTGTCAAGGCGCAATAGCTATGCGCCGTCAGGTACATGGCTTTTTTAATGCCTACTTTTTTATGGTGGGCGTATTGGGAAGCCGAAAGGCTTGCCGGATCCTTGACCCGGTTGTCCAACCCGATACGTCTACCGCCCTAAGTTTGGACGCTTCTGGTGGTAGTAATTTAATTACTGTCAAGGAGGCTGTCATGCCTAATTCAATCCTTACCATATCCGACAAACCTATTCGCCAAGATAATGATAACCGTTATTGTCTTAATGATTTGCATAAAGCGGCTGGAGGTAATAAAAAACACCGCCCTAGTTATTTTCTTGCAAACAAACAAACTAAAGAATTAATCAAGGAAATATCAATAGCCGGAATTCCGGCCTTCGCACGAACATCGGGGGTTGGCACGTTTGCTATTAAAGAATTAGTGTATGCCTACGCCATGTGGATAAGCGCATCATTCAGTCTAAAAGTCATTCGCGCATACGACAGCTTTGTTTCCACTCAAAAACCGGAACTGACTTTAGATGATTTTATACCCAAGGAAGATGAAGAAATTGCATCCAGCCTGGAAAGCCTGCTTTATCGCAGCCATAAAGCCTCGCTGGGTGTCCGTGCCTTGCTCTGGATAGACAACGGTGAAGCCACGCTGGTCAAGCAACTGACAGACACGGAACTGGTGATGGACAGCATGGATATTTATCCTGCTATGACCGCTGTAGCTAATTTGAGCGAACACTTTTACGAGATGAATCAAAAATATAATATTGATATGCAAATATTGAAAAGCATTTAAGTCGTTTACTTTTTGGCCACCGACCTATAATTCAATGTGGCTAGGCATACCCAAGCATTTGGGTGTGCCTTATAACTTGTCACTATACGGAACGTTTCCATATACCCCGCCTAATCTGCACAAAATAAGGAACAAACCCACCAAATTTTGACAAACCTCCCCTAGTTTTGTCATAACTTTTTTCATTAAATAGCGTTTATTTAATGAAAAAAGCATGTCAGCCAACCCGCCAGACGCACGGCAAATAATCAACGCGGTTCGCGCAAAAGCTTTTGCGCCGCGAATATCTCTGACTGTTTCCCAATGGTCTGACAAAGAGCGGCGGCTGTCCAAAAAAGGCAGTGCAGAGCCAGGCCCTTGGCGTACTGACAGAAACCCACCGTTAAGAGAACCGATGGACTGCATGAGCGCACGCTCGTCCATTCGAGATGTGGTGCTGATGTTTCCGATCCAGTTCGGCAAAACAGAAGTCGCCATCAATGTCATGGGTTACACCATGGAGCATAATCCAGGCCCCATTATGGTATGCCTGCCAACCGAAGTTTCCATGAACAAATGGGTCAATCAAAAATTGAACCCAATGATAGAGGAAACGGCAGCGGTCAGAGACACCCTGACCAGCATAAAAAGCCGTGAAGCCGCCAACACACGTACTTTTAAAGACTACCTCGGCGGCCAGCTTTATCTTGAACACGCAGGCAGCCCATCACGGTTAAAATCAACCAGTGTCAGAAGCTTAATCGTCGACGAGCTAGACGAATTTGCCGCTAATATGACATCAGGTGATGACCCGGTGGACATGTTATTAGGGCGTACCTCGGCTTTTCCGGCCACCTATAAGCGGCTATTTATTTCCACCCCACAAATAAAAGGCATCTCGCGAACAGAGCAGCTGTACGAGAAAAGCGACCAGCGTAAATTTTATCTCCACTGTCCAGATTGCGACTTTGAGCAGCACTTAGAATGGGCAGGCTTGCAATGGGGGGTAAACGGATCTAATCCGCGTTATGTTTGCAAAGATTGCGGCGTAATGAATGCAGAAACGCAATGGAAAGCCGGGATTCTAAGAGGCCGCTGGATACCTGAAAACCCGACTGCCAAAGTACGCGGCTATCACATTAACGGTCTGTATTATCAAATCGGTTTAGGCCCACGCTGGGAAGAGCTGGTTAGCTTATGGCTAGAGGCGCAAAACGACCCACCCCGCTTAAAAACCTTCATCAACGACCGCCTGGCAGAACCGTGGGAAGACCCACTGATGCGAGCGGTCAAAATAAACATCGTCGCCGACCGCGCAGAACCTTACAAAATTCGAACCGCTCCACTGGGTGTTTGTGCCATTACAGCAGGGGTCGATACACATGATAATCGGTTGGCCGTGCATATTGTCAGTTGGGGAAAAGGGCTAACCGCCTGGTCACTGGACTATGTAGAACTAATGGGCGACCCGGCTGATGACAGGGTCTGGGTCTCATTAACCGAATTGCTCAACAAACCGATAGAACATGTTAATGGTGGCAGCCTGCCCATACTGGCTACTGCCATAGATGCAGGTGGACATAGAACCGAAGCGGTTAAAAACTATGTACGCAGCCGCATGATAAGGCGACCCATGGCTATATTCGGCGCAGTCCCCAACAATGCACCGGTATTATCCAGAGCCAAAGCGCAAGACGTTAACTGGCGTGGTTCCCTGGACAGAAAAGGTGTGCATATTCATCATGTCGGCACAGTCGCTATAAAACATATTTTTTACGGACGCTTATCAACAGATGGTGACAAAGAGCGCGAAAAACGTCTGCTGCATTTTAGCGAAGATTTTGAGCAAGCTTTCTTTGCCGGATTAACCTCGGAAACCTTTGACCCAAGAAAAAACCGCTTCACCAATCGACGAGGTGCCAGAAATGAGCCGTTAGATACCTGGGTATATGCCTATGCAGCAACCCATCATGCAGAATTACGGATGCAGAACTATACCCAGCGCAAATGGGCAAGTTTAGCCGAAAAGATGGACAGTAAAGAGCAAGCTGTTGCTTACAAGCCCAAAGAAGAATCTGTAAAAGAATCCAGTTTTTTTATACCAGGCTAATGAAAGATCAACTGCAACGCCTACAGGACGATATAGAACGGGTCGCCGTGCAATTCGGCATGAAACAAACCATCGCCGGGGATTTTTCCAGAGCCATGCTAGACAGAATGATGAAAACAATGGGCGGCGATTATTTACCGAAAGTGGACAAAGAAAGACGAAACAAGGCTATAAAAATGCGCTTTAATGGCGTCAATCATACTGAAATATGCAGTGAGTTTGGGGTGAGCAAAGCCACTTTGTATCGAGTTTTAGGGGATAAGTAGCGCATGATTAATGAAAAAGTTGAAAAAGTTATTGCAGTATTAAAAGCAGCAGAAAAACCGCTGGCTTTTAGAGAAATTATGCAAAAAACCCATTTAAAGACCCTGGACGTTGGGAATGCATTGAGCTCTACCAAGGTGGAGGGCATTATTTTTAAACACCGGATTGATGGACGCAGTTATACCTATTCCTTAGACTCAGGTCCAAGGGATAAAATAGTTAAACACGACAAAAAGCAGAATGACATGCTCAGGTTTTTTTATTCGATTACCGAAAATAGAGTCCTTCGACAGGCTCAGGAACCGGGGTTAGTTGATTGAATGAAGCTAGATAGAAAGTGAAATGCATTTCGCCTTAAATAATCCCTCCCAATATTTGCAGGTCAATATTATGTTTTTCATTCAAGTTATGTAGGTATTCGCTTAAATCATCCAGCGTGGTCATTGCAGTATAAATATCCAGGCTATCCATAATTAATTCGGTCGATGTTAATTGCTTAACCAGGGTGGCTTCGCCGTTGTCTATACAGATTAAGGCACGTACCCCCAGTTGCTCTTTATGGCTACGATAAAGCAGGCTTTCCAGATTGGATGCAATTTCGGCATCGTCATCAGGTATAAAATCATCTAAAGTCAGTTTAGGCGGTTCTTGAGGCGGTGGCAGGGCTTCTTGTTTTAGTTTTTCTATTAGTTGTTTTTCGCAACCGATGAAATAAAGACGGGCTTGCCTGCCTTTTTCGTTGCGCTCGACCATAGCCAGTTCTTTTGCCATATCCACAGTCAGGTGATAATCAACTGATTTTTTATCACCGCCTTGTTTTTTGATTTGCCCGTTTTTACGAATCAAAATAAAGTCTTGATTTTCTTTAAATTTATATTGTTCAATACGGGCTTTTATCCAGTTGGAAAATTCGCGCTTTACTTCTAAAAACTCGTATAATTTGCGTGCAGAAACGACGCGAGTGGGTTTGCCAGCGATAAAGCTTTGGGCTATGGGGATTATAGTTGTGTTATTATTCATTTTGTAACCTCTGCTTTTTGATAAGGGTTGGGATTGCATTAGAGCCTTGGTTGTTCAAGCAGCCGGGGCTTTTTCGTTTAAGCGTGGTCATTTTCATACTCCTCCTTCATTTTTTTCATATATTCAACTATCTGCCCATTCATTGATCTAGAGCAGTCTTCGGCTATTACTTTGAGCCAGTCACTAATTTCAACTGGTATTCTTAAGGTAAGGCGAGTAAATTTTTTTTTATTGCTATTCACAAAATCTCCTATAAAAAGAACAGATAAAGACATGTCTGTTATGTCACATTATAAGTGACATGGTTTATATGTCAATAAGTTCTGTTGGCATAGTTTTGGTGTAGACTATTACTTATGAGTGAAGATAGATACACACGAATTACGTTAAGACTACCAAAAGAACTTCATAAGAGGCTTGCTGAAAACGCTGATTTAACAAGCAAGTCAACAAATGCTGAAATAGTCGAGAGACTAGAGGGGTCGTTTAACCCCTATGAGTCGAAGTCTTTAGAGAGTCTTAAGATGGGGATAGAGTTGCTAACTCAATATGTTAACAAGACAATAGATGAAAACAACAGGTTAAGGAAAGAAGTCAGGTAACCCGTAAGACGGATACGTAGGTTGGATGAGCGAAGCGTTATCCGACATTTTTTTGCTTTGAAGTTAACTCAGGCTGGCGGAATGCGCTCCGCTTTTCCGCCCTACTAAAATTTATGGCAAATAAATTATCTTAGAACGCGCAATGCCAGCCCCTCTAAACTCACCCTTTACCTTTTGCCCCAAGCATTCATTTTCGGCAATATAGCTAATATTAACCACATCACCCTGGTTATTTTTTGTGGTTAAAATATCAATAATTGTATTAACACGCCCATTTTTGTCCGCATAATATTCAAATTGTGTGCCTATTTTGTACATTCCATTTTTCCTTTTTACATCTCGCCGGGAAACTTAATGATTGGCAATATATTCCAGCAGTGCCTCATCCATTCGAGTCTGCCAGCCTTTACCTGTTGCCCTAAAATAATCAGTCACCTGGGGTGATAAACGAATAGTAATTCTTTCTTTTTTAACCTCGGCTATTGGTCGTCCGCGTTTCTTCATGACAGATAACTTTTTTTGTAGTGATTCGGGCAGCTCTGAAAAAGGGATGTATTTATTTAGTTCTGCATCCGAGCACAACGTCCCGTCCTCAATTGCTTGCTGGGTAATAATGGCATCTTCTTCATCACTGGGCATTTCTATTTTTCGACCTGATTTAGTTGTTAAGTACATATTTTCTCACCTCTCTTTTTTCTGCATAACGAAGGCTAATCACACGAGCCACATCACCGCGAAGGGTAAAAGTCATGTGATAAAGCCTGTCTCCTATCGCACCCAGTGCGTTAAAACGCTGTTCGTCATAATGATAGCTACTATCCTCTTCAATCAAAGCTGTATCAATTTCAAAATCAGCTGCCAGTTCAAAAGAAATTCCTCTATCGTGGATATTTTTTGCATTTTTAGCTGGGTCAAATTCAATTTCCATACTTATTATTGTACATACAATAATAGATAAGGTCAAGCTTTATTGTGCATACATTTAATCATAAGTTTGTCAAAATCATCGTCATTGATTTATACTTTCACCTCCTTTTTACAATCACCATAAACTCCCATAATCAAACACCCAGAATCATAATCCACGGTTTTCCGCGCACCCGTCCGCCATTGGGTTAATCTAACCCGATGAATCCCCGTTTGCCTGGAAAGCTCATAATCATTGATCCCGGCCTGATGAATAGCTGTTAAAATTTCTTTAAAGTTTGTCGTTTGATTTTGCATAGTTATTGTTTTATAATCCGAAATGTGGGCGAGAGGTGCGTTAACACCTCTCTAAACCTTTGCTACCAGGCTGGATTACTCCAGAACAGTAGTAAGGCAATAATGAAACAGATAACTAGAATTTTCATTATCTAACCTCGGTTGTGGGGCTATCTTCGGGTAGCCCTTACCCTTCTCGCCTCTTGCGAGCCGTTCGGCCTGTCTAGTCTCAAGCCGTGAATATATTATAGTAGCAATCGTTACTAAAGTCAAGCTTTTTCCCCTAAAAAACAAAAATAATCCCCCTCTAACACCTTGAAAAACAACCTCATTTAAAAGTATTCTCATTTCATCATGTAAATGAGACAGCTTATCTGTAACACTCTTTGCCCATGAGTTTTGCAACCGAAATGTTAGTTGCAGCGCAAAGTGCTTACAAAAATGCGCTGAACATCAAATCCCACCGCTTAAACGGTCGTGGCGAAGAAAAGCACGATATCGCTGTTTTGCGTGCAGAGGTTGAGCATTGGCAAAAACAAGTCAATGCAGAAACCGCCCGTGCAACCGGCAAGCCTGTTTATCAGCCCATTCAAATCGTCATATGACTGCGCATAACGCCGCCGCTCAAGACGATGCGCGGATGACCGCCTGGGTGCCCTCCCCTGGCTCTGCAGATGCCGATTTAATCGACGAACTTTCTACCATTACCCCACGCGCACGCGATATGGTGCGCAACAATCCTTTAGCCTCTGGTGCCCGACAAACCTACTGTGACAACATAATAGGCAGTCAGTTACGCCTATCTTCACAACCGCGTTATCGCCTGCTAGATTGGGAAAAAGAACACGCATCAGAATGGGCTAATAACACCGAGGCGCAGTTTGCCACCTGGGCAGAAACCACCGAATGTGATGCAGCCAGAACCCAAACGCTTTTAGGCTTAACCATACAGGCACTTTCCGGTGCCATGGTGAATGGTGATTCTTTAGCCTTATTCAACTGGCAACCGCGCAATGGCGAACAATGGTCAACCCGAATTCAAACGGTAGAAGCTGATCGACTAGCAACACCGCCCTGGTTAATGGCTGATAAAAATGTTCGTGGCGGGGTAAAAATCAACAAATTCAATGCTCCGCTGGGTTACTGGATATTAAAAAACCATCCCGGCGATCAGTTGGCTGGATTCTTGTCAGCCGATCAGGATATGTGGACGTATGTCCCCGCTTTTACAAGCTGGGGTCGCAGGCAAGTCATTCATTTATTCGACAAAGAACGCTCCGGGCAAAGCCGGGGCAAATCCGTTTTTACTGCGGTAATGCGAGATTTTCGTATCGCTGGCGAATACATGGGAGCAGAACTTCACGCCGCCGTGATAAACGCCATGATAGCGGCTTTTTTAGAAACCGATTTAGACCCGCAATCGGTGGGTGAGCTGTTCGGAAATGACCCAGATGGCACTTACTGGAAAGAGGTTTCAGAAAAATGGAACCGCAAGAAAATGGATTCCGGCATTATTCAAACCCTGCCTCTCGGCACAAAATTATCAGGCTACGACCCCAACCGACCCAACACCGCATTTGATGGTTTTATGGAATCGGTCTTACGGCAACTGGCGGCTGGGTTAAACATGCCCTATGAGCTGCTACTCAAAGACTTCTCAAAAACCAATTATTCATCAGCCCGTGCCTCCCTGCTAGAAGCCTGGCGATATTTTAATTCCCGTCGTCGCTGGCTGAAAGAACAATGGCTAGACCCGATTTATGAAACCTGGATGGAAGAAGCCGTTAATGGGCAGCGTATCGAAGCTGATAATTATTATGATCAACGTTTTGCTTATGGTTGCTGTCGCTGGGTTTTTTCTGGGCGCGGTTTTGTTGATCCGGTTAAAGAGCCTAGAGGCTCTGAAATAAAAATGGCCATCGGCTTATCCACTCAGCAAGACGAATGCGCAGAACAAGGTAAAGATTATCAGGATGTACAGGATCAGCGCGTTAGAGAATTACAGGAAGCCGCCGCCAAAGTTAAAGCCGCTAATCTGCCGCCTGAAGCCGCATATTACATAGCCGGGTTTGTGCCCAGCAAAGTTCAGCTAGATGCGACAGAGGAAGAAGAAAACGGCGAAGAAGCCAGCGAAGAAAAGCAGTCTAAAGAGGAAGAAGAAAATGCCAATGCGTAACCCGGCTATTTTTGCCCGCATATTTAACACGCCATTGATGATTCAGTCCATGAAGCTGGATGCCATTGTTGCCGGATTAGGCCCTCGCTTTGGGGTGCATGAACCCACGCCCGATATGGCGTTAATATCACAGGGTGAGAAAAAACGTTCAGGTATACATGTCATTGACGGTATTGCGGTGATAGATGTCTTTGGTGTATTGGCACATCGTGGTGGATATAACGCAGACAGTAGCTACGTTCTAGGCTATGACCGGGTAGGTCTAAAAATTAAAGCAGCCATTGACGATAAAGCCGTTAAAGGCATTTTATTACAAATGGACTCTCCCGGCGGCGAAGTGGCCGGAGCTTTTGAATTAGCCCAGCAAATCAGAGAATGGGCGGCCATAAAACCCATCCATTCAGCCATATCAAGCCTGTCTGCATCCGCAGGCTATCTATTATCAGCAGCCACGCAAAAAATATCCATCACAGACACAGGCGTTGCCGGTTCTATCGGTGTAGTAATGCGCCATGTCGATATATCAAAAATGGCGGAGGAGGATGGTGTATCGGTTACCCATATTTTTGCCGGTGCCAGAAAAGTAGAGGGCAATCAGTTTGAGCCATTAAGCGATGTAGTCAAAGCAAGATTTCAAGCAGAAGTTAATAATTTATACAGTTTCTTTATCAAGGCCATTAGTCAATATCGCGGCCTGGATTCTGATGCCATCCGGGCGCAGGAAGCCGGAATATTTACCGGGCAGGAAGCCATTAAGGCCGGACTGGCCGACCGCATAGCAACGCCAGACCAGATGCTGGCAGAGATGCAACAATCATTTCAATCATCCATAGCAGGTATTTCTATGAGTACAGAAAACAAAGACCTCGAACTAAAGGCCGAACTGGAAAAATCCAGAACAGCTGGTTTTGAGGCAGGTAAACAAGAGGGGATGGCGGATGGCGTTGTGCAAGAGCGAAAACGTATCAGTGCCATTTTAAATCATGAAGCAGCAGCCGGGCGTGAAGCGCAGGCTAAAACAGTAGCGTTAGAGACTGACTTGGCACCTGAAGCGGCGGTTAAACTTTTAGAATCATTTCCAGTGGCAAAGCTGGAAGTCACTGGAGACCAGTTTTCACAGCATATGGCTAAGTTGGGTAATCCGGATGTGGGGGCTGATGGTGACGAGCCTGATCCCCAGGTATCTGTCGATGCAGGTTGGGATAAAGCATTTGGCAGTGTAGTACCCATCAAAAGAGGACAACGCTAATGACTACATTAACAGAAGGCACTCATGCTGGTGAGTTTTTGGTATCAGAGGGCAATGGCTGGCAAAGCCGCGATAGCATTGTCGTAATTTCGGGTCAAAATCTGGCAGCTGGCGCAGTGCTGGGGCAAATTACAGCCTCCAAAAAATACACCTTGCACAATTCCTCTGCCAGCGATGGCAGTGAAGCAGCGATAGCTATTTTATTTGAAGCTGTTGATGCCAGTGCAGGTGATGCTAATGGCGTTGGTATAGCACGTCTGGCAGAAGTTAATGGGGATGAAATCACCTGGAAATCAGGTATTTCAGTAGCTAATAAAACGGCTGGTATAGAATCATTAAAAGCGGCTGGCATCATCGTCAGATAAGGAGAAAAATAAATGGCTACTTTAGATATATTTAAACAAGATGCTTTTAAGCTGCAATCTATGTTGCGAGCACTGGAAAACTTTGATTATAAGCCTCAGCGTCTGGGTGAAATGGGTATTTTTACGCCCAATCCGGTAAGAACGGAGACCGTTTCGATAGAAAGTCGTGATGGTGTTTTGGGGCTTATTCAAACATCAGAACGTGGGGCACCGCCTGAAGAGCGCAAAACTGAAAAACGAAATATCAAGGATTTTAGAACCACCCGAATTTTCAGGCATGACCGAGTTACTGCATCTGAGTTGGCTAATATCCGTGCATTTGGCACAGAAAGCGAACAAATGCAGGTCATGAAAGAAATTGCCAGACGCTTAAAGGGGCCTGCTGGACTTGAGGCAGATATTGAATTAACACTTGAAAATATGCGTTTAGGTGCAATTCTTGGTGTGGTTAAAGATGCTGATGGTTCAATCATTATTGACTGGTTTGATGCCTTTGGTGTTGCACAGGCCGCCGAAATTGATTTTGACCTGGATAATGCTTCGCCTGCATCGGGTGCAGTGCGTAAAAAATGCGGTCAGGTGGTTAGAGCCATGATGAAAGCATCCAAAGGTGCCTGGGCATCGAGTACACGGGTTTATGGCCTGTGCGGTGATGACTTTTGGGATGACATAACAGCACACAAAGAAACACGAGAGACTTATTTGAACACTCAGGAAGCCTCTGATTTACGCAAAGGTAATGTTTATGAATTCTTTAATTATGGCGGTATCACCTGGGAAAATTATCGGGGTACTGACGATGGCACAACAGTAGCCATCAATACTGATTCAGTGAAATTCTTTCCTGTCAATGCGCCGGGTGCGTTTCTTGAAGTTTTTAGTCCGGGTGAGCAATTTGAGCATATCGGACAATTGGGTAAAAACCTTTATCCATTGATTGTTAGAGACCGCGATCGGGATATGTATGCCGATCTTGAGGCTTATTGCTATCCACTGCACGTATCTACTCGTCCAGCTATGTTGCAACGTGGAAAACGCTGAACACACATGGTGTAGGTTGGATGGGCGATAGCGTTATCCGACATTTCCAATAAACCGGCGGAATGCGCTTCGCTTTTCCACCCTACGAGGTAAACAATGTTCGGTCTTTTTTCATCAGCAAAAACAGTTGATAAAGCGGTTGATTTAATAGATAGCACTGTCAGGGGAGTTGGTACATGGATAGATGAGCGAGACTTCACAGCTGAAGAACGCTCAGAAGCCCAGCAAAAAATGCTTGAATTTAAGCTGACCGTATTAGAACGAACCTCCACAGAATCCAGCGCCCGTTCAATTAGTCGGCGTATTTTAGCCTGGTCAGTCACCTATGTTTTCTTAGGCTTATTACTACTGGCTACCCTGGGCTTTATTTTAAAAGCAACCTGGGCAGCCCAGGTTTTAAGCGTTGCCAAGTTACTTAATAATGCATTCTGGACCATTATCGGTTTTTATTTTGTCGCTCATATCGGCAATGGCTGGATTGAAAAAATGAAAAAAGATTGATGGAAAATAATGCGGTTATAAGAGAGCTGTACGGGCTGGAGCAAAAGATTGATAAGGTAATTTCAGTCAATGGCGAAATTATAACCAAGTTAGCACTTGAGCAAGAGCGCACCGAAAATTCTAAAGAAGCGATAAGACGTTATGGCTCACGGCTAGATGACTACGAAAAAAGAATAAGAGACCTGGAAGAAAATTCACGAAAAAATGACGGGGCAAGAGATAAAACTCAAACTTGGCTAGAACGCGGACTCTCGGCTCTTTTATTAGCACATTTTGGCTGGGATAAAGTCGGTTAAAAGCAATATGTAGGAGGGGCTTTTAGCCGCGACATCAACAAACAAAATAGAAAATGGCAGGATTTATAGATCGGTTTAATGACTCAACCAAGGCTAATTTTTATAGCCTGATGGATGATGCTAGCTGGATAAAGCAGGGCGGCGGCAGTGTAGAAATTAAAGTCGAATTTAACAGCGAAGCGCAGGACGATGAACTGGGTAATGCCATTAATATTCAAGAGCCGATAGCCGGGGTCTATGTAGAAGATGTGGTCGGGATTGCGGTTAATGACGTTCTTGCGGTGCAGGATGAGCAGTATAAAATTATTGATATGTTACCCACGGGTGATGGCTGGCTGGAGTTAATGTTAAGAAAGATTTCGTAGGTTGGATAAGCGAAGCGCAATCCGACATTTTTAAGAAAAAACAATTTATGACAACGATTCAGGTTGAAACAAAGGGCGTTGATGCAGTGTTGAGAAAATTCAACGCCATGCCTAAACAGATTAAGCGAGCATCAAAACGTGCAGTCACTAAAACCCTGAAACAGATAGAAACCAAAGGTCGCAGGGCGATTGCCAAGGCGCATGACATACCGCTTAAAGTTTTGCGCTCAAAGGCTGGGAGCTATCGTGGTCGGGTGGTCAAGAAAAAATTTAAAGGAGGCCGGGCTGGTTCAGTATGGTTTGGACATAACCCGGTTAAATCAGGTTATCTGGGCAGTTTACGAAACGCCTCCGCCTATGGCGGCGCATTTGCGCGTCGCTACTTTTTTAAAGGTGGGTTTATTGCTGGGATGGAAAGCGGACACCAAGGTATTTTTAAACGAACTAGCGGCAGTCAATATCCCATTAAAGAACAAACGGTGGCCTTACCATTTGCCAAATCAATTATCAGGAATATGGCAAAAGAAAGCGGCGGTTTGTTTAAAAAAAATATGGAGCAAGAATTAAATTATGAGGTGAATGTGCGTGGTTAGTTGGGTATTGCGCCGTTCAAAAACGTCGGATAACGCTTCGCTCATCCAACCTACATAAATCATAAACAAAATGGCAGCCATCACTAACCTATTTTCCATAGAAGACAATCTGGCGATGCAGTTGGCATTGATCAGTGACATAAAGGAAATATACAGAGAAGCAATAACCGAAGGGCTAAGCGAAGAGATTATCAAAACCCCCTCACTTTATATAGCGGACAGAGGGTTTTTGATTGGGGAAGATGTAGCCAGGGTAACATCGCAAAAATTGACAACACTTTGGGAAATAGGCATCGCCTGCAAAAAACAGGATTATAAAGCCGTCGGCGGTGCAAAAACGCTGGAGGTTATTAGAGTAATAAACGGCTTCCAGGCGGACGACTGGATTAAACCAGCAAAATTAACCCCGGCTGATGACAAAAATGAGCCGATGTATAAAGGGGGGCTGGCATATTACCCCTTATTATTTGCAATTGAAATATTAATTTAACAGTAAGTCATCACATTAATTTCCCTCTCCCTTTGGGAGAGGGTCAGGGTGAGGGCATACATTAACAGGAGAACAACATGGCAGAAGAAAAACCAGTAGAATCGCCAAAACTAGTCAAGGTCAAGCTGAAAAAACCGCACATACATCGCGATATAGCCTATACCGAAGAGGATATAAAAAAAGGCGTTGAAATTGAAATAACAGCAAGTCAGAAAGATAGCCTGACTAAACTGGGTGTTGTGTAGCATGCTGTATACCGATTTAAAAATAAACCAGCATATTAAAATCGGTGAGGCAGAGATAAAGCTTATAGGAATAAGGGATTGTGATTCACAGCCAAAAATAAGGCTGCAGATACAGGCCCCCAAATCAGTGAAAATAGAGTTTGACGATAACAAGAGAAAGTCAGGCTAACTAAACAGCAAGAGCGGTCACCTTTAAGGGTATCAAAATGGCCGGATTTTTAGGTTCAGGACGGGTCTATGTAGACCGTAAAATAAATGGTGTTTTCAAAGGGCATAAATACGTCGGCAACACCACTAAATTTGAAATAAAAGAAAACACCGAAAAAAAAGAACGTATATCAAAAGACCATTCTAATTATGGTTCTGCTATAGATACGGTTTATATTAAAAAACCAGCTGATGTCAATATCTCACTAGACGATTTGGATATAGATAATCTGGCACTGGTTTTTATGGGCAATGCATCAGCTGTGTCAGTATCTGCTGGCGCAGTAACCGATGAAGCTCAAACAGCCAATCCAGGCTCCATTCTTATTACAAATCAACGAAATATTTCTGCGGTAGTGATCACCGATGACACGGGTGCGACAACCTATGTGCTTGGTACAGATTACGAAATTACTGATGCTAAGGTAGGTTTAATTAAAATACTTACATCAGGCTCTATTACTGAGGGTCAGGCTGTGCTGGTCGATTATAGTCATGCCGATTTTACTAGCAACAAAGTTGAAGGGGGAACTAACTCCAGCATTATTATGAGAGTGCTATTTGAAGGGGTTAATCAAGTCAATCAGCAAAAATCGGTGGTAAAAGTCTTTCAGGCTATTTTAGCCCCGACTACCGGGGTGGATTTTAAAGCTGATGACTTTACCACTATTGAATTAGCTGGAACTGCTAATGTGCCAGAAGGCAAAACAGCAGCCTACGAAGTTGAAACCGATGTGGAATATGCATAGCGTAGGTTGGATAAGCGAAGCGCAATCCGACATCTTGCTGATTAGGTAACACAATGGCACAAAACCTAGCTGTTAAGTTACTGATAAAGGCAAAGGACGAAGCCTCTTCAGTCTTTAGCAAGCTAAGCAAAAATGCCGGTAAAGTTGCCGGTGTAATTGCTGGCTATTTTGGCGTGCGCTTTTTTAAAAGTGCCATCGATGACGCAGAAGCGTTTGAAAAACAAATGGACACGGTTGCGGCGGTTTCAAACGCAACCGCTAAGGATCTAAACAAACTGGAACTAGCCGCCAAAGAAATGGGGGCGACCACTCAGTTTACTTCCCTGGAGTCTGCCCAGGCACTTGAAAGCCTGGCTAGAGCCGGACTATCAGCCAGTGAGCAAATTCAAGCACTACCCGAAGTTTTATCACTGGCTCAAGCCAATGGAATAGCACTAGGCGAATCAGCCAGTTTTATTACTAAAGCCATCGCTGGAATGGGTCTGCAATTCTCCGACGCTGGGCGTGTTGCTGATGTGTTAACCAAGGCAGCAGCCAGTGCCAATACCAGCGTGGTGGGATTGGGTGCAGGGCTTTCTTATGCCGCTCCATTGGCACAGGCATTAGGATTATCGTTAGAAAGTACCGTTTCTTATCTGGCACAATTAGCCAATGCAGGTATAGATGCTAGTCGGGCAGGTACCTCTTTAAACGCAATGATGGTTCAGTTCCAGAACCCTGCCAGTAAATTTAGAAAAGAGCTAGGCAATCTGGGTATTCAAACCGATGATTTTAATTTAGCATTAAAACAATTAGCTGAAAAAGGAGAGGACGGCAAAGCCGCCATTTTAGCATTAGGGACAGAAGCTGGCCCAGCATTACAGGCATTGCTAAATCAAGGAATGCCAGCACTGGAAGCGTTGCAACAAGGCTTGAATAATTCCGCTGGAGCAGCAAAAAAAGCAGCGGACACAATGAGTGACAACTTGACGGGCATTAAGCGTCAATTTGGCAGTGTATTCGATGCCTTAAAACTCCAGCTCTCTCAGCCCATCCTCGAACCGTTTAAAAACACCATAAAATCAGTCAGTGATACGCTGCAATCGCTATTGAATGACGGTTCTATTGCCCGGTTTGGGCAATCAATAGCCGCGTCATTTGCACTGGCTGTCGAGAACGCTAAATATTTTATCAATAAAATTGATGAGATTTACACCCGCCTCAGTGACAACGGCGTTATCGCCACGTTCTCTGAACAATTTGGCAATGCATGGGAGTCTATTAAAAACCTGGTCGGAACCGTAGCCGATTTATTCACCCGCCTGTTTTCCATTCTCGCCGATACCACCTCCACCACCACATTTGGTGATGCACTGGGGGCTGTTTTAATCAAAATCGTTGAGAGTGTTACCTTTTTGGTTAATGCTTTTGCGACTGGGTTAAGCACCATTGAAACCGCTTTTCATACTTTATCCGGGGTGGGTGCAGCTTTCTTTAGCGCCATTATGGAAGGTATTTCTAATTTAGAAAGCGGTCTGGCAAAAATCACCTTTGGGGGTGTGTCTGAACGTTGGGCGGCTGAGGCTGAAAAAAGCAGAATAATAGCAGAGTCTTTTGCTACCTCTGCAGAAGTTAATTTTAACAAGGCGGATCTAGCATTACAGGCAACCGCTAAAAATGCCGAGGCTACCAATCGGTCTGTGCTTACCCTGGCAGGTGGTTTAATAACAACAGCAAAGACCGTTGATAAGGTTGCTGAAAGCAGTGGTAAGGCAAAAGAAAAAACAGATCAGTTAAATAACAGCATTCAAAATTTAGGTGAGGAAGCTGAAATTTCTGGCGATAAAACCAGGGCTGCAGCCGCTAAAATTGCTTCAGGCATTAAAGAAGAAGCAGCGGCAGTTAAAGCCGTTGATGATGCTTTTAAAGACTTAGGCATCACCTCATCCAAGGCATTAAAACAGGCAGCTGAAGATGCCAGAACCAATTATTTAACTATCAGAGACAGCGGTATTGCATCCGCTGAAGATGTTGCAAATGCCTGGAATGCGTATTTGAAAACAGCAGAAGCCGCTAGTCAAGGGGTTCTGGATAAATCCAAAGAGGTAGAAAAACAACAATACAAAGTCGGTGATGCCGCCGATAAAACCGGCGATCAAATGAAAAAAGCCTACAACAAAGCCGAACAAGCCATTGATGGGGTGATTAACAAACAAAAGCAGTCAGAAAATATTGGTGGGGGAAGTGGTGGAGGTACTGGCAGCGGTAGTAATAGCTATAAATATCGTGGAGGCTCTCAGCAAAGTAGCGGCGACGGCCCCGGGGGCAATAACCCAGCAGATTTATCACTAGCAAGACGACGAGACCGGGTGAAAAACAATGCGGACTGGGGGGGTGATGGTGGACGTCGAAAAAACACCTATACCAGCCAAAAATTCAGCGAAGTACAGAAAGATCTTTACAGTCAGCTAAATGCAGAAAGCAGAGATCAATTTGCTCAAACGCTTAACGAACATCTTCTTGATCCCAGTAGACGGGCAGCTGTTTTTGTTGACAAAGAAGATTGGCAACAATATCTAACCTCAAACCTAGAGCTACTGATAAAACGACAAGACGAGTTAGCGAGTTACCAGATAGACAGAAATACCCCAGTGGAAGAACGCCCGGTGTATAAATCCACCAGCAAAACGGTGAATCTAAATTTAACCCTCGGCGGCAACGAGGCAAGCGGGGTATTCCCAGATGATGCGGCTACCAGCGCATTACTGAATGAAATAAAACGCGCAGGCTTAACTAGCGCATGAATGCAACGCTGGATGCTTTTAACCTACCCACCGATCTGGTCTGGATAAATGAATTTAAATGGACACCGGTAGAGCAATCAGAAGAATACACCTTAACGGGGGCTTTAATACTTGATTCAGGTATAAAGCAGGCAGGCAGACCCATAACATTAGAGGGCGGCGTGGATGCCGCCTGGCTTGAACGAGGCGAATTAAAAACGCTTTATGCAAAACTGGACGATGATGCCAGCATGACCTTAACCCTAGGTGATGGACGTGTTTTTACGGTGCGTTTTGACCACAAAAACCAGCCCATAGAGTCAGAGCCGATTATTGATTATGCGGTACCAGAGGATGAGGATAAATATACGCTGACCGTCCGTTTTATCACCGAGTGAAGTAGGTTGGAAAAGCGAAGCGCATTCCGACGTTTTTTGCTTTTTGTTAGCCATGAATGTCGGATTGCGCTCCGCTTATCCAACCTACGTATCCGTGTTACGTGTTACGCGAATCATTGAAAAGGATGTGTCATGCAATTTGAAGAACCAGAAACCTTCAACATGGTTTCGGCGATTAATATCAACAAGGGTGAATTTACCGTTGAAGGTGTTTTTTATCATGATGAAAATGCGAAAATTTGCGCGGCCCGACTAATGGAAAGTACGCAGTATGTCAATGAATCGGTGTCAATCGAAAAGCTACCCTTGATGAGGATTCTTGACACCATAGTCAATGACCGTCTGACCGAAATATCCAAAGCGCTGAGCGAGAGGATTTGTGAGTTTTGACAGTAGGGCGGAAAAGCGAAGCGCATTCCGCCATTTCTAATTAACAAAAAGCAAAAAATGTCGGATAACGCTTCGCTCATCCAACCTACGCATGTGTTACTGGTTAATATACTTATTTAAAATAAATAACAAATGACAATTCAAGCAGGCGACATAAAATTTCTGCAATCCGACACCATGACCGATGCCGACGAAGGCGGCGGTGCGGTAACCAGCAATGTCATTATAGATGGCCAGAGCAATAATATACTGGAAGATGTGTCCACACTGGACAGAGTTCACGGTGCAGTCAAACTGCGTAAAATATACGGCGCAGTCATCACCCAGACCAATGATAAATATTTTGGTACGCACATCATTATCAGTAAATTACCCGCTGATCAACAAATCGGCATCAACCTGTTTAACACGGGTGACTGGTTCGACAGAAGGCAAGTTGCACAAAGCCGCATTGAAAATTATTTAGCACAAGGGGGTGTATATAATGGCTTTCTCTGGCAAACCCAGTATCAGGGCAGTCGTGCGGTTATTATTTTTCAATCTCCTGGTGCACCGGTTCCGGGCATAGGTGATGTACTGGTTTTAAAAGACCCGATTAATGAACAATATATCCGCATTACCCGAATAGATAATCAAGTCCAGCCTTTTGTGGACGGAGATGGGTCGTACAGTCGCCGCATATTAACACTTGAAATTTCAGATAGTCTGGAACACGATTTTATCGGCACAGTGATGAGCCGAAAGGACTCTACAGAGCCAGAGGCTGGCATATTTAACACGGTAGTGGCCAATGCTGCGCGATATTACAGCTCAAGACCGCTTGCAGTGGTTGCCAACACAGGAGATTTAGCGGTCAAGGTGGATTCGGTTTATAGCCAGGTAGTACCCTCTGCGCAATCCGAAACCCCATTGATTGATGAAACAGCAGGGGGTGCATCCATACCCATTGTAGAGTCATCAACTGCTGACGTTTCCTTTATTGATTTAACCAGCTTTGCGGCCAATAGTAATTTACATCTGGGGGGTGGTGCGGTACCGGGTTCCGTCTCTATTGCGGTTACCGGGGATACCCTGGTTGATGTAGCCGGACAGATAAAAAACGCTGCAGGCACGGTGGTTGGAACCATTACCTATTCAGATGGACTGATAAGCTTTGGCAGTACATCACCGACTTATTCCGGTTCAAAAACAGTCACTTTCAGACCCGCAGCTGCACCGCAGCGATTAGCCGATACTATCCTATTGTATGTGACAGCGGCCAACCGGGGCTATGTCTGGACCATTAATATCAATCCTGCCCCGTTGCCAACATCAGTCCGGGTGGCCTATCGCGCATTAAACAAATGGTATGAATTATTTGATAATGGCGGCGGTGGGCTGAGTGCAACTAATGCCGCCATCGGCTCAGGTACTATCAACTATGTCACTGGTTCAATCACGGTTACCTTCGGAGCATTACCCGATGCTGATAGTGAAATACTCTTCGCCTGGTCCAACAAGTCACAGTATGCCAATCGCTCTAACCTATCGCCACCGCCGTTAACTATTGTTCATCAGTTGTTGAATGAAAGCATACAGGCGGATAGCCTGGTCATTAGCTGGAATGACGGACAGGCACGTAGCGCAACAACCGATGTATCGGGCAATATTGCAGGCGATGCATCAGGGCAGCTTCAACAAACCACCGGCGAGGTTAAATTAATACCCAACACAATTCCGCTGAAAGGCTCGGTTTTTCGTTTTAATTATAGCTATGGTGATTTACTGTCTTTTGCCATCACTGGCTTTGCCAATACTGACACCACAGTAACACTGGACACTGGCCATACCAATGTGGTGCCGGGTAGTGTCAGTATTGCCTGGCAAGTTGCGTATAGCCTTTCAGGGTCAAGCGTGCAGAGGTTTGTGGTAAAACCTAATGGCACTGCCGGTGAAATAATTAAAGACGATGGACAAGGTAATTTAATCAGCGTTATTTCAGGAATTAACGTAGGTACATTTGATTACGCTTCGGGCATAGCCACATTCAACGGTTCCATTGCGGTTGAATACGATTACTTTGAACCGGTAGCAGAAACCTACGAGGTAGTAGCGCCGAACACCATCCCCCGCGTCCAAGGTGCATAATGACATTAACCCGATTTTATCCCTCTGAAACACGATCAAGCGATGTGTATAACACTGGCTTGCCTGCTTCATTTGCTGTGAAGCTCCGAACCGCAGCCGATGCAACCGCACCTGAAGAATCGCTAACCCTGGAACAAATCCAGATTGATGTAACCCCGGACAGTAACGAGGCTATTGTACCAGGGAGCTTTGCGGCGGAATATGGTGGAAAGCACTATTTTGACCGCCAAGGCCAGCTTTATTACGACATAGACAGAGTGACCGGTGCCGGTATTTTTGCCGGTACCTTTGATTACTCCACCGGCTTTGCCACGCTGACCAACTGGATTGGCGGAGCAGCTAACAGCGGTCTATTAAAATCCCTGCTAACCGATGTTAATTATGCCCCGGTAGACCAGGTGGTATTTCGTATTGCTGTAGCCCCAGTCAAGGTCGGCTCGTTATCCATCCGTGCAGTACCTGAAGACGGCGGCGGGCAGATTACAGCCTCCGCAGCCAGTGACGGGGCTATTTTATCCGCTGAGATGGACGGCTATATTGAATATGAAACCGGGGTGGTTAATATCCGTTTTGGTGCCTGGGTAACTGCTGCAGGAAATGAAGGCGAATGGTGGTATTCAGCTGGGGCAGTGGTGAATGGGCAAATATTCAAACCCCGTCATGTGTTTGCAGACACTATTTTTTATAATGCTGTCAGTCAAGTCAACCTACCCTTATCTGCGGAAATACTGGGCTTAAACCCAGTCCGATTACCCTCCGATGGCCGCGTGCCTATCTATGCACCGGGTGATGTGGTGGTGGTGTTGAATGACCAGGAAACCACCGGTACCTATAGCAACGGCACGCAACTGGATTTAGGTAGGGTCAGACTGGCTAAAGTGCAGGTGAGAGACAGCGGTAACAATAAAATACTTGAATCAGCGTATAACGTTAACCTGGATACCGGGATTATTGATTGGGTAGACCTGGCAGGGATTAGTCAGCCTTTAACCATTACTGACCGTATCGAAGATATGGCGGTGATTTCGGATGTGCAAATAACCGGCGAACTGGCTTTGTCGCAACCGCTATCACATGATTTTCCCTTAATCGGCACCTTGGTCGCCAATGCGATTATCTATGGTGATTTATTCGCTCGCACCTCAATTCCTTTTGACCAGAAAACCTGGACAGATGAATGGTCAGACCAGTTAATAGGGTCGGATACCGTAGCACAATATAACAATTCAGGCTTTCCGATTGATACGGATAACGCCAGTACGATTCAAGAGGACTGGGTGATTATTTTCACTTCAGCTACCTTGTTTAATGTGATTGGTCGAAATGTCGGTCAAATAGCCACAGGCAATACCTCGTCCAATACAGCACCGATTAACCCTAACACCCTGGCACCTTATTTTACAATTCCCTCGGAAGGCTGGGGCAGTGGTTGGAGTGCAGGCAATGTGTTGCGCTTTAAAACCTTTGCTTGCAATGTGCCTGCCTGGTTAATCGAGGCCATCAGCCAGGGGCCTGAAACCGACCCTGATTATTCATTTTGTCTGGAATTTAGAGGGGACATCGACACCCCATAACGTAGGTTGGAAAAGCGAAGCACATTCCGACAGCCAAAGCGACCAGAAAGCAACGAAGATAGACACCCATGATTATTCGATTAAGACAAAGCATTAGAGATTTACGCCTTGCCATCGTTCGCGATGCCCTGGATTCCGACACCAACCCTGGCTATTTAGAACTTTATTCTGCAATACAGCCAACAGTGGCAGGGGAAGCTATTAGCAATCAAACATTGTTAGGCACCTTCACTTTGTCAGCTGTCAGCGGCGTTATTGAAACGGGCGTGATGCTATTCAATAGCATTGCAGATGAACTGACCGCAGAGGCTAGCGACGAAATAGGCTGGGGACGATTTTATAACGGAGCCGGTGTGTTTGTGCTTGACGGTGATGCAGGCGATGAGGATTCAGAGGCTTTAATCAAGTTCGATAAAACAGCCGTGCAGCAAGGTGGCTTGCTTCAGATAACATTAGGGGCATTAACAGAGGGTAATTTATGATTCTAAGCAAAGGTACGTTAGCACTGGCATCTTCAGAGCAACCCTTTATAAAAATAATTGATGGAGCTACCGGTATTGCAGCGGCTGATTTTGAGAGTCAGCCACCATCAACAGGCAATGGCTGTGCTTTTAGTCCAGATGGGTCGAAATTAGCCGTGGCTCATAATAGCTCGCCTTATATTACAATATACAACACCTCTGACGGGTCTAAAATAGCCAATCCTGCAAACAAGCCTGCATCAACAGGCAATGGCTGTGCTTTTAGTCCAGATGGCTCGATGCTGGCGGTGGCTCATAACAACTCACCTTATATTACAATTTACAACACTTCTGACTGGTCTAAAATAACCAATCCTGCCTCCTTACCTGCCTCAACCGCTTATGGCTGTGCTTTCAGTCCAGACGGTTTGATACTTGCCGTGGCCCATAAAAGCGGCTCAAAACTGACCCTATACAATACTGCCGACTGGTCTAAAATAGCTACCCCGGCAACCGTGCCTGCTGGACAATCTTTTGGTTGCGCCTTTAGTCCAGATGGCTCAACACTGGCGGTGGCTCACATAAACTCGCCTTATATAACTCTATACAACACCTCTGACTGGTCTAAAATAGCCAATCCGTCTACCAAGCCTGCCTCAACCGGTCATGGTTGTGCGTTTAGTCCGGATGGAACGAAACTGGCAG
>VAPM010357226.1_pt1 | contig 22792 bp, 22 predicted proteins | sample 3395091 | NCBI WGS metagenome assembly VAPM01 (sample SAMN08290445, study PRJNA428436) | hydrothermal vent metagenome | isolation source: Deep-sea hydrothermal vent chimney 3 | place: Pacific Ocean: Juan De Fuca Ridge
AAAACTTGTTACAAAGTTTAAACACCCACCACATTTCATCCCGATGCTTGCGGCTCTGTGCAAGCGGCGCTAAACCGCAGTTTAAGAACCCTGAAAGGCCGCCATGTCGATAGATACAAAAACCGCCGCCCATGTTGCCAAGCTGGCAAGAATCCGTGTCGAAAACAAAGACTTACCGGCTTTGGCAAGCGAATTTAATACCATCCTTGGTTTCATTGAACAGCTCAATGAAGTGGATGTTGACGGTGTTGAACCCATGACATCCGTTACCCCCATGCGGCTAAAACGTCGCGTTGACGCGGTTACTGATGGCGGCATTCAGAAACAGATTCTTGCCAATGCACCGGACGCCCGAGAAGGCTTTTTTGCCGTGCCGAAGGTCGTTGAATAATGAGCGATCTCAACAGCTTAACCATTTCAGATGCCCGCGACAAACTGCGCTCAGGTGCGGTCACATCCGTTGAACTGACCACCGCCTGTCTGGGGGCAATTGACGCGGCAAAAACATTGAATGCCTTTGTTCACAACACACCGGATATTGCCCTTGAACAAGCTAAGGCTGCTGATCAACGTATCGCCGCCGGCGACGCCCCGGCAATGTGCGGAATACCGTTGGGAATCAAAGACTTATTCTGCACCAAAGGCGTGCCCAGTCAGGCCGGATCGGCCATTCTGGCAGGCTTTAAACCGGGTTATGAAAGCACCATTACCCAGAACCTTTTTGACGCCGGATCGGTGATGTTGGGCAAGTTGAACATGGACGAATTCGCCATGGGATCGTCCAACGAAACCTCAGCCTATGGCGATGTAATCAGCCCCTGGCGCCGCACAAATGACACCGCCGCTTTAACACCGGGTGGCTCCTCGGGTGGCTCCGCTGCCGCAGTATCTGCCGATCTCTGCCTTGCCGCCATCGGTACAGATACCGGTGGTTCCATCCGCCAACCCGCTGCTTTTACAGGGATAGTTGGGATCAAGCCCACCTACGGGCGCTGTTCGCGCTGGGGTGTTGTGGCATTTGCCAGCTCGCTTGATCAAGCCGGTCCGATGACCAAATCGGTGCGTGATGCGGCGATCATGCTGGAAACCATGTGTGGGCATGACGTAAAGGATTCCACCAGTATCGATTTGGCGGTACCAGATTTCGAAGCGGCCCTGAACGGGGATATCAAAGGCAAGAAAATCGGCATCCCAAAAGAATACCGCATGGACGGGATGCCCGACGAGATTGAAAATCTCTGGCAGCAGGGCATCGAAATGATGCGCGATGCGGGCGCCGAAATCATCGACATTTCACTGCCCCACACCAAATACGCACTGCCTGCATACTATGTCATTGCCCCCGCTGAAGCCTCTTCAAATCTGGCCCGTTACGATGGCGTTCGTTACGGCCACCGCGCCAAATTGGATGCCGGGGATGGCATCACCGAAATGTACGAAAAGACCCGTGCACAGGGGTTTGGCCCGGAAGTACAGCGCCGGGTAATGATCGGGACTTACGTACTGTCTGCCGGGTTTTATGATGCGTACTATAATCGGGCACGGCGCGTTAGGGCGTTGATAAAAAAGGATTTTGATAATGTCTTTGCACAGGGTATCAATTCAATCCTGACCCCCGCGACGCCGTCTTCTGCTTTCGGATTGGGCGAAATGGTCGATGCTGACCCGATACAGATGTATTTGAACGATGTCTTTACTGTCACCGTCAATCTTGCTGGTTTACCCGGAATTTCGGTACCGGTTGGTGCTGACAAACAGGGCTTGCCATTGGGGCTGCAATTGATTGGTCGCCCCTGGGAAGAAGGCGAATTGCTAAATGCCGCCTATGTGATGGAAAGCGCCGCCGGGTTTGTTTCCAAACCGGTAAAATGGTGGTAAATTGGATTAACCAAAGGCTGGAAGGGTCTGTTATGCAGGTGAAATTTGCGGGTATATTTTTTTTGGCTTTGGCCGCTTGCGCGCCCACGGTTCCAGATTCTGCCGAAGGGGTTGGCTTCAATTCGCTTGAGAATTATCAGCAACAACGCCAATCTGAAACTGTTGTAGCCGGGCCAATACAACTGGGCGCAGAAATTTCAAGTGAAACTGTTTCGCCAAGCGGGCCAGAGGCAACTACAGATGCTTTGTCCACATCCACCGTGATCGATATTACAGAAACAACAACTGACCCGACATTACCCGATCGCGACACTGCCCTGATTTCTGATGAACAGGACTTTGACGCCGTTGCCTCCCGTGAAACCATTGAAAGCGATGCCGAACGTCGCGCTACTCAGCAACAGGCGTATCAGGTGATCACCCCCACTGCCTTACCAACGCGACGGGGCGGAACCGGGCCATCAATTGTTGAATTCGCTCTGTCCACAACAAATCAGGTTGGACAGTCAATTTATCAACGGGCCAACATCCTCGCAGGTAATCGTTATCAGCGAAATTGCGGAAAATACCCTTCTTCTGACCTTGCTCAGCAGGCTTTTTTGAAGAATGGCGGCCCACAACGCGATCGTAAAGGCATTGACCCTGATGGCGATGGGTTTGCTTGTTTTTGGGATCCGGCACCTTTCCGTCAGGCGGTTCGCAACTAGGTGGAAATCAGGCAACACCCGTCACCAAACTTTGGTGAACGGCGGGGGGGCGCGTCCGTCGATCTGGTTGTGTTACATTACACCGCGATGGCAAATGTTGAAGAAGCGCTGGAACGGCTTTGTGATCCAGAATACGAGGTTTCATCGCACTATCTTATTGCCGCACAAGGGGCAGTTATACAGATGGTCCAAGAGGATCAGCGTGCATGGCATGCTGGTATTGGAAGCTGGGGAAATTGCTGTGATGTGAATTCAAATTCAATTGGAATAGAACTTGCAAATGATGGGAATTCACCTTTCGGTGCCCGTCAACTGAATTCACTTGAAGGGTTACTGTCAGATATTTTTGCGCGCCATAGTATTCGCCCGCAACAGGTAATTGGTCATTCCGATATGGCATTTTTGCGCAAATCCGATCCGGGGCGTCGGTTTGATTGGCGCCGGTTGGCGCTTGCCGGACTATCAGTTTGGCCAAACTGTACCGAACCGTACGCTGTTGATGGTAAAGAATTTCTATCGGAAATGGCTATTTTCGGCTATCGGGAAACTGATGATTTAGCGGCCCTGCTAAATGCGTTCCGTCAACGCTTTCGACCATGGGCAGAAGGTCCATTGGAAGTCGCGGATATGTCATTGATCAAAAATCTTGCCCGCCGTTACCCGGTTGACCTAATTTTCCCAACGCCCTAAGTCACGCATGCGCGGATGGCTGGATGGCTGCGGGGTTTGCGCCCCGAGGAAAGTCCGGACTCCATAAGGCAATGGTGCCGGGTAACGCCCGGCTGGGGAAACCCAAGGGAAAGCGCCACAGAAAACAAACTACCGCGTGTTACGCGGCAAAGGTGAAAAGGTGCGGTAAGAGCGCACCGCGGGACTGGCAACAGGACCGGCACGGCAAGCCCCACCAGGAGCAATGCCAAATAGGGGCCTTACGGGTGCAAACCCAGGGACGTCTTAGCCCAGAGGCCCGGGTTGGCAGCTTAAGCGTTCCGGCAACGGTACGCATAGATGAATGGTCATCCATGGATAGGGTAACCTGCCCAGGACAAGATCCGGCTTATAGGCCGTCCGCGCATTTGAACTATTTATTGTGCATGTAATGCAACTCAGAGAAACAGGACCTTAATTCGCTGGTTTCTACAGCAATTGACCGGGGGTCATCGGCCATCAGAGCACGGGCTACCAGATCTGCTATTTGTTCGGTATCTCCAACGGTTACACCAAACCGGACGAGTTCCGGCGTGCCAAACCTTAGCCCATTCAGATCACCCGGTATTTCATCAATCGGCAACCCAATCCCACTGGCCAAAAATCCAGCCAGCCGAAGTTTTTTCGCAGCTGTTTGACCGCCGCCAAATGCGGCTGCTTCTACCGCAAATTGGTGAGAGTTTGTATATCCAAAATCGCGGGCAAATATTTTTAAGCCCCGTGCCTCCAGTGCTTTTGCCAAAGCCTGAGCCACCGCGATCATTTCTTTGGCGTAAGCTACGCCAAAATCCCGCCAGTCCAGCATGGTAAGCGCAAGCGCTGCAGATTTGGCGGCATCAAAATTTGCTGTCATTCCGGGGTAGGCGATGGCATCCAGCTTTTCAACGAGGTCTGCTTCATTGCTTACAATCAAACCACTGGCCGGTCCGCCCAGACTTTTGTAAGTGCTCATGGTCATCAAATGTGCGCCTTCAGCCAATGGGTTCTTCCAGGCCTTACCGGCAATAATTCCACATTGATGAGCCGCATCAAATAATACCTTTGCACCAACCCCGTCAGCAATTTCACGAACTTCAGCAACAGGGTGTTCAAACAAATTTAGGCTGGCCCCGATTGTAATTAATTTTGGGCGCACTTCATGGGCTAGTTTCTGCAGTCCGGCGATATCAACGGTATAGCCGTCGGCATTTACAGGCGCCGGAACTGTTCTAAGCCCATACAAACCGGCGCAACCGGCGGTATGGTGGGTAACATGACCTCCGATACTTGCCGGAGGCGCAATGATCGTATCGCCAGCCTTGCAGGTCGCCATGAAGGCATACAGGTTTGCGATGGCGCCGGAAGGTACGCGGATTTCTGCATAATTTGCCTGAAATACTTCCGCGCAAAGTTCCGCGCAGATGATTTCGATTTCCTCGATGGCCTCAAGACCCATTTCATATTTGTCGCCCGGATATCCAAGGGAAGGGCGAGAGCCAAGGCCAGCGGCTTGGATTGCCTCAGCGCGCGGGTTCATGATATTGGTTGCCGGGTTCAGGTTGAAGCATTGTTTTTCGTGGATTTCGCGGTTCTGTGAAGCCAATTCTTGTAAACGGCAGGCTATCCCTGCCGAGTTTTGGCCAGCAGTTCTCTGAGCAATATCCGCAAAAAGTTTTTCACAGTGTCCGGGCACCCAGGCCCTCGGCTTTAAATTCATGGCATTCTCCTTCTATTCATCACAGATTGCGTTTTCTTCGTAATTCGCGCAAACTAGTTTTATTTAATATCGGCATAGAAAAACTGAGTCTAAATTTGTCTGTCGCTCTACCACGCCTAAATGGCCCGCCACTAAACGCCCTTCGCGCATTCGAAGCCGCCGCCCGGTTGGGAGGTTTTACACTGGCTGCACAAGAATTGTGTGTCACGCCTGGCGCGATATCTCAGCATGTCAAATCACTTGAAGACTGGGCAGGTGTGACGCTTTTTGAGCGCCGCTCGCAAGGCGTAATGGTAACCGACGAAGGTAAAGATGTTGCACATCAACTTTCTGAGGCGTTTGACAAAATGAACACTTCCATTCGGTTGCTAAAATCCAAGTCGGCATCAACAACGATACATATAGCGGCTCTACCAAGTGTCGCTCAATTGTGGTTAGCGCCTCGCTTACCTGCCATCAGAGCAGCGCTACCAAATACTACAATTTCAATACGGGCTCTTGAAAGTCGGCCAAACATGGATAGAGAAATGTTTGATCTTAGTGTTTTTTTTGCGGAGCCAGAAGGGCTTCAAAACGAGATTATTTTAGCACCAGATCAGATATTTCCAGTTTGCACGCCCGAGATTGCGGCAAGATTAAGTACACCCGACGATTTGTTAGTTGAGACTTGTCTTTATGATGCAGTTTGGGCGGATGACTGGGAACAGTGGTTCAACATTTCGACCGAGGGATCGATGCGACCGAGACCGGGTCCCAGTTTTTCGTTGTACAGTATCGCTTTAGACGAAGCTAGAAACGGTGCTGGCGTCCTGATTGCGCATAAGGTGCTTGTCGAAAAATATATACGATCTGGTGAACTTGTCGCACCATTTTCCGAGAAGGCCGACACTGGCAAATGTTTGATTCTACAACTTGCCAGCCGCGCTACTTCTTCAAGATCAGTACTCAGGCTTGTTTCCATGCTTACAGATTGAATTTACTGAATTTGAATGACGATTAAGTATGGATACCAGAGCCGGGATTTACAACCTACCCGGATTTGTCCGTTCAGATTGCTGTTGACACAGGCCGCCATCTTAGTAGAACGCAATCTTCAACGATTTCACGTGCGACTTGGGTCGCAGCGTCGCAGGAGCACTCAAGATGGCCAAGCCAACCACAATTAAAATCCGCCTGAATTCAACGGCAGACACCGGCCACTTTTACGTGACCAAGAAAAATGCCCGTACGATGACGGAAAAGATGGTCGTCAAGAAATACGATCCGGTCGTGCGCAAGCATGTTGAATACAAAGAAGGTAAGATCAAATAGGTCCGGCTTCTGAGGATTATTAGAAATGGTCGCGCGGTTTGCGCGGCTTTTTCATTTTAGAATGTAACCACACTCTTTGTTTGCACAGCATCAAGGGTTATGGTCGGCAAAATTCAAGCCGAAATGGTAAATGAACGGAGCGACCATGCGTATTATCGCCTTAACAGCACTACTACTTCTAACAGCTTGTGCTTCTGTTCAGACACGAACGGACAGAAGCAGCGGCGTGGGCTTTGACAGCTACGACGCCAGTGCCCCGTAAAGGTAACTAACCGGACCTTCCAAATATTTAGTACCCAGAATAAACAAGGGCCGGCAAATTGCCGGCCCTTGTTTATTTTTAGTGTAGCTGCCGTTAATCGCGGCTACCCATAAAGCTAAGCAGGAACATGAACATGTTGATGAAATCAAGATACAGGTTCAGCGCGCCCATAATAGCAGACTTACCCAGCCATTCACTGTCCATGGCATGCGCATGCTGCAAATAGTCGTTCTTTATTCGCTGAGTATCATAGGCTGTTAAACCAGCGAAAATCAGCACGCCCAACCCAGATACTGCAAAATAAATTGCCGGGCTTTTCAGAAAGATGTTTACGATTGAGGCAACGATCAGGCCAATTACGCCCATGATCAGAAAAGAACCCCAACCGGAAATATCTTTTTTGGTTGTATATCCCCACAGGGAAAGTCCCGCGAATGCGATGGAAGTTACAAGAAAAGTCTGCGCGATGGATATGCCTGTATAGACGGCCATAATCCAAGAAATTGACAGCCCCATCGCGGCTGCAAACGTGTAGAAAAACAGTTGTGCCCCGGCTGCGGATAACCGGTTAATCATTGCCCCAAAAGCAAAAACCATGGCCAGTGGCAGAAACATAACAATGTAGCGTGTAATGCCAGTAAACAGTGTCGCCAGCATAGCCTCATTCGTGCCCACAGCCCACGCGACCAGTGCAGTCAACAGCAAACCCACAGACATTGTGCCATAAACTTTGTTCATATGGGCCCGGAGACCCGCATCTATTTCAGCAGAACGGGTGCCGACACCCACATTTGCCGTTTGAAAATCAGCCATTTTGCTGCCTCCTATTAGTTCAAAATTCGGCTGCTCAAATTTATGGGCCGCCTTCCACCTCAATATTGGCGAGAACGGCCCAATTTTCAAGGACTTCTGGCCTAAAAATAGCCGTTTTTTGATTCTACTTCTGCCTGCGCCATCTGGAGGGCACATCCCATATTGGTTTTGCCGCTTCTGATTTTGCTTGTGCTCTTGTCAAATTAAGATCCTTAAGCGCCGCATCGTCAAGTCTACTTAGACAATGGCGTTGTTTGTGAGTGGCGATAATTTGCCGCGCTAAATCAAGAAAGGAATATTTCCTTGTTCGATTTTCGCATTGCGATCCGGCGTGTATTGTACGAATTGTCATTGTTCAATTCCTTTCTAGTTGTGATCATTCAGCGAATTAATATCAATTTGCTTGATATGTTTCACAAAATACGACAAATTAGTAAAACGAATGATTGTTAGGCGATGCATCAGGAATTTTGATATGCCAAGAAATTTAGATCTAACTGCACTACGCTCATTTGTAGCGGTTGCTGATGCAGGTGGGGTTACGCGTGCAGCGGGTTTTTTGAATCTGACCCAATCTGCGGTCTCTATGCAACTTAAGAGATTAGAAGTTTCGCTGGATATCCAGTTATTGGACAGATCAGCCCGTACAATTTCGTTAACGGCGTCAGGCGAACAATTGTTGGGTTACGCGCGTCAAATGCTGACATTGAACGACCAAGTCTATTCGCGACTGACCCATCAAGCCTATGAGGGAGAAATTGTTGTGGGTGTTCCACATGATATCGTTTACCCCGCAATCCCTATTGTATTGCGACGTTTCAACGCTGAATACCCACGGGTAAAAATTCAACTAATTTCTTCATATACCCGTGCGTTAAAAAACAAGTTTGCACGCGGTGAATGCGATATGATCCTTACAACTGAAGACGATGTTGATTCAGGTGGAGAAAATCTTGTGGTCCTTCCTTTAGTTTGGGTAGGTGCACCAGGCGGCTCTGTATGGCGGCAACGTCCACTTCGGCTTGCGTTTGAATACCGTTGCTTCTTTCGTAAAATGGTACAGGGTGCATTGAATGATGTGGGCATCCCTTGGGAAATGGCGATTGAGTCTGAACAATCCCGCCCAATCGAGGCTGCGGTAAGCGCCGATCTGGCAATTCACACAATGATAGAAGGTATGACGCCGCCACAAAGTGAAATTATCCAACACGGTGGTAATCTGCCAGAATTGGGTTCGGTGCATATCAACCTATATTTGTCAGCAAACAATAAAGGCAAAGTGGAAGCGGATATGGCGAGGTTTATCCGTCAGGCTTTTCAGCCACAAACCGTACAGGCGGTCGCGTGATCACTGCTATTCCAGTGGTCTCGGCGCTTCAATAATATCCTACACTGAAGAGATATATTCTATAAAATAGCATAGCTGATATGAAATCTAATTTCTAAACATATTAGGAAAAAAGCACTGACTCGCTGACCAAAAGTATTTTTTAGCCAAATCTAAAAGGGTCAACCCAGTAGGCCCGTTTAGTTTGATTGCTATTTTATCAATTTGATGTTGGTTTGACTCGCAGGTTGGGTGACGCATGCAAACCGTTAACATCAACACGAGCTTATCGGGTGCTGGCATTTTGCGTCGCATCAAACCGTTCTGCGTAGTCAAAACTAACTACATTATCCGTACATGCTGCGGCTACGAACCCCGATATCACCATACCTTATTTTAACGGAATGCGCAGTTTCCATTGGAGTTCACAAATTTTTTAAAAAAGACTGCTATGTATAACTGCTCAGGCAGTAACCCCTTCCAGAACATGATGAGGTTCAAGAGAGCGAACATCAACAGGCTTTCGTTTGCGCATAACGGCTATAATCTGGAATGCTTATGTGTTGAGTGCCAAACTATTATTAAGGATTGCTGCACACTTTCAACGTCCGAATTGCCAAATCTTTGCTTGTCAATTTGCAACCGTAGGGGGAGTTTTTTCATGTAAATCATGCTCACCGTGATAATAATAATTTTGGCCCTTAAGGCAAAAAACAATCGTAGCTTGTCTACTTTTCTAGCAAATTGACCATGTTATCCGGCATTTTTTATTTACTAAATAGTTGTAATATAACATAAAAATAGTAAATATTTCGAACCTATACAAAAAGACAGGTTGAGAAGTTGAGCTAAAACAGTGACACCCTAGCACACGTTTAACGAATAAGGATTTGGTTTATGAAACACCCTGTGGATGTACACGTTGGTCAAAGAGTGCGCCGTCGCCGTTGGATGGTGGGCATGACACAACAGCAGCTAGCCGAGCGTGTAGGTATCAAATTCCAGCAGATTCAGAAATACGAGACAGGTATGAATCGCGTCAGCGCATCACGCCTTTGGGATATAGCCGAAGCTTTGGAAGTGCCGGTTAGTTTCTTTTTTGATGGAATTGAAGCGTCTCAGGCTGCAGAACTGGGTTCCGGAACAACTGTACCCGGTGACATAATGGCGGATAAGGAAGCATTAGAGCTGGTGCGCTCTTACTATGCGATCCCTGAAAATCAGCGCCGACGATTGTTCGATTTAGCGCGGGTTCTGTCCGACGCTGCATGATCAGGCTTTGACCTGGGCCGGTGATATATCGGGCTGGGTGGCTAACCAATGAGTACAGGCAATGGGCCACCTTTCAATATCCGAACAACAAATGCTGATTACAATTGCCTGCAAGGCAGCAGATGCGGCGCGGGTAATTACGCTTTCTTATTTTCGCCAACCTGATTTGCAAGCGCAAAACAAATCCACTTCTGCGTTTGATCCTGTCACCATCGCAGATCGGCAAGCTGAGGCTGCGATTAGGGCTGTTTTGAAGGTTGAACGACCAGAAGATGCAATCCTGGGCGAAGAAATGGTCGATTCTTCAGGAGTGTCTGGGTTGACTTGGGTTCTGGATCCGATCGACGGAACCCGTAGCTATGTCTCTGGCATCCCAACCTGGGGCACGCTTATTTCGGTGCGTGATGCAGATGGACCTTTGATGGGCTTAATTGATCAGCCCTACATATGCGAACGTTTTATAGGTGGTTTTGGGTTGGCAGAACTGCGTCGGGGCAAAAAAAATTACCCTTTAAATGTAAACCCTTCAGCAAAGTTGAATGACGCAACAATACTTTCAACGTTTCCGGAAATTGGTAGTCTAGTAGAATATGAAGCCTTTACAAATTTACGTAAGAAAACTCGCCTCACGCGATATGGAATGGACTGCTACGGCTATGCTTTGTTAGCGTTAGGAACTGTCGATCTGGTGGTCGAAGCGGGGCTGAAACCGTATGATATTCAGGCACCGATTGCAGTGATACAAGCAGCGGGAGGTGTTATAACCGATTGGCACGGCGAACCTGCCCACGAAGGTGGCCGGGTTGTGGCAGCTGCCAGTCCTGAATTGCATCAAGCGGCCTTGGCTGTATTACGCATCGCACCCCCAAACATCTAGTTGTCCCTGCCCAATGAAACAACTAATATTGGCTGCGACCGACCTGAGTCCTTCCCCCTTCTGTCAGGCGTTTTCACACTTCTTTGGAAGCGGGGATGTGAGGTAAGAGGGGCAATATGAAAAATAGCATCACTATCCGTAATGCAAAAACCATCCTGACGATGGATGACAATCGCCGCGAATTAACAAACCATGACATTCAAATTGTGGATGGAGTAATTGTTGCTATCGGTCAGAGGCTCACCACTGACGGACCTGTAATTGAGGCGGAAAACTGTATTATAACGCCAGGCTTGATTAATACCCACCACCATCTATTTCAAACTCTAACGAGGGCAGTTCCTGCTGGGCAGGACGCACTACTTTTTGGCTGGTTGCAAACATTATACCCAATTTGGTCACGATTTGGCCCGGAAGAGATGCGGATTTCCGCCCTAATCGGGCTGGCGGAAATGGCATTATCTGGGTGTACGCTCAGCTCTGACCATCTGTATATTTTTCCAAATGGTTCCCGCTTAGATGATACGATTGATGCGGCGAAGGAAATTGGAATTCGGTTTCATGCCATGCGCGGCTCTATGTCTATTGGGGAAAGCAATGGAGGGCTGCCACCGGATGATTTGGTTGAGAATGAAGCTGACATTCTTAACGATTGTATTCGGGTTATTGATGCCTTTCACGACCCCAATCCCGGCGCCATGATCCGAATTGGTGTAGCACCCTGTTCGCCCTTTTCCGTTAGCCGCGATTTGATGCGCGATAGCGCCATACTCGCGCGGGACAAGGGGGTAATGATGCATACACATCTGGCTGAAAATGACGAAGATATTGCGTATTCGATGAAAAAATTTGGTTGCCGACCTGGGCAATATGCTGAGGATCTGGGTTGGACAGGCCAAGATGTTTGGCATGCCCATTGTGTTAAATTGGACAATTCGGAAATTGATCTTTTTGCGCGAACAAAAACTGGTATTTCCCATTGCCCGTGTTCGAATTGTCGCCTTGGTTCGGGAATCGCACCAATTCGAAAAATGCGAGATCAAGGGGTAAAAATAGGCATTGGTGTTGATGGGTCGGCATCAAATGATAGCAGTAATCTAATATTAGAGGCACGGCAGGCGATGCTATTGCAGAGAGTCAAATATGGCGCAGATGCGATGAGTGCGCGCGAAGCTTTAGAAGTCGCAACACGCGGCGGCGCCGCAGTTCTGGGGCGCGACGATTGCGGGCAAATTGCGCTTGGCAAACGTGCTGATTTAGCAATTTGGGACACTGGAGGTGTAGAGAGTGCGGGGAGTTGGGATGCTGCAGCTTTATTGCTGGCCGGCCCGTCAAAAGTTCGTGATTTGTTTGTAGAGGGCCGCCGGATCGTTGCGGATGGAATAATCACAACCATTGACCTGAAAAATGTAATCAACCAACAAAATTCTCTGGTTGCTAAATTGATGAGTGCTTAGCCATTGGAACCAAGGCTTAGCAAGAACATGCTTATTTGCGGCAAGTTGAAATGTTGACCATGAAAGGTCAGAAAGTAGCAATTAAAGAGTTTACTCTTTCAAATTATCCGCTGTTTATTTTTCTCCAAGGGGTAACTAATGAAGCTGAGCACCATAATTATCCCGATCGTTTTGTTAGCACTTTCCGCATGTGGTCCTTCGTCAACACAGCGACCCAGCGTGGCCCTCACATCAGATTTTAAGTTTGAAATACGAGATTTTCAGACACTATTGAACAATGAACGCCAAAGCCGCGGGCTAAGCCAACTAAAGATTTCAAATATCCTCAATGCAACAGCGCAAGCACATGCCAATGACATGTCTTCAGGCAACTTTTTTTCCCATATAAGCTCGAACGGAAACTCTCTTGGCCAGAGGGCCAAAGCCAATGGTTATGGGTTTTGCTGGATATCCGAAAATATATCCGTTGGTAGAAATACAGAAGCAGCAACATTTGCCCGCTGGATGGCTTCAACCGGCCACCGCAAAAATATGCTGGCTCGGGAACCCATCGAATTTGGATTGGCTGTTGCTCCTGGCAACTATAGAGTTTTGGTGCTGGGAACCCCGGGCTGTTAGCGCAGATATCCGCGCATCTGCTATATTACCGGTTCGCTGCCAGAATTATTCCTTAATTGTGTGGAATAGCTTTGTGCAAAGATCATTTAACCTATGTCTTGCGATTCAGGAGAAATACCGTGTTCATGAAACCTCTAGCTGTCCTGACATTTTTTTTTGGGCTTAGTGGATGTTTGAGCTCGTCTCCTTCGCTAACTGCAAACAGTCCGGCACATGTAAACGGTGCTCCTGTTCCATTGGCAGTCGGCGCGGCCACAGATCCATTTGCTTCGTTTGGCGCTTCCGTAAATGCCTATCGTGCCCCCACTTTAAACCCATTGGCGTTCAATCAGCAATTGCAAGCTGCCGCGCAGACACATGCGAACAACATGTCCAATGAAGGATTTTTTGACCATCAGGGTTCGGATGGATCAATGCCATGGGATCGAGTCTCAAACCAAGGTTATAGTTGGGTATGGGTCGGTGAAAATATTGCCCAGGGGCAAACTTCAGCAGCCCAAGCATTAACCGGTTGGCAAAATTCGCCAGGTCATAACGCAATATTGTTGTCTTCTGAACCAACGGAATTTGGATTGGCCAACGCCCCGGGCAACTATTGGGTTATGGTTCTCGCACGGCCGCGACCCTAGGAAACAATCCCACCATTTACCCAAACCGATTTTATTGCACGGTCATCCCCCATCATAATTGTGGGGAATAGCTCTTGCCAAATATCATTTGCGCGGATCGCTCTTTGTGCGATTGCCGGCGTAGATTGTAAATCCAGTACAATAATGTCTGCTTCAGAACCAATAGCAAGTGTACCTACTTTTTCCTGCAAGCCCAGTGCACCAGCCGAGCCAGCGGTCGCCAACCAATAAAGTTGCGCTGGATGTAAAACATTGCCGCGTAATTGGCCGACTTCATAAGCTGCTGCCATGGTTCGCAGCATAGAAAATGAAGATCCTCCGCCCGTATCGGTTGCCAGCCCAATACGGTGCCCATTTGCCGTTAAACCGCCCATATCAAACAAGCCTGACCCAATAAACGTGTTGGATGTAGGGCAGTGCACTAACGCCGCATCCACTTCTCTCAGGCGGGCTTGTTCGCGCTCAGTCAAGTGGATCGAATGGCCATAAACCCCACCGGGTCCAAGCAACCCGTGTTGCTCGTAGGTATCGAGATAGTCCCGTGCATGAGGATACAATCCGGCAACCCATTCAATTTCGTCCAACTGTTCCGACAAATGGGTTTGCATCAAACAATCTGGGTTTTCCGACCAAAGTTCCCCTATTGCATTAAGCTGTTCAGGCGTCGAAGTTGGTGAAAATCGTGGTGTCAGCACATAGCTCAATCTGTCAACACCGTGCCATTTATTGATTAAAGCTTTGCTATCATCATATGCTGATTGAACAGTATCCAGCAGGCCTTCGGGTGCATTGCGATCCATACATGTTTTACCTGCCAAAACCCGTAGATTACGCTTTCGTGCCTCTGTAAAAAATGCATCAACACTTTCAGGATGAATTGTGCAGTAGCTACAGACGCTTGTGGTGCCATTTGATAAAACTAAATCAAAGTAATTACTTGCGCATTGCGCCGCGTATTCGGCATTATTAAACTGCATTTCTTCTGGGAATGTATAGTTGTTCAACCAATCAATCAGCCGATTTCCCCAGCTTGCAATGATAGCTGTTTGTGGATAGTGGGCGTGGGCATCTACAAATCCGGCCGTAATCAGGCCGTTTCCATAATCATAAACAATTGCACCGGGGTGTTTGGCGCGCATTTTTTCAGCTTCGCCACTATCGATTATGATGCCATCCCTGATGACCACGCCCCCACGTGACTGCCAATTCGCCGCGATTTCAATGGGAAGATGAAACGGATCGCCGTCAAAGGTAAGTGTTTGTCCAAGCAATAGGTCAGTTTTTGTCATATCTGCCATCCATTCCTCTGCCTACTGTAATGTGCAGTAATGTGCTGGTAAATCATCTATTATATCTGTTTCTTTGAAACTGTTTTGCTTAATATGGACAGGTAAACCGAGGCGTTAGAATGAATCAGACCAACACCGTGGAAGAAGAACGAGACGACGATGCCTACGTACTTGATACCGGAACCGTTTTGGCAATCCGGGAAGCAGTTAATGTGGGGGATGCAGAAACTCTCATTGCGCTTATGGAACCGCTTCACGCGGCTGACATCGCCGATATTTTGGAACAGGTATCGGAAGGTGAGCGCCGCAGCCTTGTTCAGTTATATGACAGGGAATTTGACGGTGAAATACTGTCGGAACTTGATGAAGGATTGCGCGAGGAAATTGTCAATGCTTTGCACCCAGAGGTTCTAGCCGAGGCTGTTCGTGACCTGGAGAGCGATGATGTCGTTGATTTACTTGAGGATCTTGAGGAACCGCAGCAAGCAGCAATATTGGATGTACTGGAAGATGGAGACAGGGTCGCTGTAGAACAATCCCTGAATTTCCCGGAATACTCAGCCGGTCGTCTGATGCAGCGCGAAGTTATTATGGCGCCCGAACATTGGAATGTGGGGCAAGCTATTGATTTCATAAGATCATCAGATGTTTTGCCAGAGCAGTTTTATCATTTAATTTTGGTTAATCCAAAAATCGAACCAATTGGCCATGTCTCCTTGGGGCGGCTTCTAGGCGCAAAAAGGGATGTTGAATTAAGTAACCTCTCAGAGGATGTATTCAGGACCTTTTCTGTTGATGAAGACGAAGGAGATATTGCCTACGCGTTCAACCAATATCACCTAATTTCAGCGCCAGTTGTCGATCAAGATCAAAGGCTCATTGGAGTGATAACAATTGATGATGCTATGGGCGTTCTGGATGAGGAACTTGAAGAAGACATACTGCGCCTTGCCGGTGTTGGCGAAGGGAGCCTGTCCGATAAAGTCCTCGATACCATGAAACGGCGATTTCCGTGGTTGGCAGTTAATTTGGTTACCGCGATAATTGCCTCCGTAGTTATTGCGCAATTTGAGGGTCTAATATCTCAATTTGTTGCGTTGGCCGTGCTCATGCCAATTGTAGCTTCAATGGGCGGGAACGCCGGAACTCAGTCGCTGACCGTAGCAGTACGCGCGATGGCAACAAGGGATCTAACTGGATCTAACGTTTGGAGAGTGATCCGACGCGAGGCATTGGTTGGGCTGTTGAATGGAATAATATTTGCGATTGTTATGGGGATCATTGGTGCTTTTTGGTTTGGTACTGCATTGCTTGGGGTCATCATCGCCGTTGCAATGGTGGTCAACATGTTAGTGGCGGGTTTAGCTGGGATACTTGTTCCCGTAGGACTTGAGAAAATCGGTGTTGATCCGGCCCTTGCTTCGGGGGCGTTTGTTACTACCGTTACGGATGTCGTTGGTTTTTTTGCATTTTTAGGACTTGCTGCGATGCTGTTGTTATGACTGATATTTCTTACCGCAAGCAGGAATTTCGTAAACTTGCTTTTTCCCAGAGAAAGCAAGCGCACAATACTTATTCGGGGAATGCAGCAACAAAGAACTTGGTCAATTATTTGGCGCCGTATATGAATGAAAACGTATCAGCCTACATGCCCATCCGCAGTGAAATCAATTGCCTTCCTGCGATGGCAATGATTGCAATGCGAACCACCGTTTGTATTCCGGTGGTTGTTGAAAACGGCCAACCATTGGAATTTCAACGCTGGTCGCCAACAGCAAATCTAAAAGAGGGTCCATTTAATGTGAAAGTACCATTGGTTGCTGACGTGGTCATCCCGAATGTCGTAATCCTGCCCTTGTTGGCTTTTGACGCACTTGGATACAGATTGGGCTATGGCGGTGGTTTTTATGACCGTACTTTGGATAAATTGCGCGCAATCGGCCCGGTGGTCGCTGTTGGTTTTGCCTACGAAGCGCAACGGATAAGTTCTGTGCCTGTCGAGAAAACTGATCAAGTAATGGATGCAGTTGTAACTGAGCGAGGCATAACAGTTTTCTGACACTTGCTAATTCTAAATCAGAGCACTACCCCAATAACATGAGAATTTTGTTCCTTGGTGATGTTGTCGGCCGAACCGGACGACGTGCAATCTCCGAAAACCTAAAGCAAATGCGCGAAAAATGGCGATTGGATTTCGTTATCGTCAATGGTGAGAACGCAAGTAATGGTGCAGGTTTAACCGGGGCACACGCAAAATCATTGTTTGAGGCCGGGGCTGATTGTATCACGCTTGGTGACCATGCTTTTGATCAGAAAGACATGATTCAGTACATTGATATTGAACCGCGCATATTGCGCCCGATGAACTTCGCGAAATCGGCACCTGGCAAAGGAGCACGGGTATATGAGGTGCTGGGTGGACGTAAAATTCTCGTGGTACAGGTGCTTGGCCAAGTATTCATGAAAAGACCCTTTGATAGTCCTTTTTCTGCAGTTGACCAGATATTACGCGCGCATCCACTTGGTGGCCTGGTTAATGCGAGTTTGGTCGACATTCATTGTGAAGCTACATCCGAAAAAATGGGGATAGGTCATTTCTGTGATGGCCGCGCAAGTGTGGTTGTTGGGACCCATACCCATGTTCCAACTGCGGATGCTACCATTTTACCGAAGGGCACCGCCTATCAAACCGATGCGGGTATGTGTGGGGACTACAATTCAGTTATTGGTATGGACATAGCTGAACCCATGCGCCGATTTGTAACCGGCATGGGGAAATCTCGCTTTAGTCCGGCTGAGGGGCAAGCAACATTGTCCGGCCTCTATATTGAGACCGACGATCAAACAGGAAAAGCAATCCGCCTTGATATGGTGCGGGCTGGGGGACGTTTGCAACAGGCCGGTCCTAAAGATAGTTAAAATGGCAAGGTTTGAAGCGACGGCAGCACTGGGTGATGATAGCTTTAGGCAACACGTCAGGTTGATATGAATGAACTTTTATCTTTGGGGCCCAATAGTGATGCGTTGATGACGCTTGGGGTTGTGGCATTGATGTTTGTGCTATTCATGCGCGAAGTATATCCAACTGAAGTTGTCGCAATAGCCGGAGCAGCGATTTTATTAGCTCTTGGTGTGCTGCCTTATGAAGATGCTCGCGAAGTTCTCGCCAATCCGGCACCTTGGACAATCGCAGCAATGTTTGTGGTTATGGGGGCGTTGGTACGCACCGGGGCACTGGAATGGTTTACGCGTTTGGCGAGTGCCCAGGCAGATACGCGTCCGGGGTTGGCAATCGGTGGGTTGATGGCATTTGTTGTTGTCGCCTCGGCATTTGTTAACAACACGCCCGTAGTTGTTGTAATGATACCGGTTTTTGTTCAGTTGGCGCGCAAGTTGAACATGTCGGCCAGTAAACTTTTAATCCCATTATCATATGCCGCAATTTTGGGAGGATCGCTGACGCTAATCGGGACATCAACAAATTTACTGGTGGATGGTGTGGCGCGTTCCCGAGGATTGGACCCTTTCACAATATTTGAAATCACGCCATTGGCGATAATACTTGTGGCTTGGGGGGCGGTCTATTTGCGATTTATCGCTCCGTATTTATTGCCGGATCGTGATAGTATGGCATCGCTTTTGTCTGACAAACTACCTTCTAAATTTTTCACTGAAATTGTCATTCCAATTGATAGTGTTCTTGTTGGACAATCCGCGCGCAAAGTTGAATTATTTCGTCGCGATGGTGTGCGGCTGGTAGATGTTGTACGCGGCGATCTTTCGTTGCGCCGCTCCCTGACTGAGACAAACCTTGCGGTGGGCGATCGCGTGGTTCTTCGTACGCCAATGTCAGAATTATTAAGCCTTCAACAGGATCCGAATTTAAGACCAGCAGATCAGGTGTCCTCTGTGAAAACTTCAACGGTTGAAGTGTTGATAACACCTGGCTGTCGAATGATAGGGCGTACACTGGGCGCTTTAAGACTTCGCCGCCGATATGGTGTGTACACCCTTGCAGTCCATCGCCGAAATCAAAATATCGCGCAATCGCTGGACGATTTGACTGTACAGGTAGGTGATACGCTTTTGTTGGAAGGGGCGACAGAGGATATCAAACGACTGGCAGCAGAAATGGATCTGGTTGATATCAGTCAACCTTCTGAACGAGCCTATCGTCGCAGTCACGCCCCAATCGCGCTTGCCGCTCTCGCAGGGATTGTTGTGTTCGCAGCTTTAGGATTTGCACCAATTTTGCTGTTGGCTGTATTGGCTATGGCTGTCGTATTTCTGACGCGGTGTATTGATTCAGACGAGGCATTTGCATTCATCGACGGGCGCTTGTTAGCACTAATTTTTGCGATGCTGGCGGTCGCTACAGCGCTCGAAACTTCAGGTGCCATAGAGCTAATCGTTGTAGGTTTTGCGCCCTTAATTAGTGATTTACCACCGTTTTTAGTTGTTTGGGCAATTTATCTACTAACGTCGGTTCTTTCAGAATTAATCAACCATGCTGTAGCTGTTGTACTAACACCGGTTGCAATTGGTCTTGCCATCAATCTGGGTGTTGACCCACGTCCACTGGTCGTTGCAGTTATGGTCGCGGCAAGCGCGACTTTTGCCACTCCAATAAGTTACCAAACAAATATGATGGTGTTTGGTCCAGGTGGCTACAAATTTACCGATTTCTTAAAAGTTGGAATTCCTCTTAATTTGTCAGTTGGGCTATTAGCCAGCGCCTTCATTCCAATTATTTGGCCCCTCTGATGTCGGTGGTTGGTAGATCATAGCGGCCAAAATACTAATATAGCGGGTATTGAAACTGCAACCACTAAAATTTCCAATGGCAATCCCATGCGCCAGTAATCGCCAAAACTATATCCTCCGGGTCCGAGAATAAGGGTGTTATTCTTATGACCGATTGGGGTCAAAAATGCACAAGACGCCGCTACCGCAACTGCCATTAGGAATGGGTCAGGGTTAACATCCAATGCCTGTGCCATTTTGATGCCAATCGGTGCGGCAACAATTGTTGTCGCTGTGTTGTTCAGCACGTCTGACAGACTCATGGTAACAATCATCAGGATTGTTAGGATCGCCCATGAGGGCATCCCAGCGGTTAAATTTATCAACCAGTCTGCGATTAAATCAGTCCCGCCCGATGTTTCAAGTGCGGATCCTAATGGAATCATAGAGCCAAGCAAAACTACAACAGGCCATGAGATATGATTATATATGTCGCTGATAGGTAGAATCTTTGTAAGCACGAAACCAATGACTACCAGTCCCAGCGCAACTGGTAGGTAGATTAGTCCTAACGACGCAGCTAAAACGGCACCGGCAAACAGGCCAATGGCCAGCCAAACCTTTTTTTCATCTGTCACCTGTAGCCCGCGGTTTGCCAAAGGTAGACAACCCAACCATTCCACCACATCGCTGCTTTGATCGATTGGAGTGAGCAAAAGCAGGATATCACCGGCATGAATTTCAGTTTTTCTGATTTGTTTGCTTATGCGCCTGCCGTTGCGGGATATTCCCAACAATACCGTACGCTGGCGCCAGCCCAATCCAATGCTCTGTGCAGTTTTTTTGGCAATTCGGGCATCGTCCGGCACAACCACTTCTATGATCTGAAGACCGTCTCCATCAGCATGTAACAATTCCTGACGTTTGCTCTCAGCGAAATCCAAGGACAATGCGGCCCGAAATTCGTCCAGAGCATCAGGCCCTGCTTCCAGAACAATCGCATCACCTGCCAACAATCGTACATTTCGCGCTGTACCATATCGACGCTTCCCATCACGTACCAATCCTAAAATGGCCACGTCGTTTTTTTCAGCGGTTTCGTTTAATTCATTTAGGCGCTTACCAACTAGTTTGGAATCTTCGGGTACTGTAAGTTCTGCAATGTATTGGCCAATGTCGGCCATGGGATCCGCTGACACTGAGGTATCTGCATTTTGTGGGATTAAACGCCAACCAATTAAGGCGACGAACAAAAGCCCTGCAATGGCCACCACACCCCCAACAGGCGCAAAATCAAACATTTTGAAAGATTCACCCAGACTGTCTTCGCGAATCGTCGCAATGATGATGTTGGGAGGGGTGCCGATTAGTGTAACCATGCCACCCAGGATTGTCGCAAAAGACAAGGGCATCAAGGACAGCCCCGGCACTCGCCCGGCCTTGCGTGCTGTTTGAATATCGACAGGCATCAATAGAGCAAGTGCAGCAACATTATTCATGAACGCGGACAAAACGCCGCCAATCGCCCCCATCAAAGCAATATGCGCACCCAGCGAACGTGTGCTGTCAACAAGGGTACGTGTGATAAGAAACACAGCGCCAGAGCGTACCAGACCCGCTGAAACTACAAGCACCAGCGCCACTACCAGTGTCGCAGGATGACCAAAACCGTCAAAGGCGGCTTTTGTTGGGATTACACCTAACACAACCCCGACCATCAGCGCCGAAAACGCAACAAGGTCATAGCGAAATTTTCCCCAGAGAAGCATGGCGAACACAGCGCCGAAAAGAGCGAATAGAATAATTTGGTCACTGGTCATGGCTGGTCCTGTACAATTTGCCCCAAACAACCGGAAGTAAGCACAAATTGCAACGGCTGTTGGGTTGCAGCCCGATATACGCCTGTCCTATAGAAGCGGGGCAGGGCATTATCGGGGAAATATAATTATGGCAGGCCATTCAAAATGGGCAAATATTCAGCACCGAAAAGGCCGACAGGACGCCGTTCGCTCTAAGTTGTTTTCGAAGCTGTCCAAAGAAATTACTGTAGCCGCAAAAATGGGCGACCCGGACCCGGATAAAAACCCACGACTTCGTATGGCTGTCAAAGAAGCGAAATCGGTTTCCGTACCTAAAGATGTGATTGATCGCGCAATTAAAAAATCCCAAGCCGGTGAAGGAGATGACTATGAGGAAATCCGGTACGAAGGTTATGGTCCCAACGGTGTTGCGGTTATTGTCGAAGCGATGACCGACAACCGGAACCGAACGGCCTCCACGGTTCGCTCTACCTTTACAAAGAATGGTGGAAATCTCGGTGAAACCGGCTCAGTTGGCTTTATGTTTGATCGGGTCGGTGAAGTGGTTTATCCACCAGAAGCAGGGGACGCCGATACCGTATTGATGGCTGCGATTGAGGCAGGCGCTGATGATGTAGAAAGCTCTGAAGATGGGCATATCATCTATTGCTCCGACATTGACTTGAACACGGTTTCAACGGAACTTGAAGCTGAACTAGGTGAAAGTCAAACAGCCAAATTGATCTGGAAGCCCAACATTAGCACCGACATGGATCTGGAAAGCATGCAAAAACTGATGAAGCTGATTGACGCGTTGGAAGATGACGACGACGTACAGCGAGTAACATCGAATTTTGAAGCGTCGGATGAGGTGATGGAACAGCTTTAGGGCTTGTATCGCCATTGTCATTGGGCTTGTCTGGCGCAATGAAAAACCCCACTGACCGGCCGCTGGCTGGCATCCTTTACATGCTGCTGACCGGGGTGCTTTTTGTGGCGGTAATCGCGCTTGTAAAGTCAATGGGTACAGCGCTGCCACCGGCAGAATCCGCGTTTTTACGCTACTTATTGGGGCTAATATTTTTGATCCCGATGATCCGGCCGATTTTGCACGCCCAGTTGAACAGGCGCGACTTGCGTATATTTGCCCTGCGCGGGGCGGCCCATTCCATAGCTGTGATGCTGTGGTTTTATGCAATGGCTGACATTACAATCGCCGAAGTCACCGCCATGGGCTACTTGTCACCGATTTATGTGACCATCGGCGCGGCGCTTTTTCTGGGCGAACCCCTGGCGGTGCGACGCATGGTGGCTGTTGGGGTTTCTTTGTTGGGCGCGCTGGTGATCCTGCGCCCGGGGTTTCGCGAAATATCGGGCGGCCACATCGCCATGCTGTTCACGGCCGT
>VAPM010534447.1_pt1 | contig 22765 bp, 21 predicted proteins | sample 3395091 | NCBI WGS metagenome assembly VAPM01 (sample SAMN08290445, study PRJNA428436) | hydrothermal vent metagenome | isolation source: Deep-sea hydrothermal vent chimney 3 | place: Pacific Ocean: Juan De Fuca Ridge
GAATTCCGCTCCAGGCTAGACAAACCGTTCCCACTGGTTTTTCTAATGTACCACCACCAGGGCCTGCGATACCGCTAACCGCGATGCTATATTCCGCATGACTATGCAACAATGCGCCTTCAGCCATTTGTTTTACTACCTCTTCACTCACCGCACCATACTCAGTCAAGGCTTCGTGATGTACTCCCAACAACTCCTGCTTCGCGATATTAGTATAGCTTATGAAACCTCGGTCATACCACTGCGAGCTTCCTGGAACAGCCGTAATCACTTGACCAATCCACCCCCCGGTACAAGATTCTGCCGTCACCACATGCGCATTTTGAACCCGCATTTTTTCACCCAATTGCTCGGCTAAACCAATCAAATTTGTACTCATACCTTCTCACCCATAAAATATATTGCTCTCGATGGTCACGAACGAACTACTTTTTTGCTTGATCCTGGTTACTACTTCTAGGGGGGACTCCAGAAAACAGGTGTATCGTGCCTTAGATGTCGCTATAAAAGCAGTGAAACGGTTCCGGGTCAATTTTTATACTACTATTAGGGTAGAATACCCCCTCCTGATCAACATGGTTCGAACCGAAGATGCCAAACAAACTTAAAGATGTCGCGATCACGCTCTTAACCCAGTACCCGTGGCCCCATCATGCCTTATCTCGCGCTATACATGCGGTAACCCGTATTAAATTACGACCCATCAAGACCTGGCTGATACGCCGCGCAATTAAATTATTCAAGATAGATATGAGTATAGCTCAACATTCAAACATTGAACGTTACGAGAGCTTCAATCACTTTTTCACTCGAGCGCTCAAACCAGAGGCACGTCCGATAGTTCAAGGGAAACATGAACTCGCCTCTCCTGTTGATGGTTTGGTCAGTCAATTAGGCAAGATAACCCAAGGTGAAATTTTTCAAGCAAAAAATCATAGTTTTGATGTTACGACCTTACTAGGCGGATCAGATCAGCGTGCCGCACCTTTTAGCAATGGCTATTTTAACAATATATATTTATCACCCAGAGATTACCATCGCATCCACATGCCTTGCACAGGAACACTCAAAGAAATGGTTCATATTCCAGGCCGGTTATTTAGCGTAAGTCCACGCACGACACGGGTCGTCCCTGGGCTTTGTGCTCGTAACGAACGGGTTATTGCCTTGTTTGACACGGAATACGGCCCCATGGCCATGGTATTAGTCGGAGCTATATTTGTCGGCAGTATTGATACCGTATGGAGTGGCAATGTCACCCCCCGCCCGGGTAACTTAGTGCAACGGTGGGATTACACACTAGCACACAAAGATAACCCCCCTCTTACCCTGCAACGTGGAGCAGAAATGGGGCGTTTTAACATGGGTTCGACTGTCATTCTACTCTTTGGTGAACAAGCCGTCAGCTGGGATACGGCGATCCAACCGGAATCGTCCGTGCAGATGGGACAATTGTTAGGAATAGCGCACTCTAAAAAAATATTTCAATCGTAAATAGTGCTCGCCCGAAAACTATTTAACTTCATGATTTAATATTAAAAACCACTCCATTCCTGTCACGAAAAAAGCTACAATTTCGAAGCAAAACACCTAATTAAAAAAAGTAGAGCAACACTATAGGCGTTGTTTTTGCCTAAAATCGTACCTAGTTTCACGGGTTTTCGCGCGGGTCTTACTATATTTATCCGTTAAAAACTATTGTCTGGGGACTCGCGATTCAATAAAGAATAATAATATAAAATTTCGTGCGCATTGTTAATTCATAGCATCTAACTGTTTTAATTCTTCCATATCAAAACCGGCCTGCAAACGCGCCTCGTAGGAAAAAGGGCCACGCAGTTTTCCTTTAAGATATTTATGCAACAAGGTTTGAAAAGTGACGTTCGGATCCAGGTTACGTTGTTTACAGCAGTAATGAAACCAACGACTACCTACCATGACATGACCAATTTCATCGCGTAAAATAATGCCAAGTACACGAACCATATCATTATTACCAATGGCTTTAAAACGCCTGCTGATTCCTGGTGTCACATCCAAACCCCGCGCCTCCATGACTCGAGGTACCAAAGCCATACGCTCTAACACGTCATGGGCTGTACGCTGAGCCATATCCCATAAACCATCATGCGCATCAAAATCACCATAACGATAACCTAAATCGCTCAAACAGTCACAAACCAAACCATAATGATAAGCCTCTTCATCCGCCACACGAACCCAATCATGGAGATATTGTTCTGGCATATCACGAAAACGATACACCGCATCCCAGGCTAAATTGATGGCATTAAATTCAATATGAGCAATAGCATGTATTAACGCAGCCTGCCCCTCAAGAGTCCCTAAAGAACGCTTTGGCACCTCACGAGGAGATATTAATCTTGGTTTTTTCGGACGTCCAGCTTCAGCAATAGCAGCAGGTATTTTTTTTGACAAAGATCCCAGCACACCATCCCGCCACTGTTGCGCATAAAAACGGGTTTGTTTCGCTTTTTCTTCTGGATCAGAGAGAGATAAACATTCAAAAGCTACAGTATAAATATCGTAACGACTCAGCATGCTCATATTAAGTACCCCACCACCATCATTATTTTATCATTTATGGGTCTTTTTCGCGTGACTCCGCGTTGCATCTCCAGTCACATAGCGCACTATGCTCGTTTCGCTGCGCCTTGATTCATCCGAAAACACTGCAAAAATTGAGTTGAAATAATGATGGCTGAGCACTTATGAATCAGTTAAGGAATACGTGGGCACCAATTGTTGCCGTGGTCGTCTTTTCTTTAGCCCAATAGGGATTCACTTGTTCATGCGCATAGTAATACAACGCACCACCAGTCAGATCACTTGCGCCACGACTTAAATCCATAAATCGATGGTAATTATTATAGATATGTTTCGCTAATGCCCGACTATGACCCCAAGCTTTACGATCACGCGGACGATCGCTTTTGCCATCTTGTGTCCAGCTAAACTGGCTGCGTTGCCAAACAACGGAGCAAACCGAACTGGGATAACGAGGACTCACAACACGATTCATCGTCACATAAGCAACCGCGAATTGCCCTTCCAGAGACTCGCCTCGCGCCTCATGATAAATATTCATCGCCAAACAGTTTAATTCAAGTTCGGATTCAGCGACAACAGAGAACGACATCACTGAGAAGATAAAAGCGAATACATACGGCATAAATACACCCCTTCAGATACATCTTTTTCTTGAGCAATAAAAGCCGCCTAAGACATCAATTTCGCAGGGGTTACTACCTTGTAGCGGGTTGGCTTTTTATATTTAAGTTCAATACGGGGTCAATTTATTTTCTTGGTAGAAACACATCCTGACCAGTACAAAGAATAGTCTAGCAAAAATCCCTTCTTATTAAAACAAAAAAATTAATAGTGTATTTAACGCGATCTATAACACTTTGATTTATAAGCTATTCAGGATTCACCGAGACCTTTTAACAGGTCTTTTTTAATATCTTCTAGCGATTCCAGACCCACAGCAATGCGTATCAGCTCGTCCTTAATACCCGCTTGTACGCGTTGCTCAGGCTGTAGGCGCCCATGCGTGGTCGTTGCGGGATGGATTATGGTTGTTTTGGTATCACCTAAGTTAGCGGTCACAGACAGCAATTGACAGGCGTCGATTACAGCCCAGGCTTCAGCTTGCCCACCTTCAACTTCAAAAGACACAATACCACCAAAAGCAGATTGCTGGCGCACCGCTAAAGCATACTGTGGATGTGATTTCAAACCGGGATAATAAACTTTTTTAACACGTTGATGCTGAGTTAGCCATTCCGCTAAAGCGAGGGTGCTCGCTGAATGTGCCGTCATACGAATCGCCAGAGTTTCCAGACCTTTAAGAAAAACCCAAGCATTAAAGGGACTCATAGACGGCCCTGTCGTTCTTAAAAAGGGCACCAGTTCTTTATTAATTAACTCTTCCTTTCCCACTACGGCTCCACCAATACAACGACCTTGACCATCAAGAAACTTCGTTGCTGAATGAACAACAAGATCAGCACCCAACAATAATGGCTGTTGTAAAGCCGGAGTACAAAAACAATTATCAACGACTAATAAACAATCATGTTGATGAGCCAAATCAGCTAATGCTTGAATATCTGCAATTTCGGTTAAAGGGTTAGAAGGTGTTTCAAGGAACAACAGCTTGGTATTTTTTTGGATGGCCGCTTCCCACGCCGGTAAATCGACAAGGGAGACAAAACTCGTCTCAATACCAAACTTAGCCAAATAGTTATTGCTCAGTATTGTTGTAGTACCAAATAGAGATTGAGACAACAAGACATGATCGCCTTGTTGCAATAAACCCAGAAAGACAGCGAAAATAGCAGACATACCTGAAGAAGTCGCCATACAACACTCACCCTGCTCTAAAGCAGCCAGGCGTTCTTCAAAAACGCGCACCGTTGGATTGGTGAATCGTGAATAAATATTGCCCGATTCTGCACCCGAAAAACGCGCAGCGGCTTCTGCAGCAGACGAAAAAGTAAAACTCGATGTTGGAAATATCGGCTCTGACTGTTCACCTTCATGCGTGCGATGCTGCCCTGCTCTCACGGCAAGCGTTGCTAAATCATACTGATTGTTATTACTCATTACTTGAATTACACCGCGTTATGCAGATCAATGCCTGCCGTCTCGCCATTTTTTGAGGCATTTTTCATTTTATCCGCACGTACGTTACCTATCTTTTCAAGATACACATTATCCACATCACCCGTCACATATTTGCCCGTAAAAACAGAAGAATCAAAAGCAACCAATTCAGGGTTACGTTTACGCACAGCCATTTCAAGATCTTGCAAATCTTGATAGATCATCCAATCTGCGCCAATGGCTTCGGCTACTTCTTCAGTAGTACGACCGTGTGCAATTAATTCTTTTGCTGCAGGCATGTCAATACCATAAACATTAGGGTAACGTATCGCCGGTGCCGCAGATGCAAAATAAACCTTCTTTGCTCCAGCCTCTCTGGCCATATCAATAATCTGTTGAGAGGTAGTCCCGCGAACCACCGAGTCATCAACCAATAAAACATTTTTACCCCGAAATTCGAGATCAATCGCGTTAAGCTTTTGCCTCACTGACTTTTTACGTAACTGTTGCCCTGGCATAATGAAGGTCCGGCCTATATAACGATTTTTAATAAAACCTTCGCGATACACCACACCCAATCGACAAGAAACCTGTAGCGCCGAAGTTCGACTGGTATCAGGGATGGGAATCACGACATCAATATCATGATCAGGTCGTTCTCTGATGATTTTTTCGGCCAAAGCGTCGCCCATGCGCAAACGAGCTTTATAGACTGACACATCATCAATAATAGAATCAGGTCTGGCCAAATAAACATATTCGAATATACAAGGCGCATACTGAGTTTTTTCAGCGCATTGCTGCGATTTAAAACACCCGTGTTGATCAATAACAACGGCCTCACCTGGCGCAATATCACGCACCAACTCAAACCCCAACGCATCCAGTGCAACACTCTCAGAGGCTATCATATATTCAGGCCCCTGACCTGTATTGCGTGTACCAAAAACAATGGGACGGATACCATAGGGGTCACGAAAACCAACGATGCCATAACCCGTAATCATCGCAACCACGGCATAGGCTCCCCGGCAACGGCGATGCACTCCTGCCACGGCTTTAAAAATATCTTCTTCCGTAATTTTCAAATTTTCAGAGCGTTGTAACTCATGAGCAAAGACATTCAATAAAACTTCAGAATCTGATTCTGTATTCATGTGCCGACGGTCTTCTTGAAATAAATGCTGTTTTACTTCTTCAGCATTGGTCAAATTGCCATTGTGCGCCAAACTAATGCCATAAGGCGAGTTCACATAAAAAGGTTGTGCTTCCGCGGATGATGAACAGCCTGCCGTAGGATAACGAACATGGCCAATCCCCATGGGCCCCCGTAAGTCCAGCATGTGGCTGGTACGAAAAACATCTCGAACCAAACCATTATTTTTGCGTAAATAAAGCTTTCGCCCATCACAGGTCACGATCCCTGCCGCATCTTGCCCTCGATGTTGCAATACCGTCAAACTATCGTAAATAGCTTGATTAACATTATTTTTGCCAACAATCCCGACAATACCACACATATGCCGCGCACCTTTTCAGTTTTAATGTTATGGGAGGTCAGTTCAACGAACCGATCAGATATTCAGCTTAGCGGCCAAACTCCGCTAAGATCAAATTTTTTCACTTCTTCAATACTGGTAGGAAGATACTGTTTTAGCATTTCGGCAACGACCTGAAATTGCGGTATAAGCTGAGATTCAAGCCACCAGGCATCAGAGGAGTAAGGTAAATAGTGACCGACTAAAACAAACACACAGACCAATACAACACCACATGCACTGCCGAAAAACAAACCCAACGTCCGATTGATACCACTCAAGCCCGTCTTAGCAATCACGTGAGCAATCAGAGCACTGACAATGCCTCCAAGCACAGTTACTGCAACGTATAAAATAATAAAGCTAACAGCAATTCTCAACGGTTCGATCGAAATATAATCCGTTAACCAAACTGACATATTCGAGGTAAATAGTATGGCGATAAGCCCTGCAGAAATCAATGTCAGCAAATAGAGCGCACCCCGCACGAAGCCAACCCACAAACCAATCAATGAAAAAAGTATAATAACACCAATTAAAGCAAGATCAATCGTCGCCATCATCATCCAACTTATTTCAATTTGACTAACATAGCCTGCATTTTCATTTGTTCCTCTATCCTATTTTTTACTTTCTTGGCATGAGCTCTTGCCATTTGTGGACCGATCCGGACACGAACAACGACTTTACCACCAGAACGGCTTGTGCTCACAAAGGCTTTATAACCCAGTTGAGCCAATTTTTTACGCAGGCGTTCCGCATTTTCTTTTTTTCTGAAACTACCCACCTGCACAACCCATGCCGAAGAAGAACCTGTTTTAACCGAATGCATTTGAGGTTGAGACTTAACTATGACAGGAGGGACTTTAACAATACTCGCTGTTTCTATGGCTGTCTGTTGGGTCTCTTTTGGCTGAGTGGCGACAGGCTGAACGATTGATGCTTGCTGTTGAACCTCCTTTTTCATCTCGGGACGTAACATTGCTTCAGGCTGAGTACTGACGATATTAACAGCCGTTGTTTTTTCTTTGTTAACGGACGAATTGACAGCCGGCGCATCTAAAACCGGCCGATCCATTTCTCTGGACAATAAATCATCATCAGAAGTTGAGCCCAACGCTCCAGTTGAACCTAGCGCTCCAGCTGAGCCAAGCGCACCCTCATCGCTCACATTACCCTGAGACCAGGCCTTTAAATCTACCGTCGAAGTTTGCATTTCCAGCTGCGGCTTAGGAGGAATAATGGACTCCTTTACCTGTGTTATTTCCGTTTCATCAGAACTAAACATAGGTATCGCAATAACGCCCAACGCAACCAGCACAACCCCGCCAACAATACGTTTTTTTAGTTTTTCATTCATTCAGTATTTTCACCTTTTTGAGCGCCTAACCAACAAGGGGCTATCAATAACTTATGCATCTTGTATCCCAGCTTAGAGCTCCTCTTTGAACATTGAAGGCAATCAGAACGTTCAACAAAAAGAACCCAAATTTGTGCTCCACTTGCATAAGTTATTTCATTCTCATTCCTTAAAGAGTTTGTCCGAAAATAGCAATCGTAGCGAGAGCAAGCAATTTTGCACCCGCAAGGGGCATAAAAATCAGGTTTTTCGATCAAATAATGAAATACATCCTTTTATTTCATTATTTGAGGTCGTTTTGCGATCCCAATTCGCTCCCAACGAATGGGTGAGGCGAATAATGAGTCTATAATACCCATGACGTTATAGTTTAACGAAAATGATCGAAAACTGCCCAAAATGGCTTACTCTTGCTACGATTGCTATTCTCGGACAGCTTCCCCCTAGGCAAGAGTCAGTTAGATGTAAACGCATATTATGCCTTTATACCCGCTAAAAAGCACGCCCTCAATTCATCCCAAAACACTCAGCAAATATGAATATTTTTTCATTCACTATTAATTTGATCTTCACTTCGGTCAATATGAGTCTGCCTACTCTTTTGTCAAAAAGGCAGCCACCACATAGGTTGAACCGCAAACGATAATTCTATCCAGGCCATCCGCCGCTAATTCAGCGGCGGTATAAGCCGCTTTCACATCAAAAAATGTCTGGGCATGAATATGTGGTAAAGCCCTGACAAAATTTGCTTTTAAGCACTCAATGGAGGCGCCTCTTTCTACCTGCAAGCCACATAGATACCAATAATCTACAGCTTCAGATAAAGTTTTCACAACATTAATAATATCCTTATCTACCAACATGCCTAATACAAGATGGGTTTTCCCTTCGTTCGATCTGCTGTTTAACGATTGAGCTAGTTTTTGAGCACTCTCAACATTATGTGCAATATCGAGTATAGTCTCTACTGATCCAGATACATATTGGTATCGCCCTATCAACGATGCCTCGCTCACACCCTGATTACGCTGACAAACTGTGACTTTGAGCTGCTGAGCCAACAACGCCACTACCATCAATGCGGCTGCTACATTTTGATATTGCACCGCACCGAATAAGCCCGGCGGGGGTAATGCCTCGGCAGATTCGTTTTGCGAATGCCATCGCCAATTATTTTCGGCGCATTGATAGTCAAAATGCTGTCCCAACAGATATAAAGGCGCGTGTACAGCATTGGCATGATCCACAATAGACTGGGGTAGATCTCGACTACCAAAAACGGCGGGCATCCCTGCTCTGAAAATGCCTGCTTTTTCATAGCCAATGGCGTCGAGATCCGACCCCAGCCACTCAGTATGATCTAAGGAAATCGAGGTCACAACCGCAACATCAGCATCAACAATATTAACGGCATCAAGCCGCCCCCCTAAGCCCACCTCAAGCAAAACAACATCTAGTGTTTTCGCACGCACAAATAAATCTAATGCCGCCAAGGTGCCAAATTCAAAGTAGCTCAGGGAAATGTCAGCTCGCGCCTCTTCAATACGCACAAAGGACTCACACAGCAGCTCATCACTACATTCGCGTCCACCAATACATATTCTTTCGTTGTAACGCTGCATGTGCGGCGAAGTATAAGTGCCAACCTGGTAGCCTGCGGCACTATATATCGACTGCAAAAAAGCAATGGTCGACCCTTTGCCATTCGTTCCTGCAACGGTAATCACCGGGCAAGGCATACTTTCAATCCCCATACGCTGCGCAACCAAAGCAACCCGCTCCAAACCCAAGTCAATGGCTTTCAAATGTACATTGGACTGATAGCTTAGCCATTCATTCAGGCTAAATTTTTTTTTATTTATTGAAATACTAAACATTCTAACTTTTCCGTTATCAATGATACCCTGGCGTTATGTTGTCAGTGTTAGCGTGTACAGATGTGCTTTAAATTCGGTTTTTCCGATTGAAAAAAGTGAGGAAAAACTGAAAATGAGGTGCAGATGCGCATGAAAACATCTACAATAACGCTATGGGTATAAGAGCCGCCAGATCAAATCTGATCTCTTTCATCATTTTTCTGGCATTTTCGATTAACGCCGTTGACCAACGTCCTATTTTCGATTGATAGAGCGGCACATACTTATTTAACTCAACAGAATCAGCCAAACGGAAAGTATAGATCATGCTCAACTGTAGATATTGCTACACCGGAAAATAGACAGGGTACGCATTTGCGCCTGTATTTGCACCCGTTTTTCCTCGCTTTTGCGCTGATCTACTGGCATTATTTTATTCATATTATTCATCAGAATGCCCGCCATGTCTACCTGCGCCTTGTCTAATATGAAATGAGCCTGAACCCCGAGAGAGCTCAATCAAAGGTTGATAAAAATAAGGCAGCATAAATTTTAACTTTAGGCGACAACGCTCTTGAAAAACACCGTGTACATCCATTAGAACTCAACAACCGATAAACCAGAATTATGAACCCGACCCTGACAGTACCCAACCCTATTATTGATAACCTTCAATTTATTGATAATCCGTTTAAAAAAGACAGTTTTCCCGCTGCAGCCTACCTGGAAAAAACAATTCCAGAGATGGATCTTGATCTTGAGTTCGCGCTGAAATTTCTCTATAGCTATAATGGCAGTACGGCCACCTTTAATAGCTATCGGCGAGAAATCGAGAGGTTATTGCAATGGGGCTGGCGTATTGAAAAACGCTCAGTTATACGTTTGAAACGTGAAAACATTGAAGCGTTTATTCAGTTTTGTACCCATCCTCCGATGGCATGGATTGGTACCAAAAATGTTTCACGTTTCAAAAACCAAAATGGCGAACGTGTTGTTAACAAAGATTGGCGACCTTTTGTCATCACGGTGTCTAAGTCAGAATTTAGAGCCGGGGCCGAAGCGAACCCCAAACAATACTGTCCCTCTCAATCTGCAATCAAATCGACCTTTACGGTATTGTCATCATTTTACGTCTACCTCATGCAAGAACATTGTGTAGAGTCCAACCCTGTCGCTCTAATCAAACAAAAGAACAAGTTCGTTCGCAAAGATCAAATCAAACCCTTAGTCAGACGCATCAGTACACTGCAATGGGATTACGTACTCGAAACGGCAGAATTAATGGCCACAGAAACACCTGAGGAACATGAGCGCACACTTTTTATTATGACTTGCCTTTTTGCTATGTATCTGCGAATTTCGGAGCTTGTTGCTGACGAACGTTCGACACCCGTGATGGGGGATTTCTACCAGGATAATGACAAAAACTGGTGGTTTAGTGTCACCGGTAAAGGCAATAAAAACCGTACCGTAACGGTTTGTAACGATATGTTAATATCCTTAAAACGATACCGAATATTTTTAGGGCTATCGCCTCTACCCGCGGTAAAGGATCAAATTCCACTTATTTCAAAAATAAAAGGGAATGGCCCGATGACGAGTACGCGTCAAATTAGACGAATCGTACAAGATTGTTTTGATGCTTCTTTTCAAAAAATGAAAGACGATGGTCTTGAAGAAGATGCTTTAGACCTAAAAACAGCAACAGTTCACTGGCTGCGTCATACGGGCATATCAGAGGATGTAAAATTCCGTCCGAGAGAACACGTTCGAGATGATGCTGGACATGCCAGCATGGCGACCACAGACCGCTATATTGATTCGGATTTACGAGAAAGACATGAATCTGGAAGAAAAAAACGGGTTAAGGATGTCAGTTGAATATACCCCTGGCGCTTGGAATTTAGGGGGTAGTGTGCACTCATTTTATGGCTAAACAAAATGGCGAGAAATTTTAACGCCGCAATGGAATAAAGAGGACGTGCAATGATACCTAAATTTCAAACGCCAGGGGTATACGACTAAAAAAAGTGAAGCGCGTCACACTTTATAGCTTACATTCTCAATGTCGGGTGCTATTTACCGTAAATTAGTTTAATTAATTTACTTAAGGTGATGGCATGAATAAATTAACTGTAAGTGGCGTCCTCTTTGTTGCTCTCATGGTGTTTTCGCTAAACAGCTCTGCCTGTGACTCAGGTCTTCGTGACCGAATAAAAATGACGCTTGCCAATGCGATTGCCTTGCAGAAAATAAATGAAAACACCATGCTTTATAATATGAACACGGGGGATTGTGAACATACAGGACTGATCAGCGCCCAGCAAGATGTAAGAAAATTCATACCACAAGATGAAATTTCTCTCGGAACATACAACTTTTTTCGTCTAGACGGTGTTGATTCTATGACAGCATTAAAAAAAATTTATAAAATAAATTAAAATAAAGAAGAAATTATGGTACATTTGCATGCTTGATATAAACACTCAGATATTGATTAAAGGTATAGACAATGAATGTAGATCAACACATCAAAGTTGCTCAATGGCATCTGGAACAAGCCCGCATGCACGCTACAAAGGATGGATATAGTTGTGGTTGCCCAGCAAATGAGCATGACCAAAAAGCAATTAATGCCATTGAATCAGGAAAAGTTGAAGAAGAAGTTGCTTGCGCAGCCCCTTCTAAATAAGCTTCTATCTGCATAACAATAAACCCACCATATAGTGGGTTTATCTGTTTTATTCCTAATGTTCCTCTAAGTTTTTATTTCTCTTCTAATAATATCCCCTCAAGTCTTTTGCCAGCACAACGATATACAGTAAGTATGGTATATACTTGTAACAAAAATGCAACTACTCAGCGAGTAGTCAAAGTTAGCAATAACGGCTCAGATTGTCTTTGAAAGACATCCGTTCAAGGCAAAAATGATCATTGTTTTTAGGTACCTCCCTAGGGTAATGCTGAAACAGCCAATTTCAGGGGCGGGGTGAGCTGAGTCGTTACACAAAAATGATTCTAGAATATTGCAAGTCAATACGCTTAGGGGAAAATACGACATGGAGAGGCAAGCATCTAATATTGAAGACCTCTTAGCTTCGATAAGAACAAGTTATGTCGTCGAAATACCAGAAAAATGTGACCTGATGGAGCAATGTATTTTAAAACTCCGAAACAAACAGGGCTTTGATTTAGCATTTGACGACATTTATCGCCAAGTACACAATATGAAAGGAACTACAGGGACGCATGGGCTGGATATTCTGAGTACTATTTGCCATCGTTTTGAAGATCTGCTAAATATTATTGATCACAATTATTCAAATATCAATGAATTAAGAATCGATGACGCCCTAAAATATATTGATTTGATTCGTGAAACTGTATTGGATCTAGATACGGAACACTATGATCCGAATAAAATAAAACAAAAATTACGATCCATCGAAAAACCTTCGGTTAAACTCATCAGCAAGGGTTTGTTTGTCGATCAGTCTCGTATCAGTGTACGCTATTGTTCGGAGAGTCTATCTGATCTACCTGTAAAACTTACTGTCGCGGCAAATGGAATGGAAGCACTACAGCGATTATTAACCGATGATTTTGATTTCCTAATCACCAGTAAAGAACTCGCATTGTTAAATGGTATCGCGCTCATTAGTGCTTTACGATCTTCAGAAACCAAAAATGAAAAAATAAAAACGGTTTTGATCACCTCCAAAACAAATATCAAGCTACCCTACCCTGGTATGGTCGATTACATAATTAAAAAGGACTTCGCTATGGCAAAGTCGTTACATGAGGTCGTCTCCGTTATTTGTAAAAAACATAACGACGCTGTAATCTGAGTTATTACGTGCACGTTCCCTAGCGAGAACCGCTGGCATCTTGCCACCTTTGTTGAACTTCTGATTTAAATAACTTCAAGCTGGCTAGAAAACCTTGTTCTTTTATTTTTTGCCAATCGGCTATAATTTCTTTTTTTGCACGTTCAATATGCTCATGATGGTAATCTGTTTTTGCCAAAACGCCGACTTGCTGCATTTCAGCGAGCCCAGAATCTCTTGCATGCTCCTGAAAGCCTGCATTTTTCCAGAAGAAAGCCCCTGGCATGGTTGTCGGAATAACAAGGACATAAAACAGCGCCCGGCCAACCGTCGCCGCAGCTAAAACAAGTACGGCAGTAAGCAACCAGAGTAGTAAATTTATAGCAGCAGAAAACTCGACAACGGCAAGCAAAGCCATTATTTGTATCGCGATCAAAAAAGCAATATTACGCGCATAATAGGTTTTACCAAACTGTGAGCTTTGTATTTGATGTGCTGCTGCACCCTCCCCGCCTTGCTGATTTAAGTTTTTTGCATGCGCATACAGTCCAATTGCTTCTATGCTCAAACCGATTACGATTAAAGCAGAGAGTATTGAAAGCAGCGGTAAAACAGGTTCACCCATAACAAACAAAGCAGGGGCAAAAAACAAGCCGATGACAATGGCACCCAGGCTAAGAACACTACCGTAAAATGAAGTGAGTACTTGCCAGTGATTCCAGTAGGGACGGGCTTTAATACGGTAAATGTTATGCATGGCATAAATAAATATCAGTCCGGCGATCATGGCAAACAAACCAAAGGTAATGCCTATGCCCGAGCTAAAGCCGGCATGCAAACCGGGAACCCAGCCATTGCTAAAAATAATATAAGCCGCAAATAAGCCAAAAAACACCGACAGCGAGGCCACTTCTCGACTCACGGGTGAATATCTCAAATTGTTAAATGCCCGGTAAAAACGGTGCGGTTTACCCAAGTGCATCGTCGAAATAAACAAAGCAAAACACTGTAGTAAAAACAAACCGACCAAGGCTATACCCACTAATGCCGGGCTTGTGGATTGGGCTAATACCTCCAAGCCAAATAACGAACCTAAAAATAAAATTAAAAAGGCACCTAACACGGCTTGAGAAATGAGTGTGAATAAAACCAGAGGGTCTTCTCGAGAACGCAGTTTATTCAAGCTCCATTGCATTGCTTTGTGTTCTTGCAGCCGAGGCTTTACTTTATATGCGCCTCCACCCTGCTCGTCCTGTTGATAGCGAATAGGCGCGGTATCCGGTCGCGTCATTTCTTTAGGTAAGGTTTTATTTTGTTGAAAGCGTATATTAGGGTTCGTGATACGGGCATCAGGGAACCCCGGAATGTGAGTGGCAGCCTGTTCTCTGTTTTCGGGTATAGCTTCAATGATGCCAAAATCTAGAGCGCCGCCTAAACAGGCCGCAGCACAAGCCGGTTTGAGCCCTACTTCAAGTCGGTCAACACACATATTACATTTTGAAACCTGCCCTTCTACGGGATCGAGTTGTGGTGCATTATAAGGGCACACCCAGGTACAGTAGCCGCAACCAAAACAAATATCTGGGTCTTGCAATACCGCGCCATACTCAGCGAATTTGGTATAGGCTCGGGTCGGACAACCCTTTAAACAAACCGGGTCATCACAATGGTTACAGGCCATAGAAATATTCATCCGCTTATAAGCAGGATAACTGCCCCCTTCAAGATAACCTACTGACCGAAAACTAATATGTGCGGGCAATTGATTTTTTTCGCTACAGGCGGCTTCGCAAGCATGGCAGGCAATACAATTGTCAGCGGTGAAATGGAAACCATGTTGCTTATAACGGTTGGGATTATCGCTGATACTCGCATCATTATTAACATTAAGGCTCTGACCTGCAAGCTCGACGTGGTCATCGGTTAAACTGATGCGCTTACCATATTGATTTTTTTCGGGGGCGGGCGCGTCAGGAAGAAAAGCATAACCGGGTTCATCTTGACGTACTTCAAACATAATGCATCCTCTAAAAAGTACGTGCAGCGTTATTAACAATAGCGGCTGCGTCTTGTTCTGTTATGGCTTCGATATGGACAGCACATTGTTTAAATGCGGGTTGGCGCGAATAAGGATCCAGCAAGCCCAAGCTGACACGATTAACACATTCATGAAAGTGAAATGGAATGAAAACCATGTTGTGCGGCACACGATGGGTGCACTGAACCAATACAGTAGCATCCCCCCGCCTTGAGGTGAGCCTGGCGTAGGTCATATGCTCTATACCCAGTTCTTTAGCAGAATCCGGGTTCATTTCCATATACGGGGTCGGGCTATATTTATTTTGATTGCCAATTTTGCCGGTGCGCGTCCGGGTATGGAAGTGCTCAACCACTCGCCCACTGTTTAACCAAAAAGGATAATCTTCATCTGGCGTTTCATTATTATCAATAAAATTAAGTGGAATCAGTTTAGCTTTGCCATCAGGATAGTTATATTTACCATCGCTATAGACCCGCGCATGACCGCTCTCGCTGCCTTCCGGCATGGGCCATTGTATTCCTCTTGCCGCTTCAATTTTATCGTGATCCATGCCCGAGATATCAAGAAAACGACCTTTAGATAAGGTTTTCATTTCTTCAAATACAGCCGCTGCCTGTTCGGGAAAATTGATTTTTTCAGCTTGTTTAAATCGCTTTGCCATTTGGTTGAAGATCCATAAATCCGCTTTGGCCTCTGCCGGTGGGTCAATGACATTACGAACCAAATTAACCCGTCGCTCAGTATTGGTCATGACCCCCGTTTTTTCTGCCCATAGACCGGCAGGTAAAAAAACATTGGCATATTCTGTCGTTTCGACATCACGGTAGGCATCCTGAACCACCAGAAATTCAAGTCGTTCAAAGGTTTTTCTAATGCGTGCCGTATTGGGCATAGACGTCATAGGATTAGTTGCAACCAACCATAAACCTTTAATTTGTCCTGTTTCTATTGCCGGGAAAATATCAGTTTGTGCTAAACCGCGTTTTTTTGGAAAAAACTCAGGGTCTATACCCCAGAATTTTGCGATTTCCTCTCGATGTTCTGCATTTTCCAAAGCACGATAGCCAGGAAGTCCTGAGCAAGAAGACCACTCTCGTGTCCCCATGGCATTACATTGGCCGGTAATAGACAGTGACGTGCCGCCCGGTTTGCCAATGTTTCCGGTGATTAAATTAAGACTGTTAATACCGACGACACCATCTGAGCCATGAGTACTTTGATTAATACCCATGGTCCAGATACTCATCGCGGCGTTGGCTTTGGCATACAGTCGCGCGACGTTGCGAATGGTATCTTCATCAATACCACAAATACGTGATGCGGACACGGGGTCATAGTGTTTTACGGTTTCATGAAAATCTGCAAAACCACTGGTATGCGCCTCTATATAGGCTCGATCTTCTAGCCCTTCTTCGAGAATGACATAGGCTAAGCTATTCAATAATACGACATCCGTTCCTGGCGTAATGGTTAAATGCATATCCGCAAACTGAGCTAACATGGTAACTCGAGGATCCACAACAATGAGAGGAAACTGCCGCTTTTCTCTAGCTTCACGCATCCGCCAATAAATAATAGGATGTTGCTCAGGTAAGTTAGAACCAAAAGCAATCAAACAATCGGTGTGTTCAAAATCTTCATAACATCCGGGGGGGCCGTCTGAACCAAATGAGCGTTTATAACCTGAAACGGCAGAGGCCATGCATAAGGTGGTATTGCCATCATAATTATTGGTACCAATCACGCCTCGGGTCAGCTTGCCCAATGTATAGAATTCTTCGGTGAGTAATTGACCCGTAGAGACAATGGCAAAACTATCCCGGCCATATTTTTCCTGGATACGCTGGATTTCAGCAGCGGTTTTATCCAACGCCTTATCCCAAGAGGTTTCCTGATATGGCTGATGTATTTTTTCTCGCATCAGCGGCACGGTGCCACGGCCATCAGATTGAAACAATTCGTGCTCAAAGATACCTTTTATACACAATTTTCCCTGGTTAACCTCAGCGCCACCGACACCGCGACCAGTGACCGCCTCTCCTTTTTTGTTAAGACCCACTTCAATAGAACATCCAGTTGAACAATAGCCGCAGGTCGTATAACGCCACTCGACAATATCCTGAGAGGGTAAGGTAATCGGGTTTTTCTTAGCACGGCCGAATAACATAATCGTTACCTTCTAGTCAAAGTTCAATATATATAATATCGGATTCTACTTTTACCGGGATGTGTCCGGCACAACCTTCGTCTGGGGCGATGGCTTCACCACTGTTCAAGTCAATTTTCCATTGATGTAAAGGGCAAGTCACTGTCGTATCGTGGACGATGCCCTGAGAGAGCGGACCACCAAGATGGGGACAGCGATCGGCCAAAGCAAATACATCGTCATTACTGGTGCGAAAGATCGCGATGTCACCCTCATCCGTTTGCACCAGCCGTGATGCACGCTGGGGAATGTCCTGAAGGTGACCAATTTCATGCCAAGTGCTCATTATCTAGCCGCTCCCTTTTTGATGACTTTGATGGGGGCATACTCATAAGCCTCTACCCCTTCAGAGGCGCGTTCTGCCCACGGATCAGTTTGTGAATATTGTTGAGACACGAGAAAGCGTTCATTCAGTGCTTGACGCTCTGGCTCATTGTCGTTGATTATTTTTTTGATAGAGGCCAATCCTACACGCTCAATCCAGGGGGCGGTACGTTCTAGATAATGCGCTTCTTCACGATAGAGTTGCAAAAAAGCGCCACAGTATTCTTTGACTTCCTCTTCCGTTGAGACTTTAGCCAGCAAATCGGTTGCGCGTACTTTTACACCACCATTACCGCCGACATGCAGCTCATACCCTGAGTCAACACAGACCACGCCAAAGTCTTTTATCGTTGCTTCTGCACAGTTTCTCGGACATCCTGATACGGCCATTTTATATTTGTGCGGTGTCCAGGAACCCCAAGTCAATTTTTCCAGGTCAACACCCAGACTGATCGATTGTTGGGTACCAAAGCGGCACCATTCCTGACCCACGCAGGTTTTTACAGTGCGTAAAGATTTGCCATAAGCATGACCAGAGACCATGCCCGCTTTATTTAAGTCGGCCCACATTGGTGGTAAATCTTCTTTTTTAACGCCTAATAAGTCGATACGTTGCCCCCCCGTAACTTTAACCGTAGGCACCTTATATTTGTCTGCGATATCGGCAATGGCACGGAGTTCATCAGGATTAGTAATGCCGCCCCACATTCGAGGAATCACCGAATAAGTCCCATCTTTTTGTATATTGGCGTGAACCCGTTCATTAATAAAACGAGATTGCGGGTCATCTTTTGCTTCTGCAGGCCAAGCAGCAAGAACATAATAATTAAGCGCCGGTCGACACGCTGCACAACCATCTGGCGTTTGCCAATCAAAAAAATCACGAACCGCTTCAATTGAGATTAATTTGTATTTGCGAATACCGGCTCGAACTTCATCATGTGTGTGATCGGTACATTTGCAAACTGGTTTATCTGTTGGCGTCGCCGAATAGTCGCCGCCTAATGTTGCCACAAGAAGCTGCTCTACCAGGCCCGTACAGGAGCCACAAGAGCTGGCTGCTTTGGTATGTAATTTAACCTCGTCAAGCGTAAAGAGCCCTTTATCAACAATCGCCTTGGTAATTTCACCTTTACAAATGCCATTACAGCCACAGACTTCCATGTCATTGCTCATCGTCGCTGCTGCATTTTGACCACCATGACCGGCATCACCAATGTGGTGTTGTCCGAGCATGAGTTGATCACGAATCTCAGAAATATCGGTATTGTCTTTCATCATCTGGAAATACCAGGAACCATCTACGGTATCGCCATATAAAACAGCGCCTGCTATTTTGTCGTCTTTAATCACTACTTTTTTATATATGCCACGGGATTGATCTTGAACAATGATTTCCTCCGTGCTGTCATCGCCATTAAAGTTACCTGCAGAAAATAGATCTATACCTGTGACTTTCAGTTTGGTCGAGGGTGTTGAGCCTTGGTAACGTGCATAGCCCAGGTTGGCTAAGTGATTTGCGCAGACTTTCCCCATTTCAAATAAGGGTGCGACCAAACCATAGGTTTCATTACGATGCTGTACACACTCGCCTACGGCGTAAATTCTGGGATCATACGTTTGCATAGTATCGTTAATAACAACACCACGCTCACAATGAATACCACTCGCTTTTGCCAGTTCAATATTAGGTCGAATACCAACCGCCATAACAACTAAATCAGCGTCAATCTCTTCACCGCCTTTAAAACGAACCCCCGTCACCCGTTCTGACCCTAAGATCGATTCCGTTTGCGCTTCCATCTTGAAGTTGAGACCTTTTTCTTGCAACTGATGTTTAAGCAATGCGGCGGCAGGTTTATCGAGTTGGCGTTCCATCAGGCTGTCGAGTAAATGCACAACCGTCACATCCATACCTTGAGTACGTAAGCCATAGGCGGCTTCCAAACCTAACAGACCACCGCCAATCACCACGGCATTTTTATATTGACCTGCTGCCTCTAACATGGCTTCTACATCGTGGATGTCTCTAAATGTGATAACCCCATTAAGATTTTTACCGGGAATCGGGATAATAAAGGGATGAGATCCTGTTGCCAGTAGCAAGCGATCATAAACGGCGGTAGTGCCATCCGCAGCAATAACCTTGCGGTTAATTCGATCAATTTGGGTGATTGCTTTGTTCGTATGTAGCGTTATATTATTCTCTTCATACCACGAAATATCATTAAGCATGATATCGTCAATGGTTTTTTCTCTGGCTAAAACAGGAGACAAAAGAATACGGTTGTAATTGCCGTAAGGCTCATTACCAAACACGGTGATATCGTACATGTCTGGTGCCAGCTTGAGTAGCTCTTCGAGAGTACGTACGCCTGCCATCCCATTGCCCACTAATACTAATTTTTCTTTCATACTACCCTGCCGGTTTTTTTAAAATGTGTTCCTTAAGGAGAACGAGACTAGGAATACCTGACTATGAAGCTTTAAGCAGAAAACGTGCCGAAGTGAAGTCAAAAAGATAAAGCATTGTAAACTGTTGTTATTCAACACTTACAAAACATGCTCAGCCCTAGATGTAAAGCCTAAAAGCAAGCAACGCGCTTTCGTGGTGCGCTTTTTGAGTTGCAAATAACTAATGTAGTGCGTCACTTTATTCCCGAAGAATACGCACACTATAGTGACTTAGCATATCACGTGCGCATTTTGTACTCCTTACCCATTAAGTTCGATTAGATTTTGCAAACGTGCTTAAGCATTAATAATTTTTGAATCAATTTTTGCTGCTGCCTCCAACCAATCCTGTTCGGGACTTCCACCTTTGAACTCACGGCTTTCTGCAATAAAATAAGCCGCTGTTGCAATCATTTGATGGCGTTCTTTAGAAGAACAAACCGGAACGGGCTTCTTTTTTGTTGTGTCTGCTTTCAATGTCTTCGTTTTTTTTGCTACTGTTTTTTGAGTAACATTTTTTTTAGACGTTGTTTTCGCCACTGTTTTTCGTCGTACGGGCTTTTTGGCTGACGTAGTACCGCTTGATGTTCCTTTGCTTCCAGTCATTTGTTTTCTCCTTATTCGAAATAGGATAAATAAAAACTAAATCCGAGGTCAAAGTAGACCGAGTTACTGCGCAAGACACTTAACCCCATCGCTGCATGAAAAATTGCCCCAGAACCGTTTCACTGCTTTTATAGCAGCATCTAAAAACACGATACCCCTAATTGCTGGAATTCGCTTGACGTCACTAGGGTCAACCCAGAAAACAGCCCATTCATGCCCTATTATACTACTCTAACAACGCCTGACCCTATATTTATGCAACTATATACCCATGGCGTTATAAATTTAGGTGTTAGCGCGTGTAAATGTGCCTTAGGTTCGGCTTTTCCGATTGAGAAAAAATGCCGACCTAGTTGCTCTAAGTTGAGTCTTTTCGATTGAGAAAAAGCCGAAGATGCGCGTGAAAACACCTAAATTCATAATGCCATGGGTATAAATATAAGGGTTAACTGACTAAGCTAACCACAAACGTTGCTTCATATTTTCACCTGCAAGAGCCCAAGCTAATGAACTAAAGCGTGGAAGCCTGCTTGTCGGCCGAATGAGCCACGATTCGCCTTCTTTTCGCCTTGCTATGTAAATTAAATTTGACGCTTCCCTTACTCGCGGAAGTGTAGCAAATTCTTATAAAATTACTACCGTTATTTGTTCCCTTAGGAATGTCGCTAATCAGTAGGTATTAGTGTAATCTTTACGTTCCATAGGCTACATTAAACGAGGAGAGATTAATGTTTACTTGCGTCAGGTATCGTAACGCGTCGATTATAATCGGTTTATTCGCCATCCTATTAGGAGGATGTACAACCAAGCAAGCGACTGAAGCGGAACCTCAAACAACCTCTCAGGAAACACCAGTTGCCGCTGAGGTTTCTGTGCCACCTATATCCGAAGTCATTGAATTACTTATTCAGCATCCTCATACCGTCTTTCAATTGGCAACTCAGTCCCACTCTATGTATGTTGGTGGCGAATTAACCGCTCAATTTGATACGCAAAAAGAACAACTCAACATCGTTACCGACGATGAGAGCCTCACCTGCCAATATTCTAGAGCGGGAAATTTGACTCCGCCTCATGCTGAAGCAAAAAAGAAAGCCGTAAAAAATCAGGACAAAAAATGTGAAAACCTAGTAAAAACACTATACAAGGCTTTAATCGAATAGTTTTTTAAATATTTTAAAGCGATATTAACCGGTGCCGATAATGGCTTAAGGAGTATTGCTTGAGAGTGAGCTTAAGCGTGCGTTCCATCCATTTCGTGGCCAAGTCAATCGTATACAAACACCATGAAATTCATGAGACACACAACGACATAGCTAAGTCTCAATCACAATCACTGCAAATAACTTAGGGGCCAGATAAAGGGGTTGCGGGATGAATAACAAGGACAGTGAACAAAACCTGCTGAGCCAAGGGCTTGCTGATGTCTTAGCTGAACTTGTAAGCAATATTGGGGTTGCCCGTGCGCATACAGCTCAAGAAATTGAGGAGTTATCTGATAAATTTTGCGTAATGAGCGTTAATATCAACAAGATACAGGAACTATCTAAAGAGCTTATTCAAATTTCATCCCTTAAATCAACGAAAGAAACACAAAAATCAGCCCAGCAACTTCACAATCAGCTACAAAATTATAACCAAGATATTGGACAAGACATCCAAACCATCATGATGACATTACAATTTCAAGACCGAGTGAATCAAATTTTGCAACAGGTTGAAGAAAATTTGACTGATTTAAGTGCCCAGAAAGAAACAGTCGATTGGCAGCAGCTACTGATTCAAACTACTGAGACCTTTCAACGGTTTGACGGAGGCTGGACAAGACATGAAAAAAGTAATGAAGAAAAAGAGCCGGTTCTTTTTTAACCTATGTGCGCCACAATTTCTAATGTAAAATTAGTTTCGACTTAACACACCAGAC
>VAPM010636384.1_pt1 | contig 22639 bp, 11 predicted proteins | sample 3395091 | NCBI WGS metagenome assembly VAPM01 (sample SAMN08290445, study PRJNA428436) | hydrothermal vent metagenome | isolation source: Deep-sea hydrothermal vent chimney 3 | place: Pacific Ocean: Juan De Fuca Ridge
AGCAAATTTCAGAAGATTTACAGTCAAAGATGGACTGCCAAACAATACTATTCATGGGATTGTTTCAGATAAACAATCCAACCTTTGGTTAAGTACTAATCTTGGACTTTCTAATTATCTTATTGAAGAATCAAAATTTATAAATTATACAAAAAGTGAAGGATTACAAAATAATGAATTTGCAGATGGAGCATATTATAAAGATGTCAAATCAAATATGGTTTTTATGGGCGGAATAAAAGGATTTAATTATTTTTCACCAAATAAAATAAGTGAATCTACATTTATTCCAAATATCCTTATTGATAAAATTAGTGGTCAAAACCAAGAACTTCTATATTATCAAGGATTAGTAGTTTCTCCAAATTCAACTTCATTTCCATCTATAATTTTAAATCATAATCAAAATTTTTTTAATATTGAGGTTGCTGCATTAAGTTATATAAATAATGAAAAATGTCAGTTTAGGTATAAACTAAATAATTTTGATTCAGATTGGAATTATATTAATAACAGAAAGATTATAACCTTTACAAATGTTCCAAAAGGATCGTATTCATTGTGGTTAAAATGGTCAAATAATGATGGAATATGGAGTAGACCTGTTCATGCTATTGACATCAAAATTAAACCTGTATATTGGCAATCAAATATAGCTTTTGTAATTTATGCTATAATTTTATTACTTTTTATTTTATTTGTTTGGAGTTATTATAATAAGCAAAATTCATTAAGGCAGAATATTATTTTTAGAAAAAGAGAAGAAGAAATTCATCAAAATCGCCTTACTCTTTTTACAAATATTGCACATGAATTTCAAACACCATTAACACTAATTGTTGGACCAGTTCAAAAACTTACTGAATCTACAAACCTTAGCATAAAAAACCAGAAGTTTATAAAAATGATTCAAAGAAATTCTTCAAGATTACTTTTTTTAACACAACAATTATTAGAATTTAGAAAAGCTGAATATAATTATTTAGAAATTTCTGTAAGTCAATTTGACCTTGTTAATTTGGTAGAACAAATTGCAGAATTATTTGATGAGTGGGCATTAGAAAAAAATATTGAATTTAATGTGAAGTTGCCTTCTGAATTAATAGGTTGGTATGATAAGGATAAGGCTGAAAAAATTATATTTAATCTTCTTTCAAATGCTTTTAAATATACACCTCGAAATGGTAAAATTAAATTGCAATTGGACTTTTTAGATACTAATGGGAATTCACTTCAAATTAAAGTTTCTAATACAGGAAAAGGTATTTCTAAAGAAAAACTAGATTCTTTATTTGATAGGTTTTTCTTAACAGATAGCGAGTCAGATAATGATATGTTTAGAACTGGAATAGGGTTAGCATATATTAAAAGGTTAGTTACCGTGTTGAAGGGAAAAATTGAAGTTTTGAGCAAAACAAATAAATTAACAACTTTTACAATAACAATTCCTTGTGATAAAGAATCATTTCATACAAGTGAAATAGACTTGGAAGAAAGTCAAGTTTTGATTTCACAGCATCTTAAAAATATATTGGACGATGCAGATCAAAAATATGAAGTTACTCCAAACAAGATATCCTCGCTTGAAGAGCTTTTAGACAAAAGAAAGGTTATTCTAATTGTAGACGACGAAAGAGAAATCCAATTGTTTTTGACTGAATTGTTGAGTGAAAAATATAAAATAATAGTTGCTTCTAATGGTGTAGAAGCACTAAAAATTTTGAGAAATCAAATTCCAGATGTTATTATTACAGATGTTATGATGCCTAAAATGGATGGAATTGAATTTTGTAATTTAGTTAAAAGTGATAATAAAACATGCCATGTTCCAGTTATTATGCTCACGGTAAAGAGTTCAATTTTACAACGTATTGAGGGGTTAGAAAGTGGTGCAAATTCGTATATTCCAAAACCATTTTTTCCTAATCATATTTTAGTTAGAGTGCAAAAACTTATTGAAGAAAGGGAACTTATTTTAAAATATTTAGGGCAAGATACTTTTGTAGAAAATATAACCGAACTTCCAGTTAATAATGAAGAAAAAGAGTTGTTACGAAAGGTAATTAATTTGATTCGTAATAATATAGAAAACTCATCTTTACAAAGTTCATTCATTGAAGATAAATTGAAAATTAGCAGTTCTCAATTATATCGAAAAATCAAACAAATTTTTGGTTTTTCTCCTGGAGATTTAATAAGAACAATCAGGTTAAAACATGCGGCTGAACTTTTGCGTAAAAGTAATTTTACGGTATCTGAAGTCTGTTATCAATCGGGTTTTAACAACCGGTCTTATTTTTATAGAGAGTTTAAAAAGATGTACAACACTACTCCTAAAAATTATCAACTTCAGCATAAACAATACAATTAACATTAATTAAAAGTATTGATATTTAGCAAATTGACTTAAAGTGTACAATATTGGTGAAATAGTGTACATAATTAAGTAATTCTTATTTTAATTTTGACACTAAATCGTTTTAGTAGGTTTAACGATAAATTAACATTAATCAAATTATTAATATAATGAATGGATTTATTAACGAATTAAATACTTTTTTATGATGAAAAAAAATATTATTTATACCATGTTTTTTATTGGAACAATATTCTTTGGAGGTAGTTTGTTTGCACAAACAGTTAAAGGAATTGTTTCAGATGCAAATGGCACTTTACCTGGAGTAAACGTTATTATAAAAGGAACTACTAATGGTACTGTAACAGATTTTGATGGTAATTATTTAATTGAAAACGCAAATCCACAAGCTGTTTTGGTTTTTAGTATGGTTGGGTATGCCACTAAAGAGATAACTGTTAACGGAGAAAAAACAATTAATGTGAAAATGTCTGAAGACACAGAATCTTTAGATGAAGTTGTTTTAGTAGGATATACTTCAAGAAAAAAATCAACTATAACAGGAGCGGTTTCCGTGGTAGATATGTCTGACATGGATAAAACAAGAACTCCAAATGTTTCACAAGCTTTACAAGGTCAAGTTGCCGGAGTTCAAGTAACGTCAAGTACAGGAGCCCCTGGAGATCCTATTCAAATTCGAATTCGTGGAGTAGGGACAATAGGTAATAACAATCCTTTATATATTGTAGATGGAGTTCCTTCTCGCGATATTACTTTTTTAAACCAAGGAGATATTAAATCAATGACTGTTTTAAAAGATGCAGCTGCAGCAGCTATTTATGGTTCAAGGGCATCTGGTGGTGTGGTGTTAATTACAACCAAAACAGGCAATATAGGGAAAACGGAGTTTGGAGTAAATTACTATACAGGAATACAATCAGTTTCAAATTTACCTCATATGTTAAATGCGAATCAGTACATGACTACATTAGAAAAAGCCTGGAATAATTCCAATAGTACTGGAGCAAATCCATATACGGCGGATATGGGAAGATCTGATTTTGCAGACACAAATTGGTTAAAGGAATTATTTGAACTTGGAAAATCTCAAAATTTACAATTTTCAGCAAGTGGAGGAACAGATAAGGTGCAATTTTTGATGTCTTTAGGTTATTATAATCAGGATGGAATTGTAGTTTATAATAATGATCAATACAATAAATTAAATTATAGAACCAATATTAATGTCGATTTAACAGACCGATTAAAAATAGGAACTAATCTGCAACTATCTTATTCAACACAAGATAAAATAGCTGCCAAAGGAGAAAGTTTAATCAGGTACGCTTTGTTAAGAGCACCTATTATACCTGTATTTAAAGATGTTAATGATCCTACCTATTCAGAGGCAGATCCTTTTACAGATATGCCATTTTTTACTCCTACAGGATATGATACTGGTTTGAATAGAACAATGTATGAAATGGTAGGTAATCCTATTGCTAAAGCCTTTTTTAGTGACGATGTTAGGAAAATTTATACAACATTTGGAAATGTGTATGGAGAATATGCTTTTTTGAAAGATAAAGAACTAAAATTTAAAACAAATGTTGGTATAGATTTAACATTTTTTCATAATAAAGCATTTAATCAAAATTATGGTGACGATGATGGCGGTGGAAGTGCAATAGATCAAGGATTAGGAAGACAAAATAGACCTAATAATTTGAATGAAGAAAGAGGAGAAGCATATACAATTACTTTTAACAATACCTTAAATTATGCTAAAACTTTTAATGAGAAACATGACTTTAGTGCTATGATAGGTACAGAATACATTACCAATTATGAATCTTCGATTGGTGCTAGCAGAGCACGTTTTCCATATACCTCTAATGAATTTAGATATTTAGATTATGGAGGATCAGATTTAAATCTTTGGAATAGTGGATCCGCTTCAGAATGGGCATTATTTTCATATTTTGGATCTGCGTCATATGTGTTCGATAGTAAATATATGGTAACAGCCAATATAAGAGCTGATGCTTCTTCACGCTTTTCTGATAAAAATAGGTGGGGGTATTTCCCTTCAATTTCTGCAGGGTGGAAAATTTCCGATGAAACTTTCTTAAAAGATGTTGATTGGTTGTCTAATTTAAAACTGAGAGCGAGTTGGGGTCAAGTAGGTAATCAAGAAATTGATAATTATACTTATTTAACTTTAATTAGCCAAGTAGATGGTATAGTTAAAATAAATCGTTTTGGTAATCCTGATTTAAAATGGGAAACTTCTACCCAATCAAATGTTGGAGTTGACCTTGGGCTATTGAATAATAAACTTGCAATGACTGCAGAGTATTTTATTAAAAACACGACGGATATATTGTTACCAATTGGCTTGCCTTCTGTAGTTGGAAATGTTCAACCTACTATTTTGAACGCTGGAGAAGTGAGTAATAAAGGGTTTGAATTTTCTGTAAATTATAAAAATTCTGACAAAGAATTTAAATATAATATCAATGCTAATTTTTCTACATTGAAAAATAATGTAGAAAAATTACATCCAAATGTTCCAAATATTTCTGGTGAAGCTACTAGAACAGAAGTAGGTCATCCTCTTAATGCATATTATGGTTACAAAATGGTTGGTATTTACCAAAACCAAGCTGAAATAGATAGTTATTTACCTGGAAACACAACTTTAAAACCTGGAGATATTAAATTTAAAGATTTAAATAATGATGGAACTATAAATTCTAATGATAGAGAATTTCTTGGAAGTCCAATTCCAAAATTAACTTACGGCCTTTCTTTATCAGGAGAATATAAAGGTTTTGATTTTTCTATGTTAGTTCAAGGTGTAAATGGTGTTGATAGATACAATGATGGAAAGAAAATAGTAGATTATGATACACGGCCTTTTAATTATACAACAGCTGTATTAGGTGCTTGGGATGGGGAAGGTAGTAGCAATACAATACCTAGAGTTGCATTTGAAGACAACGGAAGCAGTAAAGTTTCAAGCATATTTGTTGAAGATGCTTCATATTTACGCCTTAAAAATATTGAAATAGGATATACTATTAAATCTATTAAAGGGCTGCAAAATCTACGTCTTTATGTATCTAGTCAAAACCTATTTACAGTAACAAATTATTCAGGATTAGATCCAGAATCTACAGATTTAATAGATAAAGGTACATATCCTTTGTCCACCTCTGTTTTATTTGGTGTAAATGTTAAGTTTTAATATTAAAAACTATTAATTATGAAATATATATATAAAAGTATAATAGTTGTTTTTTTCTTTGCTACAATGGTAAATTGTACAAATAAATTAAACAATGATCCAATTGGCCTTTTAACTTCTAATCAGGTTGATTCAAACCCTTCAATAGTTACAATAGAATCTTCAGTGGAATCATCATACGGACCACTCAAAAATACCTTAAATGGCATTATTCCTGGATGGAGATGGGATTTAGGAACCGTATTTAGAAATGACATTGTTTTACAAGATATTGCATCGAATGATATGAATAAAAAATGGAGTCCTGATGGTGATCAACCTTGGATGGACGAAGTAGAAAAATTTAGTTTTACATCTCAAAACCAAGCTTTTAATGGAATATGGGTGTATGATTACGAAGGAATTAGTAGAGCAAATCTTGCCATAGGGTTTTTAACAGATAGTGAAGTAATTAACACAGCAGGTATGAATGATGCTCGTAAAAATCAATTATTAGCCGAAGTTTATTTTCTAAGGGCTTATTATTATTTCGACTTGGTGAATAATTTTGGCGATGTACCCTTGGTACTTAATACACCAGAATCATTTGATGAAGCTTTTTCTGTCGCTGTTAGAGTTCCTGCAGATGACGTAAGAAGCCAAATAGGTACAGATTTAAGTGCTGCTAAAGCACTTTTGCCTAATGCAAAATATCCTGACCCAACCGAACCTTGGAGGGTTTCAAAAGGGGCTGTTATTGCTTTGCAAGCAAAAGTTGCTTTATATAATAAAGATTGGACAGCAGTACTTAGCTCAATTTCAGAATTAGATGCTTTAGGTAATTATAGCTTAAATACGAACTACTTTGATAGTTTTGATGCTGACAAAAAATTTACAGATAACGAAGTAATTTTTGCATACAATCATCAATCAAATCAAACTCCTAATAATAATAATGGACTTAGATTTGTTGTTGGATGGGGATTTTTCGCACCAACGGATAATTTCGTTGCTGCTTTTGAACCAAATGATCCTAGGCTATTGTACACTACTACTGCCGATTCCAGCGATAAAAGGTCCTTTAAAATAATTGGATCAACTACGGATTTTATTGATTATGGTAATAAAGTGTATATTCGTTATGCAGACGTCTTACTTTGGAAAGCGGAAGCGTTGAATGAAACTGGAGATTATACTGGAGCAGTAGCTATAATTAACCAAATTAGAGATAGAGCAAGAAATACACCTACTGCTGATGGTTCTGTAGTGCCAATTGGCACTTTATCTGATAGACCAAGCTCAACTAGTTCAACAGAAATTAAAGGGTGGCTAATGCATGAAAGAAGAGTTGAATTAGGTTTTGAATCTCAAAGATTTAACGATTTAAAAAGATGGGGAACTGCTAAATCATTCCTTAATGGAATTGGGGTAGATTTTCAAGATCAAAATAATTTATATCCAATTCCTCAAAGAGATATTGATAAATCAGGTGGAACAATTACACAGAATGCTGGTTATTAAGGTCTTTTTACTAAAATTAAATTGAGTTAATTGTTAAAAGAGAAGTAGTTGAATATAGCTAACGGCTTCTCTTTTTAACTTATTGAATTTAGAATTATAATATATTTTGTTTATCAAAATATTAAACACATTAGATATAATATGGCAGATATTGCAAAAAGAAGTATACACAACCCTTTATTAGCGCCTAAAAATTTAGAACCTAGTAATCAGAATATGATTATTGAATGTTTATTAAATCCTGGAGTGTTTGAATTTAATGGGAAAATTGGGCTTTTAGTTCGGGTAGCTGAACGAACTGTCCAAAAAGAAGGGATAGTATCAGTTCCTATTTATAACAATTTTGGAAAAGTTGAAATTCTGAACTTTAAGATGAACGATCCTAAATTAGACACCTCTGATGCTAGAATCATCAATTATGATGGCATGGATTATTTAACAACCATATCACACCTTAGACTACTTTTTAGTGATGATGGAATAACATTTAATGAATCTGAAGATTATCCTTCACTGTTTGGAGAAGGTGAATATGAAAGTTTTGGGATAGAAGATTGCCGCGTTTCTAAAATTGATGATACGTATCATTTAACTTATACAATGGTATCTGTTAACGGAGTAGGAGTCGGTTTACGAACTACAAAAGATTGGAAACATTTTGAGAAGAAAGGTATGATTTTTTCTCCTCACAATAAAGATTGTGCCATTTTTGAAGAAAAAATAAATGGAAAATTTTATGCACTTCATCGTCCAAGCAGTCCTGAACTTGGAGGAAATTATATGTGGTTAGCAGAATCTCTTGATGGTATTCATTGGGGAAATCACAAATGTATTGCGAAAACTAGAGAAGAAAAATTTGATAGTAAGCGTTTAGGAGCAGGAGCTGCACCTATAAAAACAGAAAAAGGCTGGTTAGAAATTTATCATGGAGCTACAGCAGAAAACAGATATTGCTTAGGTGCCATTTTACTGGATTTAGAAGATCCTTCTAAGGTAATAGCAAGGTCAGAAAAACCAATTATGGAACCTAGAGCAACTTATGAACTAACAGGATTTTTTGGGGAAGTCATCTTTACAAATGGTCAAATAGTTAAAGGAGACGAAATTAAAATGTATTACGGAGCGGCAGACGAGGTTGTTGGATTAGCAACATTCTCTATTAAAGAGATATTAAAAACATTAAAATAATTATGTCAGATTTAGCAAAAATAGGGTTTAAAGATTTTTCTAGAAGCACAAAAATTCTTATTCTCACCAATTTAATTTATTCATTCGTTTTTCCAGTTATGGATATATTTGTAGCCTCGTATATTATGCGAAACTCAAATGACCCTTCAAAGGTAATGTTCTATCAGTTGGCAATTTATACAGGTATTCCAATTACATTTTTTATAAATGGGTTTTTGTTGAATAAAATAAATATTAAACGTTTATTTTCATTTGGTATGATTTTAAGTGGCGTATCCATGATGTTTATGATGTCCTTAAAAGACATAAATTATGTTGGACTAGTTGTTGCTGGTTTAATCATGGGAATGTCCTTTGGATTCTATTGGGCTAATAGAGATTATTTAGTCCTTTCAACAACATCAGATAAAACAAGAAATTTTTACTATGGATTAGATACATTTTTTTACACAACAACTGCCGTTCTTGTCCCTGTTATAATTGGGTGGTATTTAATGAATGGGCATGCTGATACTAATGCAGGTGTAAATTCGGGATATAAAGTAGTAACAGGAGTGGTATTCCTTTTTACCATACTTGCTTCAATTGTATTTCATTTTGGGAACTACGAAAAACCAAAAAAAGCGAAATTCCTTTATTTTAAATTTCATAAATTATGGAATAAAATGCTACAATTGGCTTTGTTAAAAGGTCTTGCTCAAGGATTTATTGTAACAGCTCCTGCAATATTAATGATGAAATTTTTCCATTCTGAGGGTGCATTAGGTACAGCACAATCTGTTGGAGCAATAATTGCCGCAACAATTATGTTGGTTTTAGGTAAACTTTCAAAACCAAAGCACAGATTGTTTATTTTTAGTTTTGGATTAATCAGTTTTTTTATTGCTTCCTTATTTAACACTTTAATGTTTAATGCAACAGGTGCAATAATTTTTATTTTTTTATTATTAATTGCTAGACCAATTCTTGATATTGCCTACTTTCCTATTCAGTTAAAAGTTATTGATGTACTTTCAAAAATTGAAAATAGAAACGAATTTTCTTATATTTTAAATCATGAATTTGGATTATTTGTTGGACGGTTTATGGGTGCTGGTACTTTTTTAGGTATTGCTTATTTTGGTAATGTTGATTATGCATTAAAATATGCCTTACTAATTATTGGATTACTTCAGCTATTGTCAATTATTGTTGCAAAAAAACTTTTAATTCAGCAAAAAAAATTAGAAGATGAAACTAAATAAAATAACGAGTTTAGTCGGGTTTTTAATAATTCTATTTATTAGCTCCTGCAATAACAGTACTCACAAAATCGCTCAAGTAAATTCTATAAAACAACTTAGATTAGCTCGAATAGATTCAATGCCGAATTTACCAAAACCATTTAAAATAATCGATTTTAAGAACTTAGCGAAACGTTATGATTCCCTAGTTTTTGATACCATGCAAACAGGTAAATACTGGCCGTTAATTTGGTTTGATAATTCTCGTAAAAATTTTAATCAAGAAACTTTTGGTATTTATACCGCAATGGGAGATTTAAGGCAAGGTCCTGAGCATAATAAAGGTATGTTTCATGAATCTTTAGCAACCATTGGTTCAGTTCTTGGTGCAAGTTTAGTTGGTGTGAATAAAGTGGATCAACACGGTAAGGATTATGTTTCTATGTTAAAAAATTATTTTAATTCTGATACAAAGTGGAATATCATGATGAACAATACCTGCCCGGAAGTTGCTTTGTTAGGTGGCGGTTACGCAAGAGATTGGTGGTATGATGTTTATCCAAATGTGTTGTTTTATGGTGTTGCCAATTTATATCCAAAAGAGAAGGATTTTAAGATGATACAACGCTCTATTGCAGATAAATTTTATAAAGCTGATTCAGTGATGGCTGGTAATTATCATCATTCATATTTTGATTATGCATCTTTAGAACCAAAAGACAGTTGGATTTGTAAACAAGAAGACGTAGCTGCGGGTCACTCCTATGTGTTGTATTCCGCTTATCAAAAATTTAAAGATCCAAAATATTTAAAAGGAGCAAAATTATCTTTAGAAGCTTTATTGAGTCAAAAAGACAATCGATTTTATGAAATATTGATGCCTTTTGGAGCTTATGTAGCTGCACGATTAAATGCTGAAGAAGGAACAAACTATGATTACACAAAAATTCTTAATTGGACCTTTAATGGAACTCCAGAATGTAGAAAAGGCTGGGGTGTTTTAAAGGATAATTGGAATGGATATGATGTTTCTGGTTTGGTGGGAAGTACCGTAGATCACGGAGGTTTCGCCTTTTTAATGAATACTTATGATACTATGTGGCCATTGGTTCCAATGGTTAGGTACGATCAAAGATATGCCAATTTAATTGGAAAGTGGATGCTGAATGCAAGTAATGCTTTAAAATTCTTCTACCCATATGAAATAGCTGATGAACATCAAACAATTCCAGAAAAGAAAAAATATACAAAAGGAGTAATTGCTTATGAAGGATTAATTAAGAAATCTCATTTAGATAATTATCAAAACCTTGAAGCTCCAATTGCAATTGGTGATGGACCTCATTGGGTAAAAGGGAACCCTGATGTGTCTCAGTTTAGTGTTTATGGAAGTGGTCATGTAGGTATTGCAGGTGCTATTATTTCTAAAACAAATGTTGATAATATACTTCAATTAAATTTATTAGCGACAGATTTTTATAATTCAAAGGCTTTTCCAAGTTATTTGTTTTATAACCCAAATTCTGAAACAAGAGATGTAGTCATTCAATTAGGTAATAAGGACTTAAAAATTTACAACGCAATTTCTCAAACTTTTATTTCACAAAGTGCAGTCGGGAAATTTACCTTCAAAATAACTAAGCAAAATTCAGCATTATTAGTATATGTCCCCAAAAATGCTAAAATTGAATCGAAGAATGGTAAACTTTATGCCGATGATATAATAATAGATTATCATTTTAGCATAGCTAAATAACTTTATCATAATAAGGGAATGTTTTTAAAAACCTAAATATTTATTTTTTCAAAATGAAATCGTTTTTCAAATATTTATTTTTGTTGATAATTTTTAACTCTTGCCAACCTAAAGAAAAATTTTCTTTAGAAAAAGATTGGTGGAAAGAAACTGTTTTTTATGAAATTTATATGCCCAGTTATAAAGATAGTAATGGGGATGGTTATAGTGATTTTAAAGGGTTAACATCAAAGCTAGATTATATTCAAAAACTTGGCGTTAAGGGTATTTGGTTAACCCCTTTCTTGAAATCTCCAAAGGTTGACAATGGTTATGATGTATCCGATTATCGCATGATAGATCCAACATATGGAACACTTAATGACTTTAAAATTTTCTTGAAAGAGGCACATAAAAGAAACATTAAAATAATTATGGATTTAGTAGTAAATCATACTTCTACAGAATCTAAATGGTTTAAAGAGTCAAGAAAATCAAAAGACAATCCTTATAGAGATTATTATATCTGGAAAGATAGACCAAATAATTGGGAGTCTTTTTTCGGAGGCTCAGCTTGGAAATTGGATAGTTTAACTAACCAATATTACTATCACAAGTTTGATGAAAAAATGGCAGATTTAAACTGGGAAAATCCAAAAGTAGTTGAAGAAATTCAGAATGTAGAACGTTTTTGGTTGGATTTAGGAATAGATGGTTTTCGATTAGATGTTATAAATTTTTTGACAACTAATGGAATAACTAAGGGAAATCCATATAAAAACGGAGAACAACAGCATCTTTTTGATATAGATCAGTCAGGAGTTAAAAAAGCTATGAGAAGCATTAAATCAACTGTAAATGAATACAAAGATCGGTTTGTTATTGGTGAAATTGGAAGCGATAAAATTGAAAAGCTTAAAATTTATCAAGCAAAAGATCTGTTAGATGTTGTATTTAATTTCAACTTTGGTAGTATCAAAGAATTCTCTGCAAAACGAATTTTTGATGAATTGGTGAGTATGGAAAAAAACATGCATAATTATCCTACGTTGTTTTTTGGAAGCCACGATATGCCACGTCTTATAAATCGTTTAGCAAAGGATAATTCTGAAAGGGCAGAAACGTTAGCAGCCTTAATACTTACTGCAAAAGGAGTGCCTTTTATTTATTATGGAGAAGAAATTGGAATGGAAGATGTTATTGCAAATTCTTTAGATGAAATGAAAGACATTCAAGGTCGTACACATTATTATTTGGCTTTAAAAAATGGAAAGTCTAAAGAAGAAGCTCTTAAAATTGGCAATGAAAATAACAGAGATAAATCAAGAAGCCCAATGCAATGGAATGATTCTGAATATGCGGGTTTCTCTACTAAAAAGCCTTGGATAAAAGTTAATCCTAATTATTTAACCGTAAATGTTACTAATTTAGAAAAACAAAAGTCATCTTTATTAAATAATTATAAGAAACTTATTGCACTTCGTAATTCAGAACCCGTTTTACAATATGGCAACTATAAAAAATTATCTTTCTCAAAAAGTTGTATAACTTTTACAAGAGAATATAATGGAGAGCAAATTAAATGTTTCTTTAATTTTAGTGATAAATCTATTGAAATAAGCTTAAGTGTAAAGGAAGAAGTAATACTTGGAAAAACTACAATTAAGCCAAACCATTACTTGATTGTTAAAATATTTGGCCAGTAGAAATATACTATCAAGGTTAGAAGTAGTATAATTAAAATCTGGAAATAGTTCCTTCTCTGAAAAATTTGCACGTACAATTTCACAAGCAATATTTAAGAAAGAATTGAAAAATGTTGATGTTTGTGTATTATTAGATAAAACCTCAATAGAGCTATTTATTAATAAAGGAAAAATAGTGATGACTGAAATATTTTTCCTCAAAAAACCTTTAGAAAACGTCTCAGTTAAATCTGAAAAATTTAGTGAAAAAAATGAAAGCATCGTAATTAATCAGCTAAAAATGCCTGAGTTTAAATAAATTTCGAATGGTTTATAAGAAAGAAAAAGGAGTATAAGTTATCATTCCACTTTTTAACAAAGTAACGAGTAAAAGTTATTTCTTGCATGTTATTAGAAGACCAATACGTTAATTCATTTTTTGTTTTTTGGTCAGTGCTACAAGTACTGAATGCAAAAACAACGAATAGTATTGGTATTAATTTTCTAAACATTTTCAATAAAAAATTTGAATAACCTTGTAAATGTACTAGTATTTTCTAATTTGATTACGAAAAGTTTCGAAAAATTGATTTAACAAATGTTTTATATTTTATTTAAGGTTAATTAATTTTTATATAAAAGATTTAAAACTATGAATTACGATATCGATTTATTGTTGAATTCAAAATCCAATTCTTATTACAGCCAATACTAAGTAGCTATCAACCTATTACAATAGTTTTAAATACTTTAACTTTATATTACAATTTAAATATTTCTATTTTTCTTACCTTTATATAGATAAAAATAATGTGTCTTATGGAAGAAATTCAGATTGCTAATATTTCAACATTTTTACCTAGAGAATGTGGTATAGCTACTTTTTCAAATAATTTGTTAAAGGCTATAATTTCAAATAATTTAAACAATAATATAAAAATAAATCCTTTTGTAGTTGCTATAGATAAAGATACAGATGGGTTTGTTTATCCAAAAATTGTTAAGCATACTATTCGCCAACATCAATTATCAGATTATATAAATGCGGCTAAATTTATTAATTATAGTCATGCTAAATTATGTATAATACAACATGAGTTTGGTATTTTTGGTGGAGATAGTGGTACTTATATTTTATCACTTGTCCATAATTTAAAAATACCTTTTATGGTTGTTTTTCATACCGTATTAGAGGAACCTACTTATACACAAAAAATAATTATTCAGAAATTAAGTAACAAAGCTACTAAGGTTATTGTTATGAGTAATTTGGGAATTAAATTCTTAAAAAATATTTATGGAGTTTCTGAAAGAAAAATATCAAAAGTTGAACATGGAGTGCCTGATTTTAAATTTAACGATACTAATATCACGAAAAAAAGGCACGATTTTAAAGGTAAAAAAGTACTGCTAACCTTTGGATTGTTAAATAGAAATAAAGGAGTTGAAACTGTTTTAAAAGCGCTTGTTGAAGTTGTAAAAAAACACAAGAATTTTGTTTACATCATTTTAGGAAAAACGCATCCTAATGTTATAAAAGAAACTGGTGAAGAATACAGAAATTATTTACATCAATTTGTTCAAAAACATGCGTTAGAACCCTATGTGTATTTTTATGATCACTTTGTAACGGATGAAGAATTATTTGATTATGTTTCTGCAACTGATATTTATATAACTCCGTATTTAAATAAAGCCCAAATGACAAGCGGACCACTTTCTTATGCTGTTGGTGCTGGTTGTGCCGTAATTGCAACGCCTTTTTGGCACGCCGAAGAATTGTTAGCAGATGAAAGAGGTTTACTTTATGATTTTGGAGACGCTAAAGCTTTATCTAAAATACTAATTGATTTACTTAATAATCCTGATAAAACACTTGCTTTGCAAAAAAAAGCTTATACATATGGTAGAACATTAATTTGGAAAAAAGCTGGAGAGCAATACGCTAATTTAATTTTGAATATTGTTAAACGTAAAAAACAAATCAAAACTGATGAATATCCTGTTTTTAATCCAATGTTACTTCCTAATTTTTCCTTGAAACATGTTAAACGTTTAACTTATAATACAGGTATTATTCAACATGCCACTTACAACGTTCCAAATTTAAAAACAGGATATTGTATTGATGATAATTCACGTGCTTTACTAATGACTATAATGGCTTGGGAACAACTCAAAGATGAAGAAGCCCTTAATTTATTACCAATTTATTTAGGTTTTATTAATTATATGCAAAATGATGATGGTACTTTTAAAAATTTTCTAGGATTTAATAATCAATATCTTGATGAACAAGGATCAGAAGATTCTTTTGGTAGAACTATTTGGGCTTTAGGTTATTTAATACGGCGATCACCTAATCCTGGATATTTTCAAATGTCTTTAGAAATTTTTATGAAAGCACTTCCAAATTTTAAAACGCTAAAAGAAATTAGGAGTATTGCATTAACAATAAATGGATTATATCAATATTTGAAGCGTTTTCCAAGTGATGAAAAAATGATAAGTTTACTTAAAGATTTAACCAATAAAATAGTTTCAAGTATTAATAAAGGAAAAGACAAAAATTGGATTTGGTTTAATGACAAATTAACTTATGCTAATGCTATTATCCCTTTATCACTTTTATATGCTTATAAAATATTGAAAGATGTCAAAATATTAAAATTAGCAGAAGAAGTAATCCATTTTCTAGAAAAGATTAATTTTAAAAATGATTATCTTGAAATTATTGGAAATAATGGTTGGTATGAAAAAGGAAAAAAACCTGCTAGTTTTGCACAACAACCTATAGATGCAACAGCATTAACACTTGCTTTTTATCAAGCGTTTAAAATAACAAAAAACAAAGCGTATTTAAAAAAAATGTATGCTTCCTATTTATGGTTTTTAGGAGAGAACAGATTAGGAATTCCACTTTATAATTTTGACACTACAGGCTGTGCTGATGGTCTCGAAAGTTATGGGATAAACAAAAATCAAGGAGCAGAAAGTACCATAGCTTACTTAATAGCACATATAAAAATTTTAAAGGCTTTAGATGATAGCATTACACATTAACTTTATCAAAAAAATTGTGATTATAGCAGTTATATTTTAAAATAAAGTATCATTCAAATACCATTTCATCAAATAACTCATCCATTGAAATAGTTGCAAATGTAGAAGCATAATCTGATATGGCATAAGGTATTATTAATTCATTATTTAAAATAATTGAACCACAGGAATATACAATATTAGGTACATAACCATCCCTTTCATCTTCATTTGGCATAAGTAAAGGTTCTTTTAACCTAGCAATTACCTTTGAAGGATCTTCTAAATCAAGAAGTATTGCACCTAAACTATATCTTCTCATCGGTCCAACACTATGCGTTATTAATAACCAACCTTTTTCTGTTTCAAGAGGTGAACCTGCATTACCAATCTTTGTAAATTCCCAAGGAAAAGTGGGTTCTTGTATTTTTTTTGCAGTTTGCCAAACATTTAAATTATCAGAAAACATAATATAATTAGCATAACCATCATAACGTGAAATCATAGCATATTTTCCATTAATTTTTCTAGGGAAAAGTGCCAGTCCTTTGTTTATAGCATATTTACCATTAAGAGGTTCTATTTTAAAATTATAAAAATCTTTTGTTTCTAATAAAGTAGATAATATAGCACGGCCATTATAGGCTGTATAAGTTGCATAATAGGTTATTTTGCCATCATCATTAGTAAATTTTACAAACCTAGCATCTTCAATTCCATTAGTTTCAGAATAGGAAACTGGAAAAATTACCCGTTCAGATAGGGCAGTATCTAAAGAATAGGTAATTTCATAATGCGATGTTGCAAACCATTTTATTCTATTTATTTCATCTTTATCAAATTCAGATAATTTTTCATCCTTTAATACTTCAACGATGCTACCCATAAGTTCACCATAAATAAATTTGTCATTAAGACCATCTATTATTTTAGTAAGTATAGCTCCATCATGTTCAATTTCCTCAAATTTCTGTTTAAATCTTTTTTTGTCATAAACATAACGTTTTATAGTTTCAGGTACGTCAACAAGATATCCTGGGTCAACAACGGCAATATTATTTTTTTTATCAATTATGGCACTTCTAAAAACTATAGAAGAAATATGTCCTTCTCCTGTAGCTCTAAAACTAATAATTACTCTGGTTTGACCTTCCTCTAAATTAAATTGATCAGGATCTAATACAATTGATGGATTAAAAAAAGCAGCAGATTCAATAGAATATTCCTGTGTAAAATAAGCTCCAATAAGTAGTTTTTTCTTTTTAGAAACGGTTTTATGATTAACCCTTAGCTTTTTAACTATTTCTTTAACTTCACTATAATTATTTTTTAGGATTTTAGAGATATTCCGATGGCGTTTAGAAAAGTTTTTTAATGTTTGATCTAATACTAAATAGGTTTCTTCTTCCGAAAGATTTAAAATGTTTTTAATTATCATTTCAACTCTTTCATCACTACTAGGTCTGTAAAAGCGAGTGATAATTCTTTTAGGGTCAGGATAAAAACGAAATTTATTTCGTTTAACAGTTAATGACATAATTTTGAGGTGAATAAATAAATACGGACAAAGGTATTTATTAAATTTTATTTATGTCTATAATTAAAAATATTTTTTTGAAAAATTTCACCTATTTATTTAAGGTTTTATAGATCGTTTTCGAAAAGTTTCGAAAAGATATTTCTCCTTTATTTATACTAGCCACAAGGCTTTTAGTTACTGTTTTAATTAAAAAGAAGGAGTCTAAAATTTCATATTATACTAGTTTCACCTTTTTTTTAACACCTAAAAATATTAATTTTACATTAATAGATTTTTGATAAAATTAATTTAATACAAACCATATGAAAACCTTTTTCATCTCCTTATTTGCTTTATTTATGTTAAATACATATGCGCAAAATAAAACCAATTTAGGTTGGGAAATAACAGCAAAAACATATGATCCTTATGTTGGAATTACCATAGCTAATGGTAGGATTGGATTATTGCCTTCGGCAGAATTATTTAAAGTGAAATCTATTATCTTAAATAATGTTTTTGATCGTGGAGAGTCTGGTGGAGTTAGTAGGGTATTGGAAGGAATCAATTTTGCTAATTTAAATCTAGAAATAGGTGGTGATAAACTAGATTTAACAAAGGTTACTAACTGGCAACAAACCTTAAATATGAAAGAAGCCAGCTTTACCACTTCTTTTGATTATAAAAATAAAGCCCATATAAGTTATACTATTTACGCCTTAAGACAACTGGCATTTACAGGAATGATAACGGTAAATATAAAAGCTCTTAAACCTATTTCTATAAAAGCTACAGGTATAGTAGCAACACCCCATGATTATAAAGACGTTAAACAAACCTATACAGTTCTACACGATGCAGAAATAGAAATGCCCATTATGCAAACAACAGCAAAAAGCAGATTTGGAAGACAAGAGGTTGCAGTATCGGCTAATTTTTTATTTAAAGAAGAAATTCCAAAGGTAACTCATAATAGTATTGATAACAACCACCAAAGTTTAAGTTTTAACACTTCTTTAAAAGCAAATACTTCTTATCAATTTGCGTGGTTTGGTGCCGAATGCACCACGCAAGATTTTGTCTATCCCGACAACGAATCGGCTCGTATGCTTATTTTAGCAGAACGAAGTAATTGGCAAGTACTAATTGACCAACATAAAGCGGCTTGGGCAAAATTATGGCAAGGAGACATTGAAATTGAAGGAGATTTAGCTTCACAATTGGATGTTCGTTTGGCTTTGTATCATTTGTATGCATTTTCCAGAGCAGATTCTAATTTGAGCTTGTCACCAATGGGTCTTTCTTCTCAAGGTTATAACGGTCATGTGTTTTGGGATACAGAAATTTGGATGTTCCCACCACTTCTAATGTTTAATCAAGATATTGCCAAATCTCTATTAAATTATCGGTCAGATCGCCTTGAAAAAGCTAAGGGAAAAGCCCGTAATTTTGGTTATAAAGGAGCAATGTTTCCTTGGGAATCAGATGATACTGGCGAAGAAGCAACGCCTGTTTGGGCTTTAACGGGTACTTTTGAGCAACATATTACGGCAGATGTTGGTATTGCCTTTTACAATTATTACAAAGTAACTCAAGATAGAAATTGGCTTAAAAATACAGGCTATCCAATGCTCAAAGAAGTTGCCGATTTTTGGGTGAGTCGCAGTGTGCAAAATACTGATGGTACTTTTAGCATAAACAATGTAGTTGGGGCTAATGAATTTGCACAAAATATTGACGACAATGCTTTTACAAATGGATCGGCCATTACCGTTTTAAATGACGTTCTCAATACCGCCAAAATTTTAGGAATACCAGGAAATAAAGATTGGAAAACGGTAGCAGACGGACTAGTTATTCATAAATTCAAAAGTGGTATTACAAAAGAAAACAGTACTTATCACGGTCAAATTATAAAACAAGCAGACGTTAATTTATTGGCTTATCCTTTACAAATTATTACAGGTAAAAAACAAATTTTAAAGGACTTAAATTATTATGAACCACGTTTTGCTGAAGATGGTCCAGCTATGGCTCATTCAATTTTAGCTATTTTATATGCTCGTTTAGGAAATACAGATAAAGCTTTTGAATTATTTAAAAGCTCTTATGAACCAAACAAACGACCTCCATTTGGAGCATTATCAGAATCTGCAACAAGTAACAATCCTTATTTTGCAACTGGTGCTGGTGGTATGTTACAAATTGTATTATTTGGCTTTGGTGGATTATATATTAGCGAAAGCGGTATTGTTCAAAAAAATTCTACTTTGCCTAAGCAATGGAAATCATTGACTTTAAAAGGGATTGGTCCAAATAAGAAGACTTATACCACAAAACATTAAAAGGTTTTTAAAAAAGGCAAAAAAAGGAGGTTTGCTAAATTTTAAATCTCCTTTTTTATATTAAACCTTAGTTAATAGTTTGTGATTTATCAGTTGAAACATTTAATCGCATTGCCAAAACAGCCGAAATAGCAAAGAAAATACCACCAAAAATAATTGCATTTGTGGCTCTATTATTAAGTAAGTGCTTAATAATTGACCCAAAAGTTATGGTTTGTATAAACATTGGTATAACAATCATCATATTAACGATACCCATATAAACTCCTCTTTTACCTTGTGGTACAATTTTAGACACCATAGCATATGGAATACCCATCATGGCAGCCCAACCGATACCTAGAAAAAGCATAGGTAAAAATATGAGTATTTGGTTTTTTATAAAAGGCAAACTAATCATTGCAATGGCTGAAAGAAATAAACTTATTACATATACCTTTTTATTGCTAAATTTTTTAGCAATAGGGACCAGTGCTAAAGCTACTATCATAGTGACAAAATTATAAGAGCCATTCATTAAAGCTGCTTTGCCTAAAGCAGCTCCTTCGTCTAAGTTCAAACTTTCTCTTAACATGGGTACAATAAACTGCCAATAACAAAACAGTGCGTACCATTGGAAAAGGTAAACTGCCGCCAAACGCCACATGAATTTTGACATGCCGCCAATAGCGCTAAATATCTCTTTTATGGGTTCAAAAATTCTATCCCAAAAGGGGTCTTTTTTACTTAATGCAATAGCTGCTAATTCTTTTGCTGTAGGTGGTGTTTCTGGCGTTTTTAAAACTGACCAAAGTATGGTGGTTATAGAAGCAATAGCACCTATAAAAAAGGAATAATACAACCAAGTTGGAATTGAAGTTGCGGCTTCACCTGCACTTTCAGAACCACCAAACCAATCTTGAAAAAGAAATATTGAAAAATTTGCCAATACTATTCCGGCACCTACAAACAAACTTTGCATCTGAAATCCAAATGTCAACTGATTTTCTGGTAATTTATCGCCTATAAAAGCTCTGTAAGGCTCCATAGCTGTATTATTACCAACATCTAAAATCCACAATAAACCTACAGCAAACCATAAGCTTGGACTGAAGGGAAAAGCAAATAAACACAAACTACCAATTATAGCACCGATTAGAAAAAAAGGTTTTCTTCTACCCCATCTAGGCGACCATGTTTTATCTGATATGGCACCAATAAGCGGTTGTATTAACAAACCTGTTATGGGACCCGCTAAGTTTAATAATGGTAATTGATCATTAGTAGCGCCCAAAAATGAAAAAATGGGATTTACAGCAGTTTGTTGTAATCCAAAACTAAATTGGATGCCAAGAAAACCAATATTCATATTCCATATTTGCCAAAAGGTAAGTCTAGGTTTAAAAGTCATATTTTTTATTTTTTAATTATACTTATTGCTGTTCCACCTCCAGGAGCTAAATGTAATGTTAATTTTGATTTATCATCTAGCGTTACTTTTCGGATATTAACAGCAGTTGGATTATTTTTCCAATCGGCATCTTTACCATCTTCGTAGATAGTTGCAATATATTTTGTATTGGGATCTAAAAAGTCAAAATTAATTTTAATATCTCTTTTATTTTCATCTGTAATGCTTCCTAAAAACCAGTTTCCTGTTTTTCGTTCTTGACGGGCTATGGTTACAAAATCACCTATTTCGCCATTTAGGATTTTAGTTTTTTGCCAATCTACACCCACATCTCTAATAAATTGAAAAGCAGGATTACCTTCGTAATTTTTAGGTAAATCGGCAGCCATTTGAATGGGGCTATATATTACAACATACAAAGCCAATTGCTTGGCTAAAGTAGTCTCAACTTGATTTTTAGGTTTATATGGATTTAATTTTAAATCGAAAATACCTGGCGTAAAATCAATGGGACCTGCTAACATTCGTGTAAATGGAACAATAGTGGTGTGTTCTGGTCCATTTCCACCTTCAACTGACCAAGCATTAAATTCTTGTCCGCGTAAACCTTCTCTAGAAACCCAATTTGGATAAGTTCTTCTCAGCCCTGTTGCTTTAATAGGTTCATGAGTGTCAATAGCAAGTTGATATTTAGCTGCTTTTATTACGGCATTGTTGTAATGATTTACCATCCATTGCCCATGATGGTGTTCTCCTTTTGGGATAATAGGACCAACATAACCTGATTTTATGACATGTAAATCTAAAGACCTATAAAGTGCATAGGCAGTGTCCATTTGTTTATCGTATGTTCTTGGTGCTGCCGAAGTTTCGTTATGCATAATTAATTGAACGCCTTTTGATTTGCCATAACGTACCACTTCTTTCAAATTATAATCTGGATAGGGAGTTACAAAATCAAAAACGCCCTCTCTATCCGGAAAGCCTATCCAATGTTTCCATCCGGTGTTCCAACCTTCAACCAATATACCATGAATATTGTTTTTAGCAGCAAAATCTATATAGCGTTTAGCATTTTGGGTAGTTGCACCGTGATGCCCTTTTTTCTTTTTAACTTTTGTGAAAGTATTCATGTCTTGTGTTGATTCGTAATCCCAAGTTGAAATTCCGAGATGCATTTCCCACCAAATACCAACATATTTCATTGGTTTAAACCAAGAAACATCACCTATTTTATTAGGCTCATTAAGGTTTAAAATCATTTTTGAAGAAATTAAATCTCCAGCTTTATCAGCTATTTGAATAGTTCGCCAAGGTGTGTTAAAAGGTAATTTTCTTTTCACTTTGTATTTTGTTAAATCAGAACCCACCAAATCACTTTTTAATTTGAAATTTGTGGTATCAAC
>VAPM010254387.1_pt1 | contig 22612 bp, 25 predicted proteins | sample 3395091 | NCBI WGS metagenome assembly VAPM01 (sample SAMN08290445, study PRJNA428436) | hydrothermal vent metagenome | isolation source: Deep-sea hydrothermal vent chimney 3 | place: Pacific Ocean: Juan De Fuca Ridge
AATTGAGCTCGTATTTTTATCACCATAATAAGGTGAATTCACTGTTTTTAGCACTGCACCAGATAAGCCAACATCTTTAGTAATTAAATCTGATAATTTATTAAGATCGGGGGATGGCGTACTCATCTCCAGTTGCAAGTCGGCAATGAGTTTAGGTGGCGAAGGAATTTTTATTCCTTTAAGTAATTTCTCTACCTCTTGTTGGGTAATTTCAGGGTTAGCAGACATAGAGATCCATGAGTGGTTAATGACAAATATTTTTAATTCAGCTTAATAAAGTATAGGCAGCTATTACAGTTCAGCAATATAATATTTGTTGTTTCTCAACTTGAGCGTTTAGCAAAATACTAGCAAGTTATTAAGATAACTATATGATTATAAGGTTTAAACTTTAGATTCCGGCTTAAAAACTACCATAATGCTGGTAGTTTTAAATTTGAAAATTAGGTTAAAATCGTTTAATTTTAAAAGAAGTGATCACTAACAAGTATAATAAAGTATTTATTAATGTCTTGTCATTCTCGCAAGAGATAAATACAAGTGGTATTAATTAGGCTAAAGACTAGCCTGTATACATTTTAGAATATCGTAATCATATTCTTCATTTAGTGCTTCGTAGATGGGTTTTAGTTTTTGATTCTCACCGGAAAATAAATCAAAGGCGTTCATTATTTCATTGTATTCTGAATCTTCTAATTGCACCACAGTGCGGACATCGAGCAAACCCATTTCTATCGCATCGGATAAGTGAGAATAAATAGTGCTGGATTTTAGATTTCGCTTAGCCGCTAAATCATTAATATTTTTGTGGCTCTGAAAATGAAATAAGGTATCATTAACTGAATCGTTTAAATTATTGATTAACATCTCGGGTAACGGGTGGTCTAAAATAATTTCCAAAAAGTCATGACCAAATTTGTCTAATTTTTTTTCACCTATACCCGATATTAATAACATTTCGTTGATAGTTGTTGGGCGTTTTTTTGCCATTTCAATTAAGGTGGAGTCATGAAATATGATATAAGGTGGTACGGATAATTCTTTAGCTAAGCTCGAACGTTGATCTCGCAGGGCATTAAATAATTCTTCATCGGCATCTTTGAGATTTGATTGTTTAGCCGAAGATGATTGTTTATTAGCTGATTTTTTATCTACTTTTTGTTGTTGGCGCAATTCGAGAGTTATTTCACTGCGTAATAACGGACGTGCTTGCTCGGTTAAAAATAAGGAACCATAGCCGTTTAAATCAACATTGATGTAACCGAGTGAAATTAATTGTCGAAATACACCGCGCCATTCGGTCGCATTTAATTCCGTGCCGATGCCGTAGGTTGATATTGTGTCATGCCTAAAATTTCGTATTCGATCAGTATCTTTGCCTAATAAGACGTCAATTAAATAATTAACGCCAAAGCGTTGTTCGGTGCGCACAACACACGACATGGCTTTTTGAGCTGCTTGGGTACCGTCCCATGTTTGTGGCGGGGTTAAACAACTATCACAATTGCCACAGGGTGTGGCTAGTGTTTCTTCAAAATATCCTAGTAATGTTTGTCGGCGGCATTGAGTTGATTCACATAAACCTAACATGGCATCAAGCTTGTGTTGTGTGACACGTTTGTATTGTTCATTGCCATCCGATTCTTGCATCATTTGCCTTAGGAAAATAACATCTTGTAAACCGTAAGACATCCAGGCGTTGGCGGGGGCACCATCGCGGCCGGCTCGACCGGTTTCCTGATAATATGCTTCAATACTTTTTGGTAGTGATAAATGTGCCACAAAGCGCACATCGGGTTTATCGATGCCCATACCAAAAGCGATAGTGGCAACAATAATAACACCACTTTCATGTAGAAAACGTTGCTGATTGCGTTGCTTTAGTTCATTTGATAGTCCGGCATGATAGGCTAATGCAGTACGTCCTTTATGGGCTAACCATTCTGCAGTTTGCTCAACTTTTTTGCGTGATAAGCAATAAACGATGCCTGCATCGTGAGCATGATTTTGTTCGAGAAACTGCCATAAACGATCGCGTGCATTTTGTCCTTCGCTAATGGTGTAGCGGATATTAGGACGATCAAAACTATTGATAAAAACTTCGGCATTTTGAAGTTGTAATTGAGAAATTATTTCATCTCTGGTTCGTTGGTCGGCTGTTGCTGTTAATGCGACACGCGGTACATTTGGAAACCGTTGATGTAAAATACTTAATTTTTGGTATTCTTTTCTAAAGTCATGTCCCCATTGTGATACACAGTGAGCTTCGTCAATAGCGAATAATGAAATTTGAATATTATTAAGTAAGTTTAAGGTGCGCTCTAGCATTAGACGTTCAGGTGAAATGTATAAAATATCGATTTTACCGGAAAGTAGTTCTCGTGTTATTGCACTTTGAGTGGCATTGTCTTGGCTTGAATTAATAAATACCGCGTTTATTCCGGTTTGTTTTAAAGCTTCAACTTGATCGTGCATTAAAGCAATTAACGGTGATATGACAACACCAGTTCCTGCTCGCACTAAACTTGGGATTTGATAACATAACGATTTACCGCCACCCGTGGGCATTAATACGAGTGCATCTTTGTTATTTAGTAATGCACTAATAATATCTGATTGATGATGCCTAAACTCAGAATAGCCAAAGGTATTTTTTAAAATTTCATGTGCTTCATGCATGTTTTTATTTTGTATTAAAAAAAAGCCAGAGACAAACTCTGGCTTTGAGTTTTTTTATTATAATATATTATTCTATTGTGAGTTTAGCATCTTCTAGAATGACATCATAAATATAACCAAATCCAAAATCTTTGTTAAGGGTGATTTTACCATCGACAATAACAGTGTCACCAATTTTAGCTTTGGCGTTTGTGGTAACAGTTAAATCACCACCGGTGCTACTATCTTTAATGTGCAGCCAGTTCTTATTCATTACCTCAGCAGTAAATTTAATAACTTTGCCACGAATTTTCACTGATTTACCGGCAAGTTCTTTTTTCTGTTTTAACACATCGTCAATTGTTTTGCCATTTTTTGCTTTTTTAATGCCTTTGACTGGCTCTGATTTTTTTGTAATGGCACTAACATGACCATTTGGTTTTGTTGAATCGGCTGAGGCGGATTTCATGTGCTCATCTTTATTCGAATGAGGTGATGTTACTTTAGACTTGGCTAATTCTGGCATGCCCATTTTTGGCATCGAAGTATGTGGCATGGTGCTTGGTTTCATGTTGCTACCATCACCAACGATAATTTTTCCTGTGAAGAAAATAACTTTAAATTCACGTCTTAATACTGCGCTTTTAAAATTTTCCATCGCCATTGGGGCAGCGATACTGACCTTGTCGCCAACTTTAATTTCAGTTTTCGGTCCGGCCACCCATTTTGTTTCGCCTTCGGCATTTAACAAAAAGTAGGTATAACCACCGGCATTCATTGTTTCTTTGACTTCACCTGTGATTAATTTCTCGGCTGTAGCAGCTTGGCTGTTTGGAGCCATTGCAGCCGCTGGGGCTTTTTTTGTTTCAGCAGCATAACTTGTGCTTAATATACTAAGACCTAATAGATTGGCGACAATTATTGTGTTGATGTTTTTAATCACTTTTAAATACTCCATGTTTTCGGGACTCGATGTTTAAAATATTTCCATTGAATAGATTAAATATTACGAGCATTGATATTACTTGATTGGGTATATTTAAGACAGAATTTTTAACAAATTGCGAATGAATAGACCCGATACTGCGACATTAATCATATTAGTGAGTATCCCTATAATGATAAGCCTTTGTTTTTACTGTTAAGTTTGGATTAAACTATTTCAAAGGCAATATCGCCTAGAGCTGTTTTAGAAAGTGCTAATTTATGCGACAATACGTAGCTTTTACATCTGCCCATCCATACGGAGTGACGACATTGATTTCTACCGCTAACATCACTATTCAATTTGGTTCAAAACCATTATTCGAGAATATTTCAGTCAAATTTGGCGAAGGGAATCGCTATGGTTTAATTGGTGCCAATGGCTGTGGCAAGTCAACATTTATGAAAATACTGTCTGGCCAACTTGAGCAAACTGCCGGTTCAGTATCAATTGATCCCGGTGAAACTTTTGCGGTATTAGGACAAGATCAATTTGCATTTGAAAAATTCAATGTAATTGATACGGTTATTATGGGGCATAAATCACTATGGGAAGTAAAAAAGGAGCGTGATCGTATCTATGCGCTACCTGATATGAGTGAAGCGGAGGGCATGAAAGTTGCTGAGCTTGAAGTCGAATTTGCTGAAATGGATGGTTACACTGCTGAGGCGCGTGCCGGAGAATTATTATTAGGCTTAGAAATTCCTATTGAACTACACTCTGGATTAATGAGCTCGGTGGCACCGGGTTGGAAGTTACGCGTCTTATTAGCACAAGTGTTATTTGCTAACCCTGATATTTTGTTACTTGATGAGCCTACCAATAATCTGGATATTAATACGATTCGTTGGTTGGAAAATATATTAAACGAACGTAACAGTACCATGATTATTATTTCACATGATCGTCACTTTTTGAATAGCGTTTGTTCACACATGGCTGATTTGGATTATGGTGAATTACGGATTTATCCTGGTAACTATGATGAATACATGATTGCAGCGACTCAAGCTCGCGAACAATTGTATTCCAGTAATGCGAAAAAGAAAGCTCAAATTGCCGAATTGCAAGCATTTGTGAGCCGCTTTTCCGCTAATGCGTCAAAAGCAAAACAAGCAACTTCGCGAGCCAAACAAATCGATAAAATTAAATTAGATGATATTAAAGTATCAAGCCGAGTTAATCCTTTTATTCGTTTTGAGCAAGATAAAAAATTATACCGTCGAGCCTTAGAAGTTGATTCTATATCAAAATCATTTGACGATAATACTATCTTTGATAGTCTTGATTTAAACATCGATGTGGGTGAACGCATCGCTATCATTGGACCAAATGGTATTGGCAAAACAACATTACTGCGTTGTTTGGTGAACGAAGTGGAACCTGAGAAAGGTAAAATATCCTGGTCTGAAAACTCCAGTATTGGTTATTTTGCACAAGATCATGCAGCTGATTTTGAAAATGGCGAGAGTTTATATGATTGGCTATATCATTGGAAACAAGAGAAAGACGATGAGCAGGTTATTCGAGGCACGCTTGGTAAAATGTTATTTGCTCAAGAAGACATTAAAAAATCAGTCAAAGTCATTTCTGGTGGTGAACAAGGTCGGATGTTGTTTGGTAAGCTGATGTTACAAAAAAATAATATTTTATTAATGGATGAACCAACAAACCATTTAGACATGGAGTCGATAGAATCATTAAATACTGCTTTAGAAAACTATCCCGGTACCTTGATTTTTGTGAGTCACGATCGCGAATTTGTCTCATCAGTTGCTACTCGAATCATTGAAATGACACCGGAAAAAATTGTGCAATATGACGGTAGTTATGAAGAGTACTTAGTTAGCCAACATATTGAATAAAAATTAAACAATTTTGGTATTGTTACTCCTGTGGCGAGGGTTATTAGGGGATTATTTTATGATACCGCTAGAAATTTTAAAGTACTTGGAGTAGTCTCGAATAAGGTACATGTTAAATTAGCATTTTACAGAAGTCGCTAAAAAGTTAACTCCTGTTAAAACTGCCTGCATGATTTGTAATTTATTGGATGAGAGGATATTTCTATGGCCACGGGTACTGTTAAATGGTTTAACAACACGAAGGGATTTGGTTTTATTGCTCCAGATGATGGTAGTGCAGATGTATTTGTGCATTTTTCTGCGATAACGGCGGAAGGCTATAAGAAATTAGAAGAAGGGCAGGCGGTAAATTTCGAAGTTGAGACTGGACCAAAAGGACCTCAAGCGACTCAAGTTACCGCAGGTTAAGAATTTATAATCGTTTAATTATTTGAAGCCTTGCTTTGAAAGCAGGGTTTTTTTATGGCAGTTACTTTTATTTTGTTTCTATTAGTATTCGGTATTTACCTAATAAAACTTCATCACCGGGGTTTAAGATATGAGTACTGATTCGCTTGCCGTTTATAAATGTGCCATTGGTGCTTTTTAAATCTTCAATATAAGACGCCTGAAAATAAGTAAAAATTCGAGCATGGTGTTTACTGACTAAATCGCTATCGATTAAAATTTTATTCCCTTTTGCTCTACCGAGTGTGATGATGCCGGGGACTAAACGAATGGTCATATCAGGTTGTCGTATTGTTGTTTTATTTATCGTATTACTTAACATTATCTTGGACCCTGTTGGTAAATAAGGTAAGTTGTTACTCACAAGTATATCGAATTTACATTATTTTAATAGTAGATTATACCGATGAAAAAAGTGAAATATTCACATTATGCCTACATAAAGATATATTTTATTTGTTTATGATAATTTTTTTTATCGGCATCGATATTTTCTTCTTTAATAAATATAAAAATAGATTTTTTCTTGATGACTAATTATCGTACAACTCCAAGCGTTAGTAGTTCAATACCAACTGGCATACCGTATATTATTGCAAATGAAGCAGCGGAACGATTTAGTTATTATGGCTTGAACGCCATTTTAGTCATTTTTATGACGCAGTATATAATTGGTTCAGCGGGTGTACTTGATGTCATGAGTGATGATGAAGCCAAATCGTGGTTTCATTTGTTTGTTGCAACGGTTTATTTCACGCCTTTTATCGGTGCAATTTTGAGTGATGGTGTGCTAGGTAAATATCACACGATTATTTTATTATCACTTGTTTATTGTGTTGGTCATATTGCTCTGGCAATTGATCACACTCGAATGGGGCTGGTGATAGGATTAAGCTTAATTGCATTGGGATCGGGAGGTATAAAACCCTGTGTCAGTGCCCACGTCGGTGATCAGTTTGCACAAGGTAATTCTCATTTAATCCCCAAAGTATTTGCTTGGTTTTACTTTGCAATTAATTTAGGTGCTTTTGTTTCGATATTATTAACTCCTTGGTTGCTTGAAAACTATAATGCTTCGATAGCGTTTGCGATTCCGGGGTTGTTAATGGGCTTAGCAACACTGGTATTTTGGCTAGGCCGAAATTGTTTTGTGCATATTCCTCCAGCCGGTATGGGATTTGTTCGAGAAGTTTTTAGCGGTGAAGGCCGGCGTATTCTCGCCAGGCTCGGCATAATCTATTTATTTATCATGATGTTTTGGGCTTTATTTTCTCAAACAGTCTCAGCTTGGGTGATACAAGCAATGGCTATGGATCGCGTTATTTTTGGATTTGAATTACTACCAGCACAAATCAATGCCGCTAATCCAATATTGATTATGATCTTAATTCCAATCTTTTCGTATTTGGTTTATCCTTTTATGAATAAACATTGGCAGCTAACTGCTTTACGAAAAATATCAATCGGTTTATTTATTTCTGTGGTTGCTTTTTTAATATCAACAGGAATACAATTTTCTATTGACGCCGGTCAGACACCGCATATTTTATGGCAGCTACTGGCTTTTTTAATTATTACGTGTGCTGAAGTGATGGTATCAATTACATGTTTAGAGTTTTCTGATACTCAAGCGCCAACAAAAATGAAATCATTTGTAATGGCATTATTTCTATTATCGATATCTTTAGGCAACTTATTTACCAGCGCGGTAAATTACTTTATTCAAAATGAAGATGGCAGTAGTAAATTAGAAGGGGCATATTATTATTTATTTTTTACTGTCTTAATGTTAATTACCGCGATATTATTTACTCAGGTTGCGAGGCTTTATAATGGCCAAACATATTTACAAAGCACTGCCGAAAAATGAATATTGAACCAATATCAGAACAGCAACAACAACAAGTACTTGAAGTCACGAGTTCTTTTATACAACGTGCGAGTCGTTTTTATGTACGTCAATTTATCATGATACCGGTATTATTTGATTTATCCGGACGTGCATCGGGAATGTATTGTGTTAAACATAGAAAAAAATACATACGTTATAATCCGTATTTATTTTCAAAATATTACGAAGATAGTTTATCCGATACTATCCCTCATGAAGTAGCACATTATATTTCCGATGAGTTATTTGGCTTGAAAAATATTAGACCGCATGGTTCGCAATGGAAATCCGTCATGCAATTGTTTGGTGTAACAGCAAAAGCTACCGGTAATTATGACTTAACCGGCATTCCCACAAGACAACATAAACGAATAGATTATCATTGCGCCTGCGATACTTATCAATTCACCACAAAACGTCATAATCAAGTTGTTCGAGGCAAGGCTAATTATGCTTGTCGAAAATGCGGTGAAATTTTAAAGCTCAAACCTCAAGCTGAGTTTGTTCTTTAATGTATAAAAATAATTTTTATCCACATCATAATCCAGCATCCAATAAACATTCGCATTCGCAATATCACCGCAATGACAACATCAATATTATCAGGTTGTACTAATCTGTTTCTGATATCGATATATGGTTATTTAAATAAAATTCTGTTTTTTTTAAGAATTATTAATAGAAAATATACAATGTGTTGACATGTTCGCAGTTTATGACTATATTTAACCAAATGGTTAAATATGATGATATTGAATTAGACGCTGTATTTCATGCCTTGGCAGACAGCACCCGTCGGGCGATACTCGCTCGACTTGCCACTGGTGATGCCGTTGTCACAGAACTTGCCGAACCATTTGATATGTCGTTACCCGCAATTTCAAAGCATTTAACGGTATTAGAAAAAGCCGGTTTATTGCAGCGGCATAAAGATGGCCGAATTCGACGCTGTGAGTTAACTGCTGAGCCCTTAGAATCAGCATCTGAGTGGATTGGTTTTTATAAACGTTTCTGGAATGCGCAATTAGATTCATTAGCGCATTATTTAGAAAAAAATAGAGATATAGCTAATAAACGTCACGATAAATCTAGACAGGAGAAGTGAGATGGACGCAGTAACAGCAATTAATAATTTTTCATTAACAATGAATCGAAACTTTAAAGCCACTCAAGAACAAGTTTATTCTGCATGGACCAATAAATCCGCGTTGACGGATTGGTTTGCCCCAGCACAGGAAATGACGACGACTGTGCATGAGCTTGAATTACACGTTGGTGGAAAATATCGTATTGAGATGTTAGAAACAAATGGAACATCACATAAAGTTCATGGTGAATATGTGGTTTTAGATCCATATAACCAAATAGTATTTACTTGGGAATGGGAAAGTGACGAACAACACGTAAATTCTTTAGTGACATTAGATTTTAAAGATAATAATGGCACAACCGATATGATTCTGACTCACGAAAAACTCGCTTCTCAAGAGTCTGTTGATATACATTCTGAAGGTTGGGTGGGATGTTTGGTTCAACTGGAAAATTTTATTAATTAGTTGTCGTAAATTAGTGCTATAAAAATGTGTTTATTATTTTATTTTTTAAAAGTGAGGTTAGCGTTATGAATATATCAAAGTTTTTAGTTTTAATTATGTTATCGATGATGGCCATGGCAAGTTCGTTAGCAAATGCTGAGTCTAAGTCGAATCATGGCCCTAGTAAAGTATTTAGCCCTGCATTCAATCAAATGAAAACTTTAGCGGGAAATTGGGTTGGTTTGATGAACATGGCCGGCAAGGAAATGAAAATTAAAGTTAATTATAAAGTATCATCGGCTGGTAGTTCGGTTGTTGAAACAACATTCCCGGGATCACCTCGAGAAATGGTGACGGTATATACTGATGAGAAGGGCAAGGTTAATATGACACATTATTGTGCCTTACAAAATCAACCAAGGTTGCGTTCTAAAAAATCAAATAAAGATTTTATTGAATTTGATTTTGTCAGTGGTGCAAACTTAGATGTAAAAAAAGACGCTCATATGCATCATTTAACGTTAAAATTTAAAAATAAAGATTCAATAGAACAGCACTGGACACAATTTAAAGACGGTAAATCCATGGGGGTTAATGTTATGGCTTTATCTCGAGTTAAATAGTGACTCGATTTTATTAAAATCTCATCCTGCAAGTGAATGCGGTTCGCATTGGCTTGTGGGAATATCAATGGAAATCTCAGGTTATTTAGACGTAATAACCAATGCCGCAGATTTTTTAGCATTATTGCGTGCCAGCTCAACAGTGTCGGCATAAGCTAATGCAACACCCATGCGCCGTTTGACAAAAGCTTCTGGTTTACCAAATAAACGAATATCGGTATTGGCAATAGCTAATGCTTTATCAATATTATTAAAACAAATAGCTTGCTCGTCCATAGCACCATAAATGACGGCACTGGCTCCGGGGCTTAATAAACTGACATCAACCGGTAAGCCTAATATTGCTCGCGCATGCAATTCAAACTCATTTTGTCTTTGGGTTATCATGGTTACCATACCCGTATCGTGAGGCCTTGGGCTAACCTCACTAAACCAAACTTCATCACCTTTGATAAATAACTCTACACCAAATAAACCTTGGCCTGCTAAATTATCCGTTACTGTCTTTGCAATTTCATGAGATTTTTTAAGTGCAACGGGGCTCATTGCTTGTGGTTGCCAACTCTCAACATAATCTCCATTGATTTGTTTATGGCCAATCGGTTCACAAAAATAGGTTTCTATTTTTGAATGATTATTCAATGCGCGAACGGTTAATAAAGTAATCTCGTAATCAAATTCGATTTTTTGTTCGACAATGATTCGAGTATTAGAAACACGTCCGCCAGATTTTGCATAGTCCCAAGCTGCTTGAATATCATCAATGTCATTAATTAAAGATTGCCCTTTGCCAGAGGAAGACATCACTGGTTTGACAATACACGGTAAACCAACGGTAGTATTAATAGCATGTGTCAGTTGTTCCATCGATTCGGCAAATTCATAGTTTGAGGTTTTTATTGCAAGCTGTTCAGCCGCTAACCGACGAATACCCTCACGGTTCATTGTTAATTGTGTGGCTCTAGCCTTAGGAATAATGGTTGTTATATTGTCAGACTCAATCTCTAATAAAGTATCGGTCGCAATCGCTTCAATTTCAGGGACGACAAAGTCCGGTTGCTCTTGTTCAATAAGCTTTCGCAGCGCCTTGCCATCAGTCATATCGATTACATGAGAACGGTGTGCCACTTGATGACCGGGGGCATCTTGATATCGATCAACTGCAATCACTTCAACACCCAGTCTTTGTAATGCAATGATGACTTCTTTACCAAGTTCACCACTGCCTAACAACATAACCTTAGTGGCATTCGGGGATAACGGGGTACCGATATTCATACTATACTCCAATATAATTTAGTATTTGTAGACTTTGTTAGTATAAGTGAGTTAATACTTAGGCTAAAGTAATTATTAAATACAAATGCTGTTCGCTGTTTTGAAGCGATTTGATTGCAGCTGGTATTTAATCGCAGTAGAATAATACTTATAAATTGACTAACTAGTGACGGGAATCGATATTTACTTGAATGAATAATTTAAGCCTTAAAGAACACAATGTAGTTCACAGTACCGGTAGTTTACAGCAAAATATTGCCGCGCAGCATGAAATGTTAACCGGTATGCTCAAAGATCCATTACATCTCATCGCTGAAAAATGCAGTGAAGTTTGGGGTAGCCGAGTTGAATTAGACAAAATTTTTATATCTCAATTAAGATGCTTGCCTGAATTTACTTTTTTATATGCGCTTGATACTGATGCTATTCAGATAAGTGATAATGTCAGTCATGAAGGTATTATTAAAAAAGATTTTGGTCGTGATCGAAGAGAACGGCCTTATATGCGTGAAGTTGTACCCAGTTCGGGGTTTTTATTATCAAATGCCTACATTAGTTTACGGGCAAGGCGGCCATCGTTAACAGCAATTCAGCTAGTTAGAGATAAAAATGGCAAAACTCTGGGTTACATAGGTGCCGATTTTGATCTACGTGATTTGCCGTTAACTAAAAAATTATACGATGAGCCACATCACTGGCAACAAATCAAAGGTGATCCGTCAATTCGTGGTACGGTGTTTCACCAAACACGAATCGAAAGTGGTTTTGATCGTCATATGGATGTCATACTAACCGTGTTAGAAGAATTAATGCGCAGTCATGGAATGTTTCATGTTATTTTGCATTTTTCGAGTAGTCGCGCAATAGTTTGGTTGTATGATGATCCTTATCGTTATCGATTATTGGATATTGAATCCTTAACGGATCCTAATATTTGTTTGGCCTATCCTATTCAGCATTACCCTAAAGATGCTGAAATTCCAGAAGATAAAATATTTGAAGTATTTGAATCGTTTAAAAATTTAAGGTTTATGGATGATACTTTGTATTTACGTTCAGGCACGATTAATGTTTTTAATGGTATTGTTGGCTTAACTTTTTCATGTGATGGTTCGCATTATATTCCTTATGATGAGTTTTTAAATAGGGAACATGCATTTTGGGCAAGTGAGTCATCTAAAAATCAGTAAACGCCGTTTTTTGGCAGTTGTTAATATGAGCGATAAATTTTGGGAATCTAAGTCACTTGACGCAATGACCGATGAAGAATGGGAATCACTGTGCGATGGTTGTGCTCGTTGTTGTCTCATTAAGCTTGAAGATGAAGAAACTCAAGAGTTGTATTACACCAATATTTCCTGCAAATTATTAGACAGCCAGCAATGTCGCTGCACTGATTATCAATATCGAGTTCAAAAAGCACCGGGATGCGTGGTGTTAAAACCTTATAATAAAGAGCTTTATCAGCAATTACCCACAAGCTGTGCTTATTGGCGTTTATCTCAAGGAAAAAAGCTCGAAGCTTGGCATCCGTTAATATCAAATTCCAGTGAGTCGGTACACCGTGTTGAAATATCCGTTCGTGATAAAGTCATCTCAGAAGAATATGTTCATGAAGATGATTGGCAGGAACATATCATTGAATTTTAGATTTTTTTAATTGTGTAGGTTGGGGTGAGGTTTTTTCGAACCCCAACAGATAATGATGTTTTAAACGCTATTGTTGGGCTGATATTTTTTTGAAGCTCAACGGTAGAATTTGGATCTCCGATTTCCATTTAAATAGCGTAACTATTAATGTTTTTTACGCAAATCATACCAATACGTTCCGAGTACAATCCCAATTAACGTGAATATGGGTAAGATTTTTCCTTCACCAATCATGGCGGGTACGGTTCCCGGACAGGAACCTGTCATGCCCCAACCAACACCAAATAATAATGCGCCATAAACCAAGCCGGGTTGCATCGGGCGTTTATCAAATGTTAATTTAACATTGCCAATAATAGAGCGTGCCGAAATTATTTTTAGTGCGCCTATTCCGAAAATTCCGACAATAACAGCCGCAACAATAACCCACAATAGTTGCAAATCGATGAATAAAAATAGGTTGGCATAAAAGTCGGGTGACGTTGCACCAGAGCGACTTAGTAAAAAACCAAAAAGTGTGCCTAATACTATAAATGAATATTTCATCGTTATAATTTAATCCTTTAAGTTTGATCGACGCATTGAGGGTTTTAGCTGAAGATAAAAAATAATAGTTGGACGGTTACCAAGCCACCAACAAAAAATAATGCCCCCGCTAGAAAACTAATGGGGTTTATTAATGAGCAACCGGCAATAACATGGCCACTAGTACAACCGCCAGCAACTCGAGCACCGTATCCCATAACAAAACCACCAAAAATTAAGTATAAAATCTTACCGACTATGTTTTCTGGCATAACTTGTTCATACATTTCTCCCATGCTAAGGCTAACGCTGAATGAACCATCAGTTGAGGTGATGTGCGCAATAAAGCTGCCAAGCGGAATGCCTATAATAAACCATAAACGCCAGTTATTAGGGGTCGAAAATTCACCGGAGTTGAACAACCGGGAACCGGGTAAGTAACGAGAAATATTACCATAAGCCAATGAGCAGCCGAGTTGTTGATTCGATATCCAATATTGAATTATTGCATATAAACCTAACAAACCGCCGGCGATCCACCAACTCCAAATTATGTTACTTGTCATACGGCCATTCCTTTGTTGTATTGAGTGAGTTTACTTATCAGCGCGCAATCATATATAAGAAAATTCTAATATTCAATATTGACATTGATAAAGTGTGATTTAATTTTGCGTTGTATAACCTTGTTTTTTATGAAGTTATTTCATTGTTGACAAACTAAGATGTATGTCCTATTTTTACATTATACTAAGACGTACATCTTATAAATGCTGAATACGCAAGGACACTACCATGACAACAACTAAAACGCTTTTTACACCACTTAAGTTAGGCTCTCTCGTTATTCCAAATAGAATTGTAATGGCACCGCTAACTCGTAATCGAGCTGATAAAGATAATGCACCACAGCAATTACAAGTTGAATATTACACACAACGTGCAAGTGCAGGTTTAATCATTACCGAGGCATCGCAAATTTCTGAACAAGCCGTTGGTTATCCATCCACTCCGGGTATTCACCATCCCGTTCAAGTCAGTGCTTGGTGTACGGTAACGGATGCAGTGCATGATAAGGGGGGTCGAATTTTTTTACAGTTATGGCATGTTGGCCGAATTTCTCATCCATCGTTACAAGTAAATAATCAGCTACCCGTTGCTCCTTCAGCCATTAAACCGGCTGGTGAGGCTGTTACTTATCAGGGTATGCAGGAGTTTGTTGAGCCACGGGCTCTCGAATTAGAAGAAATAAACGATATTGTGCAACAATTTCAAAGCGCCGCGCATAATGCCAAAATTGCGGGGTTTGATGGTGTTGAAATTCATGCCGCAAATGGTTACTTATTAGATCAGTTTCTACGAGATGGCACTAATCAACGACAAGACATCTATGGTGGTAGCGCAGAAAATAGGAGCCGTTTAATAACGGAGGTGATCGAAGCGGTTTTACTCGAGTGGCACGCAAGTCAAATTGGAATTAGACTTTCACCAGAAAATTCATTTAATGATATTCATGATTCAAATCCTCAAGCCACTTTTAATATGGTAACTGAACAAATAAATAAGTACGGTCTCGCGTATTTACACGTTTTGGAAGGTGATATGAATGAAACAGCGAAGCAAGTTGATTATAGTCAAATTAAATCACGTTTTGATGGAGTATACATGGCAAATATGGGCTACACAAAAGCAACTGCGCAGCATAGTATTGAACAACAGCAGTCTGATTTAGTGGCTTTTGGTTCTCTGTATATCGCTAACCCTGACCTAGTTGAACGGTTTGCTGATGATAGCGAATTGAATATTCCCGATCCAGAAACATTCTATGGCGGTGATGAAAAGGGGTATACGGATTATGCTTTTAAAGAGTCGATTAAAGCACTTGCTTGAAGATAATCGTTTTGTAGTGATATGTTGTTTAAATTTATTTATTAGTAATTCAAAATAAATCATTTTATAATGATTGTCTTCTAATTATTATAAAATAACACAATAAGCAATTTCTTATGGGCACTAAGGGCGAAAAAAACAGAAAACAAATTATCAGTATCGCAGATAATCTATTTTATGAAAATGGATTTGAACATACTTCGTTTACCGATATTGCTGATGCTGCTGGTATTGCTCGTGGTAATTTTTATTATTATTTTAAAACAAAAGATGATATTTTATCTGCGGTACTTGATAAACGTCGTTCTGATATAAGTTTAATGCTGGAACTATGGGAACAAGAATACCCCGAGCCAAAAGCACTTCTTAAAAATTACATTTTGATGTTGGTACGGAGTCAGAATAATGTTAAGAGTTTTGGTTGTCCATTGGGTTCATTATGTCTTGAATTAAATCGACTGCATCATGTGTTACAAACCGATGCGAGTAATATGTTTGATTTATTTCAAGTATGGTTAGAAAAACAATTTTCAGCAATAGGGCAGGCTAAAGATGCTAACTTCTTAGCGATGCATTTAATTGGACGGTGTCAGGGTATCAGTGTTCTAAGCTCGGCATCTTCTAGTGAAGAATATTTAAAGCGCGAAGTTAAGTTACTTGAGCAATGGATTAATGAGTTATAACATCAGGTTTTGTGTAATTAGTTTATGGCAGTAATTTGGCAAAAAAATATTGATAATGTTCTGTATGAAGTGAGGCAAGCCGGTAAAACAATCCGGCTTTATACTGATGGGGTTTTTCATAGTCAATATAATCATAAACGCAATATCATCGGAGGCATCTGGGATTTAATTGTACTCCCTAGTTTTTTTTATGACTCTGACAAATTACAACGAATTTTATTATTAGGTGTTGGAGGTGGTGCAGTAATACATCATTTACAGCATTTTCATGCACCGTTGGATATCACGGGTATTGAGCTTAATCCGATTCACATTGAGATAGCCTATAAATATTTTAAGCTAACTAAAAAACAGGCCAACGTGGTTGAAGCTGATGCTGTGCGCTGGTTACAAAATTACCAAGGTGAAAAATTTGACATTATCATTGATGATTTATTTGGTGCTGATAAAGGTGAGCCAGTGCGAGCCATTGATGCTGACAGTAACTGGTTTAAACTTCTCGAAAAAAACTTAACGAATCAAGGTACATTGGTTTTTAATTTTATTTCGCCAAAAAACCTCAGACAAAGCGGTTATTTTCAATCGCAAAAAATTGCTAATAAATTCCAATCTGTTATGCAATTCACCTTACCTGCTTTTGAAAATGCCATTGGTGCTTTTAGTAAAATGGAAGTCAAAAGTACGGATTTAAGAAAACGTGTTTACCGATACCCTGGAATCAGTTCAGATACATTACCCTACCGTTGTCGACGTTATAAATAACGTGTTGTGACAATTAGACTTAAAAAAATTGTCAAAATTCTGACAATTATTTCACCATTTTTATAAAGCCTTAGTTACTGGATTAATTCAAAAGCCAAAACTTTCTTTGAGTTCTATGGCTACTGATTAACATATTGAAATACTTTAACATTTACTAAGTGAATTTATAATCTATGCTTTATATAAGTAATACTAATTAGGTTTCGAATAGCAATAATTTGCACAAGAATTGCATGATTAAGATTATATGAATTATGGTGTTATGTAGAAATGAGTCAGTTTAAACCCCATTGTTATAGCCAACGCATGCTCAACCCATTTCGAGGGGTGATGAATGTTATTGAAGCGGGTAATGCCGATGCGGTAACAACCGATGGAATTCACTGGGCTTTATATTTGCACGACGAAGTATTACAAGGTATGGCTTTCGATGGCGATGTCCGTGTTGAAACACCTGACATTCGATTTGGCACTTGGAGTCGTAAAGGTGGTCTTAGTCGAGCGCCATTAATCAGCACGATGGAATATGATGCCATTCAGCAAAGTGGTTTAGAATTACTTGATATAGTAAAAGAAAATGCAGATAAAGTTCCATTTTCACTTAAAGATAACTATGAGTTATGGTTGCTTGATAAATATTGTGACAAACCATTAGCACTGTTACACAGTGCTTGTTATGAAAATGAGCTGTTAGAATATCAACCGAGGCAATGGCGTCCCGGTATTAAGTGTCAACATTCTTTTAATTCTCGACTTTTGGAAAAACAAACGAATAATGCTCTTAATCATGCTGATTGGTTAGCGCAGCAAGTTGAACAATCGGCTGGAAAACGAAATTATACTCAATGGTTCCTTCGTGATGAACAGGGTAATGGTGTTGGTTTACAATCATGTTCTCCGGTAAAATGTTTGGATGGCAGAAAATTGTCGTGCGAGGAGTTTCCATTATTAATGTTGAATGATGACTGGCTAGAAAATGATACTGCAACAGTTGTTAAAGAGTTTTTTTCTTGGCAATCACCATTTTTATTACTGCTACAACATTTAACGGATGAGTCACGAGTTAGCTTGGAAAACTTAGCAAGTAAACACGTTAACCGTTTGTTTCAAATGCAACGGTTATTACCAAAAGTTATTGACCATCAAGTAATTAAATCGGCTTTAGTTGAGGCTGTTATGCGAAATTCTAACGATGAGACTGAAACTAAAAATGTCGATCGAAGCTTATTTCATTCAGGTCATTATTTTTAAAATTTAAATATTATTATAAAAAAGGAGCGTGAAAGCTCCTTTAGCAAAAATTTAGCCACCCCAAATATAAGAATGTAATCCAAATTTTTTAAGTTGGTTGGTAATTTCAAGTGGTAAATTCGGTGATACATTATACTCAACCAAAATATCATGAGGTTGCTTTGGATTCATTTCTACATTATTAATATTATCATCCTTTAATAAACCCAGTTTTATTTTTTTCATTAATTCGGAGTCCATGTTTTCATCAACGTGTACACATACAGTATTCATTATTATCCCCTAGATATTTAAAGATATTAAAAAGAAGGCTTGCTATTTTATATCTAGCGGCTAAAAATTGAATTACATTAATATCATTTTAGTTAATGTTAGCGCTTAGAATGAATGTAAATCGGTAGGTATTTATAATATCTAATTGATTGTTATGAATATTTCAATACGATAAGATACACTCTTATGTTAACGCTATGATTAAAAATTTAAAATAAAAATGACTGATATTCTTGCAACATTAAGCACTTCTTTTCAAAGCTGGTATGCAGCCATCATAACGGTATCAGGTGCTTATGAATTAGTCATTACCATTATTGCTGCTGGATTAGCCTATGTTGCACACCATCAATGGCAAAAACTGTTGTTAGTTAGGCTCGGTAAAAATGAACAGGCAGGAATAATCAGGTTGGCACTACGAAGTAGCTCTCGAGTGATTTTTCCTCTAGTGATGTTACTTTTTGTGTTGGCTGGCGAGGCTATCTTACTCGAATATGAGTTTCAAAATCTTATTCTTAAATTTTTAAAACCGGTATTAATATCGTTAGCTGCGATTCGATTTCTGGTTTATTTATTACGGCGTGCATTTGGCCAATCCCGAGGCATTAAGGCGTGGGAAGGTCTTATTAGCACTACAATCTGGGTAGTTGTAGTGCTACATCTATTTGGCTGGTTAGAAATAATTATTAAAGCCCTTGATGCTTCCGGGTTAAGCTTGGGGGATTCACGAATATCAATATTATCTGTAATGAAATTTAGTTTTTTTGCAGGTTTATTTATTGTGTTGGCCCGTTGGTTAGCAAATTTAATCGAAGAGCGCGTTGGTAAATCTGAATTTATTAGTGCCAGTATGCGAGTGGCATTGAGTAAAGTTAGCAAAGTGGTGTTGTATGCTATTGCTATCTTAATTGCACTCAATAGTGTTGGAATTGATTTGACGACATTAACGGTGTTTGGTGGTGCTCTTGGTGTTGGTTTAGGTTTTGGTTTCCAACGTATCGCGAGTAATTTTATCAGTGGTTTTATTTTGTTATTTGATCGTTCAATTAAACCCGGAGATGTGATCAGTGTAGGGAATCGATTTGGCTGGGTAGTGCAATTAAATGCGCGTTATATTGTTGTGCGTGATCGAGAAGGCGTTGAAACCTTAATACCCAATGAAAATTTAATAACCTCAGAAGTCACCAATTGGAGTTTTAGTGACCGTCATGTGCGAGTAAAGCTTCCTGTTCAAATCAGTTATAAAGACGATCCTGAGTTTGCTATGGAACTTATGACTAAAGCTTGTGAAGCCAGTGATCGAGTATTAAAAACACCGGCACCGCAAGTGCGATTATTAAGTTTTGAAAATAATGGTATCCAGCTGGAATTGCGGCTATGGGTGAATGATCCTCAAAATGGTATTGGAGCAGTAAAGTCCGAAGTGAATTTGGCTATTTGGAAATTGTTTAAAGAACACGGTGTCACCATACCGTACCCGCAACGAGATGTTCATATATTATCAGAATAAAATTTATTGTATCGAAATCTCAATATGGTTTTTTAATTAAACATACTAGTCTAAATTATTTAATAATTGCTGATTTAGTGCATCATTTTGAATATAATTAATACTCAAAAAGACTTGTTATCAATATTAAGGCATATATGCGCTATCGCAAAGAAAACTACATGAACCAATATGACGGTGTTATTGAACCGATCATTGGTAACGACGTGCTAATGGTAACGGCTGTTATTGGTCTGCTGATCGGTCTTATATTTGTCTTTGGCGGACGTTTTGGTAAACAGTTATGGATTGTGTTTTGGGGTGCGGGTTTAGTCTTGGTTAGTATTGCATACATCATTTATATGTTATTAGGTTATAAATAAACTTATGAGTAAAGTAGATCAGTTTGAAAGTGTATTTCGTTCAGCATTACACGATGTATTTATTAGTGAACAAATTCATTTTAATACAATTCTTATTGTTTCAGATTTAGAGTCTGTGGCACATGCTGAGTTCGAGAAAATATTAAAAGTTTTTTCAAAAAATATCGATATTGAGCATAATGCACAGTGGTTATCATTAGCCAAAAATGATTATAAAACTTCACAAGATTTAATTAATCATATTGAAAAGATTAAGCCTGATTTAATCTTTACTTATCGAAATTTACACAGTGTTGCGTGGCAATACAGTCATAGTTTAGGAGAGCATCTTGATGTTTTAATCCAAAAAACATCGATTCCGGTTGTGGTTGTGCCTCACCCTCAAGAAACAAACAGCAAAGCCTCGAGTTTAAAAAATACTAATGTAGTCATGGCGATAACGGATCATCTTTCGTTAGATAATGATTTAGTGAATTACGCCAGTCACTTTACCGAAAAGCAGGGTAGTTTATACTTAATGCATATCGAAGATGCCACCACGTTTGATTATTATATGGAAGCCATATCAAAAATATCAACAATTGATACTGACGAAGCTCGGGATAAAATTGCCATTCAGTTATTAAAAAATCCTCAAAATTATATTGAGTCAGTTAAAAAAATATTGGAACAAAAAGAATTAGACATCAATATTAACGCGATAATTGGTTTTGGCCACCACCTCTCAGAATATAAAAAGTACATTAATAGACATGAGGTAGATTTGTTAGTGATGAATACCTCCGATAAAGAGCAAATGGCGATGCACGGCTTGGCCTATCCTTTGGTTGTTGAGCTTCGAACCATTCCATTATTGTTAATTTAATTCTAGGTTTATCTTTCATGAGTGAAAAACAAATTACAACACAAGATACTAGCGCTGCATTAGAAACGGTGGCTGCAGCCATGCCCGATGTTCCAATGGGCATTACGATATTATTTTCTATTTTATTACTGTTGATGATTATATCATTGGCTTTTGAAGAGAAAATTCATGCAAAAAAATCAATTATTGTTAGCGTTTTTGCCATTATAGCGTTGATCTTAGGAACTTATTTTCATGACATTCCATTTGGTGATGTTATTTTACCCGGTAATCATCATGTTAAAATTCCGGTATACATCACCGCGGTTGATTGGGGGGTTATTGCTATAATATTAGGTTCGAGTATTTTTGTTGATGTTACTTCGCGCTCGGGTCTATTCACGTGGATTGCAATCCGACTTACTAAAGTATCCGGTGGTGATCCACTAAAACTACTTTGGTATTATTGTTTAATGACAGTGGTATTTTCTGCAGTATTAAATAATGTTACCGCGATGATTATTATAGGCTCATTGACGGCTGTATCACTATCAAAATTAAATCAAAAACAGTTATTACTGGGGTTTTTATTAACCGAAGGTTTGTTAACTAATATTGGTGGTCTATTGACGTTAATTAGCTCAGTGCCAAATATTATAGTTGGCAATGCGGCGGGGATTAGCTTTGTGGATTTTTTCTTAAAATCAAGCCCATTTGTATTAGTTGCCACTATCGGAACAGTATTTATTGCGTCAAAAATATTTAAGATAAAAAAACTGGAAACTCAAGAGCAACGAGATGAAGCTGCTCAGTTAATATCGGGCTTTGATGAAAACGATGGCATTGAAAGCAAAGCATTCTTTTGGTTTGCCGGTGCTATGTTATTATTATTTATTATTTTTATAGCTTCCACATCGGTATTACCTATTGCAAAAGAATTAGGCATGGGCTTTGTAGCTTTAACATTTGCTGCAATCATGTTGTTGCGATATAAATCAGAGGTCGATCAGTTTTATAAATCAGTTGATTGGGATCTATTGGCATTTTTTGTGGCTTTGTTTGTCGTCATAAATGTTATGGAATACACTGAAGTGCTAACCTTAATGGGTAAGGGTATTTCATATTTGATCGGTGAAGGGAAAAACCTGCAAGGAACGGCAATGTTATTAGTCTCATCGGCAATTGCAAGCTCTGTAACCGATAATATACCATTAGCCGCAATGCTATCAAAAATACTCGTGGCCAGTGGCACCGCAAGTGATTCACCGTTGTGGTGGTCGGTGGTTTTTGGCGCAAACCTTGGTGGAAACATTACTCCGATAGGCAGCGCATCAACCTTGGTTGCTGTTACTATTATTTATAAACACAATTTAAAATTATCTTTTGTGGAGTTTGTTAAAAAAGCCGGAATATTTGCGATACTACAGTTAATATTGGCAATATTTTATGTTTTAATTTTTATTTATTAGTGTTGACTAAATAACCTGAACTCGGGATAAGAAAAATATTTATAGCTGTTCAAAAATGCTATGCGAGCACAAATGTGAGGACAAGGTGAATTGCGTAGCAAGAGAAAGTGG
>VAPM010343831.1_pt1 | contig 22601 bp, 22 predicted proteins | sample 3395091 | NCBI WGS metagenome assembly VAPM01 (sample SAMN08290445, study PRJNA428436) | hydrothermal vent metagenome | isolation source: Deep-sea hydrothermal vent chimney 3 | place: Pacific Ocean: Juan De Fuca Ridge
CCGATGTTGGACATCTAACCAATGATGATATTGCTCAAGGCGATAGTGGAGAGGATAAGCTTATCAAAAAATCCAAAGAAGAAGAAAAGTCGCCTAAAGAAATTGCGCGTTTTTACGAAGAATATTTTAAAGAAAAGGAAAAGGAAATGAATATTATTCCGGCACAATATTTTCCGCGCGCTACCGCTCATGTCAGTCAAATGATAAAAATTATTGGCGACCTGATTGCTAAAGAGTACGCCTATGAAAAAAACGGCAATGTTTTTTTTGATATCAAAAAATTTAAAGATTACGGAAAACTTTCTGGAAACACTTTAGAAAATTTAAAAATTGGGGCTAGACTTGAAGAACATCCTGACAAAAAAAATCCATGGGATTTTGCCTTGTGGCTCAAAGCTCCTAAAGAACATTTAATGAAGTGGGATAGTCCTTGGGGCACAGGCTATCCAGGTTGGCATATTGAGTGCTCTGCGATGAGCACAGAATACTTGGGAGCAACTATGGATATTCATACCGGTGGTGAGGATAATATTTTTCCACACCACGAAGCGGAAATTGCTCAAACAGAATGTTGGACCGGGAAAAAATTCGCAAATTACTGGGTACATACTCGACATCTACTTGTTGAAGGAGAAAAAATGAGTAAATCTAAGGGCAATCTCTATACATTAGAAGATATTAAAGAAAAGAGTTTTTCAGCTATGGATTTACGTCTTTTACTTCTCTCTTCTCATTATCGTTCTCAATTAAATTTTTCTTGGCAAGCTCTTCGGCAAGCACAAAAAAATATGGAAAAAATTTCTCAGTTTGTCATGACCTTAAAAAATACTTCTAAAAATTCCACTCAACAAACAGTTATTTCTAAAAGTAATTTTCAAAAAATAATCACGGGTATTCTTGAGAAGTTTGAGAAAGCAATGAATGATGACTTAAACACCCCACTCGCATTCAGTATATTATATGAATTAATTTCTGAAATAAATAAAAAAATATCTACCAATGAATTATCAAAAGCACAAGTAAAAGAAGTCCTATCTCTCTGGGGAAAAATGAATAAAGTTTTCGGTTTGCAAATTGTAACTAAAGAAAAAGGGACTATTCCAAAAACAATATTAAAACTTGCTGAAGAACGAAAGCTAGCTAGAAAAAATAAAGACTTTCAAGAAGCTGATTCTTTAAGAAAAAAAATAGAAGCAAGGGGCTTCTTGATTCTAGACACCGAAAAAGGCTATAGCATATCAAAAAAAATAAACAATTTCAAAAAACACCACTAATGAAGTTGTATCTCACTATTTTTAAATGAAGTCCAAACACGCTATATTCCTTCCACCTCTTTTGCATTAATATCATTAATAATACTTAAAAGAAATTTTTCTAAAATTTCATAATTGTGATATTTTTTTCCTATTTTAAAATTTCGTTCTGCTCTTTTTTTCAATTTCTTATTCAGCAAATTACAAATTGTTTTGTCTACAGCCTTTTTCATTGCACCTTTTGGCAATGAAATTTCACCTGTTTTTTTGTCTACCACAAATTTATCACCGAATGACACTATATTATATCCCTCTTTTCTAATATCAGATTTGAATACAGGATATTCAAAAACAGCAATCGGTTTTTTAGCAAAAATTGCCTCTATAAATTGATTCCCCCATCCTTCCCACAAGCTGGGATATGTTATCAAATCAGCATGGGTATAGATATCCCAAAGAGAAAATTTTTTCAATTTACCATTCCTAGTAAACTCTCTTTCTGCAGATACATAATCCGCAACAAATCGTATTGAAATATTTTTCTCGATTGCAAGTCTCTTTAATTTGGTCAAATATTTTTTGTTTTCTTTTTCCGCATATCCTGCAACTACTAAAACAACTTTTGAATTTTTGGTAATTTTTTTCCCGTTATAAATACTTTTTTTAGTTAAACTTTTTATTTTTAATTGCAATTCCCTAGTATATTCTATAGCTATCTCTATACCCTTTCTGGGAACAATTCTTGTCGCTTGTAAAACAATAATATCACTAGGTTTTATTTTAAATTGTTTCAAGAATTTTTTATTCAATTTATCACGTTCCCATTCTTTTTGGTCGAAATCAAAAATATCACCAATAGTTTTAGCATCAATACCATTTCTTTTCTTTATTTTCTTTTCCGCAATTGAATTTATAACAATATGCTGAATATATTTACTTTTCGGTGGCATATATTTTTGCAAATATTTTTCAATAAATTTATTTCTGGGCACCTGGAATTCTTTTCTCTCCCAGTAAAAATCGTGACTGGTTGCCAGACATTTTATTTTATTCTCTTCGATCCACTCTAAAAAAGCTTTACTTGCGGGAATGTGTCCGCCAAATGAAAAAATATTATGTACCAAAATATATTCAAAGTTTTCTTTTTTTTGAATAATTTCAAGTTTATGTTTTATCGTTTTAGCTATTTTATTTATTTTTTTACTAAGTTCAATACTAGTCAATATTTTTCTGCTGGGAATTTTGAAACTATTTTCTTTAATAATAGCCATCTCTCGACTATCCCACTCAAGTTCCTTAATTATATAATCAGCTCCAATACTGTTGGGTCCGGCAATTAATTTTACATCGCAATTATGTTTAGTTAAAATTTCTCGTCTCTTTTCTATCTCCAAAGAAACCCCATCTGTTTTGCCAACCCTATAGTGAAATATTCCCACTTTTATTTTTTTGTTTTTATTTTTTGCCATAAGAATTATCTTAATTGATACTCCTATTCTACCACTTACTGTACTAAAAAATCAATCATCTATTTCGTTTCCTGCCGTCCAACCGGTACTCCAACAAATTTGCAAATTATAACCTCCAGTCGGACCATCCAAATCCAATATTTCTCCCGTAAAATATAAATTTTTAACTAAACGAGATTGCATTGTTTTAGAATTAACTTCTTTTAGATCAACCCCTCCTGTCGTAATAATTGCCTTATCAAATCCAACCAGCCTATCTACCTGCAAAGGAAATTCTTTTAATAGTAGAACTAAATTTTTTCTTTCTTCTTTTGTTATTAAATTTACTTGTTTATTTGGATCTATCTTTGATAATTTAATAATAATTGGAATAATTTTTTTAGGTAATAATTTATCTAAAATATTTTTAAACTGCTTATTATTTCCTTGCTGAAAATCTCGCTGAATTCTTTTATCCAGTTTCTCAAAATCCAACGCCGGCTTAAAATCAATCTTCAAAATTATTTCTCCCACTTTTTCTTTTTTAATTTCTCGCAATAATTCCCCGACTTTCTTACTCATATCCAAAATTATCGGACCACTAATCCCTTCTTGTGTAAACAAAGCCTCACCAAATCTTGAAATAACTTTTGCAGAACTATTAGCAGTATTTTTGAAAACACTTATTTCAACATTGCGCAAGCTTAATCCTTCTAACTTTTCAATAAAATCATCTTTTAAAACAATCGGCGACAAAACCGGCTGAGGCGAAACAATGCTATGCCCCAATTTTCTCGCCCAGTCATAACCATCACCAGTTGAGCCAGTCGTCGGATAAGAAAGTCCGCCAGTAGCAATAATGTATTTTTTAGCTTTTAATTTTTCTCCATTAACAAGAATTATTTTATTTACAAAATAACCATTGTTTGAGTTTTTCTTGCTTTTAGTAATTTCTCTAACAGTTTGTTCCGTCCTAATTTCAACTTTGCCTTCTCGTAAAAAATTAAGTAGTGCCTTTCTGACATCGATTGATTTATCACTCACTGGGAACACTCTATCTCCTCTTTCAACTTTCATCTTCACACCCCGTTTCTCAAAAAAATCAATTATATTCAGATTAGAAAAATTAGCAAAAGTAGAATAGAGAAATCTCCCATTCCTGCCATAGGCTTCAATTAAATCATTTGGCTTCTCGCTATAATGTGTTACATTACAACGGTCTTTTCCCGTCATCAATAATTTTATTCCCAGTTCTCGATTTTTTTCCAGCAACAAAACTCGCTGTCCATTTTGACCAGCTATTCCTGCCGCCATCATTCCCGCCGGACCACCACCAACAACTATTACATCATATTCCATAAAATTTGAAAAATTATCTTTAAATTATTTTATGCACCTCTTTCCAAACAACTTCCGCAATTTCCTCAATGCTTAACAATCTTCCTCTTTCAACACATTTTATATTTAGCCAATTTTTATTATACTTAACCAGATTTAAAGCACTTCTTCTAGCATTTATTAAATGTTGTGGATCGCTTTCGTGTGCATCTTTTTTTCCATTCAAATATGCTTTTCGTTTTTTGGCATCATTATTTTTAAGTAAATTTAAACTTACTTTTAACGGAACATTTAAAAATATTACCGCATCCGGTTGAGGAATCTTAAAAATCTTAAACTCCATTTTTTTTAACCAATCCAGAAACTCCTTTCGCTTTTTAGGATTTGAAATTTTTCCACCTTGATGAATTTGGTTAGAATTAGCATAACGATCAGCAATAACAATACATCCGTCCGCCAACCATTTTCTTATTTTGCCACTCGCCTCAAATCTATCCGCCGCATACAAAACCGAAGCAATTTTTGGATCAAGTTTAGCAAAATCTCCATGTTTGCCTGATAGACACTCGCCAATAAATTTTCCAAAAAAGTTTTTCTCATATTGCGGAAAATCAATAGTCTTTATTTTAAACCCTTCCCGACGCAATCGCTTAATCAGCAGTTTTGTCTGCGTCTTTTTTCCGCTTCCATCAATCCCTTCAATCACAATAAATTTTCCCTGCCTATCGACAGATAAACTCTTTTTCATAACTAGTTGTTTTTTTTAAAAAATTTATCAATAACACTAGAAGCCTCTTTTAAATTGCCATATATTTTAACAGTACTACCATCACTCCCAGCTATCATGGCTGATAATTTCTTATTGCTCCCCTTTTTATATAAACATAGTACTTTCTTTTGTGATTTTTCCGCTTTTGCTATTTCATAACCAACCCCTAATGAAGGCACTGACACTTCTGCTACTATAAAGTCCGCACTTTTTAACCAATTAATATCTCTTTTATAAATATATTTACTAGAAAAATTATTTTCTCCAATATTGGTTATCTCACTATCACCAATATGCTCAGTTAAAACTTTTCCGTACTTTTGTAAATATTTAATTATTTTCAAATAATTTTTTCTATCATCACGCCCGCCCCTAATTGATCCAGTAAAATAAATTTTCATTTTTTTATTCATAATTTTTATTACTCACTACTTATTGCATTCCACTTTATACATTCTATTTACTAACAATATCCTGTTCGCCTCTTTTAATATCAAACTGATTTGGTGTTTTGTCGATGTGTAAAACCAAACCATCTTTAGCAAAAAGCTTCTTGAGGCTAGTAATCATTTTTAATATTTGTTTAACCAATGTCGGATGAACAAATCTTGTCGAACGCAATTCCACTAAATAAGTCAACGCTTTCAAATCACCGACCACTCGACAAGGAACTTGATAGCCCATCGGAATATAGTATTGTTTTTCAAATTTATCAACTTTCAATTTTTTAATTAGCTTTATTTGTTCTTTCAAAAATTCCTTAGCCTCTTCTTGCAAACTCTCCGGTAATTGTTTCAAATACCAGTCATTAAATCCATGTCGCAAAGTCAATAATGGCATTCTCTGTGCTACCGAACGATGCCTTTGCAAATCTCGCCAAGAACCAAAGTCCAATAAAAACTCATAACCAACTACACCACATTCAGCAATACTCATTGGCAATTCTGTTTTTGGTGGTCGCTTTTTTAAAACTGTTTTATAATTCTTTAATAATTTTTTATCAATTTTATTAAACAATAATTTAAAATCTTTAGCCTGAGAATTTTCAAAATAATATTTTTTTCGCATTAGATATTCATTATATTTTTCAGTTTTTGGAAATCTTTTGTGTCCAAAAGAACTACTATATAATTTTCTCAAAGCCTTTTCTGTTTTTTCAGCAACATCTCTAACTTCTGCTAACGAATGATGTCGCAACATCATTAGCTCATCAGAAAATTGTCGAAAATTCATTCTCCAGGATGTATTTATCGACGTACCAGCAGGTAACCAACAACGAGTACTATCAAAAGCTCGTGCAATAATCGCCTTATTATAGATATTTTCATTTTCTTCCTCCGCTCGTGGAAATTGTTTTTTCAAATGTTCCTGTAATGGTTTTTGCAATTTCAAATAAAACTCTCGCCAATTTTCCTGTATTTTTTCACCATCTTTTGTTTTAATCGGATTTAAAAACTTCTGCTTGGAAAAATTGAGATATCGAGTAGAGGAAGTTTGTCCTGAATATAAGCGCCAATCTTGAATTGCTTTTTTTGCTACAATTGAAATCCCTTCAATAAAAACTGTTGCACTCCCACAATCGCCAATTGATTTATGTCCATAGCCAACATAAAATTGCTCCATAAAATTCTCTGCGCCTTTTTCTTTCAGAATTTTTAAATGATGTTTAATTCCACCTATTGACCGTGAATGTAAAGCTTGCAACATCGCTTCCGCTTGTCCATCAATTTCCGCTCCATTGTTTAAAACTAAAACAAAGCTTCCTTTTTGCTTTAAATTCTCGATACTGTGTTTTTTTGCAATAATCATAACATAAAAAATAATTATTAAAATTCTTAATCTATCCTAGCATTTTCCAGGATAATAATAAAGGGCGAACACAAAGTGTCCGCCCTTTATTTCTAAGTTAACAGCTAGCACAACCACTAGTAGCCTCCACTACAAAAGTTTTTCTATCTTTCCATTCTTCAGACTTTCCTTTATTCCATCTTTGAATTGGTGTATGAAATCCAACTACGCGAGAATAAACATCACATTCTTTATAGTTTTCCATTACCGGATTTTTTTCATAGCACTCTCGACATTTGATTAAATCTTCTTTTTCTGTTTTTTCGAAACGAACAAATTCATCGCCCTTCTTAAGAGTTCTGTCACAATCATGACAAATTATTTTTTTTGTTTCTTCCATATTGTTTTTACGAAATATTCTAGTTAATTAACTAGATAAGTAAGCCATTTTTAACTTATATAATTTAAAAATGTCTCACCTTCGTTATTTTTATTTTTTATTAATTTTATTTTAAATACTCTAAACTTATAGAGCAAATTAATTGTTTTAAGTTTTTACACTACCTTTTCAAATTTTACCGCTTTTTTATCCAATTTTACTTTACATTTCGGACAAGTCCAATGTTCTCCTGTCAAATATCCATGTTCTGGACAAACACTGAATGTCGGCGTAAATGTAAAATACGGTAATGAATATTTGGTCGCAATTTTCTTCACTAAATTCTTAACTACTTCAATATCATTAATTTTTTCTCCTAAAAATCCATGTAGCACTGTTCCGCCGGTGTATTTAGTTTGCAAATTATCCTGTAAATCCAAAGCTTCAAAGATATCACTTGTATGCCCAACTGGTAATTGTGAAGAATTTGTATAATATGGCTCCGCCTTATCATTTTTAACTACATCGTCATTAGCAAAAATTATGTCTGGATATTTTTTCTGATCTAATTTTGCCAATCGATAAGTCGTTCCTTCTGCCGGCGTCGCTTCCAAATTATACATATTATCCGTTTCCTTCTGATATTTTATCATTTTGTTTCGCATATGATTAAGCACTCTTTGTGCGAAACGGTTTCCTTCTTTAGTTGTAATATCTTTTCCTAACAAATTCAATATTGCTTCATTCATACCTACCAAACCAATCGTAGAAAAATGATTTCCCCAATATGTTCCTCTTTTTAGCTTAATATCTTGCAAATAATGACGTGAATAAGGATATAATCCCATTTCTGTCAATTTTTCAATAAATATTCTTTTTGATTCAAGGCTGTTTCTTGCAATATCCATAAGAACATCCAATCTCTCAATAAATTCTTTTCTATCTTTTGCCAAATAACCAATTCGTGGCATATTTATTGTTACCACACCAATTGACCCAGTCATCGGGTTTGCCCCAAATAATCCTCCACCTCGTTTCTGTAATTCTCTATTATCTAATCGCAATCGACAACACATACTCCTAGCATCATCGGGACTCATATCGGAATTTATAAAATTAGCAAAGTAAGGCATCCCGTATTTAGCAGTCATCTCCCAAATTGGATTTAAAGACTTATCATTCCAATTAAAATCTTTAGTGATATTATAAGTTGGAATCGGGAAAGTAAATACCCTATTCTGAGAATCACCAGCTGTCATAACTTCAGCAAAAGCTTTGTTAATCATCGCCATTTCTTTTTGAAATTCTCCGTATTTTTTCTTTATAGGCTTCCCTCCGATAATCGCTGACTCGTTTTTATATGTAGAAGGAACTTGCATATCCAAAGTGATATTTGAAAACGGAGTTTGAAAACCAACTCTGGTCGGAACATTCATATTAAAAACAAATTCTTGAATAGCTTGTTTCACTTCCTTATAACTCAATTTATCATAATGAACGAAGGGTGCTAATAATGTATCGAAATTAGCAAAAGCTTGCGCACCATTAGCCTCACCTTGCAAGGTATAAATGAAATTAACCATTTGCCCTAAAGCACTTCTGAAATGTTTTGCTGGAGCAGAATGAACTTTTCCTGGAACTCCTCCAAAACCCTTTATTAACAAATCATGTAAATCCCAACCACAACAATAGGCTGCCACCATTTGCAAATCATGTACATGCAAATCACCTTCATTATGAGCATCTCGCACATCCCGAGTATAAACTCTGTTCATCCAATATTTGGAACTCACAGCCGATGAAATAAAATTATTCAGCCCTTGCAGGGAAAAACCCATATTGGAATTTTCTTTCACTCGCCAATCCGCCTCTTGAATATAATCATCAACCAAATCAACTGCTTCTTTTAGAGCTTCTTCCGTTTCTCGCACTTTTCGACGCTGGTCTCTGTAAAGAATATAAGCTTTAGCAGTTTCATCAAAATCCAAAATCATTAAAACTTTTTCCACCGTATCCTGAACTTCTTCAATCTCTGGTAAATAACCTTTTTTGTAATTTTTATTAAGTAGTTGAACAACTTTTTTGCTTATTTTATCTGCTTCTTTTTGCCCACCTTCTCCTGTATCACCAAGAGCTTTAAAAACCGCCTTGGCAACTTTTTCCTCTTTAAATGGAACAACTCTCCCACTTCTTTTTACTATCCTCTTGATTTTATTCACTCTAACCATTTGTTTATTTTTTAGCTTTATTATCTTATTTATTTTAAATTTGTTTATTTTTTCATCAATTTTTATTCATCACTTATTTTATCTAGCTCTTTCCGAAATGTTTTAATACTCCCAAATGATTTATATACGCTAGCAAAACGCACATAAGCTACTTCATCTACTTTCAATAATTTTTCTAAAATAATTTTTCCAATTTCTTTTGTCGTGATTTCAGATTTACCTTGAGTAAAAATATTAAATTCAATTTCCTGCAACAATTTTTTTCGCTTCTCGATACTGACAGGTCTCTTCTCCAGTGCTCGTTCAATTCCGGCAATAATTTTATCTTGGTCATATTCTTCCTGCACTTGATTTTTTTTAATGACAGTCAATCGGATTATTTCTAATTCTTCATAAGTACTAAATCGTCGCTGACATTTTTCACATTCCCTTCGTCGTCGAACAACCTTCCCATCATTAGTATCACGAGAATCAACAACTTTAGTTTCACTATAATTGCAAAAGGGACACAACATAATTTATCTATTACACTTAATTATTATTATTTTCGGTCTTCAATCTTATCTAAAATCCAAAATAATATTTTTTAATATGTCAATAGTTCTTATACGCAAGTTAAATTTCTACTACATATTGTGTACTACAAAGACATTATACCACAAGTCAAATTCTGTGCAACCCCCTTATTTTTAAACAAAAACCAAACTTATCCACAATTAAAAAAACACCAGTGCATTTACTAGTGTTTTCGATTAGAATTTTTTAATTTATTATAAGACAATTAATTTAATTCTACTTCCCCATCTTTCTTCTGATAAATGCTGGGATTTCTAATTCATCATCTGCATCATCATCACTTTTTTGAAAAGATGTTTTATTTAAATTAGGTTGAACTTTTTCATCAATAATCATAGTGCTCTCCATTTTTTTATTTGGGAATACTATTTTTTCATTAAGGTCATCTTCTGACAAGTCTTCTTTTTTATCTTCATTATTTTCCTCGTTACTTTCACTTTTAACTCTAGATAGCATATCTGCTGGTGATTCACTAATGTGATCAGCATCAAATCCTGTTGCCACTACTGTAATATGGATATCACCTTTCCTAATTTTATCATCAGCCACTGCTCCGAATATAACTTTAGCATTAGGATCTATATTTTCCGTAATAACATTAGCAGCTTCATTTATTTCTAACATTCCTAAATCAGTTGCACCGGAGACATTAAATAACACTCCTTTAGCCCCATCAATCGAAAGTTCAAGAAGTGGACTATTAATAGCTGCTTTAGCTGCTTCTGTAGCACGATTTTCTCCGCTGGCAATTCCAATTCCCATCAGAGCACTCCCTCCATCAGCCATTACTGCTTTAACATCATTAAAATCGACATTAACTATTCCCGGTCGAGTAATTAAATCTGAGACGCCCTGAACACCCTGTCGCAAAACATCGTCTACGATTTTAAATGAATTTATCAAAGTCGCTTTTTTATCTATTATAGATAATAATCTATCATTATGAATTGTAATGAAGGTATCTACTCTTTTTTTCAAATTTTCCAAAGCCTCATTGGCGATAGCTTGCCGTTGCGCACCCTCAAAACTAAATGGTTTTGTAACAACTGCCATAGTTAACGCACCTAACTCTTTAGCAGTTTCTGCCACAATCGGTGCAGCACCAGAGCCAGTTCCTCCACCTAATCCGCAAGTAACAAAAACCATGTCTGCGCCTTTTAATACTTCCTGAATTTCATCCCTGTTTTCCTCAGCTGCTTGACGACCAACCTCGGGGTTCATTCCTGCGCCCAATCCTTTAGTAAGATTTTTTCCAATATGAACTTTTTCACTAGCTTTTGAATGATGCAAATCTTGTGCATCAGTGTTTATTGTCACAAATTCAATTCCTTTAATATTTGCTTCAATCATTCTACTAACCGCATTACACCCTGAGCCACCTACTCCAACTACTTTTATTTTTGCTGATGTTTCTATATCCGGTTTAATTTCTGCCATATTTTTTAAATTATGTCTCAACTCATCTAGTGTTAATTTCTACAAATTACTATATTTATGAGCTAAACAAGTTTATTATTATTATAATCGAAACCTATATCCTTGGTATATAAATCTATCACAATAGTATGGTAAATGTCAAATTTATTTTAGAACTATTATGGTAAAAATCTATCTACCCATTTTTTAACTTTTGTCTTAGTACTCGTTATATCAATACCACCAATTGATGAAAATATTTTTGAATACTTTTTTTCATCTCTTCTGTCTAATAAATTATTTTGGCGATAATAAGACAATAGACCTACTACTGTTGAAAATGATGGCGAATCAACCTCGTTAAGTACGCCATTTATCTCCAGTGGATAACCAATTTTTGCTGGTAGTTCTAATTTGCTTTTAGCTAACTCTACTATATCAGGCATCTCTGATCCACCGCCAGCCAGAACAATCCCAGCTGGCAATAACCCAGCTCTACCCATTTTTTTTAATTCCTCATTAACCATCTCGAAGATTTCTGTAACTCTCGCTTCAATTATTTCCGCCACATAATAGCGAGAAACCAATCCATCTTCTTCCGAATCAATTTCAGACAAATCAATATTTTCTCGTTTATTTATTTGCTTAGGGAAAGCACTTCCATATTCAAGCTTTATTCTCTCTGCAGAACTTACTGAAATTCTTAATCCAATTGCAATATCATTAGTAATGTGTCCGGCACCAATAGGCAAAACTGAAATATCTATCAATTCTCCTTCCTCAAAAACAGCGACGGATGTTGTCTCACTACCAATATCAACAATAGCTACACCCAATTCTTTTTGATTTTTGTCAAGAACAATTGATGATACTGCTAACGAATTTACGACCAAACCTTCCACATTTATTTTTGCTTGCTCAACACTTTTCACTAAATTATCCAAATGATTTGTTGAGTCTTCAATCATTAAAACATCAGCCTCCAAACGAATGCCATGCATATTTAAAGGATTTCTTATATTAGTCTGATCATCAAGTTTATATTCTTTAGGGATAGCATGAATTATCTCATTATTTACAGGCATTGAAACATTCTGAGCCGTCTCCAAAACCCGCTTGATATCATCCTCCCCAACTTCACCGTTAGCTCTACTAATAGCAATAACACCTTTTGCTTCTTGAATTTTTATATCCGTTCCTCCTATGCCCAGAACAACATCTCGCACTCTAAAATCGTTCTTTTTTTCCACCTTCTCTAAAGCCATTACTATTGATCGTGATGCTTCTTTAATATCAATCACAGATCCACGACGAACACCAGCAGAAGCAACTTCCTCTGCACCGATAATTTTTAAGTATTCATCATTATCATTTTGAGCCACGACAATTCTGACACTATTAGAACCAACATCTAGACTGGCGATAATATTACTAGTCATAAAAAAATAAACACAAAGAGATTTATAAAAAATATTCCGCTAAATTAAATATATACGGACCAAAAATTACTAAACCAATTATTATTGCCATTATTGAAGAAAATAAAACAGCAGCAGCCATAACATCTTTAATTAAACGAGCAAATGGATGAACCTTGGGTTCTAAAATATCAACAACTCTTTCCAATGCAGTATTAACCAATTCCGCCACTAAAACCCAACTAATCATTAGTAATGTCATTATAAATTCCCATGATTTTATTTTTAAAATAATAGCAATAATTATAACAAATAACGCAATAAATAATTCAATTCTAAAATTTCGCTCATTTTTGATAACATATACTAAGCCTCTCCAAGCATATTTCAAACTTTTCCTGAATTGTTTTTTTTGATATTGTTTCATAATTTTATTTAATTATCTTTCTAATAGCAGCATTGTCCCTGTATCATATATCAATAGAAGTATTTTCACTATATTATTTCCGTAGCAATTTTATCTTGAATTTTGAACATATTTTTACTATGGGAAAACCCTAATAGATGTAATGTTCCATGACTGACCACACGATATAATTCTTTAGAGAAAAGAATGTTATTTTTTTTGGAATATTTTTTTATATCTTCGCAACAGATCAATAACTCTCCCAAAAAAATTTTACTATTGTTTTTTTTTAAAATATCAGACTTGCCTTCATAATTAGCAAACGATAATATATCAGTAACATAATCTTTACTTCGATATTTGCAATTTATTTTTTGTATTTGATTGGGGGAGAGAAATCCAACACTAACTATAACATCCTTAAATGATGAATTAAGTAAATAACTTTGTTGAATTGTTTTTTCTATAGCTAATCTTAACTTTTTTTTGCTAAAATTACAACCATTACTATTATTTATCTCTATTTTAATCTTCATATAAAAAATACAAATGGTACTATATTTTAAAATACATCACATCTAAAGATTTGCTTCAATTTCTTCCTCTACTATTTTTTTAACCATATCTCCATCAGCCTTTCCTCTTACTTCAACCATTACTACTCCCATAGCTTTTCCAAACTCATTACTACTTTTTATGTTATTTTTTCTCAATATTTTTTGAATAATCTTCCTTAAATCATCTTCACTAATTTGTTTGGGCAAATATTCTGCTAATATATCTAATTCTTCTTGTTCTTTTTTAACGAGATCATTTCTTCCACCATTTTTATATTGGGAAATGCTATCTTTTCTTTGTTTGACCGCTCGTCCTACTACTTCAAGAATTTTTTCCTCAGAAAGACCTTCCTTTCTTTTGTTTTTAGCAATTTCTTCGTTTTTAATCATACTGTCAAGCATCCTTAAAACATCACGCTTTTGAGTATCGCCCGACTTCATTGCAGATATTAAGTCTGTTTTTATTTTATCTTTAATCATATACTAGAACATTAACATCTTAATATGTTGATTTTTTGATATCTTGATTATGATAATTTCTAACTAAATAAATTAGCATCTTATCTAATCCATTTTTTTCTTAATATTTTTCAAAGCTTCTTCATCAAATCGATCCATTTTTTTAAGCTTATTGATTGCTTTACGAATCTTTACTTTATATAAAGCTTCGTCTCGCTGTTTTCGTTTAGTTTTTTTCGGAGCTTGAAAACGAGTTTTTCTAGCGTGCTTCAAAACACCACTTTGTTGAATTCGACGGGAAAATCTCCTAATCAAAGTCTCAGCGTTCTCTTTATCTTTTTTTACTACTTGAATCATATAAAAAACCTCCTTTCAATATATTTCATAAAAATATGAAAATTTAGAAGTATAAAAAATTTTTTACACTCCATATATTTTGATATTTTTTAAATAGGTTTAATATCTTCCTGCAATTGCGCGCCACCTATAAGATGTATATGTACATGTGGAATTTCTTGGCCACCATGCTCTCCAACTCTAAATAGCAACTTATATCCATCTTTAGCAATTCCCTTATCTTGAGCTAGTTTCTTGGCCACCAAAATAACTGTGCCCATCAAGCTAGCGTCACCTATTTCAAGACTGTTAACAGAATCTATATGTTTCTTAGGAATTATAAGAATATGCACCGGAGCAATCGGGTGAACATCGTTGAAAGCAATTATCTCATCATCTTCATATAAAATTTCAGCTGGAACTTCTTTATTTACTATTTTACAAAAAATACAACTATTCATTTTGTTCAAAAATTTTTTCATTAAGAATAGGCTTAATTTAAAATTTTATTAAATTTAAAAATTTATTATAAACATTCATCTTTCTAATTGCAAGAATAACATCTAGTCAACAATTTAGTTATTATAGCTATTGAGAACTTTTTCAGATTATTTTTTCTTGGCTTTCTTTTTTATAATTGTCATCTGTTTCATCTTTAACATTTTTTTTACAGATGGTACAACTTTTTCTTGAGTAACAACTTCTTGTGTTCCCGTAATCATATTTTTTATTATCACTGTATCATCTAGAGCTTCTTTTTGTCCAATAATCAATGTAATCAGTACTCCTAATTTATTAGCTGTTCGTAGTTGTTTCTTTAAACTTCCTCGACCGAAACTTTCCGCTGTCAGGATTCCATTTCTTTCCATCTTGGCAAATAAATTTAAGCTTTTCTTTTTAGCAAGATTACCTAACTGAGCTATAAAAATTTTTGGGGATGGAGCTTCATAAGATTTTGCTTTAATTCTTTTCATCTCCAAAACCAATCTATCTAACCCTAATCCAAATCCTATCGCTGGAGTTTCTTCTCCTCCTAAATTTTTAATTAAGCCATCATATCTTCCGCCACCACCAAGTGATTTCTTACTACCATCTGACAATGACCATATTTCAAAAACTGTTTTCGTATAGTAATCTAGACCCCTAACTAGCTGAGGATTGATCACATAAGGCAAATTTAACTCATCCAAATACTCCAATAAATTCTTAAAGTGATCGCGACAATCATTACATAAATGATCGACAGTTTGTGGGGCATTAGTAGATACTTGTACGCATTTATCCTCTTTACAATCCAATATTCTCAAAGGATTGGTTTTAAGTCTCGCCTTACAAGTTTTACAAAGCTTTCTTTTCTTAGATTCAAAATATGCTGTCAACATATCCAAATAATTTTCACGACATTCTGAGCAACCGATACTATTGACCTGGAACTGGACATTTTTAATTCCCAACGAACTCAATACACTGTGTGCCAATTGAATAAGTTGTGCATCCATAACTGCATCTTTTTCTCCAAAGATATCAAAATTTGCTTGCCAATGTTCTCTATATCGACCTTCCTGCGGTCGATCATAGCGATAAACTGGACCAATACAAAACAACTTAATTGGCTTCGGTAAAATATTCATTCCATGTTGAATATATGCTCTAGCAATTCCCGCAGTTAATTCCGGTCGCAAAGCCACCCTATCTCTACCTTTGGTAGAAAATTTATACATCTCTTTATCAATAACATCCGTCCCCTCACCGATAGAACGTACAAACAAATTGGCATATTCAACCAATGGAGTATCTATTCGTTGAAATCCATATTTTGGGTAAGATTTATCTAAAACTGCTCGTATTTTATTCCAGTATAATTGTTCTCCAGGAAGAACATCTTTCATTCCTCGTATGGTTTGCAATAAAAGTGGTTCCACGACAACTTTTGTCTTTTTTGCAGTCACTTTATTTTTTTTAGTCGTTTTTCTTGGCATAATAAATTAAACTATTATAATTACTGCTATTTAAGGAATAATGTCATTTTATTGAGTGGCCAGGCTCTTAAAAATACCTTCCCTACAATATCACTATTCCTTATCGGACCCCATGACCTTGAATCAGAACTATGAGTTCTATTATCTCCCATCACAAAATATTCATCTGGTTTGATTTTATAATCAATATTTCCTTTTGTTTTTAAATCTTTCGACAAATAAGGCTCTTCTAATTCAAATCCATTAGAATTTTCTTTATTATAAATAAAAACTTTTCCATTATGAATTTTTATCGTTTCACCAGGAAGACCGATTATTCTTTTTATAAAAAATAATTTATGATCTCTAGGATAATGAAATACAACTACCTCTGCTCGTTTCATTTTTTTTGAAGGCTTAATATTTAAAAAACCTAAATCAGTTTTTTTATAGCCCAGTTCATTTACAACCAAATATTGCCCATCTTCAAAATTAGGCTCCATACTAGCGCCTTGAACAAAAAACGGCTGAAATAAAAACATTCTTACTGGCACGATAATAACAATTGCCATTAAAAAAATTTTTGTTATTTCAATAAAAAAACTACCCACGCCATAGGCGGAATAAGCCTCTTTTCCTGATTTATTTATTTTGTCACTTCCATTTTTTTCTTGCATATCTTCTATATTCCTTTCGCTATCTTATTTTATCACTTTATTTTTTATATATCTACTAATTCAAACAACTATAAGAGTCTTCTCTCAAAAAATATTTTTTATTTATTTCTTTTGTATATAAAAACAACATTCATATCCTACCATTTTTTTTAACTTATTGCAAGTTTATCTTATATTGCCCCAATGCCAGACACTAATGGGTCCACGGACGCGAGAATTGCTTATTTTTTGTAAGTTTTTTGAAATGTATTTCTTAGCTTCTTTAGATATAAAGACAGTGTCATTGTCAGAATAAACTATCCAACCCGACGGATTTTTTTCTAATATATCTTGAAGTTTTTTTAAAGTAAGTTTTTTTTCAGATTTAGTAGCTCTCTCTCCACCTAAAGAATAAACCTTTATTTCACTTCCTCGCCAATAAAAATTTCTAAAATTTCTTGTTATCAATACATCGCCGTCCTTCTTTTTAGCAACCACATAATCAAAAACTTTTTTATAATTAGGATTTCCTGAGCGAGAAGTTTGACTATAAGTATTTTCATCTTGAAAAAAATAAGCAAAATTTGGAACAATCAACAGTAAGATAATTATTGTCGTTACAAAAATTTTATTCCCATATTTTTTTGAATTATTTCTTAGAAAATTAGCTACCGCAAAAACCCCAACAGCAATTAAAATTATTTGAAAGGGTTTGGCAAAAAACAAATATTGACTCCCAGTATTTCTATCCCAAAGAAACATTGCTCCCAAAAATATTGTTAGATAGACGGTTAGCACAAAAACACCCGCTTCCATTTTTCTTCTTACAAGATAGTATGCTCCGACAGTCATTAATAATATCACTAAAATAGCGTTGGAATAATCAGAAAAAGTTTTTTCAAAATATGAAAAATGATCTTGAATACCCAGCCCGGACAGAAAAACTTTATTTTTCAAAGAGAATAACCAACCCGAAAAAATTGTTATTATAAAATAAATAAAATAACGATTTTTCACTTCTTTACTTTTATTATATAAAATAATGCCCATCACTAAAAAATATGCTAATAAAATAAGAACAATATTGGCAGCCAACAGATGTAAGTGCATACTTAATAAACCTAAAATAACCGTTGGCACCGCAAAAAATAAATTTAAGCCGGTTCTTTTTCGAAATTTATTTATAATTTCCAACTTACATCTTCTTTTTGACTCGAAAATTTGAAAAGAAAAATAGGCAAAAGAAAGAAAGACTGGCATAAACATCACATACATTCTTACTTTCCGGCTAAATTCAATTCCATCAATACTTACTGTCAATAAAATTGCTGTCAATAAGGCAATAGTTTTTTTACCAGTAAATTTAAGTGCAATAAAATAAATTATTAAAATGGAAAGTAATCCCCAGATAACGCTTACCACTCGATAAGAAGATTCTTTTGTGTCGGGAAGAAATTTAAGAGACTGTACAATTTGCCAATTATACATCCAAGCACGAGTATAAGTATTTTTTTTACCCCACAAATCAAAATCGAAAGCCGTTTTAAAATATGGTTTATCTACATATGGTTTTCCTAAATTAAAATCCCATCGCTTCCATTCACCAGTCTGCAAATATCCGTAAGTTGTATTCACTCCCAAAAATTCATCAGCTCGAAAAGATTTTTTTCCCAAATTATGAAAACGCAAAACAGCTCCTAATAAAATAATTGCCAATAAAATTATTATTGTTTTATTTTGTTTAAACATAACGCTAAATAATTAATTAAACAATTAATTTAGTATTTTTTATTCTTCAATATTACAACTAATCATTTTTCAATAATTTCTTTAATAGAGTATCCGCGAGAACCTTTAACCTTGAAATAATTTTTCACTAAAATATCCGCCAATAAACCAGAGACAAATAATTGTACGCCTACTAAAATAAATAATACGCCAACCATTGGCCAAATTTTTTCTTGTAAGGATGCTCCCAAAAATATTTTTTCAATTAACATCCAAAACAAAATTGCTCCACCCAATAAAGTTAAGAATACTCCTGTAGAACCAAACAGGTGCAATGGCCGATTAGCGAATTTTCGCCAGAACCAAATTGACATCATATCAATAAGACCCTTTATAGCTCGCCTCCAATTATACTTTGTCACTCCATGAATACGAGGATAATGAGAAACTTTCACCTCTGCTACTTTAAAACCATCAATTTCCAAAAGTGCTGGAATAAATCGATGCATTTCTCCATGCAATTCCAAATCATCAAAACATTCTTTTTTATAGGCTTTTAAGCTACAACCACTGTCGTGAATTTTATCATGAATGAAAAACTTTCTTAATTTGTCGGCTCCACGAGAAAATATTATTTTACTCAAAGAATCTTTTCTATTAAACCGCCAACCAGAAACAACATCATATCCTTCCGCCATTTTATCAAGTAATTTTGGAATATCCGCTGGATCATTTTGTAAATCACCATCTAAAGTTACAATAATCTTTCCTTTAGCCTCTTGAAACCCAGCGTCGAAAGCTGCTGTCTGTCCGAAATTTCTTCGAAATTTTATCAATTTCAACGGACTAAGATTGACACACTTTTTAACAGTATCATCGTTAGAACCGTCATCAATAAAAATTATTTCAAATTCTTTGTTTAATTTTTGACAAGCCTCATTAATTTTTCGATGCAATTTTTCAACATTTCCCTCTTCATTAAAAAGGGGCACCACCACCGAAATATCTATTCCTCTTTCCACTATTTGCTCGTGCATATTTTTTTCTTCATTGTTCATATTTTTAATTTATATATTTAAAATTTTTTTCGGGAGTCTTAAATTCCTACAATATATCTAAAAAACACTGAGAGAACTCCTGTTAACAAATATCCCAATGGAGCGGAAAATAAGAAAATAAACATTAATAAAAATATAAAACCAAATTGTTCTAGGGCTATTTTCTTTTGCTCGCTAATTGAAGTAAATGCAAATAATAATTTAGAACCGTCCAATGGTGGGATTGGAATTAAATTGAAAACTGCTAAGAAAACATTTATTGTCAGTATCATCATTGCAATCCAGAAAAATATCGCTAAAAATGAACCCGAAAGTAAAACACTCAAGTTTTGATAATTAAAGATGTTTCTGGCAATCTCCCCCTTCACTACAAAGCTTAAAGGCAAAAATCTGGCGAACAATCCGAAAATTACTGCCACAACAATATTAGACAACGGTCCAGCCAACGCTACCCATGCTGGTCCTTTTTTCTGGTCCTTGAGATTATAAGGATTATACGGTACTGGTTTCGCCCAACCAAATCCAACTCCAAAACTAAAAATCATTAAAATTGGAACAATAAAAGAACCCCACAAATCTAAATGTTTCATTGGATTTAAGGTAAGTCTACCGGCATACTTGGCGGTACTATCTCCTAATTTGAACGCCATTAATCCGTGCGAAACCTCATGGATAACTACAGACATTATTAAAATGGCTACTTGAAAAATTATTAGTATTACTTCAGCTGACATATTTTAATTTTAAAATAAAACAAATTACCGGCAAATCACTTGCCAATTTCTAACTCTTATGATAAAGTAAACCTTGTAATAAAGCAAGTTAAGAACAAATACTTATATTATTATCCAAACATTAGAATGTTTATTTACTTAAATATTTAAATGTTTAAATAAATTATGTCTAGAACCTGCGAAATCTGTGGTCGTGGAACTAAATCAGGACACTCCAGAAGTCATTCCAATATCGCCACTAAAAGAAAATTTAAAGTAAATATTCAAGCTAAAAAAATTGATGGGCAAAAGAAAAAAATTTGCACCAAGTGCATCCGAACAATGAATAAGGTTCAATAATATTTTCTTATCAAGGCCTCTTTGAATAAAATTACAGAGTTTCCTCCAGTTAGCGGATAAAAACTCTGTAATTTTTTATTTTTTATTTTTTCAACATTTCTAAAGCTTTATCTAACTGGGGGTCACGATTATTTTCATAATCATCACTGGTCAATTCAACCTTAATGTCTGGTATTATTCCTTTTTTACTAATTTGCTCTCCATTTGGCGTCAACCACTTAGCAACAGTTATTTTTGTCGCTGAACCTCCGGGCAAATTAATTAATTCTTGCACAGAACCTTTTCCAAAAGACTGCTCGCCAAGAATAGTTACCCTATCCTTTGCATTGTCACGCAAAGCTCCTGCTAAAATTTCCGATGCGCTGGCACTACCTTTGTTGATTAAAACAATTATCTTTTTCTTATTTAAAATATTATTATAACCAAAAGAATAAAGTTTATCCTCTTTTCCTTTTCTATCTTTCTCTATTACTACTACATCATTTTTCGGTAACATCAAACTTGCCATTTCGACTGATGCATTCAAATATCCGCCAGGATTATTTCGCAAATCTATAATTACACCAGGAGTATTTTGCGGAATTTTTTTAGTCAAAACTTTAAATTTACTTGCCGTATCATCGCCAAAACGAACAATTTTAAAATATGGAATATTATTTTTCAATTCGAATGTAACACTCTTAACCTCAATAACTCCTCTAACAATGGTAATTTCCTTTGTTTTTTCTTCCCCGCCATTTCTAAAGACAATCAATTTAACTTCTGTTCCTTTTTCGCCTCGCATTTTATTAACTGCTTCGTCGATTGTCATTTCCGCCGTTGACTCACCATTTATTTTCAAAACTTTATCGCCCGCCATTAACCCAGCTTTCTCTGCCGGAGAATCTTGTAAAGGAGCGATAATTGTCAAAATACCCTGTTTAATTCCCACTTCTGCTCCAATACCCTCAAATTTTCCTTCAATATCACTATTGAATTCTTTAATTTCCTTCGGATCCATAAAAACAGTGTAAGGGTCTTTAGTCGCCCATAGCATTCCCTTGATAGAATTATATAACAACTCTTGCGAAGTAAGCTTATCAGCATCAACATATTTTTTTTCCAATAAATTCCAAACATCCCAAAATAAATTAAAATCGGCCGGTTCCTTAACATTGTCGTCGCTATTTTCTTTATCAACGACAGGCATATTCAGATTGTTAAACATCGGATTCCTTTCCTCACCTTTTTTGAAGCCAACCCAAAAAGTTAATGCCAATACTGAAAAAACTATTATTAATTTAAAATAATAATTCAAAACCTTATTGGACTTGGAGCTCTCAACTTCTTTCTCCTCTATTATATTTTCTTTATTCATATTTTTTATCCTGCATATTTTTTAATTATTTTATCTCTTCTTCGCTAGCTTTAAACTCTCAACTCTATTATCTTAGTTCTTCCAATATTTTCTTACCTATTTACAAAATAATAATATTATAGTAAAGACTTTTCAATATATAAACTTAATTCCCAACTTGATGTTGCCAAAGTTGGAAATATTTTCCTCGTTGGGCAAGTAATTCCTGATGCGTTCCATCTTCTATTATTTTTCCATTGTCAAAAACTATAATTCTATCCATTTGCTTGAGTGTACTAAGGCGATGTGCGATTACAATTGTTGTTCGTCCTTTCATTAATTCTTCCAGTGCTTTTTGAATTAACTTCTCTGCCCTAGAGTCCAATGAACTTGTTGCCTCGTCCAAAACCAGAATCGGCGA
>VAPM010683960.1_pt1 | contig 22537 bp, 20 predicted proteins | sample 3395091 | NCBI WGS metagenome assembly VAPM01 (sample SAMN08290445, study PRJNA428436) | hydrothermal vent metagenome | isolation source: Deep-sea hydrothermal vent chimney 3 | place: Pacific Ocean: Juan De Fuca Ridge
AATCCTGAGAGAATCCATACTACCAACAGGTTTTTGTGAACTGTAACCGCTACATTAAAGGGAATAAGATCATGCAATACATCAAATCCCATATGGGCAAAACCCATAATAAATCCATAAATAATTTGCAAAACGAATAGAAGCATACTCAGTGCAAAAAAGTGATATGCTATTTTTTGTGATATAAATTTCATAATTTTTCTTGATTTAAAAAGACAGGTTTTATTTAGTTAAAGGAGCGGGTAAGCTTGGTTCCGGAGGAAACCCATTAAGATAAGTCTTATCCATCCATTTTAGAAATGCCACCATTCCGGCAACTTCTTCGGTTGTAAAATCATATTTTACCATTTTTCGTCCTCTAAATCCCCAACCTTCCGGTGCATTGAGTACGGCTTCAATGTAGGCTTCACCTCTTCTCGAAAAAACTCTGGTAAGCTCGGGTGCATAATATGCCCCTTCTCCCATAATTGTGTGGCAGCCCATGCAGTTTTCTCTATCCCATACTTGCTTGCCGAGCCTTACCTGATCGTTGATTTCGCTATCGTTGGTGTTTTCAGGTATTCCTACCAACAACGAATGAATAGACATGCCGACGAATATCAGCATAAACAGTATTGTTCCTCCAAGGAAAAATACTTTCGCTTGCTTTTTAGATAACATAGTTAAAAAGTTTTAGGTGTACACATTGCTTTACTATTTCAAACTAGATGCCTGATAATAACTTGTTTGCAAATATTCATTTGTTTTTAAATTGCTCTTATGACCTCAGTCATAGAGCTAAAAATTAATGATTTAACAAAAATTTGGAATGGAGAATTTGCAGGTATTAATCAGCTATTTTTTACTAAAAAAGGAAGTGAACTTGGCCCATAAACTTTTTCTGATTGAAAAGTTGCGCAGCACTCTGGAAAACTCAAAAGTTCTTAAATATCCATATGACTTGTGGTGATTGGCTTCATTATCTATTTGATAATTATTCTGAACGACGAAATCACGAGGTTTTACACCTTTCCGGTTGGCCTTGTAATTGTCTCTCAAGTGATAAATTAGTGCCACTCTATCTTTCAAGTCGGCAAAATTATACCAATGCTTCTTGATACCGGGTGGTGTCCTTAATTTGGGCGTGCCATCATTTAGGATACTCCATTCCATGGCGATTTTCCCCTGAACTACAGGAAAACCCAATGGAGAACCCATACTTATAAAAGTATGAATATTGATTTTGGGGCTGGAAAATAGAAGTACATCATAGGCAATGATAGAGCCCATTGAATGCCCAATAAGCATAATTTCATTTCCTTGGTGTTTTTGCAAGACTTCAGTCAATCGCTCACGGATGAGTATTTGTGCCTTACATCTTATGTCATTTTTATCAATACACTCCTTGGCAAAATATAAGTCGAGGTCTTTGAAATATCGCCGGATAACTACATCTGTAATTCCTTGATAATTAACTGTAAGGTCATCATTCAATAATAATTTATCGAGCTGATGTCCTAAAAAGTCCAATACTTTTTTACGCATCAGATTATTATCCTGCGTGGTTATTTCAGATCCCTTAGTATATTTTCCATCCAGATAAAATGGGTCTTTCTTGTCACTGATCTTAATGTCCAGTGGTTTATCATATAAAATGTCTGCCCAATAAACCAGCTCGAATTGGGGCAAATCCAATGGCATATTCAATCTTTCCAATCCTTCGATCATGGACTTTTTCCACCAATCTTCTAGCAATTCTTTTGGAGGCTTATTGCCCAATCCGTGAATACCAATGATTACTTTTGCCATATGGAAATTTGACTAAATATTTATTGTTCGTTTGAAAATGAAAACCTTAATATCGCAATTCATTTTCAATATTTATATTTAAACCCACATGAAACAGACCAAGCCCAATATAATTTTTGAGAGCTATCTGCTGAAGGCATAATTGTAACCCAAAAATGGCGATGTTGCTGCAAATTGTAAATGCAAATGAAAAAATACTTCTACCTGATCCATATCCAGTATCTTGGGTTTCGCTTTCATGGCTGGGCCAAGCAACCCAATGTGAAGACCGTCCACCAATTTATTGACAAAACACTGCCGTTTGTATTGGGACATAAAAATTTTAAGACTTTGGGATCAAGCCGAACCGATGCTATGGTCTCTGCCAACCATGCAGTATTTGAGTTGTTTTTAAATGAACCCCTGGATCAGCAGCAATTCTTTTATGATCTCAATAGCAATTTGCCAACCGACATCCGAGCCAATAAAATCGAAGAAACAGATGCAAAATTTAATGTAATTCAGTCACCAAAGACCAAGGAATATTTGTATCTATTTGCCTTTGGCGAAAAATGCCATCCCTTCACGGCTCCAATATTATCGTCCTTCATGGAGAAATTGGATATTGAGAAAATGAAAAGAGGAGCAAGGCTATTTGAAGGCACACACAATTTCAGAAAATACTGTACCAAACCATCCGTAAAGACCATCTTTAAGCGCACAATTGAAAAGAGCTATATTGGAGAAAATGACATTTATAAGGCCAATTTTTTTCCTGAGAAGAGTTATGCTTTTCATATTCATGGCAAAGGATTTATGCGCAATCAGATTAGGCTGATGATGGGCCAACTGTTGAGGCTTGGGAGAGGAGAAATCAATTTGGAAGAAATTAAAAAATCTCTTACCAAACCAGATGAAATTCCATTAGATTGCATTGCTCCACCTTCAGGATTGATATTGAATAAAGTGAGCTTTGAAGGTTGATTGGAAAACCTCTAAAATTTATGATTATAATTTACTAATGGCTTTAATTTTAAGCATCGAAACAAGTACAACAGTCTCCTCAGTAGCTATACATGAGGATGGCAACATGGTTGCATCACAAAGCCTTCATATTGATAAATCTCATGCTGCCTACCTGGCTCCTTCAATTAAAAACCTGATTGAAACAAGCGGATTGCAGATGAAGGATATTGACGCTGTAGCCATTTCAAAAGGTCCGGGATCATATACAGGTTTGCGTATCGGGACTTCAACCGCCAAAGGAATTTGCTATGCCTTGGATGCCAAATTAATTGCCATTAACTCCTTGGAAGCCATGGCATATGGCATGGTGAAATATGTGTCGAAAGATGTACTTCTTTGCCCAATGATTGATGCCCGCAGAATGGAAGTTTATTTCCTTATCGCAAAGACGAATATGTCTATATTAGAAAAGACATCCAGTAAAATTATTGATGAAAACTCTTTTTCAGAATTATTGATGAAAAACAAAATAGTATTCTTTGGCAATGGGGCGATGAAATGCAAACCTGCACTTGGAAGTTCAAAAAATGCCATTTTTATTGATGACATATTTCCATCTGCAGCGCATGTGGGAGCGCTGGCTTGGCAAGCTTACGAGAAAAATGAGTTCGAAAATTTGGCATATTTTGAACCGTACTATTTAAAAGATTTTATCGCAAAAAAACCATCTGCCAATAAGTTGGTTTGATTAATGAAGGATATCACATGGAAAAAGACATTATAAATAAAGTAGCTCAAAGTCCCCTGATCACCATAGATTTAGAAGATCTCTATGCGCCTGGAGAAAGAGTACTTTACGACTTAAAGGATAATTTATTTGAAGGGTTAATCTTGAAAGAAAAAGATTTTAGGTTGTATTTAAAATCAAAAGACTGGTCAACATATCAAGATAAGCATGTAGCTATTTATTGTACGGCAGATGCGATAATTCCCAGGTGGGCATACATGTTACTTTCAGTTTACTTAGAGCCATTTGCCAAAACGATTGTTTATGGCAACATGGAGATTTTAGAGAATTACCTATTTAATATTGCTCTGAGAAAAATAGACCCTTCCGATTATAAGGATAAAAAAGTTACAATCAAGGGCTGTGGAAAATATGATGTTCCACAATTTGCCTATGTCGAACTAACAAGGATGATAAAGCCCTTCGCAGCCAGTATTATGTATGGCGAACCATGTAGCACTGTACCCATTTTCAAATTGCCTAAAAAAAACCCGGATGAACTAAACAAAACCCTAAGAAAGAAATGAACTTAGGAAACCTTGCCATTTCATATGATTTGTCTAAATTTGATGTCTATGAATTATATCCGCAAAAAGAATATTCAAAAAATATCGGGCCAATTATTGGCCATATTATTTCTTGGGTTATTGTCAGAATGTAGGAGCAAAACCCAGGAACAAACCAAAGGTTCAAATGATAAAGCAGTGAAAGACTTAGTTATAAAAGAAATATCACATAATGGTCCGTTGGATATTGAACAGGCTGAGAATTTGATAGAAAGTAATGCAGAATTACAAAATATTGGAACTATTAATTGGTCAGAATATGCATACAAACCTGAAGTAAATTTCAGAATCGCATATTGGCAGGATGAAATATGGCTAAAGTATTATGTAAGCGAAGAAAACATTTTGGCCAAAGAGACCAATATCAACGGAGGAGTTCATAAAGATAGCTGTGTTGAGTTTTTTATTTCCCCGGGGAAAGAGGAGTACTACAATTTTGAATTTAATTGTATTGGAGTTCCTCATGTTGGCTATGGAAAAGCAAGAGCAGAAAGGGTATCGATTGATCCGGAAATACTGAAATTAATAAAAGTAAAATCTTCTTTAGGAAATCAGCCATTCGATGAAAAAGCAGGCGGCCATGAATGGGAGATGATGATTGTAATTCCAAAAGCTTGTTTTTCATATGATAACAATTTGATTTTTAAGGGGCTTAAAGCAAATGCAAATTTTTACAAATGTGGAGATGACACATCCAAACCACATTTCGTAACCTGGAATCGTATCGGAACAAAAGAGCCTGATTATCACCAGCCTGCTTATTTTGGCAATATTTCTTTTGAATAAGAAACGAAATTTACTTTAAATACAATGGCAAAATTATTCTTTTCCCCAATGTCAAAATATAGAAAAAAGTTGCAAACATCAAAATGTTAATATTATGAAAAATAAATCGAGAAGAGACTTTATCAAAAAAACAACGGCAGCCTCGGTCGCTGTATCTATCGGCAGTGTGCTACCTGCTTTTAGTGCAAAAAGCTATGGTCGCATTTTAGGTGCGAATGAGAAATTAAACATTTCCGTAATGGGTGTAAACTCCAGAGGAAATGCCCTGGCCACAAATTTCGCAGAGCAGAAAAATTGCGACGTGATTCACATTTGCGATGTGGATAGCAGAGCAATTGCAAAATGCCAAGAAGCGGTTGCGGAAGTGCAGGATATTAAAACCAAAGGATTCCGGGATTTTCGAGAATCATTGGAGGATAAGGATGTTGATGCGATGGTAATTGCTACTCCTGACCATTGGCATGCTCCTGCTGCGCTAATTTCTATGCAGGCAGGGAAACACGTTTACCTTGAAAAGCCCTGTAGTCATAATCCCAATGAAGGAGAAATTCTTATACAAGCCGTATCTAAATACAATAAAGTTGTTCAAATGGGAAATCAACGCCGATCATTCCCAAATGTCATGCAAGGCATGAAAGAATTAAAAGAGGGCATCATAGGACGTGCTTATTTTGGTAAAGGATGGTACGCCAATAACAGAGGGCCAATCGGTGTAGGCAAAGAAGTAGCTGTCCCAGAATGGCTCGATTGGGATCTTTGGCAAGGCCCTGCTCCAAGAAAAGAATATAAAGACAACATCGTGCATTACAACTGGCATTGGCTTTGGCATTGGGGAACAGGCGAAGCACTGAACAACGGCACGCACATGATTGATTTGCTGCGATGGGGATTTGATGTGGATTATCCAGTAAAAGTGAGTTCTAACGGTGGGAGATACAGATATCAGGATGATTGGGAAACACCAGATACACAAGTTATCAATATCGACTTCAAAGAAGGCGTTACTATGAGTTGGCAAGGCTTAAGCTGTAACGGAATAAAAACTATGGGAAGTGGCGCAGGAGTAATGTTCTATGGAGAAAAAGGAAGCATGCTGTTTGCGGGAGGAAATAACTACACAGTATTCGACCTTAAAGGTAATATTGTAAAAGAGATAACAGCAGAGCAAAAAATAGATACAGGAAATCTGGTTAGCCCATTCGCAAAACTTGATGCTGTTCATATCGAAAATTTCTTTGAGGGGATTCGCGACGGGAGCGATAAGCTCACTGCCGGCATTGAGTCTGGGCATAAAAGCACCCTGCTTGTGCAACTTGGCAATATAGCACAACGGGTAGGGCATTCCCTTGAGATTGATTCGGCCAATGGACATATTATAAAAGACAAAGAAGCATCGAAATTATGGTCGAGGAAATGCGAAAAAGGCTGGGAAATGAAACTATAAGCCTTTGGTGTTTTAATGGAAATCATGATTAGTCGGAAGCCAGAGGTCCGTATCGCCTTCAGCAAGCCTATGGAGACCGAAGGGAGTCGGAAGTAAATATGTCATGTTTTGAATTATGAAAAAATGATTAAAATATTATGAAATCGCGAAGATCATTTATAAAAACCTTGGGCGCAGGAGCAGTTTTGACTCCTGTTGCCCTTTCATCTACAACTACGTTTGCCTCTGAGGTACTGTCTGGAGTTGATAGAAATGAGAATAAGAAGATCCGAATCGGAATCATCGGTGCTGAAAACTCGCATACGATCGGATTCGGTAAAATGTTTAATACGGACAAAAAATTTCCCGGAGTGGAGGTTCATTATGTTTGGGGAGAAACGGATGAGTTTGCCAGAAGAGCCGCAGAAAAAGGGAATATTCCTAATATCGTAAAAGACCCCAAGGAAATGCTCGGCAAGATTGACGCCCTGATCGTTGACCATCGCCATGCTAAATATCATTTGGAGGCAGCAACTCCTTTTATAAAAGAGGGCATTCCGACTTTTATAGACAAGCCATTTTGCTATAGAGTTGATGAGGGGAAAGAATTTTTGGCAATGGCCAGGAAGTATAGAACCCCTGTGACTTCATATAGCTCGATTGCACACAGCAATGGGACTTATGATATAAAAAAGCAGGTAGAATCCATGGGTAAGATCAATCACGTAGTGCGGTACGGCCCGGTAGAGGTTGATTCAAAATATGGTGGTATTTTTTTTTATGGAGTACATCTTTTGCAGCCATTGATGAAGATATTTGGTGAAGATATTGAGCGAGTGAGGGTGACAAGAAACGGGCAAAAAGGTACTGCAAGCCTGATTTTTAAAAGCGGCTTATTTACTACTCTTGTATTCAAAAATGTTTCTGGCGGTTGGGAAACTTTTGTTGAGACAGAAGATGGACTTGTTGAACTCAAATCTCGAAAGGAAGAGCCTGATCCCGGGTTAAATTATGTGGATTTGGTGGAGATGTTCCGAACAGGAAAAGAACCTCGCAGCCATGAAAGTATATTGAAATGCGTGGCTGTACTTGAAGCACTAGAGAAATCCGTTGACAGTGATCAATGGGAAGAAGTGATTGTGTAAATGCTTTTTGCCTAGCGTCATCTTGATTATTTCGGGATCTGAATAACGATTCAACAGAACCTTAAACAAGCCTGGCTGCCAATAATTGCAAGTTCAGCATGGCCAAATAATATTTTATGCGATTTCATCGGGACGAGAGGTAGTTTAGGTATTTATTATTTGCTATAACTAAATTTATATGATATGAAAAACAAGACTTTTTTTAATATTTTCCTAATTCTATTTTTATTGTATTCCTGTACCAAAAAAAAAGATATGAATACCATTGAAGGCATTTTTTATTTAGACGAAAAACCAGTTTCTGTTGAAATTGTAGATGGGAAAATTGCCAATATCAAACCTATTGTCTCAGAATCAAAAACTCCAAAAGTCTATCTTGCGCCTGGATTAATTGATATTCAGATCAATGGGTATATGGGAGTGAGTTTTGGAGATCAGAATTTGACTTTAGAGCTCATGCATGAGGCTACTGAGGCGTTATGGAAAGAGGGTGTGACCAGTTATCTGCCTACTGTGACAACACGTGATCACGAACGACTATTAAAAAGTTTTTCGCTATTGACAATGGCATTGGATGATGAAAAAATCGGGATGTCAATTTCAGGATTTCATCTTGAGGGACCATATATTTCCCCTGTAAAAGGTTTTCGTGGAGCTCATAGTGAAAAATATATTAGAGATCCGGATTGGGAAGAGTTTCAAGAACTTCAAAAAGCAGCCAATAATAGCATAAACCTTATAACTGTAGCGCCAGAAGTTGAAGGAGGTATTTCTTTTGTAGAAAAACTGGTTGAAAGTGGCGTGGTTGTTTCCCTGGGACATCATAACGGTACACCGGAAAATATTGATAATGCAGTTGATTTGGGTGCTTCCTTGTCAACCCATTTGGGGAATGGCTGTGCCAATATGATCAATAGACACCACAATCCCATCTGGCCTCAACTATCCAATGATGGGCTTTCTATTTCCATCATTGTCGATGGGGCTCATCTTACTAAAGAAGAAGTGAGGACATTTTATAAAGCAAAAGGAAAAGATAAAACTATTCTTGTATCTGATGCTGTGTCTCTAGCAGGGCTTCCTCTCGGCGAATATATTGATGACGGTGACACCTTGTTGTTAACTAAAGATGTTGTGAAATTTCCTGCTGAGGACGTACTGGCTGGAGCAGCTCAACCTATCAGCAGATGCGTTGGTAATATCATGAGATTCACAAATTGCGGTCTCAAAGAAGCCATTCAAATGGCCAGTACAAACCCTGCTGATTTGATGGGCCTGGATGATCTTGGTGAAATAAAAATTGGAAAACGAGCAGATATTATACTGTTTACGATTGAGGATGGTGATATGGTCATTCAAAAAACGATCGTAGCGGGTAATGTGGTTTATTCAAAAGAGTAAAATATGAAAGATAAGAAGTTATTTAAAAGAATCCTTATCGGGATGTCTGCTATTGGCCCGGGGTTATTTCTGATCGGATTCAATATTGGCACCGGAAGTGTCACTACCATGGCAAAAGTGGGAGCTGAGTATGGTATGACATTGACATGGGCATTGGTGCTATCCTGCATATTTACTTATGTGTTAATGGTTGCTTATGGTCAGACCACACTTGTAACAGGCAAGACAGCATTATTAACAATTAAAACAAATTTAAAATATGGAAATGTATTGGCCATCTATATATTAATCGCCCTAATCATTGGTGAGATACTTGCCTTGATGGGTATTTTTGGAATTGTCTCAGACCTGATTCACGAAGGATCAAAAATACTTTTTGGAGGTACCGGATTTAGCACCATGTCCATCACATTTGTTTTAGTTGTGGGACTTTATATACTACTTTGGAATGGTAAATATCAAGTATTTGAAAAGTTCCTCATTGTACTGGTTATCCTGATGGGGGTTTCTTTTGTCGTAGTTTTTTTCATGGTTAAGCCAAGCTTTTCCTCCATCGCCAGCGGGCTTGTGCCAAGCATTCCTGATAGTTCAGGATCACTTCGGCTTATTGCAGCAATTGCAGGTACTACTTGTTCTGCTGCTGTATTTATAATGAGAAGTACTGTAGTTGCTGAAAAAGGTTGGACGATTAAAAATCTGAAATTAGAAAAAAGAGACTCAGCAGTATCAGCATCCATGATGCTTTTTCTGAGTCTGATTATCATGGCAGTTTCTGCCGGAACTTTGCATGTGATGGGCTTGAAGCTAAATGATACCGTGGAGATGATAAGTCTTTTTGAGCCAATCGGAGGAAAGATTGCTGCATTTATTCTTATCCTGGGAATTGTGGGGGCAGGTATTTCTTCCATCTTTCCAATCATCTTAATAGCCCCATGGCTCATTGCAGATTATACTGGGAAAAAGAGAGATATTCGCTCACCTATGTTCCGTACACTTGGGTTTATTGGGATATTGTTTGGATTTGGAATGCAGTTTTTAGATGCCAGACCTCCACTATTAATGATTTTTTCTCAGGCATTTCAGGCATTGATTTTACCAGCAGTGGCCATCCCAATATTTTTTCTTTTAAATAAAAAGGATCTTATGAAAGAACATGTGGCAGGAAAAAAAATGAATATTGGATTAATCTTGGTTATTGTGTTTAGTTTGGTGACCAGCTATTTTGCAGTAGCCGATTTTTTTTAGAAGAAATAATTAAAAAAATTATATTTAGAACAATTAATGACATGGATATTATAATATCAAAAACAAAAATTGAACTCGGAAAGCAAGCAGCGATAACCGGTGCTAAACTTATAAATGAAGCTATAAATACCAATGGTAAGGCAAATATTATTGTTGCCACAGGAGCATCACAGTTCGAGATGCTCACCGAGTTAGTAAAGCAAGATGTTGACTGGTCAAAAATCACGGCTTTTCATTTAGATGAATATATTGGTGTATCTGAAAGTCACCCGGCCTCATTTCGCAAATATTTAAAAGAGCGATTTGTTGATATCGTTTCTCCCAAAAAATTTCATTATGTAAATGGAGAATTAAACCCTCAAGAAGAATGTCAACGTCTTGAAGACATAATCTCGCAGCATCCTATTGATGTTGCATTTGTCGGTATAGGTGAAAATGCTCATCTTGCTTTTAATGATCCACCGGCTGATTTTGACACAGAAGAAGCATATTTGGTGGTTAATTTAGATAAGAAATGCAGACTTCAACAGATGGGAGAAGGTTGGTTTCCAACATTGGAAGATGTTCCGGAGCAAGCAATCAGCATGTCGGTAAAGCAGATTATGAAATCTAAAGCGATTATTTGTAGTGTGCCAGACGAGCGAAAAGCAGAAGCTGTAGTAGGTTCGCTGGAAGGTGAAGTAGCGCCAAATATTCCTGCGTCAATATTGCAACAGCATAATGCGACATGGTTATATCTCGATCAAGGTTCTGCTTCTTTGCTCACCTCATAGTTCAATATTATCCATCATTAACATATTAAATTTTTGTTACAAAATGCGTACTAAAGACGTACTCATTGTCCTTGGATGCATTTTTTTATTTTTGATCAAAATAATTAATTCACTATGAAAAAAATCCTAATTCTATTTTTTGCTATTCCTACTTTTTGTTGGGCACAAAAATTTGACTATACCAAAATAGAAGAAATCGATAAGACAAGATTTGAGAATAAAGAATTCTACAAAGTAAAAAATTACACTAAAAAGAAATCAAATAAAAAAAAGGTTAAAAACATCATTTTTCTAATTGGTGATGGCATGGGAACATCCCATGTATATGCTGGTCTGATTGCGAATAAGGGCGAATCGTATATAAAGACTATGCCATTCTCGGGGTTTAATAAAACCAACTCGTCGGACAAATTGATTACTGATTCTGCGGCAGGAGCGACAGCTTTTTCCATAGGAGAGAAAACGCACACTGGAGCCATAGGTGTAGATAGAAATGATGTCCCTAAGAAGACTATTCTTGAAATGGCGGAAGAAAGAGGCATGGGCACCGGATTGGTGGCAAGTTGTGATGTTACCCATGCTACGCCTGCATCATTTATAGCTCACCAGCCAAGCAGAAACATGCACGAAGAAATTGCATTGGAATTTTTGAATACAGAAATTGACATATTTATTGGTGGAGGTAGAAAATACTTTAATCAAAGGAAAGATGAAAAAAATCTACTTATTGAACTTGAGAAAAAAGGATACGATGTTGTTAAATCCATGGACTCTCTAAAATATGCCAAAGGAGAAAAAGTTGCTGCTTTGGTAGCTGATGATCAGTTACCACCATATTTGCTAGGCAGAGGCGATATGCTAACACCCTCAGCCAAATTTGCTATGAATCTATTAAAGAAAAATAAAAAAGGCTTTTTCTTAATGATAGAGGGCTCACAAATAGATTGGGGTGCTCATGACAATAATGTGCCATATATCGTTTCCGAAATGCTTGATTTTGACAGAACCATCGGCGAGGTTTTGAAGTTTGCAGCCAAAGATGGCGAAACTTTAGTGGTAATTACTGCCGATCATGAAACCGGTGGATTCACAATTAATGGAGGTGATATTGCTACCGGAGTTGTTGAGGGAAAATTTACAACCGGCAGCCACACAGCGGTAATGGTTCCTGTTTTTTCGTTTGGTCCTCAGGCAGAATTATTTAGTGGGATTATGGAAAATAACGAGATATTTTTCAAGTTCAAGGAGATATTGGGGTTATAACATCTTTTTGTTATTTAACCAACAATAACACTCGATAGGGGCTTGTTAAACAGTAATTCGTTGGCGAGTTGCATGAGTTCTTCACTGGTCGTTTGATCAATTTTATCAAACAAATCATTGTAATGTGTGTTTTCAAGATTATTTAAATAAATATTCTTCCATTTTTCTGTAATTGCAAATGGAGTAGTAAGGGTGTTGATTATTGATCCTTTCATGTAGCTCTTTACTTGCGCCAGCTCATTTTTATCTATCAATTCGTTTTTTAGTTTCTCTATTTCAATATGGATTTCCGCTACAGCCAATTCTTTGTTTTCCTTTTTTACTTCAGAATTTATAACAAAGTATGCGTCATTTTTTAAGGTGACAAGATGAGACTGAATGCCATAAGTAAGCCCTTTATCTTCTCGTATATTCTGCATGAGTCGGGAGCCAAAATATCCACCAAATACCTCATTTAACAATAGTAATGGAATAAAATCTTTGTGATCTCTATTGATACATCTTTTTCCCATGAAAATAGCGGACTGAAAACTTTCCTCTCTTTCATCGTATTCTTCAAAATGTTGAACAAGTGCGAAACTTTTGCTTTTAAATTGATTAGCAAGGTGTAATTTTTCACCAAAAGATTTCACGATTGCCTCCTGAAAGTTGTGATCAAAATTTCCGGTAATGAAGAGATCGTACTTGCCTTTTACCCAATGATTAAAATGGTTCTTTAAGGAATCTGTATTAATATCCGATATAGTTTTTTTCGTCAACACAGTTCCATATGGTGACCCTTGATACAATTTTGATCTGAATAATCTCGAGGCCACAAAATTGTTTTTTTTCTCATTGACACTCAACTGCTGAATCTGAATTTTTTTCATCAACTCCAATTCCTGTTCCGGGAAAATTGGGCTGAAAAGTATCTCATGGATAATTGATTCTATTTTGTGAAAATGAAGCGTAGGAATGTGAACACTAAAATTGATGTAATCAAACCCGGGGCTGATATCGACAAATGCCCCATACTGATCAAGCTTTTCTGCAATGTCTTTAGAAAGAAATGACTCCGTACCTTCGCTTAGCATTTTAGATGTAAAATATGCTATTCCGGGAGCTGACTCAAACCAACTTCCTGATCTAAATATGAATTCTAATTTTACGACCGGCTGATCACCAATATTTAAAAAGTAAAATTGAGAACCATTTTTTAATTGGACACTTGAAGGTGCTGGTAAAACGAATTTTTTTGGCTCAACAACTGAAGGAGCAATAGTTCTATCAAGCATTAATTGGTGTCTTCATTCTTTATAGATTTCTGACCTTTTATATTATTGAAATCAAAAAGCAAAGTAAATCTTAGTGTTTCAGCCAATGGATTCTCTCTTTTTTGAGGAACCAGGTAGGCGAAATCTATTCCGAATACATTATACCTAAACCCAAGACCTGCCGTGAAATATTTTCGGTTTCCTTTCTCAAAATTTTCCCAAAAATACCCTGCTCTCAATGCAAATAGATCTTTGTACCAATATTCTACTCCTCCTCCAATCATTATTTCCTTCAATTCTTCAGAAGCACCATCCGGAGCATCAGTAAATGAACCAAACATCCCACTTAATAAGGCGCGATTGGGGTCTTTACCACGAGCTATTTCTGCATCTCCATTCTGGTCAATAATCACACTTCCATTATCATCTACAACATATACCGGTGGAGTCGGAACCATAAGTTTACTTAAATCCAGCGCAAATGTTAAGGAATTATATGGATCAAGATTCATGGTGTACGCACCTCCAAGTCTAAATGTTGTCGGAATAAATTCTCTTTGCGAATCGTTGGAATAAGTAATTTTATTCCCGATGTCTGTAATTGTTGCTCCAAGAGCAAGATTTGAGTTCTGCCCAATATCTTTGTTCCAATACCAGCCTATGTCTGCTGCAATACTGACCCCGGTTTGTCCATCATCGGTACCTGAAAATACATTACCCGTCAGGTTAGATCTGATATATTTAAGCGTTACGCCGAGGCTCATATTTTCTGAAAGTAATCGAGAATATGAGCCTGAAAATGAAAATTCTCTGGGGTTAAAATTTTGAAGATCGTTGCCTTCCCAGTCGGTAAATTGAATGTCTCCCAAATTGAAATAGTTCATTGAAAATGCTACGGCTTGTTCCTTGTTAATTTTGTAGTAACCTGTAAGGTAAGTCAGACTCATATCATTGATGATTTTTCCCAACCATGGTGTATATGAAAGGCTAAACCCTATGTCATTTTCGATGTATGCCAACTTGGCTATATTCCAGTGTGTTGAATTTGCATCCGGGCTAGTTGCCACTCCTACATCACCCATAGCTCCTGCTCTGGCATCGGTGGCAATTAATAAAAAAGGAACTGCAGTTGTAATTACCCTTCTCGATGTATCCTGTCCTGCGACATTTACCTGAGCAATTATTGAAGATGTCAATATCAAATATGCACTTATAAATAAAACTATTTTAATTTTCATTATTCAAAAGATAATTCGTACTAAATATAATTATTTTATTATTATCAATTTTTGATTTGCTTGTTTTTTGCTTCCATCGTTCAAAGAACGAAGTGAAAGTCTGAAAACGTATACCCCACTTAGCAAAGGTCCACCATTTTTTTCTTTTTCATCCCAAACCAAATCTGATATGCGAGATTCACTATTTTCCTTTATATAAGCAAATTGTTTTACCAACTTTCCTTGCATGGAAAAAACATCAATCATTATTTCCAAATCATCTCCGGCCCTATTATGTTCAAAACTAAACTGTGTGTAATCACTAAACGGGTTAGGAAAATTCATAAGACTTTCTATGGCAATATTTTCATCTTCTACCACCAAAAACTCAATCTCTGCTTCATTAAAATTATTATGAATATCCCATGCTTTCAGCCGTATTTTGTGAATTCCAACAGGCAAATCCTGATATGGATATTTAACCCATCCTTTTTTGTAAGTGTCCATGGCACTAACATAGTAATCATTTATAGTTATCTCTTCTCCATCATCCAATATGGCAATTAATTCTTGCCCCAAATCAGAGTTTGAGATACTAATACCACTCTCATCGCTGATTTTACCAACAAAAAGTACATCCGGGCGTGTAACTCCTCCATTTACAAAACTGGTATCATTGATAAATAATTCTATTTGCGGAGCAGTATTGTCTGCTTCAAAATCTTCACTTTCTCCCCCTACGACAAATTCGATATTTGAACCACCGGCATCTAAATGTTGCGATTCGTGCAGTGCATACATGCTTATTTTACCTTTTTCAAAATCATAAGTGATATTCTTTGGTACTATAAATTCAATATCAAACTCACCTTCAGCAACCGTTACTTCTCCTTTGAATAGTATGTTGTCAAGTGCCAAAAACTTCATTATTGGATTTTCGTTTCCATAAGTTTCAATCTCAGTAGGCTGGTCAAATACCGTAGCTATCAATTTCCCATTAAAATTAGTGTTTAACTGTCCCTGCCGATTCATCACCCGCCCTTTCAATTTCACTTGTCCAAATGCCTTTAGTGTGTCACCGGCGTGGTATGATTCACTATCTGCAATCAATAAGATTTCATCTTTGGCGTAGGATAGTGTCATAGACGGGTCGGCCAATAAAGAAAAGTTGCGGTTTACACTTCCGCTCAAAGACTGATTTTTTGTTCTTCTGAATACCTCACCGATTGAAAGAAATCTCCCTTCTTCTTTTAGAAAAACATTATTATGAAAGGCACGATTTAAGATAAAATTGGTACTGGAAAAAACCGGTCGTCCTGTAGTTAATAAACCGATAGCACCCCCATTCGGATTTAGCATCAAATACTCTCCACCTGAAATGGCCTTGGGGTTGTCATGTCTGCCAAATTCACAAGTTGCTGTCACAAACAATGGGAGTCTGTTTTTATTTTTAAATTCACTTGCCGAAGAAATATTTAATATCGTTTCAGAAGTCCACCTGGTGGTAGATCCATGTCCGGTAAAATTAAATATCAATGCACCTTTGTTTATCAAACGCTCAATTTCGGCATTTACATCAGGAGCAGACTCACCGATGGAAGTTTTCACTTGCTCAAATGCATCAACATATATTTTGTTTGTATTAAATTGTGTGTAAGAGGTATCAACCAATGTCGCCAATCTGTTTGCATCGCGCAAGTGCAAATTACCATCTCCATCATCAGCAATAAAAACGATGTCATTTCGCCAGTTGCCAAAAGCTTCACTATTTGTATCGTAATTTATCAACTTATCTACCAATACTTTAGCCTCTGTAATTGACTTTACCGGAAGTCTTCCTACGCCAATATCCATTAACAGATCACCGGCATAAGATTCTCTCCACTCACCTTCATTATCGTCGAGAAAACCATAATAGTCGTCGGAAGAATAGCTGGCTATCGGATGCAAAGAATTCCTGGAAGTGTATATCGGTACAAAATTAGTGTTGTTGTCAATGCGATCTTTGTAGTCAAAAGACCCCTTTCCAAACAGCAATACATTTTGAAGCCTGCTCCCGTTTGTTCCCAATTCATATAAATATTTTATAAAATCGCGAATAGCTGTGACGTCCTGTTTCCCCGAGGAGAACTCATTGTAAATTTCGTTTGGAGTTACCACCAATACCTTGAAACCATTATGATTTCTTCTGAAATCTGCTAGTCGCTCTGCTTCACTTTTAAATCCCGGATATGTGACAATTAGAAAATCAACATTTGGAGAGGCATGCAAATTCTGGTTCTGGATTTTTATTGATGGTTCTGGAATTAACAAGCCATTATCGTTAAAAACTACAAACTCTCTTAACTCCGAACTAAAAGCGCCAAAAGTAATATTACTTCCATTGATAGAATTTTTTTGCTTGTAGGGTTTTAGAGGATCAGTAACTTCCCACACCTGCGAAGTGGTATTTCCTCCTTCGATCTCAAAAGTAGAAATGGCATTTTGAGTGCTCGACAAGGACCGGAAAAGGGTTTGGTCTTCATAAAGCTTCAATTTTCTTCTGCCAATAATTGTCAGATAGTTCAAGAACATTTTCGATTTTTTTGATCCTACTGGATTAAAAGACAATCGTATAGTAAATTTTTCTGATGGAGGTATGGAAGAGGTATTGAGACTAAAGATTTCGATTTTGTTCGATCCCTTGGACAAATACGAACCATCAACAATTGTATTTATTGTTTGCTGCCCCAAGGCTTGGCCATTGATGGATAAGTCAAGTGAGGCTTCTTGAAATGTTTGTCCCATGACAGATGATTTTACAACAATATCTGTATCTGGGATTAGATCGCTAAAATCAAATTTAAAATCATAGGTAAGTGTAAAATCAAATAACTCTCCGTACCATTCTCTGCCGGAGTTTATGATATTGTATTCATCTTTTTCATAAATTATAAAATCATCAAAGCTATTGATCTTGTCATGTTGATCACCGAGATCTTCCTTTTCGGTAATCCTCAAACCCTCTTGATCGGAAATTGTCAAAAAATAAAAAGAGGTATCAGAATAAAAATTTTTATAGTATTCCAGATCACCGGTTGTGGTTAATTTATGAAAATCAGCACCTTCTCCATAAAACAATATATAATCCTCTTTACCAAAATTTCCATCCGCCTCTCCAACAACCACAATTGCATTTTCAATAATATCATCAGGCCGATCATCGCCAACAATCTGCGGGAGCATTCCTCCTCCATTTCCATGAATCCGTATCTTTTTAGGATTAATGGCCGCTACATTTATTCCTGCTCTTTGTAAATAATCGTAATCAATTTTGTATACACCGGTTTTTGTAATTGGTATTTTGTACCAATCGCCGGATGACAATACCGAATTCCCACTGCTTTGAGCTGTTCGTAAATTTGAACCAACAATGTTTTTAGAGGAGGTCTTTAATTCTACTTCCAAGTAATCAACTTTATAAAATTTATCGGATATGGAATCATATTGAAGCGGGAAAATTTCCAGGTAGTTGACCTGATTACCTCTTTCCTTTAGCACTTTGAGAGAGATTGATTTATAATCGAAAGGAAATTTTTGTTTGATAGATTTTGACAATGTTTCTGAAAGCTCTGATTTTTGAATGTTTTTCACTTCAAAATCAGAGAAATTTGATTCTTCCAGTAGGATTGAAATCAACGGCAATCCCTTGGTTTCTATTGGATAAATCGCTCCTTCAACCGAGAATGACTGAATACTGGAGCTATTCCAGGAAATCGGAATTTTAACAATAGTAGCACCAGCCATCATCATTTCCGATAAAAGTAAAATAAACGCCGTACAAAAAAAGACTGTTTTTAATATGAAAGTCAAAAATCTCAAATCAAAATGGTTTAATAAAGATAGCTTAACTGTTCAAAAAAAATTTAGGTTTTGAAATTGGTTTTCAATAAGGAAGGCTTTGTCTGGATGCAAAAATAACGATTATTTTCTAATATTTAGTATGATAGACATCACAACATATGTTATTATAATAAAAGGAATTGCTACTATTTTAATAAAGAGGATTAAAATGATTGAAATTAGTATCAACAAATACCGTTGCCAATTTGCCTGAAAGGAAAAATCCTGAAATTTAAGAGACATTAATTTAATGTTTGATACCATCAAAGCAGACAATAGTATCAATACCCCTATCAATATTTGATAATCATTCGAGATATCAATAATTGCTGAATTTCCCATAAGCGATATGAATGGAAAGGCACTTACAAAAATACCACTTGCCGGAACGGGAAGACCATAAAATATATCTGTTTGCCGGGTATCATTGTTGAATTTTGCCAATCGTAAGGCACCAAAAATTACCAATAAATATCCAATATAAGGAAGACCAAAATTATCTGTTTGTTTCTCAATTAATAAGTAAAGGATAGAAGCCGGCAAAAAGCAAAATGTAATGAGGTCGGCCAATGAGTCCAGATCTTTGCCAATGGAAGAAAATTTCTTTAAAATCCGCGCAGCAAATCCATCAAAAAAATCAAAAAGGGCTCCGGCCCAGATCATAATAGCGGCGGTTTGTAAATCACCTTTGAAGGCAGCCACAATTCCATAGCAGCCGCAAGCCAGATTGCACAATGTCAGAAAATTTGGAATATGTTTTGTCACTTTGTTTTTCTCAACTGAATAAGATTGATTTTTTTGCGAGCCTATGTTGATAATCCTTTCCCCTAGTTATAATTTTTGATTACTGTTTTTCATCTTCAATAAAATATATTTCTCTTTTGATCGGATAACTGAGCACATCAATTCCTGCCATAGCATAGTGTGCAATGATATTTTCACAATAAGCCATTAGGTTTTCCTCCATACTTCTGCTTGCAGCAAGCTCTGCTTCAATATCCAGTAAATCTTCTTTTGGGTCAATATTGGCTATCGTTCTGATATTCATCTTTCAATTATTAATTTAGTTTGCCGTTAAACCACAAAAAGGATTGTTCTGTTTTTCGTAGCCAATATTTGTATTTGGCCCATGGCCTGAATAAACAGTAAAATCATCTGACAATTTAAAAAGTTTATTCTTTATACTATCCATCAAGGTGTCAAAATCTCCACCGGGAAGATCAGTTCGTCCTATGCTTTGCTGAAAAAGTACATCGCCACTGATGCATATTTTTTCATCTTCATTTACAAGGGCGATATGTCCTCTGGCATGACCCGGGACAAATATTATGTCAAAAGAGGAATTGCCAAAATATATTTTTTCACCTTCTTCAATAAATTTATCGGCCTCTGCTTTTTCAAATCTATGAAATCCGTACATGGGTGCAACTACTTCATTTGCCTTTAAAGTCTCGAGGTCAAGTTTGTGAATAGTCAACTCAACTCCATATTCATTTTTTATAAAATAATTTCCCAATACGTGATCTATGTGACAGTGCGTATTGATTAACATTTTTACAACGAGTTCATTATCGCTTATAAATTTCTTGAGTAATTCTTTTTCGTCCGGCTCGTAGCACCCGGGGTCGATAATTATACATTCTTTTGTGTCGTCATATACCACATAGGTATTTTCAGATAATGCATTAAATACAAACTGTTTTATAACCATTTATCTATTTTTAAATTACAAATTTGGGTTAAAAAAATATAATAGCAAGCTTTTTCGTTAATTCGCTTTCATGAAATACGATTACCTTATAATTGGCCAGGGTTTGGCCGGAAGTATTATCGCATACCAATTACTGAAGCGAGGAAAGTCCATAGCAATTATTGATGACCGAAAAGTAAATACATCTTCAACAGTTGCTGTAGGTTTGGTAAATCCGTTTACAGGACCTAAGATGGTAAAATCATGGAAAACAGAACAAATAACACCTTTTTTAGAACAGTTTTATAAAGAGGCTGAGCAAACAACCAACACATTATTTTTTACCAAAAGAACAATTTACCGCCCATTTCTTTCTATTGAAGAATTGAATGATTGGGATGGTAGAAGTTCGCAACCTGATTATAAAAAATTTATCAATAAGATATGTAGTAAAAACACGCATTCGAGCCATATCTATGATCCATATGGTGGGGTAGAAATCAATGGCTATGTGCTAAATGTTCGTTCTTTTATCGGTGCTTTTTATCAATATCTTGCTGCGAATACTATTTACATTGAAGAACGCTTTGATGAAGAACGCCTTGAGATAATGGATAGTGAAATAAGGTATAATGAAATTAAGGCCAATAAAATTATATTTTGCTCGGGATATCAAATGCAAAAGTCTAAATATTTTGAATGGCTGCCACTTGCTCCGGTAAAAGGAGAAATTTTGCATTTAAAATTGCAGCAAAATTTTAAAACCATTTACAACAGATCTGGTTTTATAATACCCCAGGGAAATGGATTATTCATGGCCGGCTCGACATACAATCGATCGGAATTGACGGAAAAGCCAACTGAATCGGGAAAGAATGAAATAACTAAAAAACTTGAGGCGTTATTAAAAGTGAAGTATGAAATTGTGAAACACGAAGTAGGCATTAGACCCGGAACCAAAACCAGAAAACCATTGGTTGGAATTCATCCTATCCATAAAAGATTGATTACTTTTAATGGCTTAGGGACCAAGGGGGTTTCCATTGCTCCATATTTTGGTAATCAATTGGTGAAATGTCTTGAAGAAGGCAACATTCTTGATGAAGAAGTTGATATTAAAAAGTATTATTCGTTATATTTCACACAAAACAACTCTACACTGAATAGTTAAAAAAGTGCTTATAATTTGAGAATCTTTAAGACCATATCATTTTTATTTTTTTTGACTTTTGTTTTGCCAATTAACTGTGTTTTTGCGCAGGAGGCCATGGAGAAATTTGGAAAAAACAGAGTTCAGTATAAAAATTTCAAATGGAGATATTATAGTACTGAAAATTTCGACATATATTTTTATGATGGCGGAAATGAAATAGCTAAAATTGCCACGAACTATCTGGAAAAGGAATTTGACAGGGTAACCGACATCCTTGGTACAGTCTCCTACAGCAAAACGGAAATATTTCTCTATAATTCTCCAACAGATTTACTCCAAAGTAATATCGGCGTCAATGACAATAGCTTTGATGTTGCCGGACAAACAGATTTTGTATCGCCATTGGTAGAAATAGCATACCCTGGAAATGCAGAAGAGTTCAAGAAAATACTTATCTACAAGCTGTCGTCGATGCTTATTAACGATATGATGTTTGGTGGTAGCCTATCAGATATGTTTCAAAATAGTTATTTGCTTATGCTACCATCTTGGTATATGAATGGTGCTGCGCGATATACTGCTTACGGCTGGGATGTAGAAATGGACGATTTTATCAGAGATTTGATGCGCAATAAAAATACGCAGAAACTTGCCAAGTTTACTGGTTATGAATCAGAGCTGATAGGGCAATCAATTTGGAATTTCATTGCCGAGAGATATGGTGCAAGCTATATTTCTAATATCTTAAATCTAACTCGAATTATTCGCAATGAAGAAAGAAGCATATCCGGAACGATAGGCATACCATACAAAAGTTTTTTAGCTGAGTGGAGAAATTACTACTTGGGGCAGACTTCTTTTATCGATCAAAATTATGTATTGCCTGATAAAGGTTGGAAGGTAAATACCAATAAAAAGGGCGCTATAATAAAAGACGTAAAAATAAGTCCGAAAGGAAATTTCTACGCATACACTGTAAATAATAAGGGAAAATATAAAGTGATTATCAGCCGGGTTGGGAAGAAAAAAGAAAAAATAGCGTTGAAGGGTGGTTATAAAGTATTGAATCAGGAGCCTGACAAAAACATTCCATTATTGAGTTGGAAGGATGAGAATACCTTGGGAATAATAAGCACAAAATATGGAAGAAATTATCTTTGGCTCTACGAAGTTTCGTCTAAAAATAAAGTGAAAAAAGAGCTTACAAGAATCAATCAAAT
>VAPM010477988.1_pt1 | contig 22535 bp, 21 predicted proteins | sample 3395091 | NCBI WGS metagenome assembly VAPM01 (sample SAMN08290445, study PRJNA428436) | hydrothermal vent metagenome | isolation source: Deep-sea hydrothermal vent chimney 3 | place: Pacific Ocean: Juan De Fuca Ridge
CTCCGCGGCGCGCCCGCTGCCCACCATGATCGCGGCCGGCGTTGCGAGTCCCATCGCGCAGGGGCAGGCCACCACCAGCACCGCTACGGCGCTGACCAGCGCCAGCGTGATCGCCGGCGACGGGCCGAACGCCAGCCACACCAGAAAGGTGATCGTCGCCAAGGCGAGGACCATCGGGGTGAACACGCGCACCACGCGATCGGCGAGCCCCTGGATCGGAAGCTTCGAGCCCTGCGCGCGCTCCACCAAGCGGATGATCTGCGCGAGCACGGTCTGCTTGCCGACCTGTGTGGCCTCCACCTGCAGCACGCCGTGCTGGTTGACCGCGCCGCCGACCACCTCGTCGCCGGCGCGCTTGGCCACCGGCGTAGGCTCCCCGGTGAGCATCGATTCGTCGACGTAACTCTCGCCCTCGCGCACCACGCCGTCGACCGGCAGACGCTCGCCGGGGCGCACGATAACGCGGTCGCCGGGCCGCACGCTACGGATCGGGACCTCCTCCTCGCGCCCGTCGCGCAGCACGCGCGCAGTCTTCGCCTGCAACCCGATCAGCTTCTTGATCGCGGCGCTGGTGCGACCCTTGGCGATCTCCTCCAGATACTTCCCGAAGAGGATCACGGTGACGATCACCGCGGCCGAATCGAAGTAGAGACCGCGCGCCTGTTCCGGGAACAGCCAGGGCAGGACCAACACCACCAGACTGTAGAGCCACGCCGCGCCGGTACCGGTCATGACCAACGAGTTCATATCCGGCGCAAGGTGCCGGTAGGCGATCCAGCCGGGCCGGAAGAAGCGCCGCCCGGGTCCGAACAGCACCACCGTGGCGAGCAGCGCCTCGATCCAGTTCCAGAACCCCGCCGAGGGTACCAGCGCCTCCAGGGCGTGCTCGAGCGTCGGCATGAGGTTGGCGGCGACGGAGAGCACCAGCACCGGGATGGTCAACACGCTGGCGAGCCAGACGTCGCGGCGCATGGCACGCCGCGAAGCGGCGCGTGCGGCCTCTTCGACCGCCTCCGAGTCCTCGTCCCCGCCGAGGGGACGCGGCTCGTAGCCGGTCTCCTCGATCGCCCCTGCAATCTCCTCCGCCTCCAGCGTGGCGGGGAAGTAGCGCACGCTCGCACGCTCCGTGGCCAGGTTCACGGTGGCCTCCAGCACACCGGGCAGCCGCGCCAACGCCCGCTCCACGCGCCCGACACAGGAGGCGCAGGTCATGCCGCCGACACCGATCTCGATCTCCGCGGTTATCGGCGTATAGCCCACCTCGCGCACGGCCGCCGCGATCCGCGCGGCATCGAGCCGCTGTTCCTTGTAACGAACGCTCGCACGCTCGGTGGCGAGGTTCACGGAGACCTCTTCCACCCCGGGCAAACCCTGGAGTGCACGCTCCACCCGCCCCACACAAGAGGCGCAGGTCATGCCTTCGATCCCGAGTTCGAGCGTCTGCATCGGCTTCTCCTTACGGTCTGTGGACGGACGTCAGTCGTTCTCGTTCAACGCCGCCAGGATCGGACACTCCGCCGTGGAGCCCTTGCCGTTGCAATGGGCGGCCAACTCTTCCAATGCCTGCTTCATCCGCTGCAGGTCGTGCAGACGCGACTCGATGTCGTGGATCTTCTCCAGGCTGAGGCGCTTCACGTCGCGTGCATGACCCTGCGGGTTGTCGTTCAGTGCAAGCAGGGTCGCGATCTCCTCGAGCGAAAAACCCAGCGCCTGGGCGCGACGGATGAAACGCAGTCGCCGTGCGGCGTCGCTGCGGTAGATCCGATAGCCGGCGGCGGTACGCTCCTCGGGCGCGAGCAGACCGAGGCGCTCGTAGTAACGCAGCGTCCCCGCGCCCACGCCGACCTGCTTGGCGAGCGTCCCGATGGTCATGGTCTGCATGGTCTGATCCTCCCGGTGACAGCGTTATCTTAAAGCTTGAAGTGCGCTTCAAAGTCAAGACCGATCCGGTCGTGAAAGTCCTTGCGATCAAGCCTACACCTTAGAGTGTACTGCAAGGTCAAGGCCGGCACGCCCTCCCCCGCGCCGAGGTTGGAATAGCCGATGAAGCGCGCCCGTCTGTCATACTCCGATCCCTCCGAACGCACGATGATCCAAGGAGGAGCCCCGCCATGCGCTACCTGCTGATCGCGACCCCCGCCCTCTCCGGCTCCCTGTCGATCCTGCCGCGGAAGATACCGGCTTGGCGCGACGCCCGCGGCCGCGTACGGCTCACGTACGATGACCCGCGTTATCTCGCCGGGCGTCATCACCTCGATCGCTGTGGGACGGCGACGGTACGCAAGATGAGTGCGGTCCTGCGGCGTTTCGCAAAGACGGCGGTCGCCCCGTGAGCCGCTCACCACGCGACGACCGGCAACGGAGGCACGATGCCGACGGGGCGGACGCCCCCTACACCATCGGCACCCTGGGCCGCGCGGCGGGCGTGCATGTGGAGACCGTCCGTTACTACCAGCGGATCGGGCTGATCGCCGAGCCGCCGCGCCCGCCGGGCGGCGTGCGTCACTATGCGCCGGAGAGCGTCGAGCGGATCCGTTTCATCAAGCGGGCGCAGCGCCTCGGCTTCACGCTGCACGAGATCGCCGAACTCCTGGATCTCGGGGACGGGCGCTGTACCGACGTGCGCCGTCGTGCCGAGGCGCGCCGCGACCAGATCACCGCGCAGATCGGAGACCTCCAGGCCATGCGCGACGCACTGGAGGGATTGATCCGCGCCTGCCGCACCGGCCGTCGGCGCCACTGCCCGATCGTGCAGAACCTCGCGCGCGGGAGGACCCCCACCAAGGACCCGCACCGGTCCTGACCCCGCGCGCCGTCGGCACACTTCCGAATCCGCGGCCGGAGTCCGGCGAGCCGCTCACACTGGAAGGGCTTGACTCCGTACCCGCATACGGCCTGTAGGCTTCCTTCCGAAACGAGGATCGGGACGGAGACGACGATGGCTGCTACTCCCGGGACCCATCCCGGCGCAAATCCCGGTGCAAATCGCACTCTCGCGGCGGGGGTGGTCACCGCGGTGCTCGGCTCCCTGTGCTGCGTCGGACCCCTGGTGCTGCTGGGACTGGGCGTGAGCGGGGCGTGGATCGGCCACCTCACCGCGCTCGAGCCCTACCGACCCCTCTTCATCGCCGTCACCGTGCTGTTCCTCGCCCTGGCCTTCCGACGGCTCTATTGGGTACCGCGCGTGTGCGCGCCGGGCACCCCATGCGCCGACCCGCGCACGCTGCGCACCCGGCGCGTGATCTTCTGGGTCGTCAGCCTGGCGCTCATCGCGCTGCTGGCCGCACCGTGGATCGCGCAGTGGTTTCTCGACTGACCCGCACGCGACGGAGGATCCGACCATGCGCCCTACCCTTTTACTCGCCGCCACCCTTGCCCTCGCCGGCCTGGGTATCGCCCCGCTGTCCGCGGCACCCGCCGCCCAACCGCCCGCCCAAGGGGCGCTGCATCTGAAGACCGTGACCCTGGCGGTATCCGGCATGACCTGCGGGCTGTGCCCGATCACCGTGCGTGCCGCCCTCCAGCACGTGCCGGGCGTCGAGTCGGCCCGGGCCGACTTCGCCACCCGCACCGCGACCGTGACCTTCGACCCGCGCCGGACCGACGTGAGTGCCCTGACCCGGGCCACCGCCGACGCGGGCTATCCTTCCCACCTCAAGAAGTGACGGCGCGTCCGGCAATGCTTGCAAACGGGGCAAGTGGGTGACCAAGAAGTCGTTCGATCGAGTACGCCGCGCCGGAAGCGTGCGATCGCAAGGGCGGCGTGTCCCTCAAGGACCCGTCGGCGCGAGCGCATCCGGATAGCGGGCTTCGTTGACGGCGCGGCCGAGGGCGAAGGCCTCGTCCAGCGTGAGCAGCCACGTGCCCGGGCGCCGGGCGATCCAACCGCGCGCCGCCTCGGGCGAGGCGAAGAAGTGCACGAAATGGCAGAAGCTCGCCGTCGTGTGTCGGCGTAGTTCCGCCTCGTCCGGCAACAGGAAGGAGACCACGACACCCGCAGGGTACGCGGAGGCCACGCCGTGCGGGGCGACCGTCAGGTGCACCGGCGCGCCGGTGGCGGGACACGCGGAGACGACACGCGCGGTGGCGTTCAACAGCCGCGGCAGGAACAGTGCGTCCCACGCGCACCACGTGTAGAGTGCGACACCGTCGACTTCGAAGCGGTGCGCGGTCTCGCCGACCGACAACCCGAGGAACCCGATCACCGCCCCGGCCTCGTTCCGGATCAGGCCCGGCCACCCCGCCAGCGTGCGCTCCACCTCCGGTGTCGCGCGACCCATGGCATCGGCGAGCCGGGCGGAGGGCACCGCGCGCCCGAGCGCGAGCAGCCGGTAGAGGGTCAACGCAAGTTCCTGATCGGCCGATGCCAGCGGAGGGAAGGCGCGTGCGAAGCGTGCTGCGAGCCCACGTTTCGCGCCGTCGGAACCGGCCGCTGTTCCGGCATCTCCCGATCCGTCCATCTTCGTTCGCCTCCCAACCGTAACCCGGGCCCGAAGCGTAACTCCGTATCCGCATACGGAGTCAATCCCGCCCGAAGTCGTCGACGGCCGGCTCCCGGGTCCCCCGATCGATCGTCGCGCCGGTCGTCGAGAAGTCCTCAGGCCCCGCCCTGCGCCGTTGCACCCGGGCAACACTCCTCGTAGCCCGGCACGCCGTCGCGGCGTTCGTACCATGCCTGCGTGCGCCCGATCAGGCGCACCGCCACCAACATCACCGGCACCTCGATCAGCACGCCGACCACCGTGGCGAGCGCGGCCCCGGAATTGAGGCCGAACAAGGCGATGGCGGTCGCTACCGCCAGTTCGAAGAAATTACTGGCACCGATCAGCGCCGAGGGCCCCGCCACGCAGTGCGGCGAGCGGACCGCGCGGTTGAGCAGGTAGGCGAGCCCCGAGTTGAAGAACACCTGCACCAGGATCGGCACCGCGAGCAACACAATGACCAGCGGCTGGGCGAGGATCTGCGTACCCTGGAAGCCGAACAGGAGCACCAGCGTGGCGAGCAGCGCCGTCAGCGAGAACGGGTGCAACCGCGCCAACGTGCGCCGCAGTCGCTGCTCGCCGCCCGCACCGCCGAGCAGCCGTGCACGCCAACGGTCGGCGATCACCAGCGGGACGATGATGTAGAGCAGCACCGAAAGCAGCAGCGTCTCCCAGGGCACGGTGATCGCCGACAGGCCGAGCAGCAGCCCCACGATCGGCACGAAGGCGAACACCATGATGACGTCGTTGAGCGCAACCTGGGAGAGCGTGAAGTGCGGCTCGCCGCGCGAGAGGTGGCTCCAGACGAACACCATCGCGGTGCACGGCGCGGCGGCGAGCAGGATGAGCCCGGCGATGTAGGAGTCGACCTGCGCGGCCGGCAGCCACGCGCGGAACACGTGGCCGATGAACAGCCAGGCGAGCAGGGCCATCGAGAACGGCTTCACCGCCCAGTTGACGAGCAGCGTCACGCCGACGCCGCGCCAGTGGCGCCGGACCTCGCCCAGGGACTTGAGATCGACCTTGAGCAGCATCGGGATGATCATCAGCCAGATGAGCACCGCGACCGGGAGGTTGATCTGCGCGAGTTCCATCCCGCCGACGGCGTGAAACACCCCCGGCAACAGCCGCCCGAGGCCGATCCCGGCCACGATGCACAGGAACACCCACAGGGTCAGATAGCGTTCGAAGAATCCCATCGCGGCCCCGGAGGCCTGACGGGCGGTCGTCTCGCATTGGATGCTCATGCTGCATTCTCCTCGGTCAGGCGCGTCGACTCCCGGCCGGAGAGGTCTACACCCATCCCGGCCATCACCGCGATCGCACGCGGGCTCTTGCTGTGGATCCGGGACCGGGATTCCCGACGCCGGGGCGGCCGGGAAAACGGTCCATGGCGGTCCTCCTCCGACCGGGGATGCGGGAAACGCCTCACGCGCAACACGGTGCGCCGGGGCGATTCGGCATGCGCGCGAGGCGCGCGCGGTCGCGCGCGAACGGCTCCTGCCGCGCCACCCCGGCGAGGGTGGCCTGCAGAACCTGCTGCGCCCATTCGGGAAGGTCGTCCCGGATCCGGTAGTGGACCCACAGCCCCTCGCGACGATCGCGGACCACCCCGACCTCGCGCAGCAGGGCCAGGTGGCGCGAAACCTTGGGCTGGACAATGTCAAGCGCGTAGGTCAGTTCGCACACGCACAACTCCCCCGCGGTCGCCAGCAGCAGGAGGCAACGCAACCGGGTGCCGTCACAAAGCGCACGGAAAAATGAGCTTGCGTCCATGGGCGCAATATTACCTAATGCGTATATATGTGTAAACAGATATTTCACCAAGCCCCCTCCCCTGCCGCCACGGAAACTTGTAGGCGGGTACACCGAAATAAGCATCGGCGCTTGAGCGGAATCGCGCCCCAGTATATATTGGGGCGAATGCGAATCGTTCTCATCCGCCATTAAGGAATCGTTAACGTGGACCTTTCTTCACGCCCGCTGCCAAGCACCCTCCCGCGTTGGCGAATGTTCATGTTGGTCGTCGGCCCCGGCCTGGTGGTCATGCTCGCCGATACCGACGCGGGCAGCGTGATCACGGCCGCGCAGAGCGGTGCCCGTTGGGGCTACAAGCTCCTGCTGCTCCAGGCGCTGTTGATTCCGGTCCTCTACGTAGTCCAGGAACTCACCGTGCGGCTCGGGCTCGTCACCGGGCGCGGACACGGGGAACTGATCCGGGAGCGCTTCGGGCGCGGCTGGGCGTGGCTGTCGGTCTCGACCCTGGTGCTGGCCTGCCTGGGGGCGCTGGTCTCGGAACTGAGCGGCATGGCCGGGGTGGGCCTGCTCTACGGGGTACCGACCTGGCTCACCATGCTGTTGACGATCGCCCTCATCCTTACCGTGGTATGGACCGGCTCCTACCGCTCGGTGGAGCGCATCGCGATCCTGCTCGGCGTCTTCGAACTGGCGTTTCTGTGGGTCGCCTGGCGCGCGCACCCCGATCCCGCCCGGCTGATGGACGGACTTACCCGCATCCCGTTGGGCGATCCGCAGTATCTCTATCTCGCGGCCGCCAATGTCGGCGCGGTGATCATGCCCTGGATGGTCTTCTATCAGCAGTCGGCCGTCGTGGACAAGGGACTCGGTCGCGAACAGTTGCACGCCGCGCGCCTCGACACCGCCATCGGCGCCGTGATTACGCAGATCATCATGGCGGCGGTCCTGATCGCCGCGGCGGCGACCATCGGTCGAACGCGACCCGATACCCCGCTCGATACCGTGCAACAGATCGCGGCGGCGCTCACCCCGTTCCTGGGCGCCGACGCCGGGCGTGCGGTGTTCGCCGTGGGAATGAGCGGCGCGGCGCTGGTCGCGACCTTGGTGGTTACACTCGCCGCCGCGTGGGGCCTTGGCGAGGTCACCGGGTACCGCCGTTCCCTGGAGAACAACCCGCGCGAGGCGCCGTGGTTCTACGGCACCTTCAGCATCGGTCTGGTCGCCGCCGCGCTCGTAGTCACCTCGGGAGTCAATCTCGTGGACTTGAGCGTCGCCGTCGAGGTCATGAACGCCCTGCTCCTTCCGGTGGTGCTCGGTTTCCTGTTCCTGCTCGCCTGCAAGGCACTCCCCGATCCCTATCGCCTGCGCGGCGCCTATGCCTGGATCATCGGCGCGGTCATTCTCTCCACCGCGGGCTTCGGCGTATACGCCGGCTTGAGCGGCGTCCTCGGCTGACCGGCTCGGGCGGCGCCCCCGGCGTGCTATAGCCAGCGCCGAGCCGCCCAGCCGATCCATTCCGCAGGCCGGCGGTTCCAGGCGCGGTGCCGCCAATGCGGCAGCGTGACCTCGCGGGCGGCGTCGAGGTTCTCCTCGAACTGCCGGCGCAGTGCGGCGCACAACTCCGTGTCGCGCGTCAACACGGTCAGTTCATGGTTGAGCAGCAGACTGCGGTAATCGAGATTGGCGGTACCCACCGCGACCCAGGATTCGTCCGCCTGCAGGACCTTGGCGTGCAGCATGCGCGGCTGGTACTCGAAGATACGCACGCCGTCGGCGAGCAGCCCGGCATAGCTCGCGCGCGCCGCCCACGCGGCGAGCGCGACGTCGCCCTTTGCAGGCACCAGCACGTACACCTCCACGCCGCGTGCCGCCGCCTCGACCAGCGCCCGCTGCATAGGATGATCGGGCACGAAATAGGGCGTGGTTACGCGGATTACGCGCTGCGCGCCGCCGATCAGCTTGACGTACACCCGCCGCATTCGATTGCGGCAGCCCCGGGAAGGCGTGGGGATGAGTGCGGTGCTCGGCGTCGCGGTGGATTCCGGACTCCAGCGACTGCGCCCCGCCCAAAAGGCGTCGAACAGGCATTGCGCCTGAAGCGCCGGCGCGCCCCGCATCCGCACGTGGCTGTCGCGCCAGCGCCGCTCCCCGAATGCCTCGGCCGAGGATTCCCGGTGGATGTTGAATCCCCCGACGTAGGCGCACGTACCATCGGCCACCAGCAGTTTCCGATGATTGCGCCGGTTGTAGCGCAGCGGCTCGCGCCACGACCAGCGGTGGAACCAGCGCACGCGGATCGGGCTCGCACGCAGGAACCGCGCGAGCCGCGTCGAGCCCCATACCAGCCAGCCGGCCGCGTCCAGATGCAACCGCACCTCCACGCCCTCACGCGCGCGGCGGGCGAGCGCCTCGGCGAAGCGCCAGCCGATCTCGTCGTCCGCGAAGATATAGCTCTCCAGGGACAGCCGCGTCCGCGCGTCCGCGATACTGGCCAGCATCGCCGCGTACAGCCGGTCCCCTTCGGAGAAGGCCTCCAGGGCATCGTGCCCCCGCGCGAGACTGGGAACACAGCGGCGACGGTCCGGGCGGCGCAAATCAGCCATCCGCCGGTCCCGGAGAAAGGGCGAAGAACGCATGGGGCCCCCACGTCGTTCGGCGATCGAGATACCGCAGGCCCTTCCCACGGATCGAGCGATCAAGGAGACGGGCGACGGTCATGGGCGGTGCGGCGGGGCTACCGGGAGTCGGCCGCACCGCGCTTCGCGGGCGACGGCCGGACTCCGGCGCCGCCGCGGGCGGATGAATCGACCGGGGGCCCCTCCTGAAGCAGCGAGGCAAGCGGCGTGTGCAAGTGCTCGGCGAGCCCTCGATCCGCGGCCGCCAGGGTCGCCGCCAGCATGCGGTCCCAACGGTCGGCGACGACCGCGCCCGGGGAGTCCGCGTGCAGCGCGAGGCGCGCGCCGGTGTAGAGGTCGTACAGGCTGAAGCGGTCCAGGTCCCGACCGAGCAACCACTCGTTCCCGCCCGCCACCGGTGCGACCAGGCGCAACGCTTCCAGGCGCGCGAGCATGTCCTGGATCGCCGCGGTCGAGTACTGGCGCTCCAGGCGCAGCAGTTGCTCCAGACGCAGGCCCTTGCCTTGCGTGTGCGCCGCCGACAGATGCCCGAGCAGCCGGAAGGCGAGGCGCACCGAGCGCCCCGCCTCCTCGTCGCTCACGCCGGTACGGTGGCAGCGCGCCCCCAGGCAATAGGTAACCTCGGCGCCCAACAGGACGATCACCCACGTGATGTAGACCCAGAGCATGAACAGCGGAATAACCGCCAGTGCACCGTAGACCAGTTCGTAGTTGTGCACCTGGGCCACGTAGGCCGCGAAGACGCGCTTGGAAAGTTCGAACAGGGCCGTCGTGAACAACCCCCCGACGGCGGCGTGTACGACCCGGACGTAGGCGCGCGGCGCCACCAGAAACAGCAGGGCGAAACCCGCGGTCTCCACCGACAGCGGCACCAGCCACATCCCGATCCAGCCAAGCCACTGCGAGAAGCTCACCAAGGCCTGATACTTGGCGAGCAGGAAGTTCGTAGTGGTGAAGCTGACACTCAGGAACAACGGTCCCAGGGTCACGAGCGCCCAATAGCCGACCAGCGTCGAGAGGATGGAGCGACGGCGGTGGCTGCGCCAGATCCGGTTGAGCACCGAGTCGATCTCCCACAGAATCAGGGTGACCAGACCCACGACCCAGACCGACCCGAACACGCTCAGGCGCGCGGCATGGGTGCCGAACTCAGTGAGGTATCGGAGGACGGTCTCGCGAGAGACCGGGATCAGGTGGCGGATGATGCTGGTGCTGAGCGCGTTGAGCTGCTCATGGAAGCCGGGAAACGAACTGAGGACACCGAATGCCACGATCCCGATGGGCACCAGCGCCAGGAGCGTGGTGAAGGTCAGGCTCGCCGCCCGCGTGGGAATCTCGTCGCGCCAGGAACGCGACCATGCCGCGGCGAGAAACCCCCACAGCCGGTTGCGCCGCAACCGCAGCCACCCGAGCAGCAAAGCCATGCGCGGACCGGCGACGATCCGCCGCGAACCGCCGTGCTCCCTGTGCGGCGCCGCCACCATCGATCATCCCCGTGCGTCACGCAACCGCGCCTGAAATCCGCCCGACAACCCGGGCGCGCCGCACCGACGGAGCCTCCGCTCCGAGCCGGACCCCGCGCGCCGAACGGCGGAGTCGGGCGGCGCTACGGCGCACTCCGTCCGACTGTAACCCGCCCGGCCCGGGGGCTGTCAACCGCGGCGCCGGCGGTGCGGTGACTATTCCCCGCACCGGAGACCGCTCATTTATGGCAGCCGGTGCCTGCCGCCAAACGGCGACGGCGGCGCCGCGCTCAATATCGCGGGGGGCGGGCGTAGGCCGATTCGCCGGCGTAGTCTGCGGCGGCGCCGAGTTGTTCCTCGATGCGCATGAGTTGATTGTACTTCTCCACCCGCTCGCCGCGGGCCGGGGCGCCGGTCTTGATCTGTCCGGTGTCGAGGGCCACCACCAGGTCGGCGATGAAACTGTCGACGGTCTCGCCGGAGCGGTGGGAGACGAAGGCGGTCCAGCCGGCACGCTGGGCCAGACGGGTGGCCTGGAAGGTCTCGGTCACGGTACCGATCTGATTGAGTTTGATGAGGACACTGTTGGCGATATTCTTCTCGATGCCCTCGGCGATGATCTTGGGGTTGGTGCAGAAAATATCGTCGCCGACGAGTTGGAGATGATCGCCCACGGCCTGGTTGAGACTCGACCAGCCCTCCCAGTCGTCCTCGGCCATGCCGTCTTCGAGGAGGACGATGGGGTAGTTTTCCGCCAGGCGACGATAGTAATCGACCATTTCCTCCGGGGTGAGGACGCGGTCCTCGGTGCGCAGGCGGTACTTGCCGTCCTCGAAGAATTCGGAGGAGGCCGGATCGATGGCGATGCCGATGTCGGCGCCGGGCTTGAAACCGGCCTTGGAGATGGCCTGCACGATAAGCTCCAAGGGTTCCTCGTTGGAGCTTACGTGGGGAACGAATCCCCCCTCGTCGCCGAGGGTGGTGGCGAGATTCTTGTCCTTGAGCACGGCCATCAGCGCGTGGTAGGTCTCGACCGCCCAGCGTAACGCCTCGCGGAAACTCGTCGCGCCATAGGGTGCGATCATGTACTCCTGGAAGTCGGGACCTTGCCAACGGGCGTGGACACCCCCGTTGAGGATGTTGAGATGAGGTACGGGCAGACGGATCGCGCTCACCCCGCCGAGATAGCGATAGAGGGGCAGGCCCCGGGCCACGGCCGTCGCCCGGGCGCAGGCGAGCGAGACGCCAAGAATGGCGTTCGCGCCCAGGCGGGCCTTGTTCTCGGTGCCGTCGAGGGCGCACAACATCCGGTCGATGGCCGCCTGCTCGCCGGCATCCTGTCCGACCAGCTCGGGGCCGATGATATCGACGACGTGTCCTATCGCTTTGCGCACCCCCTTACCCGCGTAGCGTTCGGGTTCATTGTCGCGCAGTTCGACCGCCTCGCGCCCTCCGGTGGACGCCCCCGAGGGTACCGCCGCACGCCCCGTTACGCCGCAGGCCAGGGTGCACTCGACCTCGATCGTCGGATTGCCGCGCGAGTCGAGGATTTCGCGGGCGACGAGTGAAGCAATATCGGTATTCATAATGCCACCTTTTGAGAAGTCAACGTAACGGGTTGAATCAATCCGCCATGCGATGCCGATCGCTTGCGGAGCGCATCGTTCATCGCGGGAAGCTCAGGCACTCAAGTCCCGCTCTCCAATACCACCATGGGACGCAACTCGTCGGCGAGCTGCGTCAGGCGCTCCAGTTCCGCGGCGAGCGCACGGCTGTGTGCATCGGCCTGTGCCGCGTTTTCCTCGTTGCGCTCCATGCCTTTTTTGATGGCGCCCTCGATGCCCGCCCGAGCCGTATCGACGCGTTCCAGCATGGCCACCTTGAAATCACGCATGCTCTTATCCAGGCGTTGGGCGAAATCATAGCGCACCCGCCCGGCCTGGGTCTCGGCGAGTTCCCGGGCATAGCGCAGCGCCTGCTTGAAAATCAGGTTGTCGCCCAGAATCTTCGGCAGGGCCAGCACCAGCGATGAAGTAATGATCTTGAGGGCCGGCGGTTCGTTCCAGTACTTGTAATAGAAGCGGGATTTCTCGCTCCAATCCGCTTGCGCACCGACGACCTCGAACTCCACCGAGAACAGCTCGGAGGAAAACCGGAAGAGTTCGTCCACCATACCGTCGATTTTCCCGCCGAAGCGGGAACACAAGTCCTGAAACAAACCCGCAACGCGTTCCTCTTCCTCGCGCCGGAAACCATCCCAGGCCGTGAGCACCTCGTGCCTCACATACTGTTCCAGGTCCACACGCAGTTCGCGCGAGTGCAGATGGCGGTTCGCCTCGAAACGGGCCTTCACCTTGCTCTCCAGTTCCCCGAGCAATCGCCCCTTGAACGCATCCGCATCGTCGGTCAGTTCCTGATCCGCCAGACGCTTGGCCTCGGCTTCCAGTAAAATGGTGAAGGCCTGTTTTTCCCGCCCGATTTCGTCGAGTTTCCCCTCGAAGGCCGCCACCTTGGATTGCAGCTCCTCGGCGGATATGCGCAGCGAAGCGATGGCCAACTGCGTCTTCGCCCGACTCTGGGAGACGATGCGCAGCATTCTCTTGGCCAGGGCCGAAACGAGGGCATAGTCCTTGCCCTCCACGAGGAATCGCTCCAGGACCGCGGTGAAGGCGGGGAAGCGGCTTTTATCCAGCAGCGCCTGCTCGCCGCTTTGGATCGCCTCCAGGGCCAGCCGGGCGGAGACCGGATAAACCGGGACCGCCCGCCCGAGGACCCCTTCGAGGGTACGGCGGGCGAAATCCAGCGATTCGGCAAGTTCGGTCTCACAAAGCAGATCGGCCTTGTTGAGCAGGAAAAAAATACGGCCTGCGTAGGCCTGGGCGTCCGCCAGGAAATCCATCTCCGCCTGTCCCAACGGCTGATCCGCGGAGAGGATGAACAGCACCGCATCGGCCTTCGAGAGGTAGCGGTAGGCCATGTCGGTGTTGTGTCGATACACCGAGCCGATACCCGGCGTGTCGATGATCCGCACGCCGGCGGCGAGCCAGGGCGACGGCCAGGTGATCCGCACTTCGTTCACATGCTTCTCGTTGTGTGGATTCCCCTTCTCGGTGACGTAATCGGCCAGCGCCTGCGGCTCAATCTCGCGACGCTCGTCATTCTCGAAGATCACTTCCACACTCGCCTGCTCGCCGTGCGCGAGCACGGTGGCGATGGCGGTGAGCGGAATCACACCGACCGGCAACAGACGCGCACCGATCAACGCATTGATGAGGGTGCTCTTTCCACGCTTGAATTCGCCCACCGTCACCAAGCTGAATTGCCTCGAATCCGCCCGCTCCCGTAGCGCATCGAGTTCTGCGCCGGACATGGCCGGCAAATCGAGCGCCTCGCCCAGGCAAGCGCGGAATTGTTTCATGGGACCGTCATAACTCACGCTGTGCATACGATGCCTCCGTAAGGCTTGGCGTTGGATACTGCATGCGAAACCGTATTCACCGGCGTCCTACGGCCTGCTGCACGAGTGGTCGATGCATCGCGAGCGATCACGAATGGGGCGCGAGGGATGGTTCTGAAGCATAGCGAGTGCGGCGTCGCGTTCCGTCCCGCGCGGGAGCTTCCGGAGGCTGCGCAGGATTTCAAGGTTTTGCACGATATCGGTCGGGTGGCGCAAAGCACATTGTGCCAACGGCAGTGCCGCCCGCTCGTCACGCTGATTACCCAGGGTAATGATCGCCCCCATCCTGACCTCCGAGATGGGATGGCGGAGCGCGCGGAGCAACCGTTCGGAATACGGTGTCCGGAGTTCCCATTCAGGGATATCGGACCGGCATCGGGGGCATATCGTGTGCGTTCGCTCGATCGGCTCGAAACACACCGGGCAGAAGTACTCCATCACGGACGCCCCAAATACGCCTCCGGTGCCATCCCCGGTTCACGCACGCCGCGCGCCGAGCACGGATCGGCGACCGATACGAAAGCCCGGCTCAAGGCCATACTGACAGACTATCTTATCACACGGCGATGCGTGTGGGTCGCGCCGCGATCGGCGTTGGGCCGGTCCCGCCCATCGCGCCCTCAAAATCGGGGGCTCGCCAAAATCGAGAGAACCTTGACGCGGCGCAACCGATTCCATGGGGGGGGTGTGCGAAAATCGACCGAGGCGTATTGCTGCCGGCTGCGGTGCGCGGGCGATCGGTGATGCGGCCCCACGAACCACTACGGAATGCGTCGGTTGAACGCGGATACCCGGTCGATGCGCATCGACATCCAGGCGTGTAAACGGTATATCACGAGCCGTCAGGATCCCGATGGAGGTTTTTGTTTTTACCGCGATTTCGGCGTTAATGAGTCCAACGCCCCGGACACGCTGGCGGCAGTGGCCGGCCTGGACCTGCTCGGGGAGCCCGTGCCGCGCCGCCCCGACGTGGCGGCTTGGCTGCGTAGGCAGCAGCGGGACGAGGGCGACTTCGCCACCCTCCCCATCGCCTGGGCCTGCGTGAAGGCGCTCCGGCTGCTGGAAACGGAGCCGGAGCATGACGCGCGCCCCTATGTCCTCGGGTGGGCGCAACGCCTGTTGCGCCCGGGTAAAACGCCTGGCGGCGGCACCCTGCGGGCGCTTGTCCAGGTCACCGATCTGCTGGATATCCTGGGTATTGTGCCGGGGGAGCTCTCCGAGGCCGGCCTCCGGCTCCTGAAGAATCTTCGGGGGCCGGAGGGAGGGTACGGGATCCCCGGAGCGAGCCTTGTCGATACGTGGCGCGCCCTCCAGGTGGCGGGCCGCCTCGATGGCCATTTGGAAACCGAGGCGCTGGATTACGCGCGATGCTGCGAGCATCCTGCGTACGGTTTCAACATCGCGCCTCGGGCCGTGACCACCGCCATGGAGGTGCAGGTGGCGGGTCTGGAGGTGCTCGCCCGGTGCGGCGCATCGCCGCGATACGCCGGGGCCGCCCGGCGCTTCGTAGCCGCGTGCCAGACGCCCCAGGGGGGGTTCGCGCGGGTACCCGGGGCGCTGACCCGTCTGGAAGACACTTGGCTCGGACTGCGGGCGCTGGATTGCCTGAGCCGGTTGGCGGGGAGCTGAGCCGAAGGGGGGGGCGTTCGCTCGCCTCCGCGCTCCGCAGATCCCTCCCGGCATCGGCACGCAATTCCCGCAGGCTTCGCCGACACCCCGCCGGATATGGCCGCCCGCCGGCTTGCCCATGACCGTACCGTCATCGAATGCGCACCCGCGACGTTTTGGCGATGGAAACCGCCGCTACCTTGAATTCCGGCGTCATGCTGTCCTGATCCAGCACACCGCTGGTCAGATGATTGATCGCCGCTTCGGGGAAATGAAAGGTGGTAAACAAGACTCCGGGACGGACCTCGTTACTGAGACGCACCTGCAGATGCGTCCGCCCCTTGCGCGAGCGCAGCAATACCTCATCGCCGTCGGCAATATCGCAGCGTGCTGCGTCCAGCGGATTGATCAACAATTCATCGTGATCGACGAGGTCCAGCAATGGCGTGCGACGGGTCATGGAACCGCAATTGTAATGCTGAAGCCGTCGACCGGTGGTGAGGATAAAGGGATATTCATCCATGTCGTCGCCCTGCAGTTCCGGGGTTTCGACGAAGTCGGTGAACACGAAACACCCCTTGCCGATCTTGAACTGCTCCGTGTGCAGGATTTTGGTATCACTGCCGTCCTCGTTCACCGGCCATTGTTTACCATCGGGCCCGAGGCCGTCCCAACTCACCCCGGCGAAAAACGGAACCACTTGAGAGATCTCTTCGAGCAGGACCGCCGGATCATAACCCGCCTGCGGATAGCCCATGCGATTCATGATATCCACCATGATCTGCCCGTCCGCCCGGGTACCTTCCAGCGGAGCAATCACCCGATTGACGCGTTGCACGCGACGTTCGCCATTGGTGAAGGTGCCGCTCTTTTCCAGATGGGAGGCGGCGGGCAGCACCACCTCGGCAAGGCCGGCCGTCTCGGTCATGAACAGCTCCTGCACCACCAGAAAATCCAGCCTCATGAGCGCCTGCCGGACGTGGGTCGTATCGGGATCGGTTTGCAGAATGTCCTCCCCCATGATCCACAACGCCTTGAGTCTTCCTTCGCCCGCGGCGCGAAGCATCTCGGGCGTCGTCAGCCCCTTTTCCGCGGGAACGGGCCGCCCGTAACGGCGCTCGTAATGGGCGCGCACCTCGGGGTCGGAGACATCCAGATAACCGGCGCCCAGTCCCGGCTGCACCCCCATGTCGGCCGCACCCTGAACGTTGTTCTGCCCGCGCAATGGATTGACGCCGACACCCGGACGCCCGATGTTGCCGGTCATCATGGCCAACGCGGAGAGAAGCATCACCCCGCGGCTGCCCTGATAATGCTCCGTGAGCCCGAGACCGTGAAAGGACATGGCGTTTTTCGCCCGTCCGTAAATCACCGCCGCCTCGCGTACCGTTTTGCGATCGACACCGGTGATCTTTTCCAGCCGTTCAAGATCGATATTCAATACGGCACGCCGGAAATCCTCGAAGCCCTCGGTACGCCGACGGACGAAATCCTCATCGATCAAACCTTCGCCGATGATGTAATAGGACAGCATCTCCAACAACGCCACATTGGTACCCGGACGCAACTGCAAATGGACCGTCGCATGGCGGGCCAACGCGATACGCCGCGGATCGATGACGATCAGCGGTATGCCCTTCATGGCACGCTGCAGTATTTTCACACCGGTGACGGGATGGGCCTCGGTGGAATTCGCGCCCACCACCAGCAGACAATCGGCCGCCCCGATCTCATCGATGGAATTGGTGGCCGCACCGGTACCGAAGGTCTTGCGCATGCCGAAAGCCGTCGGCGCATGGCACACCCGGGCGCAGCCGTCGATGTTGTTGTTGCCGATGACCACGCGCATGAATTTCTGCATCAGGTAGTTTTCCTCGTTGGTACAACGCGAGGAGGAAATACCGGCGATGGCTTTGGACCCATGCTGCGTTTTTATGCGATCGAGCCGTCGGGCGATGTGATCCAGGGCCTCGTCCCAATCGACGGGCCGAAGTTCCCCGTCCTTTCGCAGCAACGGCGTGCGCAGGCGATCGGGATGATGGTAATAGGCGAAGGCATAGCGCCCCTTGAGACAGGCGTGTCCCCGGTTCACCTCCGCGTCGCCCACCGCATCGACGGCGCGTATCTCCCCTCCCTTCAACAGCACCTCCAGGTTGCAACCCACGCCGCAATAAGTGCAGACCGTGCGCACCCGCCGGTCCGCGATCAGGGTCTTGGCCCGGTAACGATCGGTCAACGCATTGGTAGGACAAGTCTGTACGCAGCGTCCGCAGGCCACACACCCGGATCCCAGAAACGGCTGATCCAGGGAGACAATGACCCGGGAACGATAACCTCGTCCGTGCATGGCCAGCACCATCTCCCCCTGGATTTCATCGCAGGCGCGGATACAACGATAGCAATGAATGCACTGGGCCGGGTCGAAACGGATGAAAGGATGATCGGCGTCGACCCGGATTGCCGCGCCGTTTCGAGGAAACCGGCTTGTCGAAAACGGGGGGTGCGAGGTATTTATGCCGGCCTGCCGCAGAAGCCTCTGAAAATGCGTAGGCCTTTCACCGGGAGCCGGAGACAATGCCTGCTCGGGATAATCGCTCAACAACAATTCCAGGATCGTCCTGCGGAGTCTTTCGATACGCCGTGAATTCGGGTGGATGTACTGTCCGGCCTCCACCCGGGTATGACACGCCGCCCGGACACGACGCGCCCCCCCTTCCGCCGACGCCACATCGACACTGCACAGTCGGCAATTTCCGAAAGGTGTCAGGGCCTCATCGTGGCACAACACCGGTATCGCATCCGGCCCCAGATGGCGGCCGACAAAATGGTAGATCGATTCATCGTGCTCAATGGGGTAGGCGACGCCGTCGATGTAGGCGGTATTTTCACTCATGTCCCGCCTCCAACCTGAAATAGTCCGCCAACTCAGGCCGGAAGTGGTTCAGGATATTGCGCACCGGCAGCGGGAGACCGCCGCCCAGGCCGCACAGGGAACCCAGTTCCAAAGTCTCCAGCAGGTCGTCGAATGCAATGCCGTCGACGGGGTTGTCCGTCGTCGCATCCGTCAACATGCGTCGCCCCTTCTCGGTTCCCAGCCGGCAGGGCAGACACTTTCCACAGGATTCATCGGCCATGAAGGTGAAGAGATGGCGCAGAAACCCGATCATGGGAAAGTCCTGCGGAATACCGACGATACCGGCATGCCCCAGCAGAAAACCCTCGCCGGCAAACGACTCGAAATCCAGCGACAATGCGGCGATCTTCTCCACCGGCACCACACCGCCCAGCGGTCCGCCCACCTGCACGGCCTTTACCGGCGTCCGAAACCCGCCGCCATAATCGTAGATCACCCGCTCCAGCGCGGTGCCCATCGCCACTTCGTGCACGCCGGAATGGTTGAAACCCTGATCCAACGACACCAGTTTAGTGCCGGTACTCGCCTCCGTACCCAGCGCGGAAAAGGCCGCACCGCCGTGGTCCAGTATCCAGGGCAGCGCGGCGAAGGTCTCCACGTTACTCACCAGGGTAGGCCGCCCGAACAGACCCGCCTGCGCGGGATAGGGGGGCCGGGTGCGCACCTCGGGCCGCAGACCCTCGATGGAATTGAGCAACGCGCTCTCTTCACCGCAGATGTAAGAGCCTGCGCCCTGCACGAGGCGGAACCGAAATCCCCCTTGCGTAACGACGGGCGTCTGTTCGAACGCCTCGATGGCCTCCGCCACGCGTTTTTGCGCCAGGGGGTATTCCGCCCGGACATAGAGAAAGCCGGTGTCCGAACCCATCGCCAGTCCGGCCGCCAACATACCCGCCAGTATCCGCTGGGGACGTTCTTCCAGCAGCCAGCGATCCGAAAAGGAACCGGGGTCGCCTTCATCGCCGTTGCAGACCACGTACTTGCGCCCCGTCGGCGCACTGCAGCAGGCGGCGAGCTTGTCGGCAAAAAGGAAACCGGCGCCGCCGCGGCCCCGCAGTCCGGATATTGCCAGTTCATCCGGCAAGGAAACCCGGGGCGAGGATGCCGTTTCGGATATCCGTCGATAAAGCGCCCCGGCCTCGTCCCCGTTGCCGCCGAACACCGAGTGCGCCGTATGGCAGCGGAAGGGGGGGCCTGCTCCCCGCCCGGAATCCGGACCGGCCCCGGCATCGAAACACCGATCCCCTATCCGGTAGGCGCCGGCGCGATAACAGTGGCCCAGGCAAGCGGCCTCGCCGATCTGTTCATCCGGGAATTGCGCCGCCAACCGGGCGCGAACCTTTTCTTGCCCGCCCGCCAGCAGGCAGGCCGTACCATTGCAGACATAGGCGCGTTTGTTACGGTTGTCTTCCGCGAGAAAATCATAAAAGGATGCAGCGCCCAACAACGCCGCCGGTGAAACCAGGCTCTCTTCAGACAGCGCGCGGAGTTGGGGATGGGAAGGCGCACCTGTCGCCCGCCCCGCCTCCAGCAGCGCCTCGAACAGCGTCTGTCCCCGGCAACAACGTGCGCTCAGGGCACGAATATTCTGCGACATGGTCTCATCTTCGCCGGCGGCGCAAGCACCATGAACGGATGTCAGCAGCCCCGCAGGTGTGCCGCCCCGCCATAACCGCCATCGCCTGCGTCGCCCATGGAGAACGCGACGCCGGACCACTGCCCACCGACCGTGGTCGGCACCTCAAACCCGCTCCCTTTCATCGGTTCGCCCCCCTGTCGGCGCCTACTGACAGCCGGCCTTCGTCGGCGACACCGGCGAGAAAGAAGGTGGATAGAATACCCGCGGCCGATCCCCAATCCCAGGTCAACGAAGAGACCTCAGGTAGGTTATAATATCGAGAATTTCACGATCGGTAAGCATCCCATAGTATGCGGGCATCGCGCCTTTCCCGGCCTTTATCCCGTTCAGCAAAGCGCTATCGGGCCGCAGCAGCGCATCACCCCGCGTGAAGTCCGGGGTACCGGGCATTGCACCGCGACCCGACTTGCCGTGACACATCGCACAGTGTGTCGTGTAGAGTTCCCGGCCCTTGACCGGATCCGCGGCACGCGCCTCAATGCCGCTGATACACATCAAGACCGCAGCAACCAGCACGGCACTCGTCTTTATCCTCCTCATAAATGCCATGCTGCGAGGATCGCGTTCCCGCCCCCCGATCACGGTGCCGGGTGACTCCGAGGAATCCCGAAAGATCGCCGTCCGGGCGTTTCCTCGATATCCGAATTGGAAAGTTTTATTTTCATCTCGTTTCATTTGTCACGCACCTGTGCTTTCGACAACTGCCGGGGCCGCCCCGGGGCTCCTCGTCGATTCGATCGCGTACCGGTTTCCTCCCGGGACGGCGACCCGTGCGCCATGTCGGGCGCATGCGAGTTCCCGACGGAACCGGGGGCCCACCTCCACTGAAGTTGTTCCCGCCGTTTACGCCGGCGGCCCGAATTCCTCCAATTTACGGTACAGTGTGGACAGACCGATGCCCAGCGCCTGAGCGGCCGCGCGGCGATCGCCCCCGGCATCCTCGATTGCCACCTGGATCAGGTTGTATTCGTGCGTACGAACCAATTCACGCAGACTCGTTCCAGTGGGCAGTGCGGAAGATCCGTTCCCGGCGGATCCCAAGCGGGTGATATGCGACGGCAGGTCGGCGACGGCGATCCGTTCACCGTCGGCAAGGATCAGTGCACGGGCGATTACATTTTCGATTTCCCGCACGTTTCCCTGCCAGTCGTGAGCGATGAGCATATTCTCCGCTTCCGGTTCGATTGAAATCTTCCGCCCCTGCGCAAAGCGCCCTTCGCCACGTTCCAAAAAGAACCGAACCAATTTGGCGATGTCACCGCGACGCTCGCGTAGCGGCGGTATGTGGATGTGGAAGACATCGATTCGGAAATAGAGGTCCTCCCTGAATCCACCCCGCGCAACCATCTCGCCCAGATTCCTATTGGTCGCTGCAACAATGCGAACGTCCACGCGCTTGACTTGACTGCTGCCGACGGGCCGGAATTCCTTTTCCTCGATCACATGCAACAGCTTGACCTGAAGATGAAGCGGCAATTCGCCGATCTCATCCAGAAAAATGGTTCCCTTGTCGGCTTCCAGGAACAAGCCCTTCTTTACCCTGTCCGCGCTGGTAAATGCCCCCTTGGTATGCCCGAAAAACTCGCTCTCGATCAAGTTCTCCGGTATCGATCCGCAATTGACCGGGATAAACGGCGCACCGGCACGCGGACTTTGTTTGTGAATGCTGCGTGCGATCACCCCTTTTCCGGTGCCGCTCTCACCGGTTATGAGGACGGTGCTGTCGGTCGTCGCAACCTTGGAAACGATGCGTTCGATCTCCTGCATTGCGGGCGAGGTCATTTCACAAAGCTTTTCGTTGTCACCCAGAACAATTCTGCGAAGCAGGCGGTTCTCGTTACGCAACCCCCTGATATTCTCGATCTGCTTGATCTGGTGCAACACCTCCTCGATACGCACGGGCTTGAGCATATAATCGAATGCACCCGCCTTCATGGCCTCCACTGCGGTATCGACCGACGCATAGGCCGTCATGAGCAGGAAAGTGGTATCGATACCCGATTCGGCCGCCTTGCGCATAACGTCGATTCCGCTCAAGCCGGGCATCCTCATATCGCAAATAGCGATATCCACGTCTCCTTTACCCAACCTGTCCAGGGCCTCTTCTCCGCTGCCGACATCCTCCACGGTGTAACCTTCCTTGTGCAGATTCGCGGCCAACACTTGGCGGATCGCCAATTCATCGTCGATAACGAGGATCTGTACCGCGGACATTACCCGATCCCTCGATTGCCGTGCCCGTCATCCAAGGGCAGGAAAACCCTTACGATCGTTCCTACGCCGGGTGTGGACTCTATCTCTAGCCAACCGTGATGCGCTTCCATGATCGATTGGCAGAGGGAGAGGCCCAATCCCGTCCCTTTCTCGGTTGTTTTGGTCGTGTAGAAGGTATCGATGGCATGGGCCAACGTCTTCTTGTCCATGCCGCAGCCGTTGTCCCGAACCGCCATGCAGATCCCCTGTTGCGTCACGGTTGTCGAAATGCCAATCGTCGGTGCGCGCCCCTCCAGTCCTTCCAATGCGTCCACGCCGTTGACCAGCAGGTTCATGGTGACTTGGGTAAGTTGATCGCCGATAGC
>VAPM010172730.1_pt1 | contig 22454 bp, 23 predicted proteins | sample 3395091 | NCBI WGS metagenome assembly VAPM01 (sample SAMN08290445, study PRJNA428436) | hydrothermal vent metagenome | isolation source: Deep-sea hydrothermal vent chimney 3 | place: Pacific Ocean: Juan De Fuca Ridge
CGCATTTGTGCTCGGAGGCAGACTCGAACTGCCGACACCTGGTTCTTCAAACCAGTGCTCTAACCAACTGAGCTACCCGAGCATATATTTTACCTATTCAACAATGAACCAACATCCGGAATTGAATCTCCAAGGGACTGACTCTTTTTAAAGACAGACATAAGATTTTCAAATCCACCTTGAATATTATCTATAAAAGGCTGAAAATAGTAATAAACTCCTAACATAGACCCTATTATTACAACCCAATACACAACCTTGATGGCTCTCGACCATCTCATTATACTACGCATGTTGCGTAACATTTTATTGTTCTCTTTGGATAGTTTTAAAGTCTCCTCTAAAACATCTCTTGTTTCCGGATCCATGATTTGCATAATACCAAAAAATGCACTTAAAATCAAAGAAAATTTGTCTCCTCGGTAAGAATCGAACCTACATCTAGCCCTTAGGAGGGGCTTGTTCTATCCATTGAACTACGAGGAGATATTTAAAACCCCATCTTTGATGGGGTTTTAATAATAACGGGTTTTTAACTATAAATCAATTACAGCTTAAGAAGTTCTGTTAGACGTGCTTTATCAAATCCGACAGACATCTCACCGTCAACGTAGATAACAGGAACTCCCATCTGCCCACTTTTTTCTATCATTTCTTTGCGTTTTTCTTCATCTACTGCAACATTAAACTCTTCGAACTCAATATCATTCTCTTTAAAAAACTCTTTTGCCATCTGGCAATATCCGCAAGTTGGTGTTGTGTAAATTGTTACTTTAGCCATAAATTTTTATTTTAAACTAGTAAGATATGCTTATTATATCATAGATGTGCGAGATTTAAGACACTCTGATCTATGATGACTCATTTTTAGCAAAAAGAAAAGGTTGCTGACCACAGTCAACAACCTTAAATAACATCCTGAGAAATTCAGCTTTTTGTTATCGCTCCATATAGAATATTTTTTTAGAAACTTAATTATATTACACTTCTGTTCCTGAATTAAAATTCTTAAGTGCAATTTTAAATAAATTTACTATGGTAATCATAGCGATAAAACCATACACCCAAGGTAGCACCATAAAGATAAACTCAATTACCTCTTTTACCTTCTCATCAGGGTCTACTTCTTGGTGAGTAAGTTGGACATACCATTCGGTATTTAGACTAAAGAAAATACTTGTTACTACTACTATAGTTAATAGTAGTAACGTAACTATTAACGCAGTCCTGACCCCTGTATATATTACATCCCTTACATCTTCCATTTTTTATCTCCTTTTTTTTATTAACGTGCAAAATCATACTAATTCAACTAAATTCTATCTGTGCATAGATTAGTAAATAAAAAAATAAAAGTCAATCTTTCACGACTTTATTTCCTTAAGAACAAAGCTGCTTAGAAAATAAGAAGTGTCCTGTGCGGGTAGGGAGAATCGAACTCCCGTCTGTTGCTTGGGAAGCAACCATCCTACCACTGAACGATACCCGCAATATTTTTATTTAAATAACTCTAAAAACTTTCTCCACCATTCTCCAGCCACACCAAGCCTATTTTTATTATCTTTACTCTTTTCTTCCTTTGAATCAACTATCACAACAACCTCCTCTCCTTCTTTTGCAAGACCAAATTTTTCTCTTATTTCCTCCTCTGTGCCTCTCTCTGTTTTTAGTCTGTCTATTTTACGCACAAGACTACTTTCTCTTTCTTTTAATGCGCTCAAGTCATCTTCCGCAATTTTCTTATTGTCACTTGCAAAACTAGCTTTCTTGTATACATCCCATGCATTACTAACAGAAAAAATAAAAATAATAAAAAGTAAAATAACAGTAACTCTTGAATAGAGGATTTCTTTTATTTTTCTTTTTTTCTTAAAATCAAGCATAAAAACAACTATACAAATACATGAGTATAATGTATATTATACTACAATATACTTACATTATGTTATTCAACAAAAAACACAAAAAGAAGATAAAAATAATTTGGGCGATATTATCCATACTTATAATCATAAGTATGACAATGCTCTTCTCTGCTCCTGCATTTTTCTAAAAACTAAATGCGAGTGGCCAGTTTTTTACGTGAGACTATCTTGTTAATCGTATTTAAATATCTTTCTCCAAAACAATATCATATTCCTTAAATCCAAGCTTTTTATATAGTCTTGTTGCTTGAGTATTTTTTGCAGACACAATATGTCGCAAGCGCTTTACTCCTTTTTCTTTACACCATGACTCAAATCTTTGCATAAACTCTGTTCCTATTCCTCGACTACGATACTCCTGTTCTATAAACATATTTTCTCCTTCGCCAACTTTCATAGTTGTGCGATAATCTTCTGGCTCAACTATTGCTCCGATAAAATACCCAACAATCTTCCCCTCATCCTCTACCACAAGCTTGAAAGCACCATCGTTTTGCAGTCTTTCTGAAAAATACTTCCTCCCAGCTACAGTTACAGGATAATTAGGATTGATTGTTTCATCAAAATCCTTATGTTCCTTTTCGCAAAGTTTTTGATTGAGGAGAATTATTGACTCTAGGTCATTGACAGTAGCCTCTCTAATAGTTGATTTCATATAATTTAGTATATCAAAGGTTTTAATTATCACAATAAGTATACGTGAATAATACTTAGATGCTTATACACACGAATAACTAATTATCCTCTGATTTCATCATCTTAAGAAATACGCTTTGTGGGATGTTTATCCTGCCGTGTTCTTTCATTTTCTTCTTCCCTTTCTTTTGCTTTTCTCTAAGCTTCATTTTGCGAGTAATATCTCCACCATAAAGATGCCCTGTGACGTCCTTTTTCATGGCGCTAAGAGTTCTTGATGCAAGAATACGTCCAAGTGCCTTGCCTTGTATCTTTGCAGTAAACATTTGTTTAGGTAATATTTTATACAACCTTTCTACTGTTTGCTCACCCTCTTTTTGTACCCTTTTTCTTGAAACAACACGAGAAAATGCTGGCACTATTTCTTCTGCAACCAAAATATCCAAACGCACAACATCTGCCGGTCGCATCTCACCTATCTCATATGAAAGTGAAGCAAACCCAGAAGAAACACTTTTAAGCTCATCAAAAAAGTTCCGCATAAGCTCACGTAGTGGCATCATGAATTGTATTGAATTTCTATTGTCACCAAACACCTCAGACTCGCCAACCTCTGCTTCGTGATCAAATAACATCTGCATTATTCCACCCATATATTCAGGAGGTGTAATTATTTTGGCATTAACCCATGGTTCAAACACACCTTCTACGCTTCCATCATCAGGAAACATTGCTGGAGTATAAACAGGAATTCTCTTCCCTCCTTTTTGCACTACTTCATAAGTAATACTTGGTATTGTCATAATGAGCTCAAGGTCAAACTCGCGTCGTAACCGTTCCATAATAATCTCCAAATGAAGCATCCCTAAGAGTCCGCATCGAAAACCCCTACCAAGAGACCCCGATGATTCTTCTTCAAATGACAATGATGGATCTGAGAGTTTGAGTCGCTCAAGAGCCTGACGCAATAGTGAAAAATCATCCTGACTTTCAGGATATACAGATGCCCACACTACAGGTCTTGGTTCCATGTATCCTGAAAGCGAAGGTAATGGATTTTTGAAAGATGTAATAGTGTCTCCAACGGACGCAACGCCCGGCTTCTTGATACCCGTAACTATATACCCTATCGCTCCAGCAGACAATTTGCCTGTATCTACTGGATCAGGATGGAATATTCCAATATTTAAAGCTCCGAATTTTTCTTTAGCTTGAGAGAACATCAAAGTATCTCCTTTCTTTATTTCTCCATCAAGAACTCGTATATAAACAATAATACCTTTATGTGTGGAGTATTCAAAATCAAACACCAACGCTCTTGTCCCCACGCCCTTACCAGCAAATTCCGATTTTGGTGCGGGTATCTTTTTTACAACTTCCTCCAAAAGCTCCGCCACTCCTTGTCCTGTCTTTCCAGACACTTCAAGTATCTCATCTTCGTCACACTCAAGAAGAGCGACGATCTCATCTTTTACTTCATCCACGCGAGCAAGGGGAGAATCCACCTTTGATAGCGCAGGAATTATTACAAGCCCAAGCTCGCGCGCCATAGCAAGCACAGAGAGTGTTTGCGCTTGTACTCCTTGTGTTGAGTCAACAAGAAGGATTGACCCCTCTACAGCCTTGAGAGCACGTGATACCTCATACGAGAAATCAATGTGTCCGGGAGTATCTATTAAGTTGAATATATATTGCTCATTTCCATTTTTATATTCCATTTTCACTGGTTGCATTTTGATGGTAATGCCCCGTTCTCGCTCAAGTTCCATCTGGTCAAGAACCTGATCTTTCATTTTACGCTCCTCTATCGTACCTGTCATTTCAAGCATCCTATCAGCAAGGGTGGACTTCCCGTGATCAATATGAGCAATAATTGTAAAATTTCGTATGTTTTCCATAATATGCACAAGAATAGCATAAAAGGCGAGATAAATAAAAAGCCCTGCTTAGCAGAACTTAAAGTTTTTGTTTTTAGGGTTCTGGGCGCTCCCATCCTTTTCCATCTGGAAAACTCACATAGGCAACACCAAAGGTTATTTCATTAAGAATTTTATGTTTCAACTTTTCAGTAATAAGCACCTCCTCCCGACCCCAAAAACTTTTAACAATAATTTTGGTTACTTTTTTTTCAACATAGAAAATAGGATGAAGAAGCTTAACATTCACATGTGACCGCATATCTACAGTTACTTCCCCAGAAATCCATTGATCTCCCCATTTAACCTCAACCTTATCTCCCTTATGAAAAAGAGAATCACAATTAGGATTACCACAAATACAAAGCTTTCCCATAATACGCCTCCTAAATAAAAAATGATCTACCTAGAAAATACCATGTTTTATGGTATTGGTCAATACCTAGAAAATATACAAAAAAAAGCCCTAAGAATACTTCTGTATTTTTAGGGCTTAATAATTTCATAACTATGAAATTATTCTATTTTGAGAGAATTATTAATCTTGTACCGGAATCCAGTGTATCCATTCATACCCGTCACACTTTCTCTCTTCTTTTATTTTTATTGTTTTACCATACTGTTTTTCTGCATCTTCTAGTGATGATACACTACACAGCTCTGGTAATTGCTTACAGAGGGCAGGAATACAAAGATTCGTTAATACATCATCTTTATATATGTATGCCAGTTTAATACCTGGGAATAGCGTCTTAAACAATAGATCTGCGTTAACATGCCTGCCTTCTTTTTCACTAACCAATCTCCATAAAAAATCTATAGCAAATTCATTTTTCTCAAACTTTGGCATTTTAAACCTCCTTTTGATTAAATTGAATTATTACGAATTTATTGTGAAAAGATAAGATATCCAACAGTAAAGGATAACCCCAATGAGAGAATAAACGCCAAGACTATCCAATATAAATAACGCCTTACAGTAACACTGTAAAAAAGGATACCCTTATTTACTAATCTATTCAAGTCTTTCAGTAACTCCCAAGCACCAATAAAAAATAATACTATAAAAAGAACAAGAAATACTGCAGCAAATAATAATTTTATATCCATAACGACACCTCTATGTATCATTCAATTAACTTACAACTACTGAGAACCCTACACTAAAAATAAGGATCTCGCAAGAATGAGCCATTCCTACAGCTCTTCCTTCTCTGGAGCAACAGGTCGTGCTTTCCAGAATTTAGTATGAAGTGCACGAGTAATTTCAGTGATCTCTCTATTTTTAAGAACCTTAAGTAAAATAACCCCAGCAATAATTCCTAAAATTCCAGAGAGAAATCCTTGCAAGAATATTCCCAAAAAAGTATCCAGATCAAAGACGTCATCAAACACCTGCAAGAATTGATATGCCACAAAACCCATTGTCACCGCACCATAAAAACTATGACGAAACGTAAGCTCAAGTGGTGCTGGGTGTTTTCCAAAATCTTTTTTAAATAAAGTAAATAACAAACCAGCGTTAATGCACATTCCGATAGAGTACGCCAAAGGAAGCATTAGTATTACAGTACCGGGGATATCTTCTACGCGAAGTAACGCTTCTATAAAATACCTAAAAGTATCCACTTTCTCAAATATTCCAACTAGTAGGTATGCAAATACAATAATTCCTACAGAAGATACTACATTTATCAAAAGAGGTTTTTTTGTGTTGCCCGCTGCATAATATCCACGAACGAACAAAAGCACCAATGCCTGAGCAAGAAGCGACACGGAGAAAAGAGCAAGTGACGCTGCAGTCAGCATTGTATCATTCCACCCAAACTCTCCTGAGCCTAAAATAGTTCTTACTATCTGTGCGCGCAACACTATAAAAAGTACCAAAATAGGTACCGACCAAAATAAGATGTGCCGTGCAGCAGTAATAATCTTATCCATAAATTTCTCCATCCGCCTTTGTGAAAAAAGGAGAGCAAGTGTAGGAAATGCTGCAACAGAATAACTTACACCTATAATAGACAACGGGACTGACTGTAAATTAAAAGAGAGATTAAAGATAGAAATTGAACCTTCGATCATTGTAGATGCAAGAGAAATAAGAACCAATAACGCGATATGATTTGCAGAAAGTCCGAGTGTACGTGGGAGTGATAATACCGCAACATCCTTAATCTCCTTCATGTTCACACTTATAGAAAATCTTGGCAAAAGTTTTTGCCGTGCTACAACCGGAACTTGTATTAAAAGATGAAATAATGCACCTAGCACCACTCCGTATCCAAGTCCAGCCATGCCATACATCGGATATAAAAAGAGCACCCCGAAAATAATTCCTATATTATAAAGTACTGGTGAAAGAGCATACACAAAAAACCTTTTGAATGTTTGTGTAACGCTACCTAATAAATTTGAAACACCAAGTAATATAGGAGAAAGTAATAGAATTCTCGTAAGCGAAATTAAAGAACTTTGTTCTTGTGCAGAAAAACCTGGGAAAATAACTGGCGATATAATAGGAATGAATAAAAAGACTACCGCACTTATAAAAGCAATTAAAACAAGGAAAGAAGTAAACACACCATCAAGAAATTTTTTCGTAGTGTAAACATCTCCATCCATCTTTTTTACAATAAAAGGGATCAAAACTGTGACAGAAACAAGAGAAGCAACCCCAGCGTATATTAGATCCGGAATACGAAATGCCGCATAATAAACATCAAGCGTTACACCTGCTCCAAAAGAATGTGCAAATAAACGATCACGAAAAAGAGCAAGAATTTGAGAAAGAAGAGCAAATGACCCAAGGAGAAAAGCGGCTTGATGCAAGCCGCCAAACTCTTTATTTAATATTTTTAATACTTTTTCAACCACCTAATTCTAAAATTAATTTTATACCAATTATTCTTCTATTGGTAGATCATTTCTATCTTCTGGAGCCTTTACAGACACGTTCTTAAAAGGATCTCTACCAGCTTTCAGATTTTTTAATATATTTTTTACTTCCACGTTATTAGGATTCAATAAACTTATCTCTTCAAATTGCTGTATTGCAGAATCTTTGTTTCCGATCTTACTTAAACTAATCCCTAAGAAATATTTTGCATTTGAATAGTTGGAGTTAAGGTCCACTGCTCGACCAAACGCCGACACAGCACCACTATAGTTTTTTACCTTATACCTCAACAATCCTAGCTGAAAAAAAGTTCCCATATCATTCGGTGATACCATTGATGCGACTTCAGCAGATGCTATTGCGTCTTTCAAATTACCTTCACTTGCTTGTATTTGAGATAGTAGAAAAATAGCTTCTGTATAATTATTCTTTTGATTTAAAGCTTGGGCTATATACTCCTTAGCTTTATCTTTATTCTCTGCAGCTATTTCAAGACGAGCTCGTGCGAGTGTAAGTGATGGATCTTTGGGGTTTAACAACACCGCAGTATTGTAAGCATTTTGTGCACTATCATAAAACTTTTCAGGAGCACCGAGAAGCATCAATGATTGATAAACTTTTGCCAAAATAACCCAATTAAGATAATTTGTTTTATCTATCTCCGTTGCAAAAATCGCATTTTTTATGGCCTCATCTGACATAGCTTGAAATTCGGCACGAACAGTCTCTTTAGAAACACCACTTTGTGAAAGTATGCGATTCAATCTTGCAAGATTCATCTCTGAAAGAGTTCTATAGTATAGATCATTTCTATTAAGCTTTATCGCTCGAAAAATATTCTGTTCTGCTTTATCTAGATTCCCTTCTACGTTAAAAGCAATCATACTTCTCTGGAAGTAACCTACTGATAAAAACTTTTGAAATAAAACATACCCTCCCACTATAGATGATATTATTAACAAAATGAGAACTAAGACAGAAACAAAACCAACCCTTGGGTCATCTAAAAATGAAAAATCATAATTTTTAATAAGTTTCGCTTCGGCAAGAGAGGCAATGAATACTCCTGTCATTAAGAATGCAAGAAATATTATTACAATATTTGGTACATAAAAAAATAAGAACACCCAAAGATACAAAGAACTGAGGAAAGAAGACACTATTATATAGCTATGTGCTGCTTTTACACGCAATAAGAAAACCGACCTTATTCCACGGTAAACAAAAGCTAACAAAAATATCACCCATGCAATAATCCCAACACCACCTGCAACCATCATAGATGATGGAATAAATCCAACTCCTGCAGTAAAGTTCATATTCCATAATATTGAATTATTTATTTCGGCAGGTTTAAACAAAAGCCATTGACTTGTAAATCTATTTGGACCAGCGCCCCAGACAGGATTTTCTACTAATGAATTTTTTGCAACATCAACAGTTTGAGTCCATGAAGGACGCAAAATTTCTTGTGGAATTTTAAAGAAAGAGTATATTGCATCTCCGATGAGGCTACCTGACAAAATAAAAAACAGTGAGATCAGTAATACAGTAAACGGAGCTGCTGGAATCCTTCTTTCCGAAGAATTTTTTATACTATTATTTCCAAAAGACAGAGTGTAAACAAATATAATTAAGGAAAAAATTCCCACAATTACCCATGATAGTTTAAAGTTCACAAGAGCTAAAATTAACATAGAAATACCTACTAGCGCATATAACGCTTTTTTCACCTTACTCCCAAATGACGCAAGTTCTATCGCTGTTAAAGAAAGAATGGTTATAAAACCAAAAAATATTGACATGTCCACCCATTTACCAATCAAATTTCCCGGCAATTGAAAAAAGATATCAACGAAAGGAAGATCAAAACTCAAAAACACAAATCGTAATAACTGATACAAAAATACAACTATTGCTGATGAAAAGAGAGCGATGTATAAGTAAAACATCCTCTTTTGTAGCTGAAAAAATATTGATGATAAAAACATCAATACATATAGCACTAGTATGGAGCTAAAGGTGTCTATCTCATAACCAAGACCGACGAAAGAAGACCCTATTGCATCTGAAAATACTGCTGAAAAAAATAAGACAATTGGTAAAAATGCTCCAGTCAAAAGTACTAAACTTTTAGGAAAAACAAATCTACCATCTTTCAATCTTGCGATAAGCCACAAGAAAAATGCTACTGCTACGAATGTTGACATAAGCACGCTCTTACTCACATCAACAGAAATATTAAAAAAAGGAAAAAAGAATAAAGGAATAAAAAAACCAAGAAACAACACTAAAGAATAAGCGATGTTATCAAAATTAAATTTTTTATTTTTCTTAGAAAGAGTTTTTGCAACTTCCATAAATATATTTTATGTTTAATATAATAATAGTATACTTCATTATATAAACTAAATTGGCTTTAAGCAAATGTAAAAATCCACCATTTTCATGGTGGATTTTTACATTTTAGACCTTGTGCCTATAAGCCGAATTCTGTATCCCACCGAAAGTGGGACGATAGTTATTTATCTGGGATAAATGTTACCATTTACCTCAAGCGGCACTTCCCACTAAAAGCGGGACACGGCCTTGCACTCAGGTAAGGATTTAGCCGTTTCACCTCCAATGTTTCCATTGGAGCTCTCCCCGAAGGGAGCCATCTTCTTTCGAAGCATGGCGTCTCTGCTCGCACCTCTATACTTACGTACGACGGGCGTTACCCGCTACCCTGCTGCCAATCTTAAATTGACGAGTGTTCGGACTTTCCTCTGTCAATTTTATTAAAAATAAAATTGACAGCAACTATCCAACACAAGATCTACAATCATTATACAATAAAATTTAATAATTGCAACAAAATTATACAAAAAAAAAGACGGGATTCATAAATGAATCCCGTCAGCGCAGTGCGCTTATATTTTATCCTTTAATTGAACCTCCTCCGCTTCCTCCAACTGTCGGCATCTGTTTGATGAATGGATCAATAGGACGTGTCCCGTTGCTATTATAATTAGAAACACTTCTGGAAAGACGGGATTTTATAATTCCTTGAACTACAAAGTTATCTACAGAAATACTACCATCGAAAACAATATTAACTGCTTCAAATAAATTCCCTGATTCAGAGTCATAGTCTTTTGACCATTCAATATTCTTTGAAGTAGAAATATTTCCTCCGGCAATATCCCCTTCAGCAACACGTGTGGCGTCAATTACGATTGAAACATCTTTCCTGACATTTGCCCCTATAAAATAAACCGGAACATCTGCATAAAAACGCACAGAATAAGTAGACTCATCCACTTCAAACGTTAAATCATCAAACATCACTGAGCCCTTAAAAACAAGGAATTGTCCACCGCGACACATTGTACCATCTTCCTGTATTTCTACAGTAACTTCACTTGAAGACATATCCCATTTTGTAGTCTGTCCAGTAGACCAGTTTTCTGAAACAGTTTGAGGAAGTCTCCCTCTAACTTCCACACGCCGACTAAGACAAGGTCCAATTTCTTCGTTAGCAACAATAGACAAGTAATAAGTCTTACCTCCCCCGCTATTACCATTCTCTCTGCGCTCAGATTCTGAGTCAGGACGAACGGCTAATGCGGCAACAGGGAAATCATCACCAGTTTCTTCTGTTGTTGCCATTTCACTGACCACAGCAGTTGAATCTTGCACACTTTGCTTATCTTGTGATTCGTTATTATTACAACCGGCTAAAAACACCAGCGACACCAAAGAAATAACACATAATTTATACATTTTCTGCTCCTTATTTAGTTGAACATATCAAGGTAATCCATTTAAGAGTATGCCACCACTATTCAGAAAAGTCAAGCCCTGTCACTTTTCCGTCAGATTTAATTCTCTATCAGAAAAAATTCTCCAAGAATAACTTCTTGGAGAATTTTTTACCTCCATATTTAATATATTGTATAATAATTCCTTTTTATTTTATAATGGTAATTTATACTTATATCTCACACGTACCTGACACACACGCAAGCTCTTTTGCAATCTCTGTCTTATCCTCTTTTTCATAGATAACTATTCTTGAGAAATCTATATCTTTAAATCTCTTAGTCATCTCTTCATATTTCTTTTTGTCTATTTCTTCATATGGAGCAAGTTGATATACAAAATCACTTCTAGGCAAGAATGAAAGTCCTCCAACTATATCCCAATTACCATATATCCAATTTGCAACTTTTATCCACTCATTCTCACCTACCGAAATTGTAACGGATGGATTATGTTCTGTGAAATTTTCTTTTACTAGTTTCCAGTGCTCCAGTTGCTCAAGGGCAGTTATATCATTTTTGAAAATTGCATCATTAGGCGCTTTTACTGGAAATTCTAAAACATAAGTATTTGCAGATTCCATTGTCTGTCCAACCTCCGGATGATATGGAACACCTTGATCTTTCAACATGCTAAAGAGTGGATCTGTAGCGGCTATACGAACACGACGTATATAATACTGTGCATGTCTTGGGTGCATACCTGAAGAACAATCAACCATTTGAGATAATGTTCCTGATGGTTTTACACTCGTAACACAAGTGGACTGGCTAACTCCGAATTTTTTTGAATATATTTTATTTACACTAACAACCTCATCTCGCAATTTACGAAGGACAGATTCATTTCGTACTACAGGACAATCCCATTGTCCTGTAATTGAAACACCTAACAAGCGTTCCTTCTCACAATTATTAGTCCATTCTTTTGAAAGGTATGGAAATTTCGTAAGCGTTGATTGGTATGTACCTAAAATAGCTGCGATTCGTATCTTTTTCAATAACGTACGCTCAGTATCCTCTGGACGAGCAACAACCTCTGAAAGATTACAAAATTGCTTTGATTGCAATATTATTTCCCCACAAGGATTTGTACCCAATTGACTTGTATCACCTTTTAATGCTTTCATGCGACGTTCTGGTAACGTATTCTTAAGTGCTTCACGATTAAACACACCTCTCTCTCCCGAACCACTCTTCATAAGGGCAATCCATTCATCAAGAAACTCAACATTGTCTGGTTTATCCATATATACAGCGGAATTATTTGCCATCATTCTCTGAGGTTCATTTATATAAAATTGCCCTTTTTTCGCATCTCTCATTTCAATATCGTCAAGATCAGATAAAGATATCAAAGCACTTCTACGAACACCACCTGAAACAACAACTTCTCCTATCTTACATACAATGTCATGTACATCCAGATTAGTGAGACGCTTTCCTTGACGTTTTAATATCTTCTCACGTGTAAAATCTATTACCTGATGCAGAGGATCAGGACCTGAAGATCTGCCTCCCATTGTTTTAAGCCTTGCTCCTGCCGGACGTAATTTTGAATAATCGAAATCAATATCTTTCCCTAAAAACCAAGTCTTCATCCCCAGCACAAGCGCGTCAGCCCATCCTTCTTTACTATCAACAATTACATTGGTTGCGAGTTTTTTTTCTGTTTGTATTTTTATCTGAGGAAGTGCTTGAACGTTCCTACTTTCAACAGAAAAACCGACGCCAGCACCGCACATGAGTATGTACATTATCTCTCCAAAATCCTGCAATTTTGATGGTGCAATAAATGAACAATTATACGCACATACATTTGTCTTACGCGCAGGTTCTCCCGCAAATTGCAAAAGTCTCATTGAAGGCATAGACTCGTGATTGAGAACTGCCTCTCTTATTTCATCATATTCTTTTTGAGTAAGAGGTTTCCCGAGGTTTTCCTTCATAAAATCCACATACCTGTCAACTGTTTCTATCCATGTCTCTCTACGTGCCTTATCGTCAAGCCATCTTGAGTACGTTCTATAGTATATGAATTCTGCCAACGTATTTCTAAAATATTTTTCTCCTTCTTTTGTCAACTTTTTTACCTCCTCAGGCACTTCTCCTTGATCTTCTCTCATCTTTGAATGCTCTTGGCGGTATAAAATATATGACTTCGCGGTTTTGGCAAAATCCTCCAAAATGAGTTCTTTCTCCACTACATCTTGAACACCTTCAACGGTAGGTACAAAACCGTTTCCAACAAGCTTATGCATTCTCTTTAGCTCAGATAATACTTTCCTAGCAATGTATTCCGCTTCCTTTTCTGTTCCTTCTTCGGTGGTTTCCATCGCCTTATATACCGCATCTGAGATCCTTGAAATATCAAAGCTTTCCAGAGAACCATCCCTTTTTCTTACTTTTTTTACAATATCTTGCGTTTTTTTTGTGGTTTTTGTGCCCTTTACCATGTTTTTTGAATAAAATTAAAAATTAATGTCTATTCATTTTAACTTAAAAAACAAATTCACACCTTGTGGATATCAACACAGAAAACAAAAAGAGAAATGTGTAAAATAAAATAAGCAAAATGTGGCTTTATTGCTTTATCTCAATAAGACCTAAAATCAAATTATCACCAATCTTAATTTTATTCTTTTTTATTTCTCCAGCATTAACCTCCAAAACATATAATGCTTTTATTTTAGAATTAAAAAGTTCTGGGAAAGATTCTGGTGTCGCATTTTCTTTTATGTACACTATTTCTAAATTCTCATCTACCCATATTATATCAATTGGGAAATTCATATCTTTCATCCAAAACGGATATACTCCTGTAGTATCAAATATAAAGAGTAATCCCTCGTTCTTTGGAAGCATTTTCATGCCTGAAAGACCACGAGTTCTTTCTAGTTTTGTATCTGCAATGTTAATCTTAAAAACTACATCATTAACGGTTATAGTATCTGACAATATTGAAACAACACCGTCTATGTTGCCATTTTTGTGAATAATTCTTGGATACAACAAAAACACCCCCGTAAACAGAACGATTAAAACGATAGCTCTGATATAGCATTTTTTCATAATTTTATACTTTAATTTAAAAATTCAAAATTTAATTAGATAGTACCAAAATATCTATCACCAAAGTCACCTAAACCCGGCATGATAAACTTTTTCGCATCTAGTTCTGGGTCCACTGTGCCAAGAATGATATTCTCCCTAGGAATAAGTTCGGCAAGCTTGTCACGACCTTCTTTCGCTGCAATTATTCCAAGAAAATAAATATTAGTAGCTTCTACCCCATCTTTTAGTAATGCATCTACCACAACTGACGCACTCCCTCCTGTAGCAAGCATCGGATCGACGACCACAGCAACAGGTGGAATCTGCTTAGGGAAATTTTTATAATACAATTTTGGCTCTGCTGTTTTTTCGTTACGTTTAATACCAATCATTCCCACCGGCACACCTTTAAAATTATCTTCAAATGGTGACAAGAATACAATTCCAGACCGCAAGACCGGCACCACCATAATCTCTTCCGCCGAAACACCATCCTCTCGCAATTTATCTTCCATCTCCTCTGTAAGTACACGTGCTAATTTATCAGCAGCCTTTCTAAATGCCGCTGTTCCTTTTTCTCTGTCACGTAAAATTGTAAGTAGCTCATCTTTCATTACCTGTATTATACCTTAAAATACATTACAAATACGACCCCCACAAAGCGAGAGCCGTATTTTTAATGTTCTAAGGTTGAACCTTAGAACATTACAGTCCAATCTCTTTCAAAAACGCTTTGTTGTTTGGCTTTCTTCCAAGGAATTTTTCAAGAAGTTCCATTTCATCCATGCTTGAACCCTTCTCAAGTATCCACTTTTTGTAACTATCTCCTGTTTTTTTATCAAGAAGTCCATTTTTTTGAAATTTTGTGAACATATCTGACGCAAAAACCTTGGACCACATGTAGCCATAGTATCCACCATCATACCCCATCAAGTGCCCAAATCCGGCAGGAAAAATATTTTCCTTTGGAAGTGTTATTCCTACGTGTTTTTTGTTCAGTTCATTGTATAATTTACTCGGATTTTTGATGTTTTTCGTGTGGATAGTGAGGTCAAATAAAGCAAATACCAACTGGCGCATCGTGAAATAATATACCATGTGGTGTTTCGCTTTCAGCATATTATCCAACATTCCCTTTGGCAAATTCTTTTTTGTTTTGTAATGCTCCGATAAAATGTTGAGCATCTTTTTGTCCCATACCCAATTCTCAAGCATCTGAGACGGCGCTTCTACGAAATCCCAAGCAACAGATGTTCCAGACTGCGATGCATATTTTGCCGTTGTTAAAATTTCATGCATTATATGTCCAAATTCATGGAAAAATGTTTCTACTTCCCCATGACTCAAAAGCGACGGGTGCTTCTTTGAAGGCTTAGGGAAATTTGCAAGCATACATGCTATCGGTACAACATATTCATCTTTAAACTGTTTTTTTCTACCTTGAACAAGAGTAGTTACACATGCATGTCCGTATTTATTTTCTCGCGGATAAAGATCAAGTAAGAAATATGAAACGATCTTCCCATTATTATCTTTCACTGCGTAGAGCTCTACTTCTTTATGCCAAAGAGAATACCCGTTAAGCTTCTGAAACTGCACAGACAACAATTTTGAATATATTTCAAATGTGCCCTTTTTTACCGTTTCAAGTGGGAAATATTCTCGCACTATCTCAGAATCAACATCAAATTTCTCTTTTTGCAGTTGGTTGATATAATACGCAATATCATAATATTCCAATTTTGCATTTGAGATACCGAGGAATCTTCTTTTAATATTTACCAGTTGCGACATGTCCAACATAGTCCCTTTATTTATCTTCCTCATAAGCCCACTCACAAATAAAAATGCTTTCTTTGCACTCTTTGCAGTCCTTGTTTCTGTTTTAAAATCAGCATGCGTATCATAACCAAGAAATTTCGCATTCTGCCTTCGTAACTCCAATATTTCCGAAAGAAGTTTCATATTTTTCTTCCCTCCTTGTTGAAAAGACTTATCAATAAGTTCTTTTCGCTTTGAAGCATTTTCAGCATTTTTCACAAAAGGGAAAAAGTCGGGATATTCAAGAGTAACAACATATTGACCTCTCTTGTCTTTTTTTAATCCTTTAATGTAATTCTCTGGAAGTCCTGTGAGTTCATCTTTTGTAACAGCAATATTGTCTTTATACTCGTTTATGTTGTTTGAAAAATCATTGGAAAGCTTACTTAATCTTTTTATGTTCTTCTTGAGCTCTCTTCTTTTCTCTGATGATAACTCAAAGCCCATCCTCTTATAGGACAACAGCATATCTTCAAAAAGTTTTTTGTCTTCACCTGCGAGCTTTTCTTTCTTCTTTGAGTATTCTTTTACCGCCCTGTAAAGCCCCTCGTCAAACTCAACATCCACCAACTTTCTTTCAAGTATATCTATTGCTTTCTGAGCTGCCTTCCGAACATCTTCTTTAGGGCTTGCATTCATAAGTAAATTTATAGAGTACATACTATCTATCACGTCATAATCAGATGCTTCTATTGCGTAGACAGTATTCTCAAAAGTTCGCTCCTTTGCGGGAATCTTTTTTATCTCAGCGTATCTTTTTTTCTTGTGCGTGATGATATTCTCCGCCGCTTCTTTTATCTCATCCGCATTCCATTTAGCCCACGCAAAATCTTTTTTTGTATATGTAATTCTTTTCATTATTATTTTGATTATTCAACTTTTCCCAAGCATGGCGGAGAGGACAGGATTCGAACCTGCGGTGCCTTACGGCACACATCGTTTCCAACGATGCGCATTCGACCACTCTGCCACCTCTCCGCCATGCTTGGGAACTATGTTTTACATAAGTAGGACTTGGAGATTATATAGATTTATACACTATTAAACTCCACAGTGCAAAAACTACCGCAAGATAAAGTGTATATTCTGCAATAAGTAATAATAGTGGAATATACAATATCGCATATAGTAAAAGCATACTTATGCCAACAGATTGCAATATCATCTTTATCTTTCCAGTTACCTCTGCTTGTATAACAACACTCATGTATTTTTTCTTGTAATATGCATTTAATATAAGAAAAAGTTCAATAGATATTATCGCAAGCGCTAGATAAACACTTATAAATTTAGATACAACAATTACTGCAGTAATACCAATAAGCATTTTATCTGCCAATGGATCAAACATTTTCCCCCAATCAGTAATTTGATCTGTAGTGCGAGCAAGTGCTCCATCAAGTGCATCAGTAAAGGCAGATACAATAAAAAGAACGATACCAATCTCATATTGTTCTACAACAAGCAACAAAATCACGAATGGAATTGTGAGAAATCTAAAAATGGTGACGTGGTTTGGAGTCACCCACTTTGGCAAAAGTTTCAAAAAACTTTTTGCAAGAATTTTATCAGATAATGTAATTTTTTCAGACATACTCTATTGTTATTGTTGCATCCCACGCAGAGCCGCAACTCTCTCCTCTACGGGAGGATGCGTTAAGAAAAGTTTATGCATAAAACCTATCTTTTTCTTTTTATCTTTAAACGGGTCTGATATGTATAGATGTGCTGTTGCATGATTGGCACGTTTCATTTGGGTAGGATATCCAGAGATCTTTAAAAGTGCGCCGGCAAGTCCATCTGGATAGCGTGTAAGAAGCGCACCTGATGCATCCGCGAGAAACTCCCGCTTACGTGATATTGCAAGCTGAATAATAGCTGCAATAATGGGTGCGAGTATTGCAAGAGCAATTCCCACAAGCATCATAATGAGCTGTATTTTGCCATCTCCATTATTCCTTCGCCCACCTCCCCAAAAAGTCATTCGCAAAAAGAAATCGGAGAGAAGCGTAACAAACCCCACAAGAACAACGACCATTGTTGATATTAAAATATCACGATTGCCGATGTGAGAAAGTTCATGCGCGACAACTCCTTCAAGCTCACTGCGATCAAGTATAGAGAGAAGTCCTGTTGTTACCGCCACTACTCCATGCTCCGCATCACGCCCTGTTGCAAATGCATTTGGTGCAGGATCATCAACAATATAAATCTTTGGAACAGGGAGTCCTGCAGTAATACAAAGATTCTCTGTAACATTCCAAAGTTCCCTGTGTGAGTCACGACTTATCTGTTTCGCGCCGGACATTTTAAGCACTATCTTGTCCGATGACCAGTAACTCACAATATTCATTACTACAGCAAAAATAACAAATAAATATAAGATGACAGGATTGCCAAAATACCAACTAACCGCCCAGCCCAAAAACATAACCATTATCAAAAACCCTGCCATAAGCACCCAGGTTTTCCTGATATTTGTATCTTGATGTGTGTAAAGTGTTGCCATTTACTGGTACAAGGAGTTAAAACTAGAAATTTACTTTTACAACATCACGCGCTTCTGACCCCTCTTCAAGCTCAAAGAAATCAGATTTCTTGAAATTAAACATTTTTGCGATTATGTTCGGTGGGAACGAATCAACTTTAGTGTTCAAGTCACGCACATTTGTATTGTAAAACCTGCGTGCTGCTTGAATCTTGTTTTCTGTGTCGGATAGCTCGTTTTGCAGATCAAGAAAATTCTGATTTGCTTTCAGGTCTGGATAATTTTCCGCGACAGCGAAAAGTGACATAAGAGAACCGGAAAGTGCCGCCTCTGCTTGACCATGTTCAGCCATGGTTCCTGCCCCCATCGCGTTAGTTCGTGCCTCTGTTACTTTTTGCAATGTTTCTTTCTCATGTGCCACATACCCCTTTACAGCTTCAATAAGATTTGGGATAAGGTTGTAACGTCTTTTAAGTTGAACATCAATATCTGCCCATGCTTCTTTGGTCCTGTTTATAAGCTGAATAAAACCATTGTAAGCAAACACTGCCCAAGCGGCAATGACGACAATAATAATTAAAATAATAGTAATTGGTTCCATAATAATTTTTAAATTAATTGATAATTTATATATTTAATTTTTAATAACTGCTAAAAAATTTTCTTTTTATAATAATAACCCCTTTCCAGCCTATCCACAATAGCGATGCGATAAATGTAATCCATAAGAGAATTATTGGCAATTTAAATACAAATGCAATAATCGCGTTCACGAAATCAACAACACTCTGCAACATATCTCGTACCCCTTGTTTTATTACAGAAACAGGACTCCATACAATTCCAAACACTTCTACGTCCGCTTCTGCTGTTAAATTTATTCTAATAGTGGACATATCAACCTGACGTGACAGATAATTCAACTGCCCTTCTAAGCGTTCTACTCTGCTACGCACATCTGATAATCTCTTTGCTACATTGAGCACATCTTCTATCTTTACCGCACGTTTCATAATCCCGAGATATTGCTGTTCTTCCGCTTTCATATTCTTCAACCGTGCCTCCATGTCAACAAACTGCTCTGTTACATCACGAGCGTTCACATCCTCTCTTGAAACCTTTACTGCAAGATCTTTTATTGCCTCCAAAGATGCATCAAAAGTATCCTCAGGCACACGCACTACAATACTGCCACCTTTCTTGTCATCTCCAGTTTCATAGACACTTGAATTTTCCACAAAGCCACCTGATGTGTCTACTATATTTTTTATCGCGGACATTGCTTGTTCTATCTTTTTTACCACAAGCGATAGTGAAGCATTTTTTATAACTTTCTTCTCTGACAGGTCGCCTTCTTGTATAGAAGGAAACTCCGGCTCTATTATCATACTTTTACTCGTTTTTACAGACGAAGCGAAACCAGAAACAGAGTCAAGAGATTCAAAAGATACAGCTCGATCAAACCCTCCACGTGATACATTCACTCCATTTGAAGAACCAAACAACGCACCAGCGATAAATAATGCAACAATGAGTACAAACGCTAGGATAATCCCACCTATTATCACTGCCTTTTTATGATATTGATAAAATTCTTTCATAGTTTTTATTAGTTTAATTTTAATCATCTAATTATACCAAACTATATGAATTAGAAAACCACAGCTAGTACTTCGCCCTGCCTGTGGTTTTCTTCAGCTTTTAATTTTAAAAACTTTCAGATTAGAATCCCATCCCTGGCATACCTCCTCCCATACCACCCATGTCAGGCATTGCTTTTTCTTCCTTTGGCTCATCTGCTATTGCCGCTTCAGTTGTAAGAAGCACAGCCGCCGCTGACGCCGCGTACTGCACACCACTTCTTGTTACTTTCACAGGGTCAATTATTCCTTTTGCAATCATATCAGTTACAATCTCATCACTTGCTGCGTCATAGCCAGCGTTTCCTTTACTCTCTTTTACTTTCTCAACAATAATAGAGCCATCTCCCTTACCTGCGTTCATAGCAATTTGAGCAAGAGGAGCCTTAAGCGCATCTACTAATATTTTAAATCCAATCTGAAACTCTTCCTCAAAGCTGGCAATTGGTGATTTGAAAGTTTTCCCAGCAACCTTTTCTCCTGCCCTTACAAGCGCAGCACCTCCTCCCGGAACAATCCCTTCTTCTATCGCCGCCTTCGTTGCATTTACTGCATCCTCTATTTTAAGTTTGAGGTATTTCATTTCAGTTTCAGTCGCCGCACCTACTTTGATGACAGCAACACCACCTGCAAGTTTTGCAATACGTTCTTCTATTTTCTCCAGATCAAATTTTGATTCTGTATTAGATGCCTGTGTTTTAAGTTGTTCAACTCGTGCACTTATCTGCGCCTTGCTTCCTTTACCCCCAACAATCACAGTCTTATCTTTTGTGGAAATAATCTTTTGCGCACTTCCAAGCATTCTTACGTCCACACTCTCAAACTTTACTCCAAGATCTTCTGAAACAAGATCCGCTCCCACAGTTACGGCAATATCAGCAAGCATCTCCTTTTTATTATCACCATATCCAGGCGCCTTAACGGCAAGCACATTAAATGCCCCGCGAAGCTTGTTTACAACAAATGTAGTAAGTGCTTCACCATCCACATCATCTGCGATTATAACCAGATCTTTTTTTCCACCCTGAGCAAGTTTCTCAAGAAGTGGCAAAATGTCTTTAATAGCAGAAATTTTTTGGTCTGTGACCAAGATTGAAGCATCTTTGTACTCTGCTTCCATACGCTCTGTGTTTGTAACCATATATGGAGAAACATATCCTTTATCAAATTCCATTCCTTCTACTATTTCCGACTCTATGCCAAACGACTGAGACTCTTCAACAGTAACAACTCCATCTTTGCCAACCTTGTCGATCGTCTCAGCAATGATCTTTCCCATCTTCTCCGATTCTGCAGATATTGATGCAACTTGTTTTATTTCTTCTTTCCCCTTGATATCTTTTGCAGATTCACGAAGTGCTTCAACTACTTCTTCTGCCGCTTTCTCAATCCCAAGACGCACACCCATTGCATTAACACCTCTTGCAGTTTGCTTCATTCCTTCATTTACTATAGCTTGCATAAGAACAACAGCCGTTGTCGTCCCATCTCCTGCATTGTCATTTGTTTTACTTGCAACTTCTTTCACTATCTCAGCTCCCATATTTTCAAATTTATCTGAAAGTGAAATATCTTTTGCAATAGAAACACCATCATTTGTAATAGTTGGGGTGCCGTATCCCTTATCAAGAACAACATTTCTCCCACGCGGACCTATTGTCACTTTTACAGCATTGGCAACCTTGTCAACTCCGTTTTTTAACGCAGTACGTGCTTTTTCATCAAAAATAATTTGTTTACTCATAATTTTATATTTATTTAATTACTGCCAATATGCTTGTTTCACTCAAAATATAGTATTCTTCTCCATCAACCTTTATCTCTTCTGGTCCATATTTTGAGAAGATAACAATGTCCCCTTCCTTAACGTTCATTGGTATCACATTCCCCTCATCATTCATTTTTCCATTTCCAACCGCAATAACTTTTCCTTGCTCAGGTTTTTCCTTATCTATTGTCTCTGGAATGATTATTCCTGATGCTGTTTTTTTACCTTCATCTTTTTGCATTGGCTTAACCAACACTCTATCCCCTAAAGGAATAATATTGCTTTTTTTTGTACTCATTTTTATAGAAAATTATTTAGTAATGATGTGGAAATTATACTAACACTAGCAACGTTGTCAAATAAACACACCCATGTTAGGTTTGAAGTAGACACAAACAAGAGGACGTTGACATGAGCATTAAAAAAATAACGATACATGTGCTAAAGCCACACACTCGTAATTCGATTATTTATTTCGAAGATAAACCGATGGTCACTTCCATATCA
>VAPM010215199.1_pt1 | contig 22450 bp, 20 predicted proteins | sample 3395091 | NCBI WGS metagenome assembly VAPM01 (sample SAMN08290445, study PRJNA428436) | hydrothermal vent metagenome | isolation source: Deep-sea hydrothermal vent chimney 3 | place: Pacific Ocean: Juan De Fuca Ridge
AATGTTAACGAATGGGTCGCAGACTGGATACAAGGCAACAGCAACGATACCGCTCTCAATAATAGTACCGCGAGCTCAGCTTTTGGCGACGACGCTATGGTTAACGTTAATGCACCGGACACCGCTACTAGCGCCTTCCCTGCAGCCATCTACCGAGGCGGCCGTGCTGGAGCAAGTGGTAATGCAGGCACAGGACCTGGCGTCTTTGCTTTTTACGCCAATAGCAGCCCGGCGGGATTCGACGATCAACTCGGTTTTCGCTGCGCGCAATAAAAAGGTAACCCTGTCACAAAAATGAAGGTACGCAGGTAACAGAAGGGAAAAGGGTGTGCCGTTATAATTAACGCACACCCATACTTTATGGTCTAAACTGAAGATTATGAAACGAAAAACATTGACAACTCAGAGTTCACGTACAGGCCTCGCTCTTCTCTTCGCACTCCTTATAGGGGGTTGTGGTGGTGGCGGCGGTAACGACGATAATAGCCCTACCCCACCACCTGCTGCGCCATCAGAAAAACCCAAAGGTTTCCCTGATACGGTTCAAGTGGAAGCCGGCAGCTCTATAACAGGCCAGCTCAACACAACCGGACTAAACGCCTCAAGTCTTGAGTTCATGATCTCAAACCCGCCTGAAAAAGGGACGCTAACACTCACCAATGCGAACAAAGGACTCTACTTATACCAGAGCAATAGCAATAGCAATAGCACCGACAGTTTTAAATTCGTGGCCAGCGACGGCAAATTATCCACGACTGAAGCCACCATCAGTATCAATATCAATCCACCCGATGTTCCAGACGTTCCAGACAACAATAAAGCCCCCATCGCCATTGCCAGTTGCTCTACAACTTCCCAGGAAAAAACACTGGAGGGTACCTTAAAAGCGAGCGATGAAGACAACAGCAACAACGAGCTGACCTTTAGCCTAGATCCCAACACGCCCATGTTCACCGGCCCCATTACGACCGCCTTAGGTGCCACAGTAGAATTATTGGACGCGACAACCGGTGAATATCTCTATACCGCGGCAGATACAGCAGGCGGCAACAGAGGAATGGATACATTTACATTTCGCGTTGACGACCCTAAGAGTTTCAGCACCGAAACGGAAACCGTCATTGTACATTCAAAAATCATGTGGCTGGGCGACTCCATAACCAAAGGTACAGTCGATGGCTCTGGCTCATCCAGCCTACCCTCACCTGCATTCAAAGTAGGCGCTCGCAAGCCGGCATTTGATCGCTTGCTGGATCTGGGCTATAACTCACCTAACCTCGGCAACGAAGTGCCTGTATTTGACTTCGTGGGTGGCGAGTCTTTTGGCTACCACTCTTCATTGGGCCCCTTCGACTCGGACAATGAAGGACATGGCGGCTGGAGCGCTGGCGAAATCGCCTGGGGACGCGAACAAGATGGCAGCGATGGCGTCTACACCTTCCTGAATAAATCACCAACAGGGATCATCATGCTGCACATCGGCACAAACAAATTCAATACCAATCCTGATGATGTAGAGAGCATTCTGAATGAAATCGATCGCTGGGAAAATGACAATAGCACCACCATCACCGTGGTACTTGCCCGCATCATTGGCCGAAAAGACTCCGTCCCAAACACTGAGGTAAATCAGTTCAATGATAATGTGGTCAACATGGCTTTGGCACGAGACGAGGACAATATCATTATTGTTGATCAGTTCAGCGCTCTAACTTACCCTAACGACATCAAAGACAAATTACACCCTACCGTAGCGGCCTATACCAAAATGGCAGAAGTGTGGCTCTACCCACTGGCAGGCGAAGGCAATAGCCAAGGGAGTATTAATGCCAACACCCCCCTGTTACCCAAATGTACTTAGGAACAAACCCAAGCCATATCGTAATAACGCCCCCTCCAGAACATTCAACTCGCCCGATAAGGCCAGTTGAACTGTAAAAAAACATAGGGTGAGTCGTCTCGATGAACAACCAAAAACCGAGCGATTCACCCGATGTTGTCATCATTGGCGCCAGCGCTGCGGGCTTGATGTGCGCCATAGCCGCGGGCAAGCGCAATCGTTCCGTTCGGGTACTCGACCATGCAAATAAAGCCGGAAAAAAAATTCTGATGTCGGGCGGGGGGCGGTGTAATTTCACAAACTACCATCTCGATGCTGAAAATTATTTGTCAACAAATCCGCACTTTTGCAAATCGGCATTAAGCCGCTTCAACCAATGGGACTTTATTGCCATGGTTGAAACACACAACATTCCCTACCACGAACGCGATCATGGACAGCTTTTTTGTGACCTCAGCGCCAAAGATATCCTCAACATGCTGCTGACCCAATGTAAAAAATATAATATAACCTTACAACTGAATTGCTCGATAAATAAAGTACACAAACTTCCAGACCAGCCGTTCAGCCTGAAAACAACCCAAGGAGATCTTTTTTGCAAATCTTTAGTGATTGCGACAGGCGGCCTGTCCATACCTAAAATGGGAGCCAGCCCCTTTGGCTATAAAATGGCTAAACAGTTTGGCATAAAAATCATACCGACTACGGCAGGTCTGGTTCCACTTACACTACATCTTCACGACAAAGAAAAATTTTCCCTTTTATCTGGCATCGCTCTTGATGCGACGGTCAGTAACCACCGCCAGTCATTTCGTGAGAACATACTCTTCACTCACAGAGGGCTCAGCGGCCCAGCCATTTTGCAGCTTTCTTCTTACTGGCAACCTGGCGAGCCTATTTTCATTGATCTGGCGCCTGATCATGACCTGCTAACCTACTTGATACACGCCCAGCAACAACATCCTCAACAGCGTCTAAAAACGACACTGCATTATTTTTTCCCCAAGCGCCTGGTTGCTGTTTTTGTCAGTGAATCGCTTGCCAATACACCACTGGCTAAAATGTCCAAAGCAAACTTTGAAGAGGTCGCAAAGTTATTTCATACCTGGCGCATCACCCCTAACGGTACAGAAGGTTATCGTACTGCTGAAGTGACGGTAGGCGGGGTAGATTGCAATGCGATTTCATCAAAAACCATGATGGCAACTCAAGTCCCTCAGCTCTATTTTATTGGTGAAGTACTGGATGTCACAGGATGGTTGGGGGGCTACAACTTTCAATGGGCCTGGTCATCAGGCTGGTGCGCCGGACAATATGTATAAAAAAACTCAACTGAATACAGAATGCAAAGCATTGATTCTCATAACGTAGTGGGGGAAATCGTCGTCACCTTTCATTGGTGATGAAACTTTTTTCCGCATAGTCAAGCGAATCTAGCGCTTGCACGCAGAAAACCGGGCATAAATACGATACATCGTGGATCAACTGCGTTTTTTAGGTTCAAGCACCTTAAACTTGACTTCAACCAAAAGCCCACCATATTTTGACGTTTTAAGTGTCGCAGCTGTATCATGAATTTCAAGTATCCGCTGTACGATGGAAAGACCCAAACCACTCCCTGTTTGTGTATGCCCAAGACGACGATAGAAACGTTTGAATACTTTATCTTTATCCTTGTCGGGAATACCAGAGCCGCTGTCAGAAACTTGCAACAGAACCTTATCCTCTACTGTTTTAATTTCTACGCGCACTTTACCTTTTTCAGGGGTATAGCGAATCGCATTTTCAACTAAATTCTTTATCAAAATGCTGAGCATGCCCACGTTACAAAGAATGTCAACCTTACAAGGTTCTGACAAAGAAACATCGATGGATTTTTCTAACGCTTTATAAACTAGGTCTGCCAGCGTTTCCTGAGCCACTTTATAAGGATTCACCGAGGTAAAAACCGTCGATTTTACATTTTCAGAGTCGGGGTCAAGTCGCGCGAGCGTTAACAACTGCTCAACCAAGTGCGTCGCGCGATCCACTCCGCGTACCACTTGCCGTAACGCTTGTTGGCGAGCCTCATCATTATCGCATCGCAATGCGACCTGAGCCTGTGTTTTTAATGCCGCCAAAGGCGTACGCAGCTCATGAGCCGCATCGGCCGTAAAATGGCGTTCGTTCTCTATAGAAGCATTTAATCGTTGAAAAAGAGAGTTAAGGGCATCGACCAGGGGTTTAGCTTCACGAGGAACAGGATGTGTTTGTACCGGTTCCAAATAATTTAAGCTGCGTGAACTCATTTCATTGGCAATACGGTTGAGAGGCCTCATCGCGGAACCCACAGCAAACCAAATGGCGACCCCTAATATGGGTAATGCCAGAAGTACGGAATTCAGAAAGCGCAACGAAATAGCGGTGGCTAATTCTTCACGAGGCTCATCTTTCTCGCCGACCTGAACAAGCAGCGGTTTATCTTCATCCTGCAAGGCATACACACGCCATCGGCTACCTTCTATGTCCTCGTAGCTAAACTGATTGATGAGATCAGTCATAGGGTAATCCGGCGCATTAGCAGAACGAACGGCAAGATACGTGCTATTCAGCCAAATTTGAAACGAAACGGCCTGTTCATATTTGTGGTTATTACCTTTAAGCAACAGCTCCGGAACCAGATGCGGGTGGGTATCACTCCCATCCAGATTATCAAATGCCAGCTCTTCGTATAACTCGTGTTCGCTCAAAAGTAAGAGTACTTTTGCCTGTTGAACGAGCTGCGCATCAAATACTTCTTCAATTTCTGCACGGCTTTCCAAATAGCCCAGGATTGCGACAGCCAGCCAAACGAGCAAGGTAACCGATAGCAAATAAACAAGCAGTCGTTGCCGTACAGATAAGTTCATCTCACCTTGTCAATGATATAACCAACGCCACGAATAGTACGTATGAGTTCCGATCCTAATTTTTTTCTAATATGATGGATGTGCACTTCAATCGTATTACTTTCTACTTCTTCATTCCAAGCATACAAGCCTTCTTCAAGGCGTGACCGGGAAACAACACGACCTTCATTATCAAGCAAGGTTAATAACAAAGCAAATTCCCGTGGTGAAATATCGATGCCACGCCCATTTTTAGTAACGACATGAGAGGCGGGGTCAACAACAATGTCGCCATGCTCCATAACGGGAGCGGACCGACCACTGTTGCGTCGTAGTAAGGCGCGAATCCTGGCGCTGAGTTCATCCAGGTCAAACGGCTTGACGACATAATCATCAGCCCCTGAGTCCAAGCCGAGAATCCGGTCTTCAATCCGATCAAAAGCGGTGAGCAAAAGCACGGGCAGTTGATCACCTCGCGAACGCATATTTTTCAACACCTCCAACCCTGTTTTTTTAGGTAGCCCTATATCTAAAATGACAAGGTCATACGTTTCTGTTTTCATCGCCAGTTCCGCCGTTACCCCGTCCTCGACCCAGTCAACGGCGTATCCTTCCTGCCGTAAACCATTGCGAATACCATCGCCAAGTAGTTTGTCATCTTCTGCTATAAGCAATCTCATAAGTCCATACCTTATAATGCAACTTCTAGGTTTAAACTGAATTTATCTTCAAATGTTGAATTTTTTACCGCATTAACTTCTGATACGAAGGACGCCGTAAGCTTGATATTTTGCAAGGGTGCAAACACGGCTGAAATACTGGCTTGAGCTTCTTCTGAATCCCCCGACTTGCCATTATCAGTGACATCATAACGTAAAACGCCCATCCATTTTTTCAGAAAGGTATAATCTGCTTGCAGTGTATACCCAAACACATCATCGATATTGTTCTTACCCGAATCATCTTGCGAGTACTGCCCCCATAAATTTATGGCATCAAAATGAAGAGCACCATTAACGGTCAGCATACCCACGGTTTCTTCCGTATCGGCTTTGGATGAATAATATAAGGCTGAAATACTGCCAATTTTAGAAAAATCATATCGCCCAACAAGCCAATAATCATTCCCTCCCGATTGTTCTTTATTATTGTCGTTACCGTCTGCTACAGCCCCAGACCAGAGGAAACGATCCGTATACCCATAATATTCAATCGCTGACTTTCTATTATACCCCGCACCTACTTGTGTAAAGTTGTTTTTCCCTCTATATGAACCCAGCTTAGAACTCGACGACTTTAATGATCCAGAATTAAATGCAGAAAAGGAAGTCCAACTTGTGGGGTCAAATCGTCCAACTCTTACGTTATAAAGTGTTGTTCCTCCTATATTGGTCATCCCCGTATAATAATCTTCTAACTTTGCTTCGTTATTTTCATACTCGATCGCAAGCCAAACAGGAATATTTTCAGCCACCGTACCCGAAAGAAAAATCTCAAAAAGCTCTGGGCGAGCAATACGACTGCCTGAATTGTCAATTTCTTTATCTAATAGAGTAAATTTGCTATATAGCGCTAACATCTCCGACAGGCGGTTCAGATATAAATCATCCGCAACTTTTTTTCTCTCTGTCGATATGTCCTCAGCAGCATCCCCTTCAATGCCTGCAATTTCCACGTTATTTTTTTTCCTTAACTGGAATCCATTTCTTTTAAAGTTTTCCCCCTTAAATGTTAATTGTGGATAATTGAGGGTATGGCACTTGGTACACGACGCCCCTGTGGATCGTGAAAATGCAGGGGTCGCTTGAACTGACGTTGCTATTATTGAAATGAAAAAAGCAAAAAATAACATTCCAGAAAAAAATAACTTCCAACTTCGTTTAGGTTTTCGATCGATATTTTTCATTTTAATCTCCTTGTATTTCATCCATAAGCAAGGGTTGCTGAAAAAAACTTCACGGCGTTCCTAGTTTTTTTCAGCGATAAAGTCAGCCTTTCCTTTGTCTATCGCTAAGGAATAGCCGAAAGAAACATAATGGTATCGTTCAGAGGCGTAATCATCATGCAGAGAAAAACCAATGTTATATTGTTTTTTTGATGTAAATTTTTTGTAATTATCGCCTGGAACATCAAGTAAACGACTCATGATGACCGTCCATGTGCCATTTTTTAATTCAGAAATAACATCCACTGCCGGTGTTTTATTACTATGACGCTTATCTAGTATGATGCCGTCATGTATTTCTGGTGTCTTCCCTGGATTAATACGGGCTTGCCAGTACTCTAAAAACACACCTTTATTTTTTAAATCTTTCAGCTCTGAAATAGGCCTAATATTATCTCCCCCTCCTTGACGAGTTAATTTTGTTCGTGATGCCGTTAGATATAATGTTTTTTCTTTCTTTTTTGTTGCACTGGGCATTTCTTCTGAATCATCATGGCAAGCCCCCCAGCAACCTGCGATACTCGCTTCCTTGACCATTCCGTCATCAAACATAATCGCAACCTTTGAAGAAAAATCCGGATCCATTTTTTTATTTGTTTTATATTCGCTCTCTTCCCATTCCAATTTTACGTATAGTTTTTTTTCATCATGCGCAAATTTTGCATTCAATTTAATAGAGCCAGGTTTTCCTTTTTGAGGGTTGGGTTCCATTTTCTCCCCAGAAACCAGAAGATCCCCCATATCTTGCTCTTCATCTTCATGGCATTCGAGACAATCTGTTCCTTTTTTAACACTCTTGGACGCACTGTGATCCGTTAACACCCACTCCCATGAGGACTGCCCAGGGTAAAAAAGAATAATGTTTTTTCCCTTTACTCGGTCCCAATCAATGGCCATAGCCATACCACCATAAACTAAGCTGGCGACATAAAATAAGAGCAACACAATTAAACGAATCAGTTCTTTATTGGTTGTATTCATGCGTATTTCCCTCTTTATTATTTAAAACTCAAGAGATAAATCAATTTCTTGGTCTTTTTCTAGCTCAGGATTTTTATGAACCGGTTTATGTGCAATGCCTTTGTGGCAATCAATGCAGGTTTTATTCTCTTCAAGTGCCAGTTGATGTTGCTTACGTGCTCTACGCCGTTGTTCATTTAATTGCATGGCATCAAACTGATGGCAATTACGGCATTCAAGCGAATCATTTTTTTCCATCTTCCGCCATACACGTTGCGCCAGTATTAATCTCTTATCTTCAAATTTTTCAATAGAATCAATTGAACCCAGTAGATGATGATAAACGTCATTTACTGCTTTAATTTTACGAACGAGTGTTTCTGTTACAGAGTTTGGAACATGACAATCTGCACATGAAGCACGCACACCACTTTCATTTTTGTAATGTTTTGTTTTTTTATATTCTTGATAAACCGTACTTTCCATTTCATGGCATGAAATACAAAATTCAGTCGTATTACTATGAGAAACAGCAGAACCAAAAATGACACCACCGACGAGCGTGAAAAAAATGAATAATACGGTAATAATCATTATGATCTGAAAAAATCGCTTCATATCCCTATGCCTTTATTTTCTAAATCAGGTCATGGAGGAATTTAATTGTATTTTCTTAAGCTGCCCTTAAATTATTTAATCTAAGAACTGGCGCTATACCTGATTTCATGCAAATATAGGTTTTATTTTGCCCTGGATAATTGACACAAAAATAAATGAGAAAATATGACCAAGGAAAACGAGCGACTACAGCAAGCCAAAAACGGGGTAGCCTGGACAAAATGGGGACCTTATCTGAGTGAAAGGCAATGGGGAACCGTTCGCGAGGATCATAGCCAAAACGGCAATGCCTGGGACTACTTCCCGCATTCACACTCTGGCTCTCGCGCCTATCGCTGGGGGGAAGATGGTTTAGCCGGAATCAGCGATGCTCAGCAATTATTGTGTTTTTCGGTGGCCTTGTGGAATGGCAAGGACAGCATTATCAAAGAACGCTTGTTTGGCTTGACTGGGCCTCAGGGCAACCATGGTGAGGATGTTAAAGAATATTATTTTTACCTTGATAATACGCCAACACACAGCTACATGAAGTACCTGTACAAATATCCGCAAGCGGCCTTTCCTTACTCCGACTTAGTCTCCACCAACAGCAAACGCTCTAAACATGAATCAGAGTATGAACTGTTGGATACCGGCATCTTCAATGACAATCGTTATTTCGATATTTTTGTTGAATACGCCAAAGCAACACCAGAAGACCTGCTGATTAAAATCAACGTCATTAATCGTGGGTCAGAAAGCGCATCGTTGCGTGTTTTACCCACCTTATGGTTTCGCAATACCTGGTCATGGATACCCGACCAGGCCAAACCGACATTATCCGCTTCCCAAAACAGTCAGGAATCTCACCGTATTCTGGCAAGTCATGCTCAACTGGGCGACTATGAATTGATTTTTGAAAACAAAACACCTTTGTTGTTCGTTGATAATGAGACCAACGCGCAACGTTTATTTGGCAGTCAAAATACCAGTGACTATGTCAAGGATGGCATCAACGAATATATAGTTTCAGGGAATCATGCCCGCGTTAACCCTCAGCGCACAGGCACCAAGGCTTCCGCTGATCATGCACTCACTTTGGCCGCGGGTGAAAGCCAGATCATCCGTTTACGCCTGCGTCGCCGTAGCGAAACAGAAACAGCCCCCTCTTTTGCTGACTTTGATGCGATTTTTCAGCAACGTCACCAAGAAGCCGACCAGTTTTATTCCCAACTTCACGATGGGCAATTAGCGGAAGATGAGCAACGGGTCATGCGCCAGGCCTTAGCGGGAATGTTATGGAGTAAACAATATTACGAATATAATGTCGCCCGTTGGCTGCAGGAACAACCGGAAAAAACAGCAACACGCAATACTGACTGGCAACATATGGATAACCGCGACATTATCTCCATGCCTGATAAATGGGAATATCCTTGGTATGCCGTATGGGATACGGCCTTTCATACCCTGCCTCTGGTCATGGTTGACCCCGACTTTGCCAAGCACCAGTTGCAACTGTTTTTAGAAAATCGTTATCAACATGTCAATGGACAAATTCCAGCTTACGAATGGAACTTCAGTGATGTTAATCCGCCAGTACATGCCTGGGCCGTACGTGCCATCTATCAAATTGATCGTGAGCGTTGCAATGGCCAAGGTGATATTGCCTTTTTGCAAACGGCTTTTGCCAAGCTGGAGAAAAATTTCCAATGGTGGGGGGCTCGCAAAGGACCTGAGGGTAATGTTTATCAAGGCGGTTTTTTAGGATTGGACAACATCGGTGTATTTGATCGTAGTGCCGAACTGCCCACAGGAGGTCATTTAGAACAGTCGGATGGCACTGCCTGGATGGCTCTATATGCTCAAAATATGGTTCAAATCTCACTGGAATTGGCCAAGCACGATAAAAGTTATCAAGGCAAAGTAATTAAATACCTGGATGAGTTTTTATCTATCGCCGCAGCAATGGACAAAATCGGCCATCATCATGATGAAATGTGGGATGAAAATGATGGGTTTTTTTATGATGTATTACGCTTCCCTGATGGCAGTGCTACGCGTTTAAAGGTTCGGTCACTAGTGGGCTTGCTGCCCTTATGTGCCGCGACAGTAATTGAAGCAAAAACATTGGCTCAATTACCCGAAGTCGCCGCCCACTATCAATCATTGGTAGAACGAAAAGAACATCTGACTCAGAATATCGCCTGCCCCGCCGAACCCGGAGTCAACGGTCGTCGGCTGCTGGCCATCATGGATGAAGACAAATTACGACGCGTGTTAGCGAAATTACTCGATGAACAGGAATTTTTAAGCCCTTATGGTATTCGTTCCTTATCTAAATTTCATCAGCAACACCCTTATCATTTTCATTGGGCAGGACAAACTCATACCGTCGCTTATTTGCCCGGAGAATCGGATAGTGGCATGTTTGGTGGCAATTCCAACTGGCGCGGCCCGGTGTGGATGCCAGCCAATATTCTGATTTTAAGATCCTTGCTTTATTTGTACAGTTATTATGGCGATAATTTCAAAGTCGCCTATCCCACCGGCTCAGACCAACAATTAACGCTCTACCAGATCGCAGAAAAAATTGCACAACGTTTATTACGAATTTTTCTACAAGATAAAAAGGGCAAACGAGCGGTATTTGGTGGCGCGGAAAAATTTCAAACAGACCCGCACTGGCGTGACCATTTGTTATTCTATGAATATTTTCACGGCGATGATGGCTCAGGAATAGGTGCCAGTCATCAAACCGGCTGGACGGGAACCATTGCAACCGTATTGGCTTTGTTTGGCTCTTTGCAAAAAGAAGATTTATTAGATTCAGGTATGTATGGATTAATGCAATCTTTGCACAGCAGCGAGAATAACCATGGCGTCTAGTCGTTACCCAACGCTTTATCAGATTAATACTCGAATTAGACATTATCCTTTAACGGATTCAGCGCACCTCAATGACTGGAGTGATACGGAACTGGATCAGCTTGCTGAGCAAGGGTTCGAATGGATCTGGCTGCTGGGGGTTTGGCAAACGGGGCGGGCAGGGCAGCGCGTTTCCCGTACCGAACCCGCTTGGCAAGCGAGCTTCCGTGCCTGTTTACCCGATTTAGTAACTGAGGATATATCAGGTTCCTGTTTCGCAATTACGCATTATCAAGTGGATGCTCGCCTCGGTGGCAATGCGGCGTTACAAACATTGCGCCGCCGCTTAAATACACGCGGCATGCGTTTAATGCTGGACTTTGTGCCTAATCATACGGCTTTAGATCACCCCTGGGTAAAACAAAATCCAGAATTTTATATCCGCCGTAGCCACGCCGAGTTAACCAATGAACCACAAAACTATATTGCGCTAGAAACCAAGCAAGGTCAGCAAGTCTTTGCTTATGGCCGCGACCCTTATTTTTCGGGTTGGCCGGATACGGTACAGCTCGATTATTCTAATCCTGCACTACAAACTGCCATGCAAGCGGAATTACAAAATATAGCAACACTGTGCGATGGCTTACGCTGTGACATGGCCATGTTAGTTTTGCCCGAAGTTTTTCAGAGAACCTGGGGCTTAACTATAGAGGCTTTTTGGCCCTCAGCAATTGCTGCAGTACATGCGCAATTTCCAGACTTTGTATTTTTAGCTGAAGTCTATTGGGATATGGAATGGACGATGCAGCAACAGGGTTTTGATTATGCGTATGATAAAAGACTGTACGACCGACTGCGCGATCAACACGCCCCTTCGGTACGCCAACATTTGCTCGCCGACTTATCCTATCAAAATGGATTAACGCGTTTCTTAGAAAACCATGATGAACCTCGTGCTGCAGCGACCTTTATGCCCCCCGCCGCTCACCAGGCCGCCGCCATCATTACTTATTTGGCACCGGGTATGCGTTTCTTTCATGAAGGGCAACTGGAAGGCAAACAGATCCATACTTCGATTCATTTATGCCGGAGTCCGAATGAACCTACCCATCCCGATATCAGTTTATTTTATCCACAATTGCTTACGCTTTTAAAAAGTAATGTGCTACGTCATGGACAATGGGAATTATTGACATGCACGCCAGCCTGGGAAGGTAACCCAAGTTGTGATAACTTTCTGGCTTATCGATGGCAAGTGAGCAATGATGCCAGTCTATTAATCGTCGTCAATTATGCCATGCATCAAGGGCAATGCAGAATCCTATTGCCTGCCCCCGAAATAACAGATGAAACGATACATTTTATTGATTTGCTCGGCATAAAAACTGAACCCCTTGAGATTTCAACCACCGACGGCTTATTTTTTGATTTGCCGGCATGGGGTTATCACGTACTTCAATACGATACTGAAAATTAGCCATGATGCGCGATTCAGATGAAGCTCAGAGCCAGGTTTTAATTGTGTGTGGCGTATCGGGTTCCGGAAAATCAACAGTGGGCAAACGCTTGGCCCATCATCTAGACTGGCGTTTCATTGAAGGTGACGATTTTCATCTGCCTAATAATGTAGCAAAAATGCAGCGTGGCGAACCCTTGGATGACAGCGATAGAGCACCCTGGCTGCAACAACTACAAGATGAAATAAAAAAAACACTAAAACTGGAAAAATCTGCGGTGCTCGCGTGCTCGGCATTGCGCAAAACTTATCGTCAGCAACTCTGTGTAGACCCGCAACGCGTTCGCTTTGTATTTCTTATGGGTGAACTTGCGTTATTAAAAAATCGTCTCATCAAACGAAAAAATCACTTTATGGCTATGGACTTGTTGCAAAGTCAAATTGATATTTTGGAATTGACCGATGAAATTGTGCTGGATATTGACCAACCCATAGAGCAAATTGTGTTTGCCATTGCCGATCACATAAAAAAACTGCCTAATGCCAGAGCATCGCACCGCCCTAATTAGTGCCGCCGTCACCGGCAAAGCCGCTCCTGCGCATCCATGCGCTCGCGGCATTTGTGCGTCCTTGCACATCATTGACGTTAGAGATCAAATAGCAAAGGAGTGCGCCACATGAAGTTTGAAACCTTTAAAGCAGGCCGCTGGCAATCTCGTTATCAATATAAAAGCTTTGAACCAACGCTGCTCAATCATGATTGGCAGTGGGAAGATGCCACCATCAACGTGCTGCTGGAAAATGCCAATCGGGCGCTGGGGGAACTTAATGCCTTTTCGTTGATTGTGCCGGATATTGACCTGTTTATTCAGATGCATGTGGTGAAAGAGGCGCAAAGTTCCAGCCGCATTGAGGGTACGCAAACCGCAATGGATGAGGTGTTGCTGCCCGCTGAACAGATCGCCCCGGACAAGCGTGATGACTGGCAAGAGGTGCGTAACTATGTCGAAGCACTGAACTACGCGATTGATGAATTAACTTCTCTGCCGCTCTCCAATCGACTGCTCAAACAGACCCATGCAGTGTTAATGCAAGGGGTGCGCGGTGAACATAAATTACCTGGGGAGTTTCGCATCAGTCAAAACTGGATTGGTGGTTCAAGCCTGACTGATGCCAGCTTTATTCCTCCTCACCACGATAGCGTGACTGAGCTGATGAGTGATTTCGAACAGTTTTTGCATAATGATTCGATTGCCGTGCCACACCTAGTTCGCATTGCCATTGCCCATTATCAGTTTGAAACGATCCACCCTTTTCTGGATGGCAATGGCCGTATCGGGCGCTTATTGGTTCCCTTGTATCTGGTCAGTCATGGGCTGCTGAGTAAGCCGTCACTTTATCTATCGGACTTTTTTGAACGCAATCGTGCCAGTTATTACGACGCCCTGATGCAGGTGCGGACAAGCAACAATCTGATTCATTGGGTGCGCTTTTTTCTGAAGGGTTTGCTGGAGACCGCCAGCAAGGGGCGCGATGTATTTCAGCAGATATTGAGTCTGCGAAGTAAGGTTGAGCAAACAGTGCTCTCTCTGGGGAAACGGACACCTCTGGCACGCAAAGCTCTGAATGTGTTGTATCGCCAACCCATTGTTACCGCAAAAGAGCTGGAAGAAGCCCTATCCGTTAGTCAGCCTACTGCAAACTCGCTCATTAAAGCTTTGATTTATAATAATATATTGACGGAAATGACCGGGCAACAGCGTTGGCGGAGTTATATTTTTGATCCTTACCTTAAACTGTTCCTAAGGTAAAGAAAGTCGGTTTTCTTTACCTTAGAGGCAGCTTAAGGTAAAGAAGCGAAAGGCTCCGGTGATCCCACCAGAACTCAGACGCCGACCGGGTACTCCCAATCCACTTACTGTAAATTATATACTACTGGAGGTAGTAGAGTCAGGTTAACAACTCAGATGATTTTTAATCTACTCCTTAAAACAGAATATTTCACAAAAATCAAACTTTAAACAAAAGAGTGATAGCGTAATGAGCAAACAATCAAGCAGGCACAACCCGCCTGTTCATAGAAATAGCTAAGAGAGAATTCTCTATTCAGCGTGTATTGATGTTTGGTAGCCGAGCAATAGGTAATGAACACGATGAAAGTGATATCGACCTTGCTGTTTTAATGAAAGAGGGCAGTGGCGATTTTTTCAGCCTCAAATTTAAAATGAATGATATTACCTATGATATTCTGCTGGAAACAGGCATGAAAATACAGGCTCTGCCTATCTGGCAAAATGAATGGCAACATCCCGAACGTTTCAGCAATCCTTATCTCATCAAAAATATTCAACGGGAGGGTGTTGCCTTGTGATTACCGCTGATGAACTTATGATAAAAGCCAAACGCGCGTTCGCTTCATCGCGGTTGCTTTTGGCTGAAAAAGATGCCGACGGTGCCTGTAACCGAGCCTACTAGACGACTTGCATCGCGACGAATTTCAATTATTTTTTCACTAAGGAATAAAACACCATGAATTGTGATACTCAAGCCCTATTATCCGGCCTTGCTTTTCCCGAAGCACCACGCTGGCGCGAAAACCGTTTATGGTTTACGGATCAACATGCGCGTAAAATTATCACCGTTGACCTGGATGGCAAGTCTCAATGTATATTGGAGACGGAGGATTTACCGGGCGGACTGGGCTGGTTACCTGATGGCACCCTACTTGTGGTCGGAATGACTCAGCGTAAGGTCTATCGCCTGGAAAATAAAAAATTAGTATGCCATGCCGATTTATCTGACATTGCCAACTTTCATTGCAATGATCTGCTGGTAGATCACGCTGGGCGAGCTTACGTCGGTAATTTTGGTTATGATTTACATCGTGGTGGTGCACCTGTACCGGGGAAGCTGGCGATGATCGAACCATCCGGTCGGACTCAGGTCGCGGCTGAAGGATTGATCTTTGCGAATGGTATGGTTATAACACCCGATCAAAAAACATTGATCGTCGCGGAAACATTTGCTTCACGCTTAACCGCATTTCGCATTGGCGACGAAGGTTTATTAGCGGATGCCAGCGTCTGGGCTGACTTGGGCGAGGCTTCACCCGATGGCATTTGTCTGGATGCAGAGGGTGCAATTTGGGTGGCCAGCCCAACAACGAAAGAAGTCATTCGGGTAGCGTTAGGTGGTACGGTATTAGCACGCATTCACCCAATTGGCGTCCCCTATGCCTGTATGTTAGGAGGCGCTGACCGCCAGACTCTATTTATTCTCTCTTCTGAAACGGACGACCCGGCACAAGCCAAAGCCTTACAATCGGGTCGCATCGAAGTCATCGAGGTTTCAGCACCTGGAGTGGGCTTGCCTTAGGAGAATGCTGCAACGGGCGCTGCCCGCTCACCACCGCCAGGTTAATTATCTTTTTCATGGTTTTATAAAATACAATCTGATTGTAGAATATATGATCATAATATCAACAATTGGAGTATTATCATGTCACTAACCCCATCCACGATGCTCGAATTAGGGACACCCGCGCCTGATTTCACCCTTCCAGAGGCCAAGGGGGGAGTCGTGAGCCTTAATGATTTTAATACCCCCGCATTGCTGGTCATGTTTATATGTAACCACTGCCCTTATGTTATCCATCTACGTGATGCATTGAAAGAGCTGGCGACTGAATACAAGCCTAAGGGACTTGCTGTGGTCGCGATTAACAGCAATGATACAGACAACTACCCTGCCGACAGCTTTGAAAAAATGAAAGACGAAGCCTACCCTTTTCCTTATCTTTTTGATGAAAGCCAAGAGATCGCCAAAGCTTATCAGGCAGCTTGCACACCTGATTTTTTTCTTTTTGACGGACAAAAAAAACTGGTTTATCGTGGACAATTTGATGAGACCCGACCCAATAGACCTAGCCGACCAGCACCTGAACTGCCCATTACGGGCAAAGATATGCGAGCCGCGTTAGATGCCCTCTTGACAGGAAAAATGCCATCAACAGATCAAACCCCCAGCGTCGGCTGTAATATAAAATGGAAAGCCGAGTAAGTACTCAGAGATCAGGCATTTAAAAAAACACCTATTTTTCTGGTTTTTAAGTTTTTGTATTTTCCTTGTCACTCTGCTTAAGAGTAAGCTTACCGTTGCGAGGAAAATATGAAAAAAAACCCTAATAAATTATGTCTTTTTACGCTGCGGCCTCACGTTATGGTTTGCGATTAAGACGCCAATCATAATCAAGGAAATCAATGACAATATCCCCTGATTTCAGATGCTGTATATCACGCTTACTCAGGCCAAGCGCTTTACTGTAATTGGATAAAAACTGTGGCAGGGTTTTATACCCTCCCCAGCCCCGCTCAAAATCTTCACGGTACCAATCAAATAGTTTAGATACATTCAACGTGTTTCCTGTCAATCGATTACGACTGCGATCACTCAAAAACAGTCGCGTCGCGTCCTCAAGCTGATCATTTAAGTGTTCACCCGTGTAAGCCGAAAGCGCTAAGGCCGGGCATCCTATACTGGCACAGTTGACGGCAAAGTGAATACGCGGCTCCTCATACTGCCCTTCAGCGCGAATCATTTCGTGTTCAATTTCATCCAGTGAGCGAGTCTCACCCAGTAACGGGACAAAGCTTTTTGCCCACGGCGATGTTAACCAAGAACCCAAATCTTTAATCGATTCAAGATCCGGGTATCGAGCCAGTATCAGCTCCACCGTCCAGGCATTGTAAGCATTAATCAAGAAGGCAAGCTGTTCCGCTTTAGACCAGCCTTCGAATGTAGATTCAGGCACAGCTTGTAGTGTACTCAAATACACTTTAAGCTGAAATCGATCACCTAGAAAACCATCATAATCGACCTGTGTTGCAACGCCTTGCTCGATCGAGATGACATGTTTTTTCAGTAACATATCCCAGGGGGCATGATTAAAACTTTCCGCCTGCGCCGGTAAGCCTGCCATCCATAAAACAAAGATAAAAAGAATATTTTTCATGCACCACGCCTCCAGGTATGAAAACGCTCGACCCACGCCAGCAAACGCTGTGGGGCATGCGCTCGCTTCCAGCACCCCGCCACGTATTTGTTGGCCTCAGCCATCGTTGGGTAAATATGAATGGTACCAAGAATTTTGTTTAATCCCAGTCCATATTTCATTGCGGTAACATATTCTACGATGAGATCGCCTGAATGTTCACCCACAATCGTGACACCAAGAATTTTATCTTTACCTGGCACGGTAAGAACTTTAATCATGCCATGAGCCTCTTCATCAGCAATCGCTCTATCCAGATCATCAATCCCATAAGTGGTCAGTTCATAGGCAATGCCTTTTTCTTTTGCTTCTGTTTCATTAAGCCCCACGCGCGCCACTTCAGGGTCGGTAAAAGTAGCCCAGGGAATAACACGATAATCAACCTTGAACGACTTAAATCCACTAAATAACGCATTGACCGCAGCATACCAAGCTTGATGTGCTGCCGCATGGGTAAATTGATAGGGGCCAGCCACATCTCCTGCGGCGTAAATATTGGGGAAGTTGGTTTGCTGCAATTCGTTAACTTCAACCGTACGATTGAGAGTCACACCCAACTCTTCAAGCCCAAAACCACGGGTGTTGGCAATCCGTCCCAACGCAATTAAAATCTGATCAAACGGGATACGCACCGTTTCACCCTCATGCTCACAGATCAAAACTTTCTCTCCATTGTCAAAACAAAATGCTTTAGCATTATGGTGAATACGTACATCGATACCTTCTGCCTTGAAGCGCTGCATCACGCTTGCAGAAACATCAGGATCTTCGCGCCCCATAATCCGGGAACCCCGTTCGACTTGAACAACCTGACTGCCTAAACGAGCAAAGCTCTGCGCCAACTCGCTACCAATGGGGCCACCTCCTAACACAACTAAGCGCTTAGGTAGTTTACGTAGATTCCAGACCGTATCTGAAGTCAAATACTCTACATCTTCTATGCCCGGCAAGGGCGGTACAAACGGACGTGCACCGGTTGCAATAACAATATTGCGAGTAGTGAGACTGTGCCCATTCACCTCAACCGTATAAGGCGAGGTAATCATGGCTTCACCTTCCATTACATTGACACCGAGGCGAGTATAACGTTCCACTGAATCATGAGGTTCAATGGTTTTAATCACCCTTTGCACCCGTTCCATAATTTCGGCGAAATCAAACTCAACCGTTGCCGATTTAATTCCTAATTCGCTGGCACGCTTTTGCTGTGCAATAAATTTAGCTGAACGGATCAAGGCTTTGGAAGGGACACAGCCGGTGTTTAAACAATCCCCACCCATTTTATGCTTTTCTATCAATGTCACCTTGGCTTTAATGGCGGCTGCGATATAAGCGGTCACTAAACCCGCCGAGCCACCCCCAATTACGACCAAGTTACAATCAAACTTTTTTGGTTTAGGGTGGTTTTTTAAAACGGCTCTTGCTTTAATCGTAACGATTATTTTCTTCGCAATAAAGGGAAAAATACCAAGTAAAATAAATGAGGCAATTAAAGCAGGTGATAAAATGCCACTCAATGAGTTGATCTTGGCAATTTGTGTCCCGGCATTAACATAGACAATAGTCCCTGCCAACATACCCGCTTGACTAAAAATGTAATACGTAAGCGTTCGTATCGGTGTTAAGCCCATCAACAAATTAATAACAAAAAAGGGGAAAACAGGCACAAGACGCAGCGTAAAAAGATAAAAGGCTCCATCTTTTTTTATGCCCTCGTTAATCGTTTTCAACTTATCACCAAACCGCTGCTGAATCGCATCTCGCAGCAAATAACGCGAAGCAAGAAAAGCGATGGTCGCCCCTATGGCAGAGGCAAACGAGACAATGAGCGTACCTAATAAAACACCGAAAATAGCACCGGCGGCGATTGTCATAATGGCCGCACCGGGCAGTGAAAGCCCGGCAACAGCGACATAGGCCGCAAAGAACAGTGCTGCTGTGGTCAACGGATGCTGGTTGTAATAGAGATTGATCGCCGCTTGTTGCGATTTAAAATAATCAAGACTGAAATATTGCCCGAGATCAAGGAAAAAATAACTCAATACCAGCAAAATTATGATACTAATTAATACTATTTTGCTTTTCATTTTTCGATCCTTGCTCGTATTCTAAAAGTAGGTAGTCGCAATAAACCATAAAACATTACAATTTATTTAGATCATGTAGAAAAAATTCGTGGCGTTTGAGATTTAGATGCCACGAGTATAGGCTCTTTCTAAACGTACCATGATGGTCGACACCGACTCAATGCTTGTTATACCGCCAACACTTTTGCCTGCTTGCCATAACTCACTGGATGTCTCTTTGCCATGGTTAGATTTTTTCAGTTTATACATTGCCAACAATGCGTAAATTGTCCGCATTAGATGCTTTGTTTTTTGCCCTTTGAGCATCCATTTTGCTATCAACCCTGCGCGAGTGCCCGTTTGTTTTACATAACGCGTACGAATCAACGAAACAGGCACACCTGTTATTCGCTCACTTAATACAATATCGTCTGTACTCGCCTTAACAACGGCGGCTTTATACGCATCACTGGCTCTGCATTCCGTACTTGCAATAAAACGGGTACCCATTTGTACACCCGCATAACCCGACTTTAAAGCGGCGATAAACCCCGCTTCATCACTGATGCCACCCGCACAAACTACAGGTAAACCCACATCAATGAGATCTGCCAACAACGCTTCCGGCGTTAAACCACCAGCATGCCCTCCGGCTTGATTGTTGACAGCAACTAAACCATCAACACCACAGTCCAACGCTTTTTTCGCCCATTTTTTTTCAGTCACATCGTGATAAACGCAACCACCTGCAGCATGAACGCGCCTCACCACCCAATCGGGCTTACCTAATGAAGTAATAAAAAAACGGACATTTTCTTCTAACGCAATATCAATCCAACGCACCATTGTCTCACGGTAACGCCGGGAGGATTGCTCAATCAACGCGTTCATGCCAATGGGTTTGTCCGTTAAGGAACGGATATAACGTAAGCCTGCTCGGAAGTCATAGTGATAAACATAAGTCAGAGAAACGGGCTGCACAACGCCCATCCCACCTGCTGAAGAAACCGCAGCGACTAATTCTGGGTTACTACAAGGGTACATCGGCCCACCAATAACAGGTAGGTTGATGGCCAGTTGCTTTAGGAAGGAGGTACCCGGATTCATGACAATTGCTCTAATTGCCAATCGACGTGAACTTCAGCAACCCATTCCCCTTCTTCATCAACAATACTCGCGGTAACAAGCAAAGTTTTATCAAAGTTTTTAGGGATCTCAACCCAGCTTTCCGTTGTCAAGCGACCCCGTGCTTTTTTATTGAAATCTACAGACATATGCCGGACGATACCACGCACATCTTTAGGCAAAATTGAAAACATCGCCAATGCGCTACTTAATTCACCTAAATTAATCAAAGCAATCGCATGAACAGATCGTAGATGATTGCGCACTCGCCGACACTCGTTAAGCTCCACTTTGGCATAACCGGGTTCCAGCTCAAGTACTTTTGCACCCATCGTTCCGGTGTAAGGCACAACCCAACCCAATATTTTACTAAACAACCATTTTCCTCCCGGCAATAGATGGATCCACCGCCAGATCTGCATTAACATCGCGGCCGCTTGGGTGTCTCGCCGCGCAGCGTTTTTTTTATTCATAATGTATAACTCAATTTACGGTGAACCTAAGAGTCTGTAAACAAATAGCTGAGCATGCTATATCGTCGCTATCAGCATCCTTACCTAGCGCGAACTTAGTCCATCCCTGGACGTTCCCGGTGTTGTTCAAAGAATTACATCAACGAGTAGGCTCACCTTTGGGCACCCTGGAGACGAAACGCTAAGTTATTTATTTACAAACCCTTAAGTCCAATTCTTGTTGAATCGGTGTTTCCTCAGCAGGTGGATTTAATGTGGTATAAGCTAAATAATCAAATAATGTAGCGGAGAGTATTTGTTCTTGCCGAATCACTAGATCTACTTTTACATCGTGATTATTGTATTGGGTATTAAACTCCACTTCTAATGTTTCTTCCATTCTATACCCACTTATTTGAGGGATTATGGTTATTTCCTGATCCATGCCTTCCGTTTCATTAGGTTCACCCAGGGAAGTAATGTATCCCACATAAATTTTTCTCGACTGTAACGTCAAAAGTACCGGAGCCTCATCAATACTGGCCATGAATAACAGCTTATCCAACGGACTGTCTTTTAGTAAATCATACATAATATTTGCTTTTGCACTTTCCCTGGATTTATACCCGAAACCCAGCCTAATCCATGCAAAAAAGCACCACAGATAGGCCGTTAAAATAGTTCCGACGGAGATAATAATCAACCATGAATATGATGTTAGGTTTTCGTCATTTTTTGCAAACACACCGTCTAAAAAAGACGCGATTATAGAGACAAAACTGATCCCCGTACTCGAAGGGAAAAATTGCTTACACAGGAGCGCTACCATTGAGAATAAGACTAAAGATAGTACACCAAGATAGGCACTTCTTAGGTATAAGTGCTGTCCGTGATAACGATGAAGCCTAAAGTAATAATGAGGATTTTTGTTGCAAACAATGAAGCCGCTAACAAGAACGGAAAGGGTTAATAAAAGAAACACAAAAATTTTTAGTACATATTTTTTCTTACGATGCTTTTTTCACTAAATTTTGGGCTAATTTGGCATTGTCTAGAAACTTTTTACTGTTTCTAACTTTATCTGGATCAATTACGACCGTCCCCCTGCCCACCACTCTTGCACCTGAGCGTTTTATTGCAGCACGCACTCGGGCATCTTCGCTATTAACATGTACTCTAAAAAGCCTTTTAATCAAATCAGTCATTTTGGCTCCTTTGAGGGAA
>VAPM010385695.1_pt1 | contig 22421 bp, 17 predicted proteins | sample 3395091 | NCBI WGS metagenome assembly VAPM01 (sample SAMN08290445, study PRJNA428436) | hydrothermal vent metagenome | isolation source: Deep-sea hydrothermal vent chimney 3 | place: Pacific Ocean: Juan De Fuca Ridge
GAAAAATACCGCTCACAATTACTTAACCCCGGCGATCGCTGGTAATTCAGTTTGGCGCAGATCTCTTTCACATGAATAGCCGATCCCACAAACCCTTTAAACATAAAAATGGGGTCAGAACACAGATTGCACTAATATACGATTAATAAATTCGTGTATCAACTCATTAGTGATTAATCAAATTTAACATGGAGGTTATCAATGGCACGACTACCAAGATTTACAATTCTGGGAATTCCACAACATATAATACAAAGAGGTAACAATCGTGAAGCGTGCTTCTACACCGATGAAGATTATGGGCGATACATAGACGATTTAGCGGATGCCGCTGATAAAAATCAGGCACATATTCATGCATATGTATTAATGACTAATCTTGTGCACTTATTAGTTACCCCGCTGCACGAACATAGCATCACTCATATGATGCAGGACCTGGGCGTAAATATGTACGCTATATTAATCATACATATAAAAGAACCGGAACGTTATGGGAAGGACGCTTTTAAGCCTGTTTAATTGACAGCGATGCTTATTTTTTAACCTGTATGCGTTATATAGAGCTCAACCCTGTTCGGGCTAACATGACATCGCATCCAGAAGAATATAGTTGGTCTAGTTATGCCGGTAATGCAAACGGCAAAAAAGACAAGCTTATTAAACCCCATCCACTTTATCTCACTTTAAAAGATGAGCCGGAACAACGTCAGCTTGCTTACCGCGAATTATTTAAAACACATATTGAACCTACAGAAATTCATGCGATACGTGATGCGCTTAAAAAACAGCTTGTACTAGGTAGTGATAATTTTAAAGATAAAATTGAACAGATGACAAATCGTCTAACACGAACAAAACCATTAGGTCGGCATAGAATAGAAGAAGATGAAGCAGGTTATTTTTTCATTTAGTTAGTATATTAGTGCAATCTGTGTACTGACCCTGATTTTACTGACCCTAATTTTATGATTGCGTAATAACTACCACAACAACGACTATACATTTGCCTGAAATCACGCTAAATGTTATATTTCTCCTCTGAATTAACTCTTAAAGAATGCACTAAGTTTTTGATTGTTAATGCAATCTTATCTGTGTACAGCAATGGATGTTGAAAATGATCAATAGGATCAGTTGTCTTGTAAAAATCAGTTTTATTTTCACTTTTAGCCTAATTATTCACTTGCCGGTGCAGGCCGCTCAAAAAACAGCTATTCAGGATATCAATAAACTTGAGGCTGACTTTAAGATTACCTCGTCTTCATTTTATTCTGACTTTGCCGGAAAAAATGCAGGTAAAACTCAAATTGAGCCTAATATTGATCAATTATTGATCAATATAAATAAGCTAGTTCTTGCTGATGAGCCTGTTAAAGCCATTCAGCTTATATATTTCAATAGAAAAACAGTTGATGATAATCTTGATACCAAAGCTGTTGTCAGTATTATCGAATTGCTTCTTCATAATAATGAATGGAATTTTGCTAACCGTTTATATCAGGATCTATTAGATGAAGGAGATGATTCATTAGCCGCGCCGGTACATTTTCTATTTGCAAAATATTATGCTGAACGTAATCAGTGGAAACAGGTAATAAAGTTGCTTAATGGAATATATTCAGAGTTATCAGAAGAAAACACCGCTTATGCCTATTTATTAAATGGATCAGCCTTACAGCATTTAAAAAAGCATCGTCAGGCCGTTGCCAGTTACAATAAAATACCCAAAACATCCGAGTATTATTCTTATGCTCAATTGAATACTGCTATTGCTAATATTCGTCAGGGCTGGTGGACAGATGCTCAAAGTAAAATTAAAAATTTGTTAAAATTAACTAATAAAACCAATAAAGATGAAATGACTAACCGGCTTTATCTGATAATGGGTTATGCATTACTACAACGTGAACTTTTTAGAGATGCGCGTGCTGCATTCAGGCATATTAGTTTAGATAGCCGTTATACGAATAGAGCGCTATTGGGTGTGGGGTTAACAGCGACCAGTCAGGGTGATTATATTGGCGGGTTAAATGCATTAACTATTCTTAAAGATAAGAAGACGTATGACTTGTCGGTTGATGAGTCATATCTGCTTATTCCCTACGTATATGAAAAATTACAGCAAGAAATGACGGTTTCTACTAGTTACACTGAAGCTATGAATTATTACCAAAGACGTATTAATAGCTTAAAAAAGATAGCAAAAAAACATAATGATTTTTCTAAGCTAGTTTTTAATGACGGAACACTAAGTCTTATTATTGAAAATAACAGTTTTGATTATGGTCGGTCTTTTCCAGAATCTTTTTTGACTAATTATAAACAACTTAGAAAATTTGAGACTTTAGCTAAAAATGTAAAAATAAAAAATAGAATTTCAAAGCTTATCTCAAAATATGATGATGTTTATCAAAAGGTAATCAGTCAATTAGCCAATCAGAGAATTGAGTATATAAAGAGTTATCTTAATCAGTCAAGATATGGGCTTGCCCGGCTATATGACAGTAGTAAAGAGTTAAACAACTAATATGTATATAAATAAAAAATATATCATCACATTAATATTGTCACTGTTACTAGTGTCATGTAAATCCAGTGAAAATAACGATAGCCTTGCAGATATCGATGTAACAACGAGCAAAAGCTCAGCTAGTAAAGTTTTTATAAAGCCTAAGACTGATGATGAAATTAGAGAGGCTTATACGAACTATTTAAATAATGCTGGTGATGATGATAATGCAAGGCTTGATGCATTAAATCGACTTGCTGAATTAGAGTTTAGCTATAGTGATAGATTGCTACAGCAACAGGAAGAGCTCAGTCAGGATGAGAAAGATAAGTTTGATGATAAAGTATATAACTCTAGGTTAGATAAAACGATTACACTACTAACCACATCTCTACGTGATTTTCCTAAATCAAAAAACAATGACGCAATACTGTATCAGCTCGCTAAAGCTTATGATCAGCGTGGAAACCACACAGAATCTATTGATGCTTTAACTCAGCTATCTGAAAATTACCCTAAAAGCCCTTTTTATGCTGAAGCTCAGTTTCGTATTGCAGAAGATGCATTCTCATATAGAGACTATAGCACGGCTGAATTTTCTTACACCGAAGTGATCACCGCAAAAGGTAACGAAATATTCTATGAAAAATCTCTTTTTAAACGCGGTTGGGCCAGATTTAAGCAGCAATTTTATACCGATGCAGTAGATGATTTTCTTGAAGCGGTTCTGAAGCATGAGTTTGATGAGTTTGAAAAACTGGATAAGTCAGAGCGTGAACAGTTTAATGAGTACTTCAGAGCAGTCGGACTGGCTTTCTCTTATTTAGGCGGGTCTGAGCCGCTTTATGAATATTTTAAAGATCAGCCTAATTTTATTTATATATATCACACGTATTCTATGGTTGCCGATATATACCTGAAGCAGGAAAGGTATTCAGACGCTGTTGATACACACAAGCAATTTATCAGGTATTATCCAAAATCAGATAATATCCCCTACTCTCATTTAAAAATTATTGAGATCTGGAAAAATAGTGGATTTACCAATAAGGTTTATGGTGCTATTGAAGGGTTCTACCTGGAGTATAATCCGTCAAGCAAATACTGGAAAAATAAAAATGAAAACTCCAGTATTAATCGTGCGATCAGGCGTTCATTAAAAGAATATGTCGTTATAATGACGGGTTATTATCACAATAGATATCAAAACACAGCGAAAAATGCAGATTATCAATTAACTGAACGCTGGTATAAGCGTTATTTCAAACATTATAGTGCCTATGCGCAGAAAGATAATATTTACTTTTTATATGCTGAATTGCTAGCTCAGAAGAAAAAATATAATCAGGCGTTAAAGTATTATGAACTTGCGGCTTATGACAATAGCTTAATCGTTCATAAGAAATCAGCTTACGCGAGTATTATTATCAGCGATAGATTACTGCGTAATGATAAAAATAAAAAATATTTGAAAAAGCACATTTCGTATGCACTGAAATACGCGCAAAAATATCCAGATGATAAGCAGACCTATAAAATAATTTTACATGCTGCAGAACTGGCGTTCAAATCATCTGATTACAAATCAACAATTGAACTTGCAGATATACTAATCAATAGTAATCAACGTAAAAAAAGTAGTTACATTTATACCCTTAAAGCGGAATCTTATTTTAAATTGAAAGATTATGTTGAATCAGAGCTGCTATTCAGTCAACTTATTGCTTCAGAAAAGGTTAGTGTAAAGCACAAAGTAAAATATAGAGATAAGCTGGCATTATCTATATACAGACAGGGTGAAACTGCTGAAAAAAATAAAGATCATCCGCAAGCTATTAAGCATTTTTCTAGAATTTCTACAGTAGCTGCGGGTTCAAAAATTGCTGCAACCGGGTTGTATGATGCTATAGCACTCAATATGCAACATAAACAGTGGAACAGTGCTATACAAGATATTAAGCGTTTTAAACGGCTATATCCTCGAAACAAATTACAGGCAGATGTATCTAAAAAACTGTCTGTTGCTTACTTGAGCTCAAACCAGGGAATAAAGGCTGCAGCAGAGTTTGAAAAAATGTCTTCAATGAGTGGTAACATTGAACATCAATCTGCTGCTTTATGGCAGGCAGCAGCTATTTATGAAGAGAAAAAGAAATATAATGATGCAATTCGATCATATAAAGAGTATTCAACCAAGTTCAAGAAACCATATCCACAATATATGGAGTCAATGTATAAGCTGGTTGAGTTATATACTAAGAAATCAAATCCCGGCAAAGCTAACGTTTGGCGTAAGCGTATAATTAAAGCTGACAAAAATGCATTAAATAATATGCGTACTGAAAGAACAAAATATATTGCATCTTTTTCTAATCTTGGGCTTGCGAGAAGCGAGATGAACCGTTTTAATAAAATACGACTATCTTTGCCATTAAAGAAAAGCTTGAGAAAGAAAAAATCAGCGATGCAAAGTTCAGTTCGGTTTTACGGCGCAGCATCAAAGTATAAAATATACGAAGCTGCTACTGAAGCTACATATTCAATTGCCTTGATTTATAAGAAATTCAGTATATCTCTTTTAGAGTCAGACAGGCCCAAAAGCCTTAATGATGATGAACTGGATCAATATGAAATTCTACTTGAAGATCAGGCATTTCCATTTGAAGACAAGTCCATTGAGTTTTTAGAAATCAACTTATCCAGAGTTAAAGAGGGTTTGTTCAATAAATGGATAAAGTTAAGTCACGATGAATTAATTGAGCTCTTTCCTACCCGTTATAAACGAGCCCCTAAGGTTGACTCATACATTAATGTTTTACACTAAGAGTAATTGTATTAAGATGAATATTATGACGATTAGAAATATATCAGCTAATATAATAGCTCTACTGCTAGTGGGGTTCATGTCATCCTGTTCGCAGCAGGAGCTAAAAACGGGTAATGCAGATACTAATTCTAGTAACAAAGTTAAAACCAATGGTATATCAAAATCTGCTCGCGATAAATATCGTAGTGGTATAACCGCACTTAATAATAACGAACTCTCTAAAGCACAAAGAGTTTTCAACGAATTCATAAGAAATAACCCTGATTTAGCAGGTGGTTATTCTAATTTAGCTTTGGTTTATTTTAAGAAGAACGAATATAAAAAATCGTTTAAATTTGTCAATAAGGCAATCGAGCTAAACCCTAAACAGGCACAGGCATTAAATTTAAGAGCTCAGCTATATATCTTAAATGGAAAAATACATAAAGCAAAAAACGATTATCTTCTGGCTATTAAATCAAAACCTAATTACGCCAATGCCCAATATAATATCGCGCTATTATACGATATCTACCTTCAGGATATTGAGTTAGCAATTAAACATTATAAATTATATATGTCATTATTAAAGAAGAAGGATGAAGGGACTCTGGAGTGGGTAAAACATCTTCAAGGTACACTCAAAGATGCTTAAATATATTTTGATCATTATTTTAATACTGCCTGTCTCCTTAGCTGTTGCTGAAGATAAAATAGAACTTCGTACAACTACAATTAAAGGAAATAAAGAGCTGCCTAAGATATTATATGTTGTGCCATGGAAAGATATTAAGCGCAGTAAGAAGGCCGAAAGAAAGCTGGTTTTACACAGCTTATTTGGTGACTTGTTTGATCCGGTACTACCGAAACAAACTAATTGAATACAGTCATCAGTTTTAATATACTGCTATTTAGAGAAAAACAGCCATATTAAAAATACAAAGTCGAGCTAGAAAATGATGTTTTATTCGGTATCTTTAGGCCCTGCATTTTCATAACGCATGCCACCTGGCTTCCAGGTTTTAATTTTAGTTTTTTTGAGTTCAATGCTGTTTTTAGCATTACGCAACCAGATAGTAAAATCATAGTTTTTTTCAGGTTCCATTCTGAGTTCCATTTCAATAGGTAGTTTATCTTTTTCGATTGTTTCAAAAGCGTTGAATATCTCTTTTTCATCAAAAAATACTTCAATGCTCAAGTCATTTATTAAGTACCCTGTTCTATTCCATATAATGCTTAATTTGTCAGGTATAGCGATTGCTAAATCTTTATGGTAATTCTCTAATGGTAGGTTTAAGTAATCTTTTTCACCATTATAAAAACTGATATATTTTATAATGCCGTCTCTGAGATTCATATCGGTCAATACGGGTTGCCAATAGTATCTTGAGTTGTGGTATTTCTCCCACCTTCCAAATGGAATGCCATTTTCTTTAAAATCTTTTTTTGATTCAGCAGTGCGTTGCTCATAGTCTATTACTTCATTTATATATTCCATTCGTGAAACTTCAGGGTTATCAACTACCCATTTCCAGTCACCATCAATCTCTTTAGCTTTTCCCTGAAATACTTCGATACGACGATCATAAGCACTGATCCAAACTGTTACTATGCCTCCTGGAGCTGTGCCTATTATAAACCTGTCAAATGTTATGTCATCATCTTGATTAAAACTATAAAACCCTTTAGAAAACAAATCACTTAATTTTTCAAGTGGTAAGTCGAATTCATCCTGGTAAAATTTATTTTCTGTATATGAATAAAAAGTTAGCTTTAACTTTTCAGGCAAAGGATATCCGTCGTTATCTAAAACATGTGAAGACCTCCACTCTCCCCATCCATTTGCAACTATGACCATATTAGGCACATATAGTGAGCCTTTGTTATCCTCAAAAATTAATGAACCTGAGATTATTTGCATGGGTAAATTGGATGGTGCACTTTCACCAACCTGATAGTCATATTTTTTATTAGAGTTCATAGCCATTCCTGTTGCCTGGCCCATAATTACTAGCAAAATTATAAGTATCAGACATGTTTTTATTTTTGTTGTGTGGTTGTTTATTAAACTACCCATGAATTACCAGACGAGATCGTTTGCCATTTTTATAACGAGGAGATAAACCAATAGAATAGTGTGCAGAAAAATGAAAATAATCATGACGTAACGATTTTAGCCATGAACGCTTATTATCATGCCAGTCACTCGCTATAGACGTATATGCGGATGAGGCCTTAGTTTCCTTATGCTTGTCAAAATAGCTTTTTATTTCTTTATTTGCCTTGCTCAATGAACCGGGTACTTTTTCTGATGAGTTTAAGCTAGGTTTAAATTTAATTTTACTATCACGAGCGCGATCAGCCATTATGTGTAGCGGTATGCGGCTGTATTGATTACTAACTTTGGATCTGCCTACATACAAACTTGCTTCTTTTGTTCGGTGATGTCGCGATCCACCATGAGGTCTATGACGAGTTGATACTTTTAAGTCTATTTCATCTTCTTTAAACCAGCCTGACTCTATTAAACGCTTTTTTTCATCAAGTGCTTTTTGTTCGCTATTGGATCCTAAAGTCCAATAAATATTTAACTGCTTTTCGCCGTTTTCAAGTCCATCGGGTGAATTGTCACGATAGCTACCACCAACATCAGAGTGCACGCCGGGTAAATATACCTGTATAGCATCAAAAGGTTTCGCACTATTAATATCTGTAAGTGAAAACTTTTCACGATGTTCATCAGCAGCTGCTAATTGTACAGCCTTGTTTGCAAAACTAACTGCATCCAGCTTTAAAGATGGCGTGTCATTAGTAAAGGACAAACCATGAGATGACACTGTATCAAATAAACCTGCGAATTCAAATTCAACTTTCTTTACTTTGTAACCCCGATCCTGCAATTGTTGCTTAACAGACTTTCCATCTAATAAAGCCATATAAATAAAATATCGTGCACTCGCAGCACCACGACTAAATCCAAAAGTATCGAGTGTTAACACCTCTATTATTACGTCTTTTTCAGTGTGTTTATTAGAAATATTTTTAACAACTTCTGAAACACCTTTTTTAACTTTTTTCTTTACCCCGGATCGACCGACTCCTAGAGCATAACCCAAAGTTTTGTCTTTCTTCCCGTCAAGTGTTCCGGCGCCTTCAAGATATGAAGACAAGCCTATGTCATATGGTTTTTGTGGTGCTGCATCAATGTTTCTTTCTAGCTTAACTATATTAGTATAGCCATTCTCATAGCTATCAACTTTATTATATTTATTATATAAGCCTTGTGCCCAGCTTAGCTCGTTAATAGACATATTGTTTTTGAGTTCACTTGCAACGATTTTTTCTTCAGCCGTTAAGCTTTCAGGTTTAGCAGAAACAAGTCGTGCATCAATATTCGCTTTATTGTTCAGGGTGCCATCAAAAAAAACACTATAGCGAACCTGGATAGATTTAACCTCTTCTTCTTTGTCTTCAGGCGTATCGGCTTCAGGTGGTGATGCTGCCTCTCCTATCTGCGTCATGACATGATTCTCCTTAACTCGGTAAATTAATTTTGTTTACGATAACGGAAGTGCGCCATTCGTTATCTGATGATGTGTAAACTAAATGATTGTATTCGGTTGATTGGTTTAATAGTTCAGTGGCTGATAAAGCGATTAAGATTGCGCCGCTGGCAGAGCCTAAGTCACCATAACAGTCTGCCGGGTGTTCTGTTGTTACATTTTCATGGAAATGTTTTTTATTACGCATCATTGCAACACCATTTTCTTTGGCCCAGAAACTTTCACCATTCATACTGGTGTAAACTTTTGTTATAGGCTGTTTGTTGTTAGTTAAACATAACTTAAATGCGTTATCTAAGCCCTCCCCCATATAAACATCTTCACTGTTTAGATGGCCGGGCTCCTGTGCGATACCCGGTAATGATAAAGATATAATTTTATTTTTCTCATTGGCCGCAGCGTTAACATCTTTAGTTAAGAGTATAAAGCCTGCTGCTTCACCCGGAACAAACCCATCCATTACGCCACTTGCATTCAGACGTTGTTGCGAATCTAAGCACTGTAAAACAGGATATTCAAAATAACAGTCACTTCCGCCAATCACGACATAGTCCTGATTCATTTCATATAAATATCGGTGTGCAAGTTCCAGTGACTGAATTACACCAGCTCGACCAGTTGCTATCGTACGAATTTGCTTTGCATCTATGGGGAGATCTTTCTGGTTTAGTATATTTGTTGTTAATAAATCTAGAGGAATAGATTCTACGGAAGGATTACTTTCTGGCATGGATAATATTAGCGGTACAGGTTTTGTTATCTCAACCTGAGAAAACATCTCTCTTAATGCAATAATGCTCATTTTAATTATATGATCATATACTTCACCGTAGATATCACCCTCATCTATTTCAGATTCAAAGTCAGTAAAAATAGCTTCCGGTATACGCGCAAGGGTAATTGCCTGTTGTTTCCTGGTAAAAAACTCTGATACTTGATATGCACTGATATTGGCATTAACCGCAGCACAGGTTTTATCTACACTGTCACCTAGTGGAGTTATCATCCCTGTTCCTGCGATGTACATTTTATATGTATTACTCATTATGCTGGCCTTGTGCTGATATTTTTGCACGTGTATTTTGCAGCGGTTGTTCTGTATGAGTTAGTGCAAGCTCTAAAGCTGCAGCATGTTTCTGCCTTAAGTTGCCATGATAAATTGTATGTTGAAGGTGTTGTTCAGATATATTCTGACCTAAAAAATAACGTTGTCCGGTTATAAATCGACTTCCGCTATTCATCCACAGTGCTGAAACCTTATCATAATCTGGCCAGGACAAATTCTCATCTTCATCCAGATTTATATCGTCTTCTTCCAAATTGTTGTTTTGCTCCATAAGGTGCTTATGGTCTTCGCCGGTTAGGTTGTTTTCTATTAGATTTAGGCCGGTAATATAAGTAAATGACTGAGCAGCTAATCTAGAGTTTGCAATTTCCTTCATCTTTAATATTAACCAGTTTACAGCATGTGGATCACCTAAAATTCCAGTTGCCTGTATTACAATACGAGTTTGTGTCTGATCATTAGATAATTTAGAGATCCATTCTCGTGCAGTTTCAATAGGTAAAACACGAAATGCAATATTGATAGCATGTAACTGATTAGGGTTTGCATTAAGCACAAACGGTTCTAACTGAGTTACCTGCTGATGTTGCCCCAGCAATATTGCTGACCATATTGCCCAAAATTTTACATCTTGATCTTCATGGTTTGACGCTTCTGCTAGATACGGCATTAAATCCTGACGTCTTATTTCACCAATAAGCCTAAGCGCTCGTGCATAAAGTTTAATATTTTGCTTGCAGTCGTCTCTATCGAGCATTCGGTTTAAATAATCGACAGGATTTTCACGCCGAACACTGCAGGCACAAAGTGCCAGATACTTATGGTTTAAATCTTTGCTGGTAAAAAACTTTTTTAACCACGGATGAATGAGTTTCTCTGGTAACCATCCAAGTGCAGAGATCAGGCCTTTTTCCGCTTCTTTGTTGCTTAGACCGGCATGTACAGCCTGTTGAATTTTTTCCATATCGTGGCTTCTGAAAGCCACAATAGTCGCGGTGAAAACTTCACCTGGCTCTTCTAGTTCAAGTGCAACTAAACAGGCTTGCCACGCATCGTCAATAGCAGTTAGTAGACCATTTAACTGGGCTTCGATTCGGTTTTCAAGCTCAATAATATCCTGCGCATTATAATGTGGTTGTTCTATAGCAATCGATCGCAGTAACCATAAAAAAGATGATTCAACGACGTACTGATCATAAATGTCCTGATATGCATTCACGGTATTATTATTTACTGTAAGTTCATCATTTTGTAATTGAGCCTGTACCATGTTAGCTGGTGCTTAATAGCGTATTTGCTATTAAGCTTTACCCCATTATATTCTTTTTGTTGTGGAATAATGGATCACCCATACGACACACATTTTTACCTTCAAACTTTATATCGAATGAGTACATCATGTATTCACACTCGCCTTTAGTTGTACCGCTGGCTACGCCTTTTGCAGAGCCGGCTTCATCACCCGTACTGGTACTGTATTTAGCACCCTTAACCATTGGCATCTGTCCATCTACTTTAACCGTTTTAGCGCCTTTGACAGTGTCTGAAGACTTACCGATATTGGGGTATGGTATGGGAACAACGGAATTACCAATTGGTGTTTTACACACATCAGGAAACACAGTACTTAAACCTCCGCTGCCTTTATGAGCAATGCCTCTTGCATTTGCAAATGTAGTTTGTGCCATTGGGTTTCCTTATCTCAATAAATTAATATCGATATTATCTATTTTGAGTGCTTTCTTATCACACTGAAAAGCTGCACGCCATGTCATACTTAATTGTAATAAATTAGGTTCAATTAAAAGTGTTTCAAGATTAAACTTTGGCTGAAATTGCTGATCTTTTACCTGTATATTTGATGACAAATTTATTTTAGGTAACTGGCAACGGATAGTTCCCGCGGGATGCATATTAGTCACTTCAACTGATTCTCCGCCTTGTAGAAAACCGGGATAAATTAAATCTTCATGTGCAGTATTACAAAAGTGCTTGTTAAAGTCTGTCGGTAAAAATGGAGCACGGGTATTTTGCCAGTCCTCATCATAAGTGCCGGCATATTGCATCCGCGGCTTCCATGCTGGAGAGGCAGAGGCAAAACAGGCAGGGTGCGGATTATCTTTAAATTCCTTAATCAGATTCTGCGGGTCTTCAAGGTTAGGTAAGATTGTTCCATTCATACTGTCTGCAGACTGATGTTTATTAAATCCCTGACCAATCGGATTTTTATCAAAAGATACTGGTGCTTCTGCCTGACTTTTATCAACACCACCAAAAGCCTTTTCATAAATAATAGGCATTGTTGTAAATGCTTCGGGCTTTGAAATATGCCCATTAATCCATTGGCGATTACCGAATACCCGAACCGTTTTTGATACCTTACCAACGGTGACACTTGCATCTAATTGTTGTACTTCCTGTCGATCATGAGCACAGGCTTTGCCGAGTACTATAATGTCGCTAGCAGCTTTACCGGTATGCATATCTGATGCATATTTTATGCTGCTGTCATTAGGCTCACCACGATAAATATCGGCTTCAACAGGAGGAGCTTGTTCATTACATAACGTCCAGTCCTTGCCAATATTAAAGCTTGCTCGCACTAGCAGATAGAGCGTGTCTACGCCCTGCTCATCAGGAAACAAAGCCATTTTAGTGGCAAAAGGAGTATTGTTATTTAGTTGTAACATAAATTTCTAACATGAGATGACAAAACATAATTACATATAAAATATTGATGAAAATAAGATTAACGTCAGCTAAGTATTTTACTTATTTTAACTAGCCAGATTAATGTTAATTAACCTGAACTGAGCCACCCATAATACGGTTAACCCCGGATGATCTATTTAATAAATACTTCCCTCTTATTAAAATTTTACCGGCTTTAGTCAGTGTAATACTAGCTTCGCCACACTTAAGTACGATTTCTTCTTTTCCTTCTAAAACAATTCGTTTACCGTCAACCATAGCATCACTAATTTTATCCGCTATCTCAGGCTCTGTTGAATGATTAGAGGGCTGTGATGATAATTCATAAGATTCAATAACAGAATCCAGGGGTGAATGTATAACCCCCATAATGACCGGATTACTAAAATTTCCCGCGTTGAATAATAGGGCAACTTTACGTGAAATATGTTGCTGAGTTATGGGAACAGTCGATATGGCTTTAATGGCTTCTGACTCTGGATTTTCATCAAAATCAACTAATGCTGAACCGTCATTTGCAATTTCAATTACCGTACCGATAAAAACACTACCCGATTCAGGAGCAGTGCTGGTAACAGCAGAAGATAACTCAGATGTTAAAAGGTCACTCATATTAACACCTAGTTAGTTGTAACTTTGCTGCCTTTAATGGCGACAGTGCTTGAGGCTTTTACATTAATCTTTCCAGAGCCCTGCACGGTAATATCTTTACCTTTCAGAATAATGGTACCATCTTTTTTCATCATCAGAGATGCAGAGCCGGTTTTCAGTAATATAGAGTCGCCGGCTTTAATTACTATGTTCTTACCGACGTCGAGGTTCATGTCTTTACCAATTTTCTCATCATGATTATCACCGACAGACATGCTCTTGTTTTTAGCAATTTCTTCACTATGATCAGCACCAACAGAAATTGTTTTATTATTACCAATTTTTTCAGATTGATCATTACCAACTGATTTAGTTCTATTGTTACCTATTGAAGATGATTCATCGTTGCCGATGGTTTTACTGCGATCGTTGTCGACAGATAAGGTCTCATCATTCTCAACTTCGGTATCCATGTTTTTTTCAGCATGAATAAAGACCTGCTCTGAATCTTTTAAATCATCAAAGCGAAGCTCATTACAATTACTGGCTGTACCCGATTTACTGGAACGTGTTCGAATACCGCTCTGTGTTTTAGAGCCAAATGGTATTGCATTGTCACCGTTATAAACTGAGCCTGTCACAATAGGACGATCTGGGTCGCCATCAAGGAAATTAACAATAACCTCCATACCAATACGCGGTATAAAAGAGGTTCCCCAGCCAGCGCCAGCCCAGGGCTGCATGACGCGGATAAAGCAGCTGCTGGTTTCATTGTTTTTGCCTTCCCGGTCCCAATGAAACTGAACTTTAATTCGGCCTAATTCATCAATATAAATTTCTTCACCTGAAGGCCCGACAACGATAGCCGATTGTGGCCCACGCATAATCGGGCGTTGGTGAATCATCGGTGGACGATAATGTACATTCTCCGGAATACAGGTTAAATCATTGCCGTACTCAGACTGGCTATCATTTCCTGCAAGGTAGCTATTGTCATATGCCCGGTGACGAATAGCCGTAATAATGTAACTGCCCTGCTCTTCTTTTATTGCATGCTTTGTTAATTTGAATTTACCGCCGGCATAAAAGCTGCTGCAATCACTGGATGCTTCGATTACATTTATAGGTGCTTCTTCAGCTTCAATGCGTTTTTTTGTTAAATCTTTTAATCCCGCAAAATCATGATACGGCGTGTATTCATAGTGTTCAAAATTTCCAACATTGGCGAATTTGCTGGTAGATGCAGTCGTTTGTAACTGATCTTTTGGTGGTGCGGTAAAATCGTAGTCGTCTAAACTCCAACTGCCTTTTCTAAACTCATAAACATGTTCCCAGCGATTAAGCTGTGAGTTAGGCTGATTACCTTTTGAATAGGTTAAATCGGTTTCCGGGCATACCTGATATGCATTTGCTTCATCAACAATTTGCATAATATGTTTACCACTTTCTTGCTTGAAGAAATAAGCAATGCCATCTTCTTCAAATAAGCGGGAGATGAAGTTTAAATCACTTTCGTTATGCTGTACGCAATACTCTCGCGGAGCAGTATTTCCGGTGGCTTTATAGTCAAAGTCATTAAAGCCGAGATCCATAAATATCTGTGAAATAATATCTTTGGTCGACATTTCCTGAAAAATACGATGATTGTTGGTTTTTGATAAAAACCATAACCAGGGAACCAGTGTTAATCGATAAACACGCAGGTTATCAGCTTTTACTTCACCATAGGTAAAGCGGCTGATATAGCCATTAAAGGTTCTCTTCTGATCATTTTGTATATTAATATCGACAGTTTTGCCAATAAGTTGATCAGGTGTAATCGCGTGATTACTGGATAGGACTTCAATTTGAAATTCGAACAGGTCAGAAATATATTCTGTGCCTTCAAAAGAAGTTAGCAATAACTCATCTTTAGGTAAAGGAGAAGATATTGATATTAATCGCGAATCTTGAGTTAAGTCACTCATTAAATATGAACCCTCGTAGCGAGGTTAAATTTAAAACCTCTTCCATGGGTAAAGAACCACATTGATATTAGGATTTATCTACTACTCCGACGATTAATCAGGGGGCTGAATGATAATCGGAGCAGTAAATTGACAAATATGACTGGTGTATTAAAACACACAATCTTATTAATGAAACTGTTAGCTTATAAAGGCTTAGCAGTTTCCAGGTCATAGCCCACACGCTGTGGATTGCCAGACTTGTTAGTCTTATCAAAATCACTGTAGTTAATCATGATTTTTGAATAGCTCAGTGTAATAGATTCCATTGGCTCGCCTTCAGAATCAGCAGAAATTGAATAACCACTAACCAGTACATCAGTTAATTCGTAATCCATGTATTCCTGAACTTTATCAGCACCGGTGCGAACAAATTTGATTTTTACAGTTTTACCAGCATTGCCAGTTACCGCTTCTTTGAAGATAGCCGTTACAGAGTTATCTGCTGCTTTAGTTAGTGTAATCTCACTTAGACTAGGACGTGTAGATTCACGGTTAGTCATGTTGCCAGCTTCCATTGAAATGCCGCGGCCTACACCAAATTGTACAGACATCACTGCAATGTGATCTTTGTAACCTTCAGCAGTTACGTTTCCTTTTATACCATCGTACTGTAGATAAATAGCCATTGTTTATGTTCCCTATTTTTATTAATTGTTTGATATAGTGTGAGTAGGAATAATAGATCATAATCTGCGATCTATCAATCATAATTGTTATGTTTTTTTTGAAGTAATTCAAAGATTTAGCACATATAAAACCAATATACACCAAATCCCTACAAGATTTAGCGAAAGCTGTACTGAAAGTCCATAACCAGTTTAAAGCTGTCATCGGCAGTGATAATTTCCGGGTCAGTAAATTTCGCGTTAAGTGGAAATGCAAATTGGATATTTCCGTGAAAATCATTCCGATATGAAAATTGAAAGCCTAAACCTACATCATACAACTGCCCGGTTGTGTCATCATCTAATCCGTTCAATGAAATCACCTGGCCCCATGCCGCATCAAAAAATACAAATGGACTAATCATTTTGCGTAGATCTTCACCGCCTATTTGCATATCGAGAAAATCAGGTGCACTAAATAACCAGTCTGCCCCCGTATATATCGCATTATCAGCGGCATATTGATTGACAGGGTAACCCCTGACGCGTGATGAGCCTGCAAGTGAGTATTGATTTATGGAGGATAAAGCCGAACTGGAGTACTGCATTGATGCACGGTATATCAGGCGTGAGTTTGAATCTGTAAACGGCACCTTAAAAAAGGTAAGCAATGAATAGCTAGCATTCAGTATATAGTAGCTTTCATCCTGGCCATCTGCACCGCCTTGTCCCGGATCGGCTCCTTTAACGAAATCTCCGGACAATAACCGGACATCCCCCTGATGAAGAATTCGGCTTTGTTCGTCTAGCACATCATATTTAAACAAAAATGATAAATTATTGACTATGTCATCTAGCCTGTCATTACTGGCGCCTGAACCACTCGTTCGCGTCTGAGATTCAATATTATTGTACATAATATCACCATAATAGCTGGCTACCCTACTGCGCTTGAAGCTATATGAGCCCGTTATATCGTATTGGATTGTCTCTCCAAATATACCGAGTCGATCAATCGACTCAGAATTACCCGGCCCAAGGACAAAATCATTACTCGATGCGCCTGCGCTTAATGTAAATCGAGGGCTAAAAAACCGGCTTAAGTAACGAAATTGATAGTATGTCGTATTACTGGGTTTTCCTGTTAGTAGAGAGGAAACCTGCAACTGATCTGCATTACCTAGCGGATTATTGATAAATGCTTCAGCATATACCCGATATAAACCGGTTTGTTCCGATCCATGGTTATCAAGGCGTACATTAATATCGTAATTATTTTCTGCTTTTACGCTCACATTTAACTTTGTGTCGCCCACCTGAGAACCCGGTTGAAAAAAGCCAGTAGCCAAAACACCCGGAAAGTCATTAATTAAATATAGGTTTTCTTCAACGGCAGAGCTGGTCACCGGGTTGGTTAGCATGTCATCGAATACAGATGCTAAGTATTCTTTATCGTATAGCTCATTATCGTGTACTTCCACTTCACCTAGCGTCCCCAGGAGTAAAGTTAATGTCACAATGCCATCGCGAACTTCCTGCTGAGGTATATACGCTTTTGCTAAGATAAATCCACGTTCACGATAAAACTGGGTAATTCTATCGGCTACCGTCTCGATGGTACCCAGAGTTATACCTCGACTAGAGCGTTGTTCGCGTATTAACCAAACCAGTTTTTGTACTTCCAGGTCAGAAACGTGACGTTCCATAGTATCTTCTTCAATTTCTACTAACAGTGTAGAAACCTCTTCAAGCTCTGTTTTGGTAAAACCTGATTTCTCGACTTTGTATTCCTGCATAAGCTCAAATCGAATACTTTCAATGAGCTTATCAATATCTTCCTTAGTAATGCCCAGTTCCGGATATTCAACAATACCCTGTAATTTAAATTTTTCTACGTTTAAGCGTGGGCCGGAATCCGGATCAGGGTCGCGATCGCGAACACTGGGTACATCCAGGTCTTTAAGCATGGATTTACGTTCTAACTCAGGCATCTCCGAAATATCAGGCATTTCAAGAAAGCCCGCCTGAGAAACGGCAGGTAATAAAACCAGCATGAGAACAAAAATTAAGTGTGTCGGTACTCTGTATTGCAAAACTAAACCTGCATATCGTTTTTTGATTATTAATGATTAAATGTTCTTCATTTCTTTACGATATACGAAGACTTTTTATCATCCTGATTGGTGCTGAATTATATCCGTTTAATAAAAACATGTCCTGATAATTCAAAGTATAAAATTTTATTTAACGTTTCACTACTGTCCCGTTAACTTAAAAATTGTTGTCATTCCTGCGAAGGCAGGAATCTAGTGGCTCTGAAAGACCTAATGCACTGGATACCTGTCTTCACAGATATGACGGGGTAATAAAATAAATATTCATGTTTAAATATTTAAAAATCATTATATAACCCATTTTAAAGAGCTGAACCACCACTGCTTGAAAAGATAACGGAACAGTAGTGATAATTTTTATCTAAAAAGGCGCATATAATTATCGGTTTTACCTATCAAAAAATATTCTGTAATTAGCCAATACTTATTGTAATTGAGCATCGCCTTCAAGCTCATCTTCAAACAACTGATCACGAGGCATGCGTATAGAAACATCCTGCACACTATAATTTTGTAAATCAGTAAAAATGGCGGGGTCAACATCACCTAACGATTCAACCTCAACTAACAACTCACCTGCAAGCGCCGCACCGATACCTAAAGCACTTACGTCAACACCATTAGAGTCAACCCTTGGGTTACCGGGTTTAATCTCAAATGCGGTGGTTAGTGAATCAATAAAAACAAAACCTGATGTATCGACATCAAGATAAATAAGCCTGTCTGCCGTACCAAACGTACCATCAAAAACCAGGAAGAATGCTTGATTAGCGGTAATGTCGGGGTTTGCTGAATCGCCAACACCTATACCTTTAAAATCAGCTGAGGTTTCCATTCTTAATCCCCCGGTCATACGATCAACATATACGCTATTTTGAGCCACATTAATATCACCGTCAGAAACAACAATATCAATGTCAAAAGTACCAACATTGCTTGAGCTAAACTCATTTCGCAGGCGCAGTATATCCACTTCTCCATCTTGAGAAATATTAATCGCTCCAAGGCTGGTATTTAGAATATCCATCACCCCAACCTGAGTTTCTATCGCCCCTCCATTACCTATTCCAGTAGCGGACTCTATGGTTAACGTATTAGCAATAAAGTTAGTAGATGCCGGCGCGTTATCAATGATGCCACCATTGGACGTATTAACGGTTATATTGCCATTTGAAGCATCTAACAATGTAACGTTAATATTATCTACGGCGTTATAAGTGATATCACCACCTGTTGAAACAGTTGAGGACGAACTCCCCATAAACAGATCAAGTGCAGAAGTAACCGTAATGTTACCCTGAGTAGAGAGTAAATTTGCATTTTGATTAACACGGCCATTAATTGCAGTCAGGTTAATATCCAATAGTGCCGTCAGGTCACCATTAACCAGAATATTTTGATTAGCACTGGCGGTTAAATTACCCTGTTGAGAAACGGCAGGTGCATTAAAGTTTATAGAGCCGGTTCCAGCACTGTTATCTAAAACAATATCATTTGCCGCCGTAACCGATTGTAAATCTATCTGACCGGAACCATTAACGGCATAATCGCCATTATTAACAACCGTTGTTGTACCGAAAACCATATTAAATGTTCCCGTGGCATTTAATATCACCCCACCCTGTGACGTTATTATTCCTTGCTGTAATAGATTATTACCACTCACTGTAATGCCGCCGTTATTAGCGGTTATGGCATTAAAGCTGGCATCGCCGGTTGTAGAATCTAAAATGACACTACCGCTGGTAATATCACCGCTTGCAGTTATTCCTGTTGAGTTAATACGGGTTTCACCAGTAACGGTTATTCCGGCAATATTCAATGTATTTATATCATTTACAAGTAATGAACCCGCATTATTGACAACCAGGTTATTAAAATCATTAGCCGGGCCATCAAGCACGACACTCTGATTTGCAGCGCTCAATGTGGTGACATCGCTAACCGTTAAACTTGCTGTTGCGGTATCAGAAATGGCAGCAGTTGAATTAACGACCAGGTTAGTAGCATTAATAAACTGCAAACGGGTATCCGTTGTATTTTCAACCGTCACTAAATTTAAACTTCCATTGGCCGGGGTAAAACTTAAATCGCCCTGTAAACGATTACCTGATGCAATATTCAGTAAGCTAATATCGCTGTTCGCATTCGCCGTGAAATTGGTATTACCGAAAAGATTCAAGTCACCGCTATTGGTAATGTTACCGGTTAAAGCGGTGATAATAGTATCGGTATTAATTGTACTCGCGGCTAAATCAATGCCGTCGGCATTAATTAATGTTACGCCTTGAGCAACAAAGCCCACCGTATTTAAATTTACATTATCATCTAACACAACATTACCGGCAGATGAATTAAAGTTAGATATCCCCGTTACTGTTAATGAGCTATTACCTAAATCAGCAATATTATTGGCAGCATTAATCGTTAAGGTTCCTGAAATATTAGAGTCTGACCTAAGCGGTACAGTCACTGGAGTTCCTACTATTAACGCATTTGAATCACCAAAGTTAATCCCGTTAACATCGGTAATACTTACATTATTTGCAGCATTGATAACAATATCCGCAAAATCATTTGCTGCATTGTTCAGTGCAACATTAAATAAACTTGATGGTACAGAAACAGCCGGGTCCTGATTAAAAGCGGCGGCATTACTGGCTTCAAACCAACTGGTTCCGTCGACCTTTATACTGCCACTGAAATTATTAATATCACCATTTGCAAACACAACCATGTTACCGGATAAGTCGATATTATTTAGATCCAGTGTTTTGTTATTGAAAACGGTAATATTATCAATTTGTCCGTTTCCAGTTGCCGTTTGAAAGGCGACACTACCAAAACCATTATTGACATTGTTTAAAAGAATAGACCGTCCGGCACTTACGCGGAAAGTTGATACTCCCCCAACAGATACGCCATTAAGGCTATTAACATCCTGTTGAATATCACCAACGGTTAAGTTATTTGGAGCCGATGGAGGCAAGCCTGACCCTAATGCCGTTATAGTTAAATCTCCGCCAACACTTGAGTCACCCAGTAAAATTTTATTCAAATCTCTGATGACAACAGCGTTACTGCCCGCATCTGTATTTAACGATACAACACCAATGAAATCATTATTCGGCCCATCCAGACTAATGGCAGCAGCACCTGCATTTAAGGAAACCGTTCCGGCTACACCCGCAATATCTGTTTGTACAATTGACGAACCACCCAATTGTGAAATACCCTGAGCCGTTACGTTAAAGTCACCACTACCAAGTAGACTATTACCGAATGTAATTTTATTTGTATTACTAATAGCAACGGTATTATTACCACTATTTTGTAACAGCACATCACCCACAAAATTATTGGTATTATTCAAACTGGCAAAGTTGATAGCACCTGCGCCGGCATTAATAGTTAATGCACCCGCCGTTCCCGATGCATTTGCCAATTGTGAAATACCCGTATTGTCTTGTTGAGAAACACCCTGTTGCGCATTTACGGTGAAACGTCCGGTGCCGAGAGCTACATTGCCAAACACAACACTATTGATATCGGTAATTTCAACGGCGCCGGCATTCTGAATGGTGACAACACCAAAGTCATTATTGGTATCATTTAATATAATACTTGATGCACCCGCATCAAGAACTGAATTCAGTGTGGCAACAACCGGCCCCTTATCAGTAATAGCACCACCAGAGGTAACGTTTAAATTTCCTGTGGCGACACTCAGAAGCCGGGTTGCTGAACCGGCGTTAATCAGTGTTGCCGTACCACCGGCAACCGTTACTAAACTGATATCATTTGAAAAGCTATTAGCATTATTCAGAATAATATCGCCATTAGTCGCACTAAAGTTAACGATGCCAGTAGAGGTCAAATCAGCTGAATCGGTAATATCACCATTATCACTGATTATATTTAATTCACCTGTAATGCCGGTTTGAACTAAATCAATACCATTACCTGCATTGGTTTCATTGATAAACAATGCAGTGGTTAAGTTATTTAATTCCAGCTCCGTTACATCGGTTAATAAACGCGTTGCAGCATCTGAGGTATTAATGGCTGAGACTGAATTCAGCCGTAATCGGTTACCCCGTATAACCGCATTTGTATCCTGTAAATTAATTGTCGCCGCGCTTAAATCAATTAAACCCGTTGTGCCAAAATCAAGGCCACCAACCAGTTCGATACGACTGGTAGCACCCAGATTTCCAACGCTAATACCACCTTTATTTAGATAGTTAACCTGATAGGCAACCACACCAGAACCGACAGTAGCACCATTTTCAATTATAAAGTTTCCTACTCCGCCCGTGCTATTACTCAAAGTAACGGTATTAATATTACCGCTACCATTAATAACCAGGTTATTGGCCTCAACATTATCATTGGTATCAGCTTCAACTCGAACATAGGAAACCGATGATGCAATGGTATTTA